>WBZQ01000215.1_pt1 | contig 51279 bp, 50 predicted proteins | sample 5204251 | NCBI WGS metagenome assembly WBZQ01 (sample SAMN12412402, study PRJNA552823) | activated sludge metagenome | isolation source: activated sludge from nitrification reactor of wastewater treatment plant... | place: USA: Virginia | collected 2017-09
ACCCCCCGATTTCGGCGAGGACATCTGGATTCCCGGGCGCGAACCGGGCAACGGGGCGCTGCTGCTGGGTGCGATCGCCGACTGGATCGCCGGTCCGCGCCAGCAGTTCGGTGCCCTCGGCTCGGCGGTCGCCGGCGCCGTCACCAACGCCGGCGAGCTGGTCGAGGCCGGGCGCCGGGTGGCCGACGTCGCGCGCACCTTCGCCCGTGGTGTCGCGCCGAGCAGCCCGCTGAACACCACCGTGTCGCGCAACCGCCGGTTCGCGGTGGCCGCCGGGGATCTGGCCGACTACCGGTCGCTGCGCACCCGGTACGACTGCGACGTCAACGACGTGGTGCTGGCGGTGATCGCCGGGGCCCTGCGCAACTGGTTGCTGTCCCGCGGGGAGCCGGTCACCCCGACGGCCACCATCCGGGCGATGGCGCCGATGTCGGTCTACGCCGACCCGGATTCCGACGGTTCGGCCGGACCCGGCCAGGCGATCAGCGAGGTGGCGCCGTTTCTGGTGGACCTGCCCGTCGGCGAGGGCAACGCGGTGATCCGGCTCTCCCAGATCGCGCACGCCACCGAAAGTCATTCCACCGCAGCGAGTCTGGTCGACGCCCGGACCATCGTCACGCTCTCGGGGTTCGCCCCGCCGACGTTGCACGCCATGGGGATCCGGGTGGCGACCGGTTTCTCGGCACGCCAGTTCAACCTGTTGGTCACCAATGTGCCCGGCGCCCAGGCACAGATCTACGTCGCCGGCTCCGAACTGCTGGAGACCTACGCGGTGCCGCCGCTGCTGAACAACCAGGTGCTCGCCATCGGGGTGACCTCCTACAACGGCCGGCTGTATTACGGCATCAACGCCGACCGAGACGCCATGAGCGACGTCGATCTGCTGGCAAGTCTGCTTGTCGAATCTTTGGACGAATTGTTGGAGGCGGCGCGGTAAGCTTCGCGGATGCCGAAGACCAAGGCCGGGAAGACCAAGACGTCCGGGGCCGACCCGAGTTCCAATGGGGCGACAAAGCCCAAGAAGCGCAAGCTGCCCAACGACGTCTACGAGGCCGAATTGTTCCGGCTGCAAACCGAACTCGTCGCCCTGCAGGAGTGGGTGAAGGAGACCGGTGCGCGGATCGTGATCATCTTCGAGGGTCGCGACGCGGCCGGCAAGGGCGGCACCATCAAGCGCCTCGCCGAATACCTCAACCCGCGCGTGGTGCGGACCGTGGCGCTGCCGGCGCCCACCGAACGCGAGCGCGGCCAGTGGTACTACCAGCGTTACGTGCAGCACCTGCCCACCAAGGGCGAGATCGTGCTGTTCGACCGGTCCTGGTACAACCGCGCCGGTGTGGAGACGGTGATGGGTTTCTGCACCCCGGCCGAGCACACGCTGTTCCTGCGGCAGACCCCGATCTTCGAGAACATGCTGATGGACGACGGGATCATCCTGCGCAAGTACTGGTTCTCGGTGTCCGACGGGGAACAGTTGCGCCGGTTCCGGGCCCGGCTCAACGACCCGGTGCGCCAATGGAAGCTCTCCCCGATGGACCTGGAATCGCTGTACCGGTGGGAGGACTACTCGCGGGCCAAGGACCAGATGATGGTGCACACCGACACCAAGGCCAGCCCCTGGTACATCGTGGAATCCGACATCAAGAAGCACGCCCGGCTCAACATGCTGTCGCATCTGCTGTCCAGCATCGACTATCAGCGGGTGGACCGGCCGTCGGTGGCCATCCCGAAGAAGCGGCCCGCCGGAAACTACATCCGGCCGTCGCGGGATCTGGCGACCTATGTGCCCAACCACGTATCGCAGCTGCTCGGCGATCAGGGCTGATGCGGGTCTACCTCCCGGCGACGCTGTCCATGGTGGCGCGCCTGGTGGACGACGGGCGGTTGGCCGCGGTCAACGGAACCGCGTTCGCCCTCACCCCGGCGCTGCGGGAGGCCTACGCGGCCGGTGACGAGGACGAGCTGGCCGAGGTCGCCCTCGGCGAGGCCGCGCTGGCCTCGATCCGGTTGCTGGCCGCCGAGCCCGGTGCGCGGCCCCGGCGTGCGGTGCTGGTCGCCGACGTCGACGACGTGACCCTGCGGCCCGACCTCGACGACGCCGTGGTGCGGCTGGCCGAGCCGGTGACGATGGCGCAGATCGCGGCCGGCTTCGTCGACAACGCCGATGCCGAGCCCGCGGTCGCGGCCGCGATGGCGGTGATCGACGAGGCCGATCTCGGCGACGAGGACGCCGAACTGACCGTCGGCGACGCCCAGGATCACGACCTGGCCTGGTACGGCACCCAGGAACTGCCGTTCCTGTTGGATCTGCTGTGAAGTTGTTCGCAGCACTGGCTACCGAACCGTAACTTACGGTACCGTAGGTTTGATGGCAAAGAATTATGTGAAGTTCAACGCCAAGGTCGTGGATACCGTGCGGCCGACGGTGGCCGGCGCCGATCGGCACCCGATCTGGCACTCGGTCCGCGGTCTGGTGGGGCGGATGACCACCCCGCTGCTGCCCGACGACTACCTGCACCTGGTGAACCCGCTATGGTCGGCGCGCGAGCTGCGCGGCCGGGTGGTGTCCGTGCGCAAGGAGACCGCCGACTCGGCCACCCTGACCATCCGTCCGGGCTGGGGATTCAGCTTCGACTACCACCCGGGCCAGTACGTCGGTATCGGCGTGCTGGTCGACGGCCGGTGGCGGTGGCGGTCCTACTCGCTGACCTCCACCCCGGTGATCGACGGCGCGCGCCGCGATCGCACCATCTCCATCACCGTCAAGGCCATGCCCGAGGGCTTCCTGTCCTCGCACCTGGTCGACGGCATCGAACCGGGCACCATCGTGCGGCTGGCCGATCCGCAGGGCAACTTCGTGCTGCCGGACCCGGCGCCGGAGAAGGTGCTGTTCCTGACCGCCGGCTCCGGGGTCACCCCGATCATGTCGATGCTGCGCACCCTGGATCGGCGCGACCAGATCACCGACGTCGTGCACGTGCATTCCGCACCGAGGGCCGACGACGTGCTGTTCGGCGCCGAGCTCGCGGCGCTGCACGACGCGCACCCCAGTTACCGGCTGCTGCTGCGGGAGACCCGTACGCAGGGCCGCCTCGCGCTGGACCGGCTCGACGAGGTGGTGCCCGACTGGCGCGAGCGTCAGGCGTGGGCATGCGGCCCGGGGGCGATGCTGGCCGATGCCGAGCGGGCGTGGGGGCAGGCCGGACTTCCGGACAACCTGCACCTGGAGCATTTCGCGGTGTCGCGGGCCGAGCCGCATGGTGCCGGTGGCACGGTGACCTTCGCCCGCACCGGGAGATCGGTGACCGTGGACGCCGCGACCTCGGTGCTGGAGGCCGGTGAGGGCGTCGGCGAGCTGATGTCGTTCGGTTGCCGGATGGGGATCTGTCAGTCCTGCGTGGTGGAGTTGGTCGACGGGCACGTCCGCGACCTGCGCACCGGCGTCGAGCACGAACCGGGTACCCGGATCCAGACCTGCGTGTCGGCCCCGTCGGGCGACTGTACGGTGAATTCATAACTTTACTGGCTGGTAACCTACGGTTTCGTAGGTTACGCTAGCGTAGGTAATGGAAAGGGGACGGCACATGGCGATTACCGACGTACCGGAGTTCGCGCATCTGACCGACGCCGACATCGACAACCTGGCCGCCGACCTCGATGAGATCCGGCGCGATGTCGAGGCCTCGCTGGGTGAGAAAGACGCCCGCTACATCCGGCGGACCATCGCCGCCCAGCGCGCGCTGGAGGTCGCCGGCCGGCTGATGCTGACCGCCGGCACCAAACGCAAGGCGTGGTGGGCCGGGGCGGTAACCCTGGGTGCGGCCAAGATCATCGAGAACATGGAGATCGGCCACAACGTCATGCACGGCCAGTGGGACTGGATGAACGACCCGGAGATTCACTCCTCCAGCTGGGAGTGGGACATGGCCGGCGCATCCAAGCACTGGCGGTTCACCCACAACTTCATGCACCACAAGTACACCAACATCCTCGGCATGGACGACGACGTGGGCTACGGCCTGCTGCGCGTCACCCGCGACCAGCGGTGGACGCCGAGCAACGTCCTCAACGTCGGGTACAACACCATGCTCGGACTGCTCTTCGAATGGGGTGTGGCGCTGCAGCACCTGGAGATCGGCAAGATCTTCAAGGACCGCGACGACCGCCAGGCCACCCTGGTCCGGCTCGGCGAGTTCTCCGGCAAGGCGGGGCATCAGATCTTCAAGGACTACGTGATGTTCCCGGCGCTGACCTCGCTGTCACCGTGGGCGACCTTCCGCTCGACGGCGACGGCCAACGTGCTGGCGAACATCATCCGCAACGTCTGGTCCAACGCGGTCATCTTCTGCGGTCACTTCCCCGACGGCGCAGAGAAATTCACCAAGACCGACATGATCGGCGAGTCCAAGGGCCAGTGGTACCTGCGGCAGATGCTCGGTAGCGCGAACTTCGAGAACGGGCCCGCGCTGCGCTTCATGAGCGGCAACCTGTGCCACCAGATCGAGCACCACCTGTACCCGGATCTGCCCAGCAACCGGCTCTACGAGGTGTCGATCCGGGTCCGGGAGGTCTGCGACAAGTACGACCTGCCCTACACCACCGGACCGTTCTTGGTGCAGTACGCCAAGACCTGGCGGACCATCGCCAAGCTGTCGCTGCCGGACAAGTACCTGCGCGACACCGCCGACGACGCACCGGAGACCTGCAGCGAGGCGATGTTCGCCGTGCTCGGGGCCGACGACGCCGTGGCACCGGCCGAGGGGCCCCGGCGCGGTCTCAAGAGCGCCATCGCCCGGGTCCGGGCGGTGCGCCAGGAGCGCCGCCGGGCCCGCAAGGCCGCGGCCCGAAAGGGTGCCGACGTGACCCGCATCGACCGCGGGGACAAAGCCGCCTGAACCGCCCGAGTCACCCGGGACCACACCGGGTGACTCGGCGAGCGGCCAGTTACTGCGCCAGCGCTCCGCGGCGTCCGCTTCGGGTCGAGCCGTCCTGGGCTTTTGTGTTCCCGGTTGGCCGCTCGCGCCGTAGTTGGCCGCTCACAGCCAGCCGAAACACGCCGGAAATACAATCGCCGCGAACGGGAAACCCGGGGGCGACATTCTCGTGCGGGAACGCCGAAGGAGCCCCCGCATGCAACAGATCGACCCCGCCGCCACCGCGTGGCTGCTGGCCGCCACCGCCCTCGTCCTGCTGATGACGCCCGGGTTGGCGATCTTCTACGGCGGCATGGTGCGCACCACCGGTGTGCTCAACATGATCATGATGAGCTTCATCTCCATCCCGCTGGTGACGGTGTCCTGGCTGCTGTTCGGCTACAGCCTGGCGTTCTCCGGCACCGGCGAGGGCGGCCTGATCGGCAACCTGGCGCACTTCGGGATGTCCGGGATCGGCCCGGCGTCGGTGCACGGTCAGGTTCCCGAGCTGCTGTTCGCGACGTTCCAGTTGTCCTTCGCCATCATCACCGCGGCTTTGATCAGCGGCGCGATCGCCGACCGGGCCAAGTTCGCCGCCTGGGTGGTCTTCGTGCCGATCTGGGCGGTCGCGGTGTACGCCGTCGTCGCGCACTGGGTCTGGGCGCCCGGCGGCTGGCTGGCCCGACTCGGTGTGTTGGACTACGCGGGCGGTCTGGTCGTCGAAATGGTCTCCGGTGCTTCGGCATTGGCGCTGGTGCTGGTGCTCGGACCGCGGCTGGGCTTCAAGAAAGACGTCATGCGCCCACACAACCTGCCGTTCGTGCTGCTGGGTGTGGGCCTGCTGTGGTTCGGCTGGTTCGGCTTCAACGCCGGCTCGGCCATGGCGGCCGACGGGACCGCCGCCGCCATCTTCCTCAACACCCTGGTCGCGGGCTGCCTGGGCATGCTCGGCTGGCTCGCCGTCGAGCAGATCCGCGACGGCAAGCCGACGACGTTCGGCGCCGCCTCCGGTGTGGTCGCCGGGCTGGTGGCCATCACCCCGTCGTGCGGGACGGTCAACACCCTCGGTGCCGTCGTGGTGGGCCTGACCGCCGGGATGGTGTGCGCGTTCGCGATCGGCTGGAAATTCCGCTTCAACTACGACGATTCACTCGACGTGGTCGGCGTGCACTTCGTCGGCGGGGTCATCGGCACGCTGCTGATCGGGCTGCTGGCCACCGCGACGATGACCGCCGGCCCGCGGGGACTGTTCTACGGCGGGGGACTGGGTCAGTTCGGCAAGCAGGCGATGGCCGCCGTCATCGTCGCCGGCTACGCCTTCACCATGTCGTATCTGGTGGCCAAGGTGATCGACCTGGTGATCGGCTTCCGGATCAGTCCCGACGACGAGGCATCCGGCGTCGACTTCTCCCAGCACGCCGAAACCGCCTACGCCGAAGGGGTTCACGGCCACGCGGGACCGCGCCGCCCCGGCCTGGGACCCGGTCTCGGGCCGGCCGGACACTAGGCCCTGTTAGGAAAGTAGCTGGTGTTGTTTGTGGGGGGGCGTCGGTGTGCGGCCGGGCGTGCATCGGGCCGGCTCTTGCGCGTCGACAGTGCGCTGAGCGTGTTCGGGAGTGCGGTGAGCGTGGTTTCGGGCGTCGACAGTCCCACAATGCTCCCCAAAAGCCAGCGCAACCAAGCCGAGGACGCGCGACTGATTCAGCAGGCTGTTAGGCCCCGGGCCCGGGAGTCGGCTACTCCGGGATCCAGTTGAACTCGTTGGGATCGGGACCGAGGCGGCCGGCGATACCCTTGTCCAGACCGTCGATCGCCGCCATGGCCGCGTCGTCGAGGACGAAGTCGAACACCGACAGGTTCTCCCGCATCCGTTGCGGTGACACGGTTTTCGGGAACACCACGGTGCCCTTCTGGATATGCCAGCGCAGCACCACCTGCGCGGGGGTGCGACCCAGGCCGGAGGCGCGGATGCCCTCGCCGACGCCGCGCTCGTTGAAATACATCTGCGCGGTGTCGATGTGCCGGTAACCGGTGTCGAGAGCGGCGCGCACCGTCTTCGCGGTCTCTTTGGGGGGCCTGGAAGACGCCGAAGCCGAATTGGGGGATGGAGTTGCCGTCGTTGAGTTCAATGCTGGTCACTGGGGTCACCAGGCAGCCTGGCCCGGGGTGCAGTGGCTGTCAACGCGTGGGTTCGGCCGCGTCGGGGGAGACCCCGTCGCGCAGCAGACCCAGCAGCACCCGGGCGGCGGCCACCCGGCGCACCGCCGGGCCGGTCAGCTCGTCGAGTGCGCATTCGGGGTCGGTCGGCGGGCCCAGGTGGCTGCAGCCGCGCGGGCAGTCGCCGATCGCCGCGGCCAGATCCGAGAAGGCCAGCAGCACATCGTCGGGACGGATATGGGCCAGCCCGAACGATCGCACCCCGGGGGTGTCGATCACCCAGCCGCCGTCGGGCAGCGCCAACGCCACCGACTGGGTGGAGGTGTGCCGGCCCTTGCCCACCCCCGACACCCGGCCGATCGCCCGATCGGCGTCGGGCACCAGGCGATTCACCAGCGTGGACTTGCCCACCCCGGAATGGCCCAGCAACACGGTCAGCTTCCCGGTCAGCAACTCGGCCACCTCGGCGACCGCATCGGTGCGCCCGGCGGTGACGATCCGCAGGTCCAGGTCGGCGAAATGCGCGGCGAACGAATCGGGTTCGGCCAGGTCGGATTTGGTCAGGCACAGGATGGGGGACAGGCCGCCGGCGTAGGCGGCGATCAGCGCCCGCTCGACGAATCCGGTGCGCGGCGGCGGGTCGGCGAGTGCCACCACGATCAGCAGCTGATCGGCGTTGGCGACCACCACCCGCTCGGTCGGATCGGTGTCATCGGCGGTGCGCCGCAACACCGTTCGGCGTTCGCCGCGCCGCACGATGCGGGCCAGGGTGTCCGGGCGCCCGGACAGATCGCCGACCACGTCGACGTCGTCGCCGACGACGATCGGGGTGCGGCCCAGTTCCCGGGCCCGCATCGCGGTGACCGTACGGTCCGGGTCCCCGCCGAGCACACAGCCCCACCGGCCCCGGTCGATGGTGACCACCATCGCGGATTCGGCGTCGGCGTGCTCGGGACGGGTCTTGGTGCGCGGTCGGCTGCCCTTGCCCGGGCGGATCCGGACGTCGGACTCGTCGTACTCGCGCTTGGACAACGGCGGCCGCTATTCCCGGCCGGCCAGCATGGCGGCCCACATGCCCGGGAAATCGGGCAGCGTCTTGGCGGTGGTGGCGATGTCTTGGACCAGCACGCCGGGGGTCCGCAGCCCGATGATCGCCCCGGCGGTGGCCATCCGGTGGTCGGCGTAGGACCGCCAGGTGCCGCCGTGCAGTTCGCGCGCGGTGATCGCCAGCCCGTCGGGCAGTTCCCGGCAGTCCCCACCGAGCGCGTTGATCTCGGTGCACAGCGCGGCCAGCCGGTCGGTCTCGTGGCCGCGCAGGTGCGCGATCCCGGTCAGCCGGGACACCGATCCGGGCGTGGCCAGCGCCGCCAGCGCCGCGGCGGCCGGAGCGAGTTCGCCGATGTCGGACAGGTCCGCGTCGAAACCGCCGTAGGCGGCGGTCCCGCGGACGCTCAGGTGCGTCGCGGCCGGGGTGATCTGTGCCTGCAGCTTCGCCAGCAGTCCGAAGATCGCCTCGGCCGGCTGCAGGCTGGGCGTCGGCCAGTTCTCGATCCGCACCGACCCGCCGGTGACGATTGCCGCCGCCAGGAACGGGACCGCGTTGGACAGGTCGGGCTCGACGAGCCAGTGCCCGGAGGCCACCGGGCCGGGATGCACCCGCCAGCGGTCGGCGCCGGCCTCTACCAATACTCCGGCCATCCGCAGCATCGCCACCGTCATGCCGATGTGCGGCGCCGAGGGCACCCCGGTCGGGCCCTCGTGCACGACGGTGACGCCGTTGTCGAACGCGGCACCGCACAGCAGCAGACCGGAGACGAACTGCGAGGACCCCGACGCGTCGATGGTCACCTCGCCGCCGGCGACGGTGCCGGTCCCGGTGACGGTGAACGGCAACCGGTCGCCGTGGATGCCCACGCCGAGTGCCCGCAACCCGTCGAGCAGCGGGGCGATCGGGCGCGAGCGGGCCTGTTCGTCGCCGTCGAAGCCGACGGCGGTGCTGCTCAGCGCGGCCAGCGGGGGCACAAAACGCAGCACCGTCCCGGCCAGTCCGCAGTCCACCGTCGCACCGGGGGCCGGGTGCAGCCGGCCCGACACGGTCAGCGCGGTCGGGTCGTCGGCGTCCGTGTCAACGCTCAGGCCCAGGGTGGTCAGCGCGCCGATCATCAGGTCGGTGTCGCGGCTGCGCAGCGCCCCGGCGATGGTCGAGGCCCCGCCGTCGGTGGCCGCGGCCATCGCCGACAGGATCAGCGTCCGGTTGGTCAGCGATTTGGAGCCGGGCACTGCCACGGTGGCATCCACGGGCGCGCCGGCGGTGGGCGCAGGCCACAGTGGCAGCTCGGACATGGCTCTATCCTGCCAAGCGTCTGCCGGGCGGTTGTACTGCGGTCGCTGTGCAGGGGCGTTCGGTGCAGGCAGACTGGTGTGTGCATCGGCGCTTCGAGCCATGCCGGGGCGGGCGCTCCCGGGGAAAGGTGCGGTCATGTGCGGACGGTTCGCGGTAACCGCCGATCCGGCGCTGCTGGCCGCCCGGCTGGACGCGATCGACGAGACGGTGCCACCGGCCGAGGGCACCTGGCAGCCGAACTACAACGTCGCCCCGACCACCCCGATCAGCACCCTGGTGTCCAGGCACCCCCGGGAACGGGACGCTGCCCCGGCCACCCGGCGGCTGCGGACCATGCGCTGGGGGCTGCTCACCCCGGCGACCGCGGCCGCGCCCGACGGCAGCCCGGCGACCGGTGGCCCGCTGCTGATCAACGCCCGCGCCGAGACGGTCACCAGCAGCCCGGCGTTTCGCGCCGCGGCGGGGCGCAAACGCTGTCTGGTGCCGATGGACGGCTGGTACGAGTGGCGCGGCCCCAAGGGCGACAAGACCCCGTTCTACCTCTACGCCACCGACGGGCAGCCGCTGCTGATGGCGGGGCTGTGGTCGGTGTGGCATCCGCCAGGTTCGGTCGCGGGGGAGAAGTCCCCACCGATCCTGAGCGCCACCATCATCACCACCGACGCCGTGGGCCCGCTGGCCGAGATCCACGACCGGATGCCGCTGTCGATCGGTGCGGTCGACGTCGACCGGTGGCTCGATCCCGACGCCCCGGCCGACGTCGGCCTGCTGCGCGGCCACGGTGATCTCGACCGCATCGCCATCCGCGAGGTCTCCACCCTGGTCAACAACGCCCGCAACAACGGCCCCGAGCTGATCGCCCCCGTCGAACCCAAACCCGAACAGGCGGAACTGTTTTGACCGATTCCCACCCGCTGGCGGACCGGGGCGTGGTCGACGCGCTGGGCGCGGACCTGCGCGCGGCCGGTTACGGCATCGACGCCGTCTTCGCGCTGCTCGGCGAGCCGGTGGCCGCCGCGCTGCGCCGCGGACTGCGCTGGCCGGCACTGCGCGCCACCGCCGACGATCCGGCACCGCTGGCCACCATCGTGCGGCTGTTCGAGCTCGGGGCCGCCGAACCGGCCGACCGCATCGAGAATGCCTTCCCGGCAACGGGATTGCCGGCGCTGCTGAGTAGCGGCGTGTTGTCGGCGCAGGGCGACGGGACCTTCGCCGCCGCCCTGGACATCCGGCCGCACACCGGCGCCGAACCGGACTTCCTCGTCGTCGCCGACCCCGACGCCGGAATGCGTGACGGCCCGGTCCGTCATGACCACGTGCTCGGCGTGGGTGGCGCCTCGATGTCACTGGCGCGGGCGGTGATCCGCCAACCCGTGCGCACCGCGCTGGATGTGGGCACCGGTTGCGGTATTCAGGCCCTGCACCTGTCCGGGCACTGCGAACACATCGTCGCCACCGACACCAATCCGCGGGCGCTGGCCCTGGCCGCAGCCACCGCCCGGCTCAACGGCCTGAGCTGGGACCTGCGTCCGGGCAGCCTGTTCGAACCCGTCGCCGGGCAGCGGTTCGACCTGATCGTGTCCAACCCGCCGTTCGTCGTCGGCTCCGGTGCCCGGGACTACATCTACCGGGATTCCGGCATCGCCGGCGATGGCGTGTGCCGCGCTCTGATCGAACAGGTCGGTGACCATCTGGAACCCGGCGGGACCGCGCAGATCATGGCGAACTGGGTCATCCGCGACGGCGCCGACTGGCGCCTCGGCGTCCAAGGATGGCTGACCGCAACGGGTCTGGACGCCTGGGTGGTGCAACGGGAACTGGCCGACCCGGTCAGCTACGTCGCCCTGTGGACCGCCGACGCGGGGGAGACCCCGGCCCGTCGCGCGGCCCGCGGCGGCGCGTGGCTGGACTGGTTCGAGGGTAACGGCATCACCGGTGTCGGCATGGGGCTGATCACCCTGCGCGCCCCGCGGGTCGGGGAGACCCGCGCGCCGCGGCGGGTGTTCGAGGAACTCGCCGGTCCCGACGACGTCCTCACCGGCGCCGAGGTGGCCGCCTTCCTGGCCCGGATGGACTATCTGGCCGACACCCCCGACGAGGAACTGCTGGCCGCCCGGCTGTCCACCGCGCCGATCCTGCTGGAACGGCACTGCCTGCCGGGAGCCGAAGGCTGGCAACAGATCTCGGCGGTGGTGCGCCGGCCCGGTGGGCCGGGGGCGGTGCTCGGCGTCGACGAGGTGTTCACCGCGCTGCTGGCCGGCTGCCGCGGTGAGGTACCCCTGGGCACGTTGATCGAATTATTGGCCGCCCACCACGGGGTGGACGCCGATGCGCTGGCCGCCGCGGCGCTGCCGGAGATCCGGGAAGCCGTCGCCCGGGGGATCCTGCACCCGGTGGTGCGGGCGCGGGCTCAGGGGCCGGTGTAGCCCGGCGGATTCGCCGAATCCACCCAGAAGTCCACGCCCAGATCGGATCCGGGCACGCAGTCGTAGATCGACAGGTCGGTGACCCCGGATTCCAGCAGCACGTCCTCGCACAGCAACGAATGCCCGGTGTAGCTCGACGGCTTGGTCAGCACCGCGTACGCCGCGTCGGAGTACACCTCGGGCTTGCGGGAGCGGGCCATCGCCTCGTCGCCGCCGAGCAGGTTCTGCACCGCCGCGGTGGCCACCATGGTACGCGGCCACAGCGTGTTGGAGGCGATGCCGTGTCCTTTCATCTCCTCGGCAATACCCAAGGCGCACAACGTCATCCCGTACTTCGCCATCATGTAGGGCGTAGGCCGCAGCCACTTCGACTCCAGCAGGATCGGCGGCGACAGGGTCAAGATGTGCGGGTTCTCCCGGCCCTTCATATGCGGCAGGCAGGCCTGGGAGACGGCGTAGGTGCCGCGCACCTGGATGCCGTTCATCAGGTCGAAGCGTTTGAGCGGCACCTCCTCGATCGACCCGAGGTTGATCGCCGAGGCGTTGTTCACGCAGATGTCGATGCCGCCGAACTGCTCGACGGCCTTGGCGACCGCCGCGGCCACCGAGTCCCCGTCGCGGATGTCGCCGACGATGGGCAGGGCCTGGCCGCCGACCGCCTCGATCTCCTTGGCGGCGGTGAAGACGGTGCCGTCCAGTTTGGGGTGCGGTTCGGCGGTCTTGGCGACCAGCGCGATGTTGGCGCCGTCGGCGGCGACCTTTTTGGCGATCGCCAGGCCGATGCCGCGACTGGCGCCCGAGATGAACATGGTTTTGCCGGAGAGGGGGGCTGAGGTTGCCATGCGGATAACCGTATTCCCTGCGCGCACGTCGCGTCACCCGCGAGGGTGACCGGGACCGCCGGCGCCGGTAGGACCGCCACCGCCAACCCCTTCGGAAGGGTCAGCGCCGGTGTCTTGTGCAGGTCAGGGCGGCGACGGCCGCGGTGCCGAGGTGGCGGCTGCACGCGGTGTCTTGGCCACCTGCCCAGCTCAGGGAATGGCCGAGGGCCCCCGCGCTGTTGATCCCTGTGATGCGCACCGGCAACCGGCGCGGAAATGGAGCGAAGTGGTGTCAGTGGCCTGCCTCGAGGCGCCCGTGCCGCCCACCCGGATCGGGCACGACGGACTAGTGTCGTATGCGATGAGTGACATCGAACCCGTGGCCGATGCCGAGGCCGAGAGCACGGATCGGGCTCCGGCCGAGGAGACCGACGAGCAGCTCTCCGCCCGATTCGAGCGCGACGCGATCCCGCTGCTCGACCAGCTCTACGGCGCGGCGATGCGGATGACCCGCAACCCCGCCGACGCCGAGGACCTGGTGCAGGAAACCATGATCAAGGCCTACGCCGGGTTCCGGTCGTTTCGGGCCGGCACCAACCTGAAGGCCTGGCTGTACCGGATCCTGACCAACACCTACATCAACAGCTACCGCAAGAAGCAGCGCCAGCCCGCCGAATATCCCACCGACGAGATCACCGACTGGCAGCTCGCGGCGACCGCCGAGCACACGTCGCGCGGACTGAGGTCGGCGGAGGTCGAAGCGCTGGAGACGATGCCCGACAGTGAGATCAAAGAGGCGCTGCAGCAGCTGCCCGAAGATTTCCGGATGGCGGTGTACTACGCCGACGTCGAGGGCTTTCCGTACAAGGAGATCGCCGAAATCATGGACACTCCCATCGGGACGGTGATGTCCCGCCTGCACCGAGGCCGACGGCAACTGCGCGAGCTGCTCGCCGATGTCGCCCGGGACCGTGGTTACCTGCGCGGCAGGGATGCCGCCGCCGCGTCCGAGGAGGTGTCCTCATGAGCGACGAGCACGAGGAGGGGAAGTCCTGCAGCGGCCCCCAGGGTCCCATCGACCCCGATCACCAGGACTGTTCGGCGGTGATGGCCGAGGTGTGGACTCTGCTCGACGGCGAGTGCACCGCCGCAACCCGGGAGAAACTGCGCCACCACCTCGACGAATGCCCCGCCTGCCTGCGCCAGTACGGCGTCGAGGAGCGGGTCAAGCGGCTGATCGCGATCAAGTGCGCAGGGGAGAAGGCCCCCGAGACGCTGCGCGCCCGGCTGCGCATCGAGATCAGCCGGACCACCATCATCCGGGGGCAGTGACCCGCGTCCGCCCCGTGCCCCGCGGGTGGCGTCCTACGTCGCCCGGCTGTGCCTGATTGCCCCATTCGGGCCACGAATGACAACGATCGGTGTCATTCTGCTTGTCGGAATCGGTGGCGGATGACGGGCGAGGGTGGCGGTATTGATGGCGCGAAACGGCGGCTGGCGCGAGTCCGGACGCAATGTCTTGTTCGCGATGGCTCTGGCCGCCGGGATGATCCTGGCCGGCGGACACCCGTCCGCGTGGGCCGACGACGGACCCGGCTCCGACACCAAATCCCGCCCGCAGCCGACCGCGCAGCACGCCCGCACCTCGGGCGCGACGGCCGACGCCGCCGGCCCGGCTCGGCGCCAGCGCCCGGGGCCGCGGAAGACCACGGCCGCCACCCCCGGCGACAGCACCGAATCGCCGGCGACCGAGCCGACGCCGGAACGCCGGGTCGCCGGACCGGCCGCCCGGGATGTCGACCCCTCGGCGCTGGAAGCCAAGCCGTCGAGCGGGCCCGGGACGTTCGTCACCCTCCGGCCGCCGCGTCTGCGTGAACTGCGGACCAATCTGCGTGAGCTGCGGGCCAAATCGAAGGACCTGGCTCAACTTGAAGCCGGCCCGACCGGGAGCACGCCCAGCGGCACCGATGCCACCGTGGTAGCCGCCGGTGCCGAACCCGGCCCGAGCGTGGCGAGGGTCGTGACGAACCTGCTGGTCGCCGTCGGGCGGTCGGAGGCAGAAACGCCGCAGTCGCATAGCCGATCCCTTCCGGACGGCAGCCTGCCGACCGCCGCCGACACCACCGCGCGGAGGCTCAACGCACCGACCGGTCTCCGGGCACTGCACGTGGTGCCGGACCTGACCGACGCCGTGGTGCCGGACCTGCGGGAGATCGCCGCGCCGACAGTGCGGCTGGCCGGGGCTCGCGCCGATAAGGCCGTGGCGGATATCGGTACGGCGCTGAGCGCCCCGCCGGCCATCGCTACGGTCACCAGCCGGGCCGTCGACACCGACATCCCCGTCGTGCAGCCGCTGTCGCCGCTGGCCAAGCTGGCGCAGGCCCCGGCGCAACTGATCAACAAGGTCCTGCAGGTTCTCGACTTCACCGTGTCGGAGAAGGGGCCGCGCCCGCTGCTCGACTGGAACCCGATCAGCCAGGCCTTATTCGCCGGGTTCCGCAAGATCGAGGACGTCCTCGGGCTGGACAAGCAGCCGGCAGACGTGCCGGAGATGACGCAGGTGGACTACACCTGCGCCGATCACGGCACCTGCGCCGCCAAAACCCCGACGGTGCAGCAGTTCCTGAATGCCGCCAGCGCGAAGTACGTCCTGGGCGGCCAGCCCGGCGGCGATACCGGCGACCTGAAGCCGTTCGTCGTCGACGGGCACCAGATGACGTCCACCAACACCCTTTCGGGCATGTCGGGCACCGCGTGGGTCACCCCCGAGGGTCAGGTCATCATCGCCTACTCGGGCACCACCGGTGGCACCAACCTGCTGGCCAACCCGGTGATCGCGGTGACCCAGATCATCGCCGACCTGCAGGTGATCGCCACCCCGACCACCCCGTGGGCATTCCACGACGCGCTGGACTTCGCCGACGAGGTCCGCGCCGAGGCGCACAACCAGGGCTACAGCGACGACGACATCTTCGTCACCGGGCACTCGCTCGGCGGCTGGGAGGCCCAGTACGTCGCGCAGCACACCGGCCTCGGCGGCATCGGATTCGAGGGACCGGGACTGAACACCGTGAATCCGGGCAACAACAACGGCGCCGACTCCAACTTCGTCAACGTGCTCACCTACGGCGACGCCGCGGCCTACTTCTCCTCCGACGTGCCCGGGCTGGATCCGATCATGCGGTTGTTCCCCGGAGGCACCACGAAGCCGCACTACGGCAACATCGTGATGATCGGTGACCCCGAGGCGGCGAATCCGATGATCAATGCCGCCGCGCTGATGAACACCAGTCCGTTGTTCCTGCCGGTGGTGGTCGTCGACGTGCTGGTCAACTTCTTCCAATACCACCTGCCCGGCGTGCAGGCCCACCACCTGGGCGTCAGCCCCGACCCGGGGGTGGTGCCGTGGCTCGGCAACGTCTCGGGGCGGGTCGACGGCTGGGGTGACCTGACCATCCCGCAGCTGCAGCAAGCCGCCTCGGCTCAGGGCAGGCTGATGGATAACGGCGTCGCCGACCGTCCGGCTGCGGACTCGTCGCTGCTGGCCGCCTGACCCGCCGCACAAAAATCGCCCGGAACCTGGTCCCGGGCGATTTGGCGGGGCGTACCCCGGAAAAGACTTATACGGACTTCGAACCGCAGTTGGGGCGCTTGCCGTGGTTGGCCTTGCTGTGCTTACGGTCGCGCTTCTTCCGGCCACGCTTGGCCATGGTGTACCTCCAGGTCAATGATGATTTCGGCTGTCCCGACGAGCACGCGTCGGCGACGTCTGCTGGCTCCATTGTCGCATAACGCGCTCGCCGGTCCTCAATCGAGCCGATCCGGCCCGGCTGACCGCGACCAGCCAGCGACGTTGTGGTTCCATTAGAGCCGCGAAGGTGTGCGTGCAGAGAGTGGAGTGACGATGGCAGAGGACGTGCTCGCCGAGATCGTGGCAACCGTACTGGAAGTTCAGGTGCGGGAGGGAGATCAGGTCAACGAAGGCGACACCCTGGTGCTGCTGGAGTCGATGAAGATGGAGATCCCGGTGCTGGCCGAGTTCGCCGGCACCGTGACCACCGTGCACGTCGCCCCCGGCGACCAGATCCAGGCCGGTCACCTCATCGCCGTTATTGATTGACCTTTGCGCCGACCGTGGGCGTCGATCAACCCATCGGGCAGGTATGGCTCACGGTCGGCAGATTTGGGAACAGGTGAGGCATGTCGACACTCGGTGACCTGCTCGCCGAGCACACCGTCCTGCCCGGCACCGCCGTCGACCACCTGCACACCCTGGTGGGCGAGTGGCAGCTGCTGGCCGACCTGTCCTTCGCCGACTACCTGATGTGGGTGCGCCGCGACGACGGCGCGCTGGTCTGCGTCGCCCAGGTCCGGCCCAACACCGCCCCCACCGTGCTGCTGTCGGACGCCGTCGGCTCGATCGCCGGGCCCGGCGAGCTGCCCCTGGTGACCGCGGCGTTCGCCTCCGGCGTCATCGGCCACGAGGATCCCGACGGCCGGCCCGCCGACGCCGATCCCGCGGGCCTCAACGTCGAGGCCGTCCCGGTCCGCTACGGCGCCGACGTCGTCGCGGTCCTGACGCACCGCACCGCGCTGGCCGCCACCCGCACCTCCTCGCCGCTGGAACGCGCCTACCTGGCGTGCGCGGGGGACCTGCTGGTGATGCTGTCGGAGGGCACCTTCCCCGACGTCGAGGACCTGGCCATGTCGCGGTCCTCCCCGCGCGCCGGTGACGGCCTGATCCGCCTGGACGTCGACGGCAACTTCGTGTTCGTCAGCCCGAACGCACTTTCGGCGTACCACCGGATGGGTCTCACCCTGGACCTGGAGGGCCAGAACCTGCTGGCGGTGACCCGGCCGCTGATCTCCGACCCGTTCGAGGCCCAGGAGCTGGCCGCGCACATCGGGGACTCACTGGCCGGGGGGTCCGGCATGCGGATGGAGGTCGACGCCGGCGGTGCGACGGTGCTGGTGCGTACGCTGCCGCTGGTCCTGCACGGCGCCCCGGCCGGCGCCATCGTGCTGGTCCGCGACGTCACCGAGATCAAACGCCGCGACCGCGCCCTGCTGAGCAAGGACGCCACCATCCGGGAGATCCACCACCGGGTGAAGAACAACCTGCAGACCGTCGCCGCGCTGCTGCGGCTGCAGGCCCGTCGCACCAACAACGCCGAGGGCCGCGAGGCGCTCAACGAATCCGTGCGTCGGGTGTCCTCGATCGCCCAGGTACACGAGGCGCTGTCCATGTCGGTCGACGAGGAGGTCAACCTCGACGCGGTGATCGACCGGATCCTGCCGGTGATGAACGACGTCGCCGCCGTCGACACCTCGATCCGGATCAGCCGTCAGGGCGCCCTCGGCGTGCTCGACGCCGACCGGGCCACCGCGCTGGTCCTGGTGATCACCGAGCTGGTGCAGAACGCCATCGAGCACGCCTTCGATCCGGGCACCCGGGAGGGCTGCGTGACGATCCTGGCCGAACGCTCGGCCCGCTGGCTCGACGTGGTGGTGCGCGACGACGGCCGCGGCGTCCCGGACGGCTTCAGCCTGGAGAAATCAGACCGCCTCGGTCTGCAGATCGTCACCACGCTGGTGTCGGCGGAGATCGACGGCACCCTGGACATGCGCAATGCGCCCGACGGCGGGACCGAGGTGGAGCTGCGGGTGCCCTTGGGGCGCCGGGCCCGCGCCAGCCAATGAATTCATACACCGTGAAGAATTGCGGCAAACACGACGATGGCCCCGGCAAATTCGCCGGGGCCATCGTCGTATCGGAATGAGGCTGGGCTCAGACTCCCGAGCGCGCCTTGGTGCGGGCATTGCGACGCTTGAGCGCGCGACGCTCGTCCTCGCTCATGCCGCCCCACACACCCGCGTCCTGGCCGGACTCCAACGCCCAGGTCAGGCACTCGGTGGTCACCGGGCAGCGGTTGCAGACCAGCTTCGCATCGGCAATCTGGGCGAGCGCCGGTCCGCTGTTCCCCACCGGGAAGAACAGTTCCGGATCCTCGTCACGACAGACCGCCTTGTGCCGCCAATCCATGGCTCTTACTCCTTCACGTGGTCGCGCGAATGCGCGCCGATACTTTGTTAACTGGTAACCTGCGCGACAAATTGTTTCCGCGCTGTTGCAGCTAATCGTTCCAGAGGCTGAACAGATGTCAATAGAACTCAGTTAACACGTGGTCAATGTCACTCGACCCGGCAGGTCGAAGGACGGTCATCCGGCTGTACTACACTGAGGTCCAGTTACACCCTAAATCTTCCCTAAGCGGAGTTATCTGCGCAGTTCAGACTCGGTTCCCGTCGGTGGGGCGACCACGCTCAGGGCCCGCGACACGGACCGGAACATCATCATTTCGCGCTCCCCGATGTAATCCCCGTCGATCTGGCAGGCGACCGGCGTCGCCGCGGTGATCCGGACCCATTCGACGTCGTCTTCCCGGATCACGTGGGCGCCCTTGATGTTCGCCCGGGCCGAGAGCATCCGCCGCACCAGCCACAGATTGCGCCACACGCTCATGCTGGTGGTGGCGAACACGCCGAGCCCCGCCTCGAACCGGGTGTCCGGGTTGGTGTATACCGCGCGGGCGTTGGCGTAGGTCCACGGGCTGGAGTTGGACACGAACGCGAAGTGCACACCGTCGACCGGGTCGCGGTCGGGCAACTCCAGGGTCAACCGGGGTTCCCGACGGGACGCGGCCAGCACCGTCGGCACCGCCGCCCGGATGTAGCGGGCCGCGCTGACCCCCTTGGCCGACTTCTTGCGGTGCGCCTCCACCCGGGCCACGATCTCGCCGTCGACACCCATCCCTGCGGTGAAAACGCCCCAGCGTTCCCCGCAGTCCATCAATCCGATCCGCCGCCAGGGTTCGCGGCTGCCGAGCAGGTTGACCAGCATGTTGGTCGCCTCGACGGGATCCGCCGGGATGCCCAGGGCCCGGGCGAACACATTCGCGGAGCCGCCCGGCACCACCGCCACCGCCGGCACCGGGCCCAGCGGCAGTGGTCCGGGCCGGCCGAGCAGCCCGTTGACCACCTCGTTCACCGTGCCGTCGCCGCCGTGCACGATCACCACGTCGATGCCGTCGGTGACGGCCTGCTGGGCAATCTCGATCGCGTGCCCCCGGTGCCCGGTGTGGGTGACGGTCAGCCGCACCCGGCTCTCCAGGGCGTGGGCCAGCAGGTCACGCCCCGCCGGGGTGGTCGAGGTGGCATTCGGGTTGACGATCAGCACGGCGCGCACGGTGTCCGAGCCTAGGCGACGACGGCGCCTCGGGCGATCGGGTCAGCCGGCGTCGGGCAGCAGGGCCGGGCAGTTGCCGGCGGCGTCGGTGGCCAGCTCGAAATGCCACATCTCGTTGGCGTAGATCCGGCACAGGCCGAACCGGGCGCCGTTGTCGATCAACCACTGATCGGCGCCGGTGCCGCCGATATCCACCGCGTTGCCGGTGACGTGGTGGGAGTGCTCCGGAGTCTGCACGTACCGCCGCGCCGCGAGGTAGCTGCCATACCGGGCGATCGCGTCGTCGAGCAACTGCTGCTGGAACTGCGGTGAGCGCCACCCGGAGGTGACCGTCATGGCGACCCCGTCGGCCGAGGCGGCCGTCGCCGCGCGCTGCAGCGCGGTCAGCAGATCGGGGTTCAGCCGCCCGACCGACGGATCCCAGGTGTCGAACGGCGTCAGCGCACCGTCGTTGTCCACCAGCCGGATCCCGACGATGCCCGGTTGCTGCACGGCGCCGAGTTGCGGTGCGGCGCCGACGAGGACGACGGCGGCCAGGGCGGCCAGCGTCGCGCCCGCGGCGCGGCATCTGCTCGATCGGGTCACGATCGCCGACCTTATATGGCGAAACCGGGAAACCGCTGGACTGCAACCGGGGTGACCTCGGTACCGTAGGGCGGTGACCGACCGGCGCCTGCTCCTGCTCAACGGACCGAACCTCAACCTGCTCGGCACCCGCGAGCCCGAGATCTACGGCTCCACCACACTGGAGCAGATCGTGCAGCGGGTGGGCTCGGTTGCCGCCGCCCACGGTTTCGAGGTGCGGGCGGTGCAGAGCAATCACGAGGGCGAGCTCATCGACGCGATCCAGTCGGCCCGCACCGACTGCGCCGGCATCATCATCAACCCGGGCGGATACAGCCACACCTCGGTTGCGCTCGCCGATGCGCTTGCCGCCGTTGATCTTCCGGTTGCCGAGGTGCACCTGAGCAACATCGCCCGCCGCGAGGCGTTCCGGCACCACTCCTACGTGTCGGCGGTGGCGCAGACCGTCATCTCCGGCGCCGGCCCGCTCGGCTACGAGTTCGCCGTCGCCTACCTGGCCGATCGGCTGACGGCGTGAGCAGACCCGCCACCGTCCGCTACGCCGGCTACCTGGCCGCCGCGGAGGGTGCGGCCGGGCTGATCGTCGCCGCGGTCTACCTGGTCGCCGCGCTGACCGGCGCCGGCCGCGGCCTGGTGCGCGGACCGTCGGGCGCGGAGAACTTCAGCGCCGGCACCGCCGCCTGGTTCGCCGTGATGGGCGCCGGGGTCGGTGCGGCGGGCGTCGCCCTGATCACCGGCCGGCGCTGGGGCCGGGGCCTGGCGGTGTTCGCCAACCTGCTGCTGCTCGGCGTGGCCTGGTACATCCGCACCTCCGACCAGCTGGTGTGGGCGGTGCTGGTCGCGGCGGTGGCGATCACCGTGCTGGGCCTGCTGTTTTCCCCGTCGGCGATCGGCTGGGTCGCCCGCAGCGGCTGACCGGGCTGCCTACCCGGTCAGGCCGGGCCGGCCAGGTCGGTCAGCGCTCGCCCGGAGACCCGGTAGGTCGTCCACTCCGACTGCGGGACCCCGCCGACGGCGTCATACAGCGTGATCGCGTCGGTGTTCCAGTTCAGCACCGCCCAGCTCAGCCGGGTGTAGCCACGCTCCAGGCACACCTGCGCCAGCCGGGACAGCAGCGCCCGGGCCAGGCCGCGGCGGCGAAACGCGGGACGGACGTAGAGGTCCTCCAGGTACGCCCCGCCGACGCCGTCCCAGGTGGAGAAGTTGACGAACCACACCGCCATCGCGGCCACCGCGCCGTCGACCTCCACCAGGAACGCGTCGGCCACCGGGTTGGGCCCGAAAAGCGCTGTGCGCATCTGGATTTCGGTGACCGAGCACTGATCCAGCGCCTCTTCGAACCCGGCCAGCTCGCGGACCATCGCCACGATCTCGGTCTCGTCGCCGGGGCGGGCCGCGCGGATGAGCGTCATACCGTCACCCCCAGGCCGGCCAGGATGGTGCGGAACTTGGCGGTGGTCTCGGCGACCTCCTCGTCGGGGTCGGACTCGGCGACGATGCCGCCACCGGAATGCACAACGGCCACCTGCCCGTCGGTGCTGATCTGCGCGCCCCGGATGGACACCACCCAGCGGCCGTCGCCGTCGGCGTCGCACCAGCCGGCCGCCCCGGCGTAGAAGCCGCGGTCACCCTCCACCTCACCGATCACCGCGACCGCCTCCGCCGTCGGCACCCCGCCGACCGCGGGCGTGGGGTGCAGCGCCAGCGCCAGGTCCAGCGCGGTGGTGCCCGCATCGCGCAGCCGCCCGGTGATCGGCGTGCCCAGGTGCCACAGCGCGTCGGTGCCGTGCAGTTGCGGCTCGGCAGCGATGGTCAGCTCGGCGCACAGCGGTTCCAGGGCGGCCCGCATCACGTCGATGACCAGGGCGTGTTCGTGCTGGTTCTTGGCGGAGGCGACCAGTGCGGCGGCATTGGCGGCGTCAACGGCCGGGTCGGGATCGCGCGGCGCCGATCCGGCGAACGGATGGCAGCGCACCCGGTCGCCGGTGCGTTCCACCAGCAGCTCCGGCGAGGCCCCGACCAGGGTGGACCCGGCATAGGACGGTCCCGCGCCGGACAGGTCGACCAGATATCCGTAGGCGTCGGGGTTGGCGGCCAGCAGCCGGTGCAGCACCGCCAGCGGATCCCAGGCCCCGTTCTCGGCGCGTAGCTCCAGTGCTCGGGCCAGCACCACCTTCTGCAGCGGTCCCGGATCGCGTAGCCGGGCGATCGCGGCGGCGACGCGTTGCCGGTGCACCGCCGGCGCGGGCCGGGAGGCGACGCCGACCCGGCCGGGGACGGGTTGGCCGGGGCCTTCGGGCAGTCGCCCCGTGACGGCCGCCGGTGCGATCAGCGCGGCCGGGGCGGTGGGGGCGAACGGCAGGGCGCCAGCGATCAGTGGCACCGCCCGGTCGCGCAGTGCGGCGCCCGCCGCGCCGACGTCGGTGAACGACGCGCCGACGCCGAGACCGACGACGGTGCCGTCCTTGCCGGTGAGGATGAACGACGGCGTCACGGCGTCACCCCGGTCTGCGGCCGGCCGGCCAGCGCGAGCGCCTTGAGCTGGCGCAGGCCGTAGTCGAACCCGCACACCGACACCGACGCGGTGGGGAATCCGTAGCGGATGCCCTGATCCAACGGCTGCTCGACCCAGCGGGTCAGCACCGCGCGGGAGAAGTGCCCGTGGCCGACAAATACCACGTCGCGGTCGGTGAGCTGGTCCAGCGCGAGTCCGATCGCGTCGTCGGCCCGGTCACTGACCTGCTGCACCGATTCGCCGCCCGTGCAGCCGTGGGTCCACAGCAGCCAGCCCGGGTTCGCCGTGCGGATCTGCTGGGTGGTCAGGCCCTCGTAGTCGCCGTAGTCCCATTCGGCGAGCAGTCCGGTGATCTCGTTGACAGCCAACCCGGCCAGCTCCGCGGTCCTCCGGGCACGCAGCCGCGGGCTGCAGAACACCATCGGAGAATCCAGATCCAGGCCGGCGAGTGTGTCGGCGGCCGCCAAAGCCTGTTCCCGGCCGACGTCAGTCAGGTCGAGGTCGGTGCGTGAGGTGTGCCGACCCGACTTCGACCACTCCGTCTCGCCGTGCCGCAACAGCACCAGCCGATGTATACCGACACTCACGTTTGTCGATTCTGCCGTATGCATCCATCCGGCCGGGTGGCTCGTACCGGGGGAGCCGGGCCGCCTCGGACAGCCGGGCGGGTCGGTTCCGGACCCTGGACCGGCGACCATGACAGGATGTGCTCGTGACGTCTACACATGTGCTGGCGGTGGCCAATCAAAAGGGTGGGGTGGCCAAGACCACGACGGTGGCGTCGTTGGGAGCGGCGCTGGCCGCCGAGGGCAAGCGGGTGCTACTGGTCGACCTCGACCCGCAGGGCTGCCTGACGTTCTCGCTGGGCCACGATCCGGACAAACTGCCGGTGTCGGTGCACGAGGTGCTGCTCGGCGAGGTGGAACCCGATGTCGCCCTGGTGGAGACCGCCGAGGGCATGACGCTGCTGCCGGCCAATATCGACCTGGCCGGCGCGGAGGCGATGCTGCTGATGCGCGCCGGGCGCGAATACGCGCTCAAACGGGCCCTGGCCAAGGTGTCCGATCGGTTCGACGTGATCCTGCTGGACTGCCCGCCGTCTCTGGGCGTGCTGACGCTCAACGGGCTGACCGCCGCCGGTGAGGTCATCGTGCCGCTGCAGTGCGAGACGCTGGCGCATCGTGGCGTCGGCCAGTTCCTGCGCACGGTGGCCGATGTGCAGCAGATCACCAACCCGGAGCTGACGTTGCTGGGCGCGCTGCCGACGCTGTACGACTCGCGGACCACGCACAGCCGCGATGTGCTGCTCGACGTCGCCGACCGCTACGACCTGCCGGTGCTGGCGCCGCCGATCCCGCGCACGGTGCGCTTCGCCGAAGCCACCGCGTCGGGCACCTCGGTGCTGTCGGGCCGGAAGAACAAGGGCGCGTTGGCGTATCGGGAACTCGCGGCGTCGCTGCTGAAGTACTGGAAGACCGGCAAGGCCATGCCGACCTTCACCCCGGAGGTCTAGCCGCCGATACCGTCTAGCCGCCGAGGCCGACGACGGTGTCGCCGCGCTGCTCGATGATGGTCGATCCCATCGCCTTGAGGCCGATGGCGGAGTCGACGGCTGGGCGCGCGACCGGCAGGAACCGCTGCTTGGCACCGGTTTTGGTGTCGTAGACGCCGATCCCGCCGGTGTGCGGGATGAGCAGTTTGCCGGCCATGGTGGTGCCCGGGCCCAGCGGCACATCCGGTCCCGACGCGGTCACCGAGTAGCGGTAGCGCAGGCCGTCGGCCGCCAGCACCACCACGGATCGCCCGGTCCACCAGGTCACCAGGTCGCCGGACTTCGCGGTGGACGCGGTTTCGGTGCCCGGTGGACCCAGCGGCGCGGCCGGGGCGTCCAGCAGCACCGACGCGGTTTCCTTGCCGGAGTCGTTGAGGATGGACAGCCGCGGTTTGGGGGAGGGCAGGTAGACCGCCGTCGTCCCGCCGGACACCGCGACGATCCGGGCCCCGGAGGCCGCGGAGATGCCGGGTTCGGGGACGTCGATCAGCGTGGGTTCGTCGTCCTGATCGGCGGCCTTGACCAGGGTGACCTTGACATCGGCCTGGTCGGGGCAGGCCTGCAGCACCGACACCTGCTGGGATTCGCCGGCGGCCGACAGCAGCGTGCAGCCCTTGCCCAGCCCGACGTGGGCGGGCTTGTAGCGCGCATCGGTCTCGCCGAAGGCGATGGTGCGCACCAGGTCCGAGCGCCATTGCTCGATCCGGGTGTCCCCGGCGGCGAGGATGGTGGACCCGTCGGTGGACAGCGTCACCTGCTTGTCGGCGTAGCCGGTGCGGGTCGGGCCCCGGCGGCCGGTGGAGCCGTTGATCGCCGACACCTGTCCGCAGCCGCGGGAATCGGGATAGACGGCCACGGCCCAGTGGTAGACCGAGCTGACCCCGCACAGCGGCAGATCACGCGCATATGTCCACGCCACGTTGCCGGTCACCGGGTCGCGGCCGGTCATCGCGGAGCCGGATGCGGTGATCACCGCGCCTCCGGCGACCACCGGCATGGTGGTGACCGGGCTGTCGGCGTGCCACAGCTCGTGCACGGCGGTGGGCACGGCGCCAGCCGCCACCGGCGTGGTCAGTTCGACCTCCGCCGGGTCGCTGACGGTATGCCGGGAATCGCTGGTCCACCAGAACAGCGCGGCGGCGACGGCGACGACGGCGACGATCGCACCCGCGGCGATCAGATCACCGCGGGTGCGGCGCTCGGGTCGGATCATCGGGTTGAGGGCTCGACGGCCAGGGCTCAGCCCTCGGCGGCGGCCGCAGCCGGTGCCTTGCGCGGACGACGACGGCGGCGCCGCGGCGCCGAACCGGTGCTCGCGGCGGCGCCGGCGCCGGCCTCGGCGGCCGGGGGAGTCGCGGCTGCGGTGTCGGATCCGGCCTCGGAGGACTGCCCGCCCCGGGTGCGACGACGGGTCCGCGTCCGCTCGCGCGGGGTCTTCTCCCGCTCGACGCGGGGCGCGCGGTCGGTGCGCTTGACCGGGGACCGCTTCGGCTCGCCGATGCTGCCCGTGGCCTCGGTGGGGATGTTCATCTCGGCGTACAGGTGCGGCGAGCTGGAGTAGGTCTCGGCCGGGTCCGGGGTCTCCAGGCCCAGGGCCTTGTCGATCATCGACCAGCGGGGCAGTTCGTCCCAGTCGACCAGGGTGACCGCAATGCCGGTCTTGCCGGCCCGGCCGGTGCGACCGATGCGGTGCACGTAGGCCTGCTCGTCGTCGGGGATCTGGTAGTTGATGACGTGGGTGATGTCGTCGATGTCGATGCCGCGGGCGGCCACGTCGGTGGCGACCAGCACGTCGACGTCACCGGCGCGGAACGCCGCCAGCGCCTTCTCGCGGGCGATCTGGCCCAGGTCACCGTGCACGGCGCCGACCTTGAACCCGCGCTCGGCGAGTTCGTCGGCCACCTTCTGCGCGGTGCGCTTGGTGCGGGTGAAGATCATCGTGGCGCCGCGGCCCTCGGCCTGCAGGATCCGGGCGACCATCTCGACCTTGTCCAGTGCGTGCGCCCGGTAGACGAACTGCTCGGTGGTGTCGTGGGTGGCCGCCGAATGCGGGGCCTCGGCGCGGATGTGGGTGGGCTGGTTCATGAAGGTGCGGGCCAGCGTGATGATCGGGTCCGGCATCGTCGCGCTGAACAGCATCGACTGGCGGGTGTCCGGGGTCAGCCGCAGGATCCGCTCGATGTCGGGCAAAAAGCCCAGGTCCAGCATTTCGTCGGCCTCGTCGAGGACCAGCACGGACAGCCCGCCGAGCTGCAGGTGGCCCTGGTTGGCCAGGTCCAGCAGGCGGCCCGGGGTGCCGACGACGACGTCGGCGCCGGCCTGCAGCGCCTCGATCTGCGGCTCGTAGGGGCGGCCACCGTAGATCGCGACGACCGACAGCGGACGGGTGCCGCCGCCTTCGGCGGGGGCGGTGAGGTTCTTGGCGGCGCCGGTCAGGTCGTCGAACACCTGGATGCACAGCTCGCGGGTGGGCACCACGATCAGCACGCGCGGCGCACCGGTCAGCGGGCGCTCGGTGTCGGTGGTGATCTTGTGCAGGGCCGGGACGCCGAAGGCGAAGGTTTTGCCCATGCCGGTGCGGGCCTGGCCGATCAGGTCGTCGCCGGCCAGCGCCATCGGCAGGGTCAGTTCCTGGATGGCGAAGGGGTGCTCGATGCCGCGTTCCCGCAGCGCTTCACAGATTTCGTCGCGCACGCCGAGTTCGGCGAACGACTTGTTGATATGGGTCATGATGGTGCGATGGGGCCTTTCGATTCTGGTCCGAGTTGTCTGCTCGTCGCGTTGTCCATCGCGCGCACGAGTTCGGATGTCGAATCGAGGGTCCGGCGTTGATCGCGGGGATTCCGCGGCGGACCGACTGCGTGCACGCACACTTCTTCAGGTGGTGGATAGGCCACCGCCTGGCCCCCAGCATAGCCGGTGGCCGGTCGGCCTCCCGCGAAACCGACGCGGGACGGGCCTTAGAGTGGGCTCATGAGTTCGACGCCGATCACCGTGGACCACCCCGGGATCAACGAACTGTTTTCCCTGCTGGCCTGCGGTGAGGTCGCCGCGTTCTACCGGCTGACCGACGAGGCCCGGATGGCCCCGGACCTGAGCGGGCGGATCAATATGGCGCTGATGGCCGCCGCCGAGATGGGCCATTACGTGCTGGTTCGCGACGCCCTGGAGCTCCGCGGCGTCGACGTGCAGGCCGCGATGGTCCACTATTCGGCGGTGCTGGAGTCCTACCACGCCCAGACCATCCCCAGCACCTGGCTCGAAGCCCTGGTCAAGACCTATATCGGGGACGCGCTGGCGGCGGATCTGTACCTGGAGATCGTCGACGCGCTGCCCGACGGGGTGGCCGGCGTGGTGCGCGGAGTGCTGGCCGAGACCGGCCACTCCCAGTTCGTCGTGTCGGAGGTCCGCGCGGCCGTGGAGGCCAGCGAGCAGCAGAAGCACCGGCTGGCGCTGTGGTCGCGCCGGCTGCTCGGCGAGGCGATCACCCAGGCGCAGTACGTGCTGGCCGAGCGCGACGAACTGGTGGATCTGGTGGTCGCCGGCACCGGCGGGCTCGGGCATCTGGCCGAGTTCTACGAGCGGCTGCAGCGCACCCACTCCGAGCGGATGACGGAGCTCGGCCTGGCGTAGGTCCTGTCATGAACGTCACCATCGAAATCGCCAGCATCAACCACTGGCTCACACGGCTTTCGTCACAGGTCCTAGGCGAGTGGGCTCAGTTCGTGCAGGCGGCCAGGATGGTCCCGGCGTTCTGCTGAACCAGCAGGTCACCGGAGCCGTTGCTGATTGCGCAGTTCAGCTTGCCGGCCACGCTGGTCGCCGTCACCGACTTGAGGTTCACGCCGGGGTTGAGCACGACGGTCCGGGTCCACGGCAGCGCCACGTTGATGTCGGTGCGGGGGAAGCCCTGCTCATCGGTGTAGATGACGGTGACCAGGTCGAACAGCTGACGGTCGCCGGTGACGGTGTAGGTGATGGTCCGCTCGGGGGCGGTGGCCGGGTCGGCCGGTTCACCCGCGATGGCCGGGGTGTCGGGGTTCTGGTGCGCCGAGACGCTCGGCGGCACGGTCACCACGGTTTCCGGCGGCAGACCGCCGCCGGGCGCGCGGGTCGCCGAGACGGTGGCCTTCGGCGGCGCCGAGACCGCCGGGGCCGACGTCGCGGCGGCCTGGCTGCTGGTGGCGACCGCGTCGTCGCCCGGGGTCGGGGTGGTGGTCGCGGTGGAGGAGTCGCCGCTCTGCAGGGCCATGGCGATGGCGATGACGGCCACCAGCAGGACCACGCCGGCGCCGATCGCGACCCAGCGCCACCGGGTGTCGGTGGAGTAGTAGTAGCCGTCGCCGGCGAATCCGTCGTAGCCGCCCGAGGGGTGGTCCTCGTCGTAGTCGGCCTGGTAGTCGGCGTCGAGGAATTCGGGGTCGTCGTACTCCGCGTAGTCCAGGGGTTCGCGCAGGTCGCTGGTGTCGTCGTCGCCGCGGGTGTAGTCCGGGCGGTACTCGGGCGCGTCGTCGTAGAGCGCGGTGGTCGCCGAGCGGGGTGCGTAGCGACGGGGTCCGCGATCGTCGACGTCGTCGGCATAGCCGGTCGACGAGCCATTCCAATGCGACTTGCTCATTGCGTCACCACCCGAGAAACATCAATCACTTAAGTCACTTTTGCAACTTCTTTAACAGGGTACGGGCGTTCGGCGGATCGGGGGTGAAGCCGCCGGGCGTGTCGGGCACCCGGCGCACGCCGGCCGCCGGGTTGCTAGCCTGGCGGAGCACAACCGTCGACGAAAGGGTGCAGCGTGGAGGTCAAGATCGGTGTTGCCGACAGCCCGCGGGAGCTCGTCTTCTCCAGCGCCCAGACTCCCGAGGAGTTGGAGAAGCAGGTCGTCGCCGCGCTCGACGGCGGTTCCGTGCTGAGCCTGACCGACGAGAAGGGCCGCCGCATCCTGGTGCAGACCGCCAAGATCGCCTACATCGAGATCGGCCCCGCCGACAGCCGCCGGGTCGGATTCGGCGTCGGCAAGAGTTCCTAGCCGGCCCTCGCCTGCCTCACACCCCATCTCCCCGGCTGGCATCGCCGACCGTGGCGCTTACTCGCCGTCGGAGTTGATTGGCGCCCACGTTCGACGGGAAATTCCGGGCAGCCTGTGCCGCCCAGGCCTCAGGCGAAGACCGTCAGCCTTTTTCCGGGCGGGTCAGCGGAACGTGCGACAGGCCGCGCCAGATGAACGCGACGGTGCCCTCGATGGCGTCTTCCTTCGGCATCGGGCGGTCGTTGTCCAGCCAGTAGCGGGCCGAATCGACGCTGATCGCCACCAGGCCGACGGCGATCATCCGGGCGCGGTGCGGCTCCAGCCCGGAATCCGAGGCGACCAGGTCGAACACCGCGTCGATGCAGGACTCGGTGGCCACCTTCACCTGCGCGGCCACCTGCGGCTCGCTGACGTAGTCGTTGGCGAAGATCAGCCGGTAGCCCTGGCCGTCGTGCTCGATGAAATCGAAGAATGCCTGCACCGCGGCCCGCACCCGCAGCCGGTTGTCGGTGGTGGTGCGCAGAGCTTGGCGCACGCCGGACACCAGATTGTCCACATGCTGGGCCAGCACCGCGAGGTACAGCTCCAGCTTGGACGAGAAGTGCTGGTACAGGACGGGTTTGCTGACGCCGGCGCGATCGGCGATCTCGTCCATCCCGGCCGCGTGATAACCGCGCTCGACGAACACCTCGCTGGCCGATGCCAGCAGCTGCCCGCGGCGTTCGTCGCGCGGTAGCCGGACACCCCGTCGCGCCGTCCCGCCGTCCATGCCATCGCCACGGGGGCGCCCGGCGCTGGCGAGTTCACTCATTGCTAGATCCTCTATTCAAGTGGCGGAAGTGGGGCGGGGCGTCGTGACGACACTACTCCGCATGTGACGGCGGCTCTTTGAGGGCGCGTTGAAACGCGGCCATGCCGTCGACCCGTGGCATCCTGGGACGGTGACCTTTGACCCGGGCCGTGGCGGTGGCAGTCACGCCCCGGTGCTGCGCAGTGACCTTCGGGAACCGCTGCGCGCCCAGCGTGACCCGTTGGCGTCGAGCGGCGGTCGGCCCCGGGTCAATCGCGAGGACCGCGGGCAGTTCAAAAAGCAGGGCTGGCTCGGGCGATTCGTCTCCACCTACGGCTGGCGCGCCTATGCGCTGCCGGTGCTCGTCGTCGTCACCGTGATCGTCCTGTACCAGACGGTGACCGCCGAACCCGTCCAGGCGCCGGTGGTCGACGACGCCGAAACCGGCCAGAGTGCCGACATCGGCAAGCGCGCCACCACCATCGTCGGCGCTCCGCCGCGCGGGCTCACCGAGTTCGACGCGAACCTGCCGACCGGGAAGCTGCCCGACGGCGGGCACTACTCCACCGAGCCCGGTAACGGGACCTGGCACATCGTGCCCGGAACCACCGACCAGGTCGGTGAGGGCACCGTCAAGGTGTTCAACTACACCGTCGAGGTGGAGGACGGGCTCGACCCGAGCGACTTCGGCGGCGACGACGCGTTCGCCTCGATGGTCTCCAAGACGCTGGCCGACCCGCACAGCTGGACGCACGACCCTCGGATCGCCTTCCGGCGCGTCGACGCGAGCTCCGGCATCGACCCGGACTTCCGGGTGTCGCTGACCTCGTCGATGACCGTCCGCGAGGGCTGCGGCTACGAGATTGCGCTGGAATCCTCCTGCTTCAACCCCGCCTTTCACCCGGCCGACGGCAGCGAGCCCGAGTCCAGGGTGTTCATCAACGAGGCCCGTTGGGTGCGCGGCGCCATGCCGTTCGAGGGCGACTACGTCGCCTACCGCCAGTACCTGATCAACCACGAGGTCGGCCACGCCATCGGCTTCCAGAAGCACCAGCCGTGTGAGAACGACGGCGCGCTGGCGCCGATCATGATGCAGCAGACCTTCTCGATCGCCAACGACGACGAGTCGAAGTTCGACCCCGACCAGGTCAAGGCCGACGGCAAGAAGTGCCGGCCCAACTCCTGGCCGTTCCCGATCGTCTGAGGCGCGGCCGTGCAGGTTCCCGGATCTTCCCCGTTACCGCCGCTGGTGGAACCCGCCGCCGAGCTGACCCGCGACGAGATCGCCCGCTACAGCCGGCATCTGCTGATACCCGAGTTCGGGGCCATCGGGCAGCGCCGACTCAAGAACGCCCGGGTGCTGGTCATCGGCGCCGGGGGACTGGGCGCCCCGACGCTGCTATACCTGGCCGCCGCCGGGGTGGGCACCATCGGCATCGTGGACTTCGACGTCGTCGACGAGTCCAACCTGCAACGCCAGATCATCCACGGCCAGGCCGACGTCGGCCGGCTCAAGACCCACAGTGCCGCCGACTCGATCCGGGCGATCAACCCACTGGTCGACGTGGTGTGCCACGATCTGCAGCTGACCTCGGACAATGCGGCGGACCTGTTCGCCGGCTACCACCTGATCCTCGACGGCGCCGACAACTTCGCCACCCGCTACCTGGTCAACGACGCCGCCGCGCTGGCCGGCAAGCCGTACGTGTGGGGCTCGATCCTGCGGTTCTCCGGGCAGGTGTCGGTGTTCTGGGACGCCGCCCCCGACGGCCGCGGCGTCACCCTGCGCGACGTGTTCCCCGAGCCGCCCGCACCGGGCACGGTGCCCTCGTGCGCCGAGGGCGGGGTGCTCGGGGTGCTGTGCGGTGCGGTGGCCTCGCTGATGGGCACCGAGGCGATCAAGCTGATCACCGGCATCGGGTCCTCGCTGCTGGGCCGACTGCTGCTCTATGACGCCCTGGCCATGACGCACCGCACCCTGAACGTCGCCCGGGACCCGGCCCGGGCGCCCATCACCGAACTGGTCGACTACGACGTGTTCTGCGGCGTCGTGCCGGACGCCGCACCGGCGGAGGCCTCCATCGGCCCCGCCGAGCTGCACCGACTGCGCGCCGACGGGGTTCCGCTGGCGCTGGTCGACGTGCGGGAGCCGGCCGAGTGGGAGATCAACCGGATCGACGGCGCGGTGCTGATCCCCAAGTCGGAGTTCGACGCCGGGACCGGTGCCGGCCGGCTGCCGTCGGGCCGGGTGGTGCTGTACTGCAAGTCCGGGGTGCGCTCGGCGGCGGTCGCCGAGACGCTGCGCGCGGCCGGTGTCGACGACGTGGTGTCGCTGACGGGTGGGATTCTGGCCTGGGCCGAGCAATTCGACCCCGACATGGTCAGTTATTAGACACGCCGCGGGAGCTGGCACCGCAGGTCAGCGGCCGGTCGATAGGGTGACGGGGTGAGTGTGGAACCGCCTCCCGACCATGTGCTCGCCGCATTCGGGCTCAACGCCGCGCGCCCCGCGGCTCTCGGCGCAGGCTGGGAGGACGGCTGGCGGTGCGGTGAGGTGGTGCTGTCGCAGGTCGCCGATCACGCCCGGGCCGCCTGGTCGGCCAAGGTCCGCGAGACCCTGTTCGTCGACGGCGTGCGGCTGGCCCGCCCGGTGCGCTCCACCGACGGCCGGTTCGTGGTGTCGGGCTGGCGGGCGGACACCTTCGTCGCCGGCACCCCCGAGCCCCGCTACGACGAGGTGGTCTCGGCCGCCGTCCGGCTGCACGAGGCCACCGCCAAGCTGGAGCGCCCGCGCTTTCTGACCCAGCCGCCGTCGGCGCCGTGGGCCGAGGTGGACGTCTTCATCGCCGCCGACCGCGCGGCGTGGGAGGACCGGCCGCTGCACTCGCTGCCGTCCGGGGCGCGGCTGGCGCCCGGCTCGGCCGACGGGCAGCGCAGCATCGAACTGCTGCAGGCACTGGCCATCCTGCGCAAGCCGACCCGCAGTCCCAACCAGCTGGTGCACGGCGACCTGTACGGCACGGTGCTGTTCGCCGGCGCCGCGGCTCCCGGGATCACCGACATCACCCCGTACTGGCGCCCGACGTCGTGGGCGGCCGGGGTTGCCGTCGTCGACGCGCTGAGTTGGGGAGACGCCGACGACGGCCTGGTGGAGCGCTGGGATGCGCTGCCCGAGTGGCCGCAGATGTTGTTGCGCGCATTGATGTTCCGGCTTGCCGTGCACGCCCTGCACCCGCGGTCGACGGCCGCCGCCTTCCCCGGCCTGGCGCGCACCGCCGCCGTCGTGGAATCCGTGATCTAGAACTCGAACCGATACTCCGACAGGCGGATTCGCCGGTCGTTCGCCAAAACGCCCTCGGCGCGCAGTAATTCGAGTTGAAGGTCGCTCTTGTGGGTGGCGGGCCGACCGGAGGCGCCGATCACCCGATGCCACGGCAGGTCAGCGGAATCCGTGCGCATGATCCACCCGACGATTCGCGGGCTGGAAAGCCTTGCGGCAGCGGCGATATCGCCGTAGGTGGCGACCCGTCCGGGCGGTATCGCGGCGACGAGCCCGCGGACCCGTTCGATATCGGCATCGCTGACCTTGGCCACCGGCTACTCCGCCAGCGGTCCGCGGATCAGCGCGGCGGTCTCGGCGGGCTTGGCCTGGGCCACCATGTGCAGGCACTCCAGGTCCACCAACGCCAGATTCTCACCCAAATGCTCACGCAGCCCGGCGATCAGGGAATCGGTGACATACGGCGGGTCGGTCCACAGCGCGCGGACCAGGATAGTGGGCGTGCCCGGGCGCGGATAGACCACCGGCCGGGCCAGCTCGCTCCAGTACGACACCATCGCCGGAACGTATATGCGCCAGCCGTAGCGGCCGCCCGGCAGCGTGATCAGGTGCTCGTCCATATCGGCGTCCAGCAGTGCGGGGTCGACATCGGCCCAGGACCCGCCGGCCTTCTCCTCGCGCGCCTCGGCCGGATCCGGGTAGTCCGGGGAAGCCAGCATCGCCGCGGCGATCTGCGCCATCCACTCCCCGTCCAGGCCAACGGCGGCGTCCAGCAGCACCAGCGCGGACACCAGATCCGGGCGGTGATGAGCCAGTTGCAGCGCGACCGCGCAGCCGAACGAATGTCCCACCACCACAACGGGTTCACCGCCGTCGGCCTCCAGCAGGGCGGACAGCGCCTGCACATTGGCATCGAAATTCCACGGCGCCGCCCATGATGAGCGGCCGTGCCCGATCAGGTCTGGCGCGGCGATCGGCACCTCGGGCAGGAAATTCTGTGCGATGTGCTCCCAGCGCCTGCCGTGCCCGGTCAGACCGTGCAGTGCCAGGACACGGGCCGGCCCCTCGGGGCCGTAGCGGTAGGTGTGCAGGTGTGCGGTCACGCTCTAGATCGTGCCAGGCGCCCGGATTCCCCGCCGGGGGTGCATCGGCGGCCCGCGTCTGCAGATGCGGCTGGGGTGCCCGGTCATGCTGCTGATCCTGTGCACCGACGAGGCCACAGCGCGGTGGGCGGTGCGTTGTGGTGACCTCGGCGGCTCGGTGGTGCTCAAACCGGTGATCGTGGGACCGTCGGCGGTGCCGGTGATCACCGACCCCGATATCGCCCGCGCGGATCTGGAAATGGCGATGCTGTCGGCCTTCGTGCACCCCGATGAGCACCGTGTTCTCGATGCGGTGTTCGCTGCGCTGAGCCCCGATGACGACCGTAGGCAGGTCGAGCGGCGAACCCGCGAGCCGCGAAGTGTTAGTCGAAGACCTCGGAGAGGGCGGAGGCGGTGGCCGCTTTGGTGAGCCAGGTGTTGAGTTGATCGGGGTCGGCGCAGCCGTCGATACGGGCACGAATGTCCTCGGACACCGCTATCCCGCGGGCGGCCAGAACGGCCAGCAACTGCCGGGCCTCCCCGCCTCGACTTGTCGGACCCACGTGATGTCATTGCCGCATGACGATCCTCCTGGAGCAGGCCGGGCTCGGGCCCGACGGGCTGACGGCCGACGCGCGCGGGATCGTCCGGCTGCTGGGCGGGCCCGGCACCGGTAAGAGCAGCCTGCTCGTCGAGCTGGCCGCCGCCCGGATCGCCGCCGGTGCCGACGTCGAATCGGTGCTGCTGCTGACCGGGTCCGGGCGGCCCGCCACCGCGACCCGGGCCCGGCTGACCACTGCGCTGCTGGCCGCCCGCCCCGGCCTTGCCGTCGTCCGCGAACCGCTGGTCCGCTCGCCGCACGGCTACGCCTTCGCGCTCTTGGCCCGCGCCGCACAGCGCGCCGGGGACCCGGCGCCGCGGCTGATCACCGGCACCGAGCAGGACGGCATCATCCGGGAACTCCTGGCCGGTGACGCGGCCGACGGCGCCGACTACTGGCCCGCATCCCTGCGCCCGGCGCTGGCCACCGCCGGGTTCGCCACCGAACTGCGCGACTTGCTGGCCCGCTGCGCCGAACGCGGCCTGGACGCCACCGATCTGCGCCGGCTCGGCAAGAGCACCCGGCGCCCCGCCTGGGTGGCCGCCGGCCGGTTCGCCCAGCAGTACGAACAGGTCATGCTGCTGCGCGCGGCCGTCGGCATGGCCGCCCCGCAGGCCACCATCCCCGCGCTCGGCGCAGCCGAGATGATCGGCGCCGCTGCCGACCTGTTGCAGACCGACCCGGACCTGCTCGACGCCGAACGCGCGCGGCTGTCCACCCTGCTGGTCGACGACGCCCAGCACCTCGACCCGCAGGCGGTGCGGTTGATCCGCCTGCTGGCACCGGGCCCCGAGCTCACCGTCATCGCCGGCGACCCCAACCAGACCGCCTTCGGATTCCGCGGCGCCTCCCCGGAACTGCTGCTGCAAGACACCGACGACCCGGTGATCGAACTGCACACCTCCTACCGCTGCGCGGGCCCGGTCGCCGACGCGGTCACCGCGGTGGCTGCCGCCCTGCCCGGCGTCGGACCGGCCCGACGGATCACCGCCACCGACGACGACGGCCGCGTCTCCGCTCTGCTGGCCGCGTCCCCGCACGCCGAGGCACTGGCGACCGCCGACGCGCTGCGCCGCGCGCACCTGATCGACGGCACCCCCTGGTCGCAAATGGCGGTCATCGTCCGCTCGGTGTCCCGGGTCGGCACCGCACTGTCGCGCACCCTGACCGCCGCCGGGGTACCGGTCGCACCTGGTCGCACCCGCCCGCCGCTGGCGGAAAATCCGCTGGTGCGGACCCTTCTCACGGTGCTGCGGGCCACCGACGACGGGCTCACCGACGAGGATGCGCTGGCGCTGCTCACCGGCCCGCTCGGTCGCGTCGACCCGGTCACCCTGCGCCAGCTGCGCCGCGCCCTGCGCCGCATCGACGCCACCCTCCCGCCCCGCGGCTTCGGTGAACTGGCCGCCGCAGCCCTGACCACCACCGTGCCCGACGGGCTGGCCCCCCAGCACGCCCGGCCGCTGCACCGGCTGCGGGCGGTGCTGCACGCCGCCGAACGCGCCGGAGCCACCGACCCGCGTCGCGCACTGTGGCAGGCCTGGCAGCGCAGCGGCATGCAGAACCGTCTGCTGGCCGCCGTCGAACGCGGGGGAGCGGGAGCCCTGCGCGCCGAGGCCGACCTCGATGCGGTCACCGAACTCTTCGACGTCGCCGACCAGTTCGTCATCCGCAGCCCCGGCGCCACCGCCGGCAGCCTGGTCGACCACATCACCGGCCTGACCCTGCCGATCACCGCCGCCGATCCCGTCGACCCACCCGACGCGGTCACCGTGCTCAGCCCGCAGCAGGCCCTCGGCGCCGAATGGGACGTGGTGGTCATTGCCGGACTGCAGGAAGGCCTGTGGCCCAACACCGTTCCGCGCGGCGGCGTGCTGGCCACCCAGGAGCTGCTGGACGTGGTCGACGGTGTCACCGGCGAGGTGTCCGTGCGCGCACCGTTGGTCGCCGACGAACGCCGACTGCTGCTGACGGCGATGGGCCGGGCCCGGCGCCGGCTCATCGTCACCGCCGTGGACAGCGACACCGGCGGCGATGGCGCCGAACTCCCGTCGCCGTTCTTCCACGAGATCTCTCGTATTGCCAACACCGACATCGCGACCGACACCGACGCCGCGCCGGTCCCACAGGCCGCCCCGCCGGTGCTGTCGCCCGCCTCGGTGGTCGGCCGGCTGCGCGCGGCGGTCTGCGCCCCCGACGGCGAGATCGACGACGCCGCACGCACCGCAGCCGCCCGCGAACTGGCCCGGCTGGCCGCCGCCGGTGTGCCCGGTGCCGAACCGGCCCAGTGGTACGGGCTGGCCCCGGTCAGCACCGACGCCCCGCTGTTCGACACCGACGCGACCGTGCCGATGTCCCCGTCGACGCTGCAGACCGTCCTGGACTGCCCGCTGCGCTGGCTGGGCGAACGCCACGGCGGCTCCGACCCGCGCGAGGTCACCTCCGCGCTCGGCTCGCTGCTGCACGCGCTGATCGCCGAACCCGGCCGCAGCACCGAGGAACTGGCCCGCGATCTGGAAAAGCTCTGGGATGCACTACCGTTCGGCTCACCCTGGTACGCCCGCAACGAACTACACCGCCACCTCGACATGCTGGCAGCCTTCGGCGAATGGCGCCAACACACCCGCGGCGAACTCACCGAGGTCGGCACCGAGGTCGTCGTGTCGGGAACCGTCGAGGTCGATGAGGACACCCGCGTCGGTATCCGCGGTCGTGCGGACCGGGTGGAACGCGACGCCGCCGGTCGGCTGGTCATCATCGATATCAAGACCGGCAAGACTCCGGTCAGCAAGGCCGACGCCGCCGAGCACGCCCAGCTGGCGGCCTACCAACTGGCCGTGGAAGAAGGCCTGCTCGGGGAGGGGGAGACCCCCGGCGGTGCCCGGCTGGTCTACCTCGCCAAGACCGGGCGCGACGGCGCCACCGTGCGCGAACAGGACCCGCTGACCTCCGAAACCGCCGAAACCTGGCGCGCGGCAATGACCTCGGCGCGCACCGACATGACCGGTCCGGACTATCCGGCGCGCCGCAACACCGGCTGCACCCACTGCCCGATGCTGTCGAACTGCCCCGCCCACCGTGAACCGGGAGCGCGATCGTGAACCCGCTGTCACCGGCCGAACTCGCCGACGTCCTCGGCCTGCACACACCCACCGACGAGCAGGCCGCCGTCATCGCCGCGCCGCCCGGGCCCGTGGTGGTCATCGCCGGCGCCGGCGCCGGAAAGACCGAGACCATGGCCGCCCGAGTGGTGTGGCTGGTCGCCAACGGCTACGCCACCCCCGGCCAGGTGCTCGGCCTCACTTTCACCCGCAAGGCCGCCGGGGAGCTGGCCCGGCGCGTGCGCAACCGGCTCACCAAACTCGCCGCCGCCGGACTCGTTCCCTACGGCAGCGCCGACGACGCCCAACCCGCGGTCTCCACCTACCACGCGTTCGCCGGCAACCTGCTCGCCGAATTCGGGCTGCTGCTACCGGTGGAACCCGATGCCCGGCTGATCGGCGAAACCGAACTGTGGCAGCTGGCCTTCGACGTCGTCAGCCGCCACCCCGCCGAGCTGGACACCGACCGCACCCCGGCCGGCGTCACCCGGCTGGTGCTCAACCTGGCCGGCCAACTCGCCGAACACCTCGTCGACACCGACGCGGTCCGGCACACCCACGCTGAACTCGGCCGGCTGGTCACCACCTTGCCGCCGGGCCCGCGCCAGCGCGCCGAACCCAGCCGGGAACTGATGAAAATGCTGGACATCCAGCACGAACGGGCCGACCTGGTCCCGCTGATCGACGCCGTCGCCGCCCGGATGCGCGAAACCGGGGTGATGGACTTCGGCGCCCAGATGTCGGCCGCCGCCCAATTGGTGCAACGCGCCCCGGAGGTCGGCGAGGCGCTGCGCGCCCGTTACCGGGTGGTGCTGCTCGACGAATACCAGGACACCGGCCACGCCCAGCGGGTGCTGCTGTCCGGGCTGTTCGGCCACGGCGCCGACGACGGGCTGGCCCTGACCGCCGTGGGCGACCCCATCCAATCCATCTACGGCTGGCGCGGCGCCTCGGCCACCAACCTGCCCCGCTTCGCCACCGACTTCCCGCTGGCCGACGGCTCCTCGGCGCCGATGCTGGAACTGCGCACCAGCTGGCGCAACCCGCCGGCCACGCTGCGGCTGGCCAACGCCATCTCCGAACCGGCCCGCCGGCGCTCGGTCGAGGTTCGCGAACTGCTGCCCAAACCCGGCGCCGATCCGGGCGAGGTGGCGCTGGCCCTGTGTGAGGACGTGGCGGTCGAACGTCGCTGGGTGGCCGAGCAGATCGCCGCGCGCTGGCAGACCGCCGCCGACGCCGGCCAGGCCCCGCCGACGACGGCGATCCTGGTGCGCCGCAACGCCGACTCAGCCCCGCTGGCCGCCGAACTGCGCGCCCACGGCGTGCCGGCCGAAGTGGTCGGGCTGGCTGGGCTGCTGGCTATCGACGAGGTTGCCCACGTGGTCGCCATGCTGCGGCTGGTCGCCGACCCGTGCGCGGGCACCGCCGCGCTGCGGGTGCTGACCGGGCCGCGCTGGCGCCTCGGCGCCGCCGACATCGCCGCGCTGTGGCGCCGCGCCCGCGACCTGGACTACCGGCCCACCGCCACCGCGGAACCCGGAATCGCCGCCGCCGAGGCGGTGGTCGCCGGACTGGCGCCCGACGCCGACACTCCCGCCCTGGCCGACGCCATCTGCGATCCGGGTCCCGCGCAGAACTACTCGCCCGAAGGATTCGCCCGGATCACCGCGCTGGCCGCCGAGTTGACCGCACTGCGCGCCCAGCTGCACCACCCGCTGCCGGACCTGGTCGCCCAGGTCCGCGCGGTACTCGGCGTCGACGTCGAGGCCACGGCCACCCATGGCGGCCCGGACCGCACCGGCACCGAACAACTCGACGCGTTCGCCGCCGTCGTCGACGGCTACGCCGCCCGGATCAGTGCCCGCGACATCGACCCGGTGCTGGGGCTGCTCGGCTACCTGGATGCCGCTATCGCGCAGGAGGGCGGGCTGACCCCGGCCGAAATCGCCGCGGCCGCCGGTCGGGTGCAGATACTGACCGTGCACGCCGCCAAGGGTCTGGAATGGGAAGTCGTTGCCGTGCCGCATCTTTCGGCGGGGGTGTTCCCGTCGTCGACGGCCGGCGGGACCTGGTTGACCAACCCCGGCGAACTGCCGCCGGTGCTGCGCGGTGACCGCGTCACCCTCGGCGAACACGGGGTCCCAGTGCTCGAGGTCTCCGAGGTCACCAACCGCAAGCAGCTCGTCGACACCATCGACGCGCACAAGGCCCAGCTCGCCCAGCGCCGCAACGACGAGGAGCGCCGCCTGCTCTACGTCGCGCTGACCCGCGCCGAGGACACCCTGCTGATCTCCGGGTACCACTGGGGCGAAACCGGCCTCAAACCGCGCGGCCCGTCGGAGTTCCTCGTCGAGCTCGCCGGGATCGTCCGCACCGCCGCCGACGACGGGCAGCCGTGCGGGGTGATCGACCGGTGGGATCCCGAACCCCCGACCGGGGCGCAGAACCCGCTGCGGGAGAACATCACCGCGGTGAACTGGCCCGCCGACCCGTTGGCGGGCACCCGCGGCGATATCGAGCGCGGAGCCGAGCTGGTGCGCGCCGCCCTGGCCGCGCTGCCGTCCGACACGGCCTGCGCCGACGCCCAAGAAGCCCAAGAAGCCCAAGAAGCCCAAGAAGCCCGGGAAGCCCGGGAAGCCCACGCAGACCCGTACGGCTGGACCGCCGAGGTCGACGCCCTGCTGGCCGAACGCGCCCAAACACCCCAATTGACCGTCGCCGCACTGCCGGCACAGCTGTCGGTCAGCGCACTGGTGGACATCGACCGCGACGCCCAAGCCGCGGCCACCCGGCTGCGCCGCCGGCTCCCGTCGGCCCCGGACAGCAACGCGCTGCTGGGCACCGCGTTCCACGAATGGGTCCAGCGCCACTACCGGGCCGATCGGCTGTTCGACCTGGAGGATCTGCCCGGCGCGGCCGACGGTGCGCCCGTGGACCCCGATCAACTGGCCGCGCTGCAGGCCGCGTTCACCGCGTCGGCGTGGTCCGGGCGCACCCCGGTCGACCAGGAGGTGCCCTTCGAACTCGCGCTGGGGAACACGGTGGTGCGCGGCCGGATCGACGCGGTGTTCGCCGAGCCGCATCAACCGGATGACGCAGGCGGCTTCACCGTCGTCGACTGGAAGACCGGTGCCCCGCCGCCAGACGAAGAAGCCCTGCGGCACAACGCCATTCAGCTCGCTGTCTACCGGATCGCGTGGGCGGGTCTGGTCGGTTGCGATCCGGAGCGGGTGCGCGGCGCGTTCCACTACGTGCGGACCGGCACCACCGTCTACCCCGACGCGCTGCCCGGCGCCGAGGAACTCGCCGCACTGATCGGCCGCGCGGACACCACCGGCGCAACCGATGAAGCCAACTCGGTTACGAGTGCCGCCACACCCGCAGCGCCGCGAGGATCATCGGGAGCTGCATCGGCAGGCGCCCCAGCGCGATGAGCCGCATCGGCAGCGGCTTGTCCCGCCACTGCACGGCCATGTTGATGTTCGCCGGGTAGACGCCGAGGAACAGCAGCGTCGCGACCAGGCCGCCCTGGCGTCGGGTGGCCGGTGCGGCCAGCAGGGCGGCGGTGCCGAGCTCGGCCACGCCGGAGGCGTAGGTGTAGAAGCGCTGACCGCCCGGAAGCTGCTCGGGAACGATCTCGTCGAACCGCTTGGGGATCAGGAAATGCAGCACCCCCATCAGCGTCAAGGCCCCGGCCATGCCGAGGGCGAGCCTGCTGGTATCTGGTGCGTCGGTCCGACTCACGGGAAGGGTCATGCTTTCATTGTGGGGTGCCTCGGGCAGAACAGGTGACACAACGGCGTGGCGAACACTAGATTGCGCCGCCGGCTGCGCGGCCTCAACGACGAGCTGACCAGCAAGCCCGACGCGGCGCTGCTGGACACCCTGCACATTCCGGAGAAGTTCGTCAGCCCGGTCAACCGCATCGTGCGGCGCGTGCTGTACGCGTTCGGCGCGCTGATGGCCGCGGTGCTCATCGTCTACATCGACCGCAGCGGCTACCGCGACGTGCAAGACAACGAGCTGTCGTTCCTGGACTGCCTCTACTACGCGACGGTGTCGCTGTCGACGACGGGATACGGCGACATCACGCCGTACGCACCGTCGGCCCGGCTGGTCAACGTCCTGGTCATCACGCCGTTGCGGGTCGCCTTCCTGATCGTGCTCATCGGTACCACCGTCGAGACGCTGACCGCCGCGTCGCGCCAGGCGTTCAACATTCAGCGTTGGAGGAAATCCGTGCGCAACCACACCATCGTCGTCGGTTATGGCACGAAGGGTAAGACCGCGGTCGCCGCGATGATCGGCGACGGCACCCCGCCCGGGGATATCGTCGTCGTCGACACCGACCAGGCCACCCTGGAGCGCGCCGCGGTCGCCGGGCTCGTCACCGTCAAGGGCGACGCCAACCGCGCCGACGTGCTGCGTCTGGCCGGTGCGCAGCATGCCGCGGCGATCATCGTCGCGACCAACAGCGACCCGACCGCGGTGATGGTCACCCTGACCGCCCGCGAGCTCGCGCCCAACGCCAAGATCATCGCCTCGATCCGCGAGTCGGAGAACCAGCATCTGCTCAAGCAGTCCGGCGCCGACTCGGTGGTGGTGTCCTCGGAGACCGCGGGCCGCCTGCTGGGTATCGCGACCGCCATGCCCAGCGTGGTGGAGCTCATCGAGGACCTGCTGACTCCGGATGCCGGCTTCGCCATCGCCGAGCGCGCGGTGGAGCGCAAGGAGGTCGGCGGCTCGCCCAAACACCTCGGCGACATGGTGCTGGGCATCGTGCGCGACGGCAAGCTGATGCGCGTCGGCGACCCCGAGGCCGACGCCGTGGAGGCCGACGACCAGCTGCTGTACGTGCGCACGGTCGCCGGCGACAATGACTGACTTCGCGCTGCGCGCGGTGCCGCTGCTGGCCCGTGTCGGCGCCGACCGCCGCGCGGTCTGGGCGATGCGCGGACCGTTGCCCGACGGGCCCGGGGCGCCGATGGACGTGCGGCGCGACGCCGTCGGCCTCGACGACCTCAGCGCCCAGCTTCTCGTCACCGCGCTGCCGCTGCTGAACTGGCACGACAACGCCCGCTTCAGCCCGGCCGACGCCACTCCGCTGCGCCCGGCCCGCGCCGGCTGGGCCCGGGTCGACCCGGTGCCCGGGCACGAGGAGTTCCCGCGGATCGACCCGGCGGTGATCGTCCTGGTGCACGACGGCGCCGACCGGATGGTGCTGGCCCGCCAGCACGGCTGGCCGGACCGGATGTTCTCGCTGCTGGCTGGTTTCGTCGAGGCCCGCTGGTTCACCCGCGAGCAGGTTCGTGCGGCGCTGGCCGCCGGCGACTGGACCGCCGCAGCCGACTCCGCCACCAAAGCCGAGTTCCTGGTCCGAGCTGGCCGGGCACGCGAAGAAGACAGCCGCGTTGGCACACCGGTTCATTGCCCTGTTGCCGGCGTTGGAGAAGGAGACGGCGGCAATGGACAGTGCGCAGCTGGCGAAGATCAACGACGAGAACGGGCGGGGACCCGCGCTGCAGCAGTACGTCGACCTGAACAAGGATTTCGACACCGAACTTGTGGCACTCGACAAGGCGTGTCCGGCCTGAGTAGGTACCTATTCCGCAGCGTGGATCACGATCTCCGACAGCTCGGTCTTGCTCTGCCCGCCGGTGGTGCCCAGCGTCGAAATCCACACCAGCAGATACGACGTCGGCGACGAGGCGTTCACGGTGATGGTGTTCTCGCCGGGCTGCAGGGTCTTCGGGTCGGTCAGCGCGGTGGTGTCATCCAGCGCAGCCGGATTGGCCGAGGTCGCCGACCGGATCTGAATTGCCGTCCCGGTACTGGGCAGCCGCACGCTCACAGTTGCGACCTTGGTCGGTGACGGGAGTTCCAGCATCAGGCCGATACCCGGTTTGAATGTCGGGAACGGCACCGCGTCGGTGTAGGTGTCGGTGCGCCACCCGGTCTTCGGGTCACCGTCGATGGCCCGCTCGGCTTTGTCGGGGCTGTCCGGATCGCCGCCGGGGGAGAAGACCGTCGCCTTCACCGGGTGGACCACGGCGCCGGGCTGGACGTCGGAATCGTCGTGGTACAGCACGATCGATGCAAGCACGGTCAACACGGCGACCAGCACCGCGGCGAGCGTGATGATCAAACGCCGACGTTTGAGCGTCGGAACGGTCGTCGGCAGGGGCAGCGGCGCGGTTGACGGGCCCACCTGTTCGCCGGTGTCGGGTGCCAACAGCTCGTCGGGGCTGAGGACACCGGTGTACTCGAGGGTGTGCTCGCGTGGCGCCGGCCTCGCCGCAGGCGTCGGTACCGGCCGATGCGAAACCGGAACGGCTACGGCCTCACCGTGCAGCGCGGCCCGCGCGGCGGCGGCCAGCTTCGCGGCGGTCTGGAAACGCTGCGCCGGGTCGGTGGCCATCCCCTTGGCGATCACCGAATCGAATTCCGTTGGCACATCCGGGTTTACCCGGCTGGGCTCGGGCGGGGGCAGGTGCACGTGACCCCACAGCTGCTCTTCGAGGCTCTGCCCGACATACGGTTTCGCGCCGGTCAGGCACTCGTAGAACACGCACGCCAGCGAGTAGATGTCGGCGCGCTGGTCGGCGGTCTCGGCCGCGGTGAAGCGTTCCGGCGCGATGTAGGCGACCGTCCCGACCGTCGCCCCGGTACTGGTGAGCTGGTCCTCGCCGGGGGCGCGTGCGATGCCGAAGTCGATCAGGTACAGGAAGTTCTTCGGCGTGATGAGCAGGTTGGCGGGTTTGATGTCGCGGTGCTCCAGCCCGGCCTCGTGGGCGGCGTCGAGGGCGGCGGCAGCCTGTTCGAGCAGCGACACCGCCTGCTCGGGCGGCAGTGCGCCGTCGCGCAGCAGGGTGCCCAGGTCGGTGCCGTCGATCAGCGGCATCGAGATGAACAGCCGGTTGTCGATCTCCCCGGAGTCGAAGATCGGCACGATGTGCGGTTCGTTGAGGCCGGCGGCGATGCGGGCTTCGCGGCGGAACCGCTCCTCGAACACCGGGTCGGTGGCGGCGCGGGCGTGCAGCACCTTCAGCGCGACCTCGCGCCCGAGCGCGGTGTCGTAGGCCCGGTACACCTGCCCCATGCCGCCGGTGCCCAGCGTCCCGCGCAGCCGGTAGCGCCCGAACTCCTCGTCCATCCCTGAATTCTCGCTCATGGCCCGAGCACCACGACCGCGGTCACGATGGCGATGAGCCAACCGCGCCGCGACGGCTTTGCCTGCATCGTCACTGCGCCCTCCCGTCGGCCTATGACCACCCTACTGACCGTGGGCGGGGCCTCGTGACGCCGAATGTCGCGTTATGTGCGACGACACGCCGAGCGGGTGGCGCACAAGCCAACACTGGGCGAAGGGGGTCAGACGCCGAGCTTGGCCTTGACCTCGCGCAGGCTCGGGTTGGTCAGCGTGGAGCCGTCGGGGAAGCGCATCGTCGGGACGGTCTGGTTGCCGCCGTTGGCGGACTCGACGAACTTCGCGGCCTCCGGGTCGTGCTCGATGTCGACCTTGCTGTACTCGATCCCGGCCGCTTTCAGCTGGGTCTCCAGCCGCCGGCAGTAGCCGCACCACACCGTCGAGTACATGATCAGTCCGTCGCTCATAGTGCGACCAACCTATCCCGGCCCGGCAGGTATTCCCCAGCCACGCCCGGGCCTACCCGACGTTGTCGGTGCGGCCTGACAGACTGGGGCCCGATTCCCATGAATGCGATCTCCTCGGCCCTGGTGGCCGGTCTCGACGACGAGCAGCGCGCGGCCGTGCTGGCCCCGCGCGGCCCGGTGTGCGTGCTGGCCGGCGCCGGCACCGGCAAGACCCGCACCATCACCCACCGCATCGCGCACCTGGTGGCCTCCGGCCACGTCGCCCCCGGGCAGGTGCTGGCGGTGACCTTCACCGCCCGGGCCGCGGGCGAGATGCGCGGACGGCTGCGGTCTCTGGAGGCCGGGCTCGGTGACGACGCCGGGGTGGCCCGGCTCGGGTCGGTGCAGGCCGTCACCTTCCACGCCGCGGCCCGGCGCCAGCTGCAGTACTTCTGGCCGCGGGTGGTCGGCGGCACCGGCTGGCAGCTGCTGGACTCCAAGTTCTCCATCGTCGCCCAGGCCGCCAACCGGGCGAAACTGTCCACCAGCACCGACACCGTGCGCGATCTGGCCGGTGAGATCGAGTGGGCCAAGGCGTCGCTGGTCACCCCGGAGACCTACCCGGATGCCGTCGCCAAGGTCGGGCGCGACATCCCGATGGACGCCGCGCAGATCGCCGCCGTCTACGCCAACTACGAGACGCTCAAGGCCCGCGGCGAGGTCGCACTGCTCGACTTCGACGACCTGCTGCTGCACACCGCCGCGGCAATCGAGAACGACGCCGCCGTCGCCGCCGAGTTCCGGGACCGCTACCGCTGCTTCGTCGTCGACGAGTACCAGGACGTCACCCCGCTGCAGCAGCGGGTTTTGACGGCCTGGCTCGGCGACCGCGACGACATCACCGTGGTCGGCGACGCCAACCAGACCATCTACTCGTTCACCGGCGCCACCCCCGACTACCTGCTGGACTTCCCGCGCCGCTATCCCGAGGCCACCGTCGTCCGGCTGGAGCGCGACTACCGCTCCACCCCGCAGGTGGTGTCGCTGGCCAACCGGGTGATCGGTGCAGCGCGTGGCCGGGTGGCCGGCAGCCGTCTGCAACTGATCGGCCAGCGCCCACCGGGTCCAACCCCGAGTTTCGGCGAGCATCCCGACGAGGTCGCCGAGGCCACCGCCGTCGCCCGTGCGATCGGCGCGCTCATCGAGGCCGGCACCGAACCGGCCGAGATCGCCGTCTTGTATCGCATCAACGCCCAATCCGAGGTGTACGAGGAGGCGCTGACCGCGGCGTCGATCCCGTTCCAGGTCCGCGGCGGCGAGGGATTCTTCACCCGCCAGGAGATCCGCCAGGCCATCGCCGCGCTGGCGCGCGCCGCCGACCGCGAGACGCTGACCGGCCCCGGCCTGCCCGAACTGGTCCGTGACCTGCTCGAACCGTTGGGCCTGACCCCGCAGCCGCCCGCCGGTGTGCGGGCGCGGGAACGCTGGGACGCCCTGGATGCGCTGGCGTTGCTGGTCGACGAGGAGGTCGAGCTGCGCCCCGATCTCACCCTGGCCGGGGTGGTCACCGAACTGCGGGTGCGTGCCGACGCCCGCCACGCCCCGACCGTGCAGGGCGTCACTCTGGCGTCGCTGCACGCCGCCAAGGGCCTGGAGTGGGACGCGGTGTTCCTGGTCGGGCTGGCCGACGGCACTCTGCCGATCAGCCACGCCCTGGCGCATGGGCCCGAGAGTGAGGCCGTCGAGGAGGAACGCCGGCTGCTCTACGTCGGGGTCACCCGCGCCCGGGAACACCTGGCGCTGAGCTGGGCGCTGGCCCGCGCCCCGGGCGGGCGCCAAGGGCGGCGGCCGTCACGGTTCCTCAACGGCATCGCCCCGACGGCGGGCCCCTCGGCCGTCCGCCCGGCCAAATCGTCGGCGAAACGCAACCGGGGCACCCCGCGCTGCCGGGTCTGCAACGCCACCCTCACCGATCGTGACGCCATCATCCTGGGCCGCTGCACCACCTGCCCGTCGAACCTCGACGAGCAACTGCTCGCCGACCTCAAGGAGTGGCGCTCCCGGATGCGCGAGGAGCTCAAGGTGCCGGCGTATGTGGTGTTCACCGACAACACGTTGATCGCCATCGCCGAGGCGCTGCCCACCGACGATGCTGCGCTGACCGCCATCCCGGGCATCGGCACCCGCAAACTCGAGCAGTTCGGCGCCGACGTGCTGGCCATGGTCAAGGCCCGCGCTCGGGATTGACGCGCAGAACCGCAGGTCAAAAATAAGTTGTGGCCCGCGGTAAATACCGACTAGCCTCGAACCCGTCGACCGCGACCCCGGCCGCGGTCCGACGCCGACAACACCACGACGAGACCCGAGAGGAGGGGCGACATGATTTACACCGATTTGAACCACCGCGTCGTATCGCGGAGCGGCATGCTCGCCGCTCCGCATGCCGCCGCCCAGGCCGGCGCCGCGTTTGCCTCCTGGCACGCCGCCGCCCCGGCCGCCAAGCGCCGCGCCGCCGCGTCGCCCGGGTCCCCGATTCGAGGTTTTGCCTAGCAGAGCCCACGAAAAGCCGAAATGGCCACGGACCCGTCAACCCGGATCCGTGGCCATCGTTTTTCGCAAGGAACACCGCGAAAACCCTGGTCACTGGGTCCCCACCCACCCCGGCCGAATCGCCACCGCGACGGCCCAATGACCAGGAAGCAGGTGAAGACCATGACCGCGACGGTCGAATCCCGACGGCCGCTGCTGCCGTGTCATGTCAACGAAGCGGACCTGTGGTTCGCCGAGGATCCGCAGGATCTGGAGAAGGCCAAGGGACTGTGCGCCGACTGCCCGCTGCGCGCGGCGTGCCTGTCCGCGGCCATCGACCGCGCCGAGCCGTGGGGCGTGTGGGGCGGGGAGATCTTCGACCGGGGTGTGGTCGTCGCGCGCAAGCGCCCGCGCGGCCGGCCCCGCAAAACCCCCGTCGCCGCCTGAGGCTGGCCCAGTCCCGCCGATCATCCGGCCCGGCCCGATCATCCGGCCCGGCCCGATCATCCGGCCCGGCCCGATCATCCGGCCCGGCCCGTCGAGTGTGAAGCCTGACTCACCCTCGTCTTCGACGGTGAGTCAGGCTTCACACTCGTCTTCGACGGTGAGTCAGGCTTCACACTCGTGGCCGGGGGGCTTCCGTGGTCTGGGGGCTCCGCCGCCTGAATGGCCGGCTCGTCGGCCCCGGCGACTACTCGTCGTCGGGGTCGGCGAAACCGGGCACCAGCTCGTCGGCGATCTGGCGCACCGGCACGTGGGCGTCGAGCTGACACGAGATCGCCACCACCGACGCGATCACCCGCATCGGGATGATCAGCTTCGGCGGGATCGCCATCTGCCGGGCGGTGCGCAACTGGCCGGGTGCCTTCTCGAAATCGACGGCCGCCATTCGCTGCAACCACTTGCGGTTGTAGTGGAACACCGGAACCTCAAGGGGCTCAACGTATTGCCGCAGCATCTCGTCGATGTCCTCTACGGACACCTTCGCGCTCTCGCCGGCCTGGATGAACCCGGCCTTCTCCATGGTCGGCAGCAGCCGGTCGTAGTTCTTGTCGACGGCGTAGCGCAGCGTCTGGCCCAACTCGCGCGGCATCCCGCCGGGCAGCGGCGCCACCGCGCCGAAGTCGATGATCGCCATCTTGTTGCCCGGCAGCAGCATGAAGTTGCCCGGGTGCGGGTCGCCGTGCAGCATCTCCACCCGCCGCGGCGCGTCGTCGGTCAGCTCGAAGAGCCGGTAGCCCATCAGGTCCCGCTGCTCCTGGGTGCCGTCCTTGATGATCTCCGACAGCGGGATGCCCTCGATCCATTCGCTGACGACGACCTTCGGCGCGCTGGCCACCACGTGCGGCACCAGAAAATGCGGGTGCCCGTCGTAGGCGACGGCGAACGCCCGCTGGTTGTCGGCTTCCAGCCGGTAGTCCAGTTCCATCTCGGTGCGTTCGATCAGCTCGTCGACCACGCCCTCGACGTCGGCGCCGGGCGCGAGCTGCTTGAACACCGAAACCAGACGCTTCATGGTCTTCAGGTCGGCGCGCAGCGCCTCGTCGGCGCCCGGGTATTGGATCTTGACGGCGACGGGGCGCCCGTCGTGCCAGACGGCCTTGTGTACCTGGCCGATGCTGGCCGAGGCGGCCGGGGTGTCGTCGAAGGAGGCGAAGCGTTCCCGCCACTTGGTGCCGAGCTGCCCGTCGAGCACCCGGTGCACCTTGGCCGCCGGCAGCGGGGGAGCGTCCTTTTGCAGCTTGGTCAGCGCCTCCCGGTAGGGCTTGCCGTACTGCTCGGGGATGGCGGCTTCCATCACCGACAGGGCCTGGCCGACCTTCATCGCGCCGCCCTTGAGCTCACCGAGCACCTTGAACAGCTGCTGGGCGGCCTTGTCCATCAATTCGGCGTTGACCTCGTCTTTCGACGAGCCGGTCAGCCGCTTGCCCAGCCCCAGCGCCGCACGTCCGGCAACCCCGCCGGCCAGGCCGACGAGCTTGGCATTGCGGGAGATGCCGGTGCGTTTGATCTCTGCCACGCCCCCATCATTCCCTACCTGTCTGGGAGACGGACGCGCCAATGGCAACAGTCGTTGTCAGCAGCCGCAGCCGGGGTGCCGGGGCCAGTGCCGCGCCCGGATCGCACCGGCGTCGACGTCGACCTCCAGCGTCGTGGACAGCGTCGCCGGAGCCGCCGCCCGGGCGCGGGATCCGCGGACCGCGGCCAGCACCGTGTGCACCTGGCGCAGCGCGAGTGCGGCGGTGGCCAGCAGCGTCGCCCGGTCGGCCGTCCCGACCCGGCCGCGCAGCTGCGCGGCCAGCACCGGCCACGCCGCATCCCGGTCGGTGCGGTGCAGATCCGCGCAGGTCAGACAGCTGGTGACGCCGGGAATCACCAGCGGACCCACCAGCCCGCGCCCGTCGCGCACCCGCACCGGCAGATGCGCGACACCGCCGCGGGTCAGGTCGCGGGCCAGCCGAGGGTCGGGGACCTGGGTGTCGGCCAGCAGCACCAGGTCGGTGCCGGTGGGGTGCACGGCGATATTGGCGGCGTGGCTGCGGGCCAGGCGGGCGTCGGCGCAGCGCAGCCCGTCATACAGCAGCTGCGCCAGCGGCCCGTCGCCGTGGGGCGATCGGTGGACACGCAACTCTGCGCCCCGCGTGGGCGTTTCACCGCCATGGTATCGCGTATTCTCATCGCCGAGGACGAGCCGCTGACGGGATTCGACATCGCCGC
>WBZQ01000216.1_pt1 | contig 51227 bp, 41 predicted proteins | sample 5204251 | NCBI WGS metagenome assembly WBZQ01 (sample SAMN12412402, study PRJNA552823) | activated sludge metagenome | isolation source: activated sludge from nitrification reactor of wastewater treatment plant... | place: USA: Virginia | collected 2017-09
GCTGCTTAAACCCTAAAAATGGCAGGGCTATTATATGTACAATTTAATCTTAATCACAAATATTTTGCGTATCCTTGATGAAAAGGATATGACCAAGTCGGAGTTGGCAGAGAAGGCGGGTGTCTCCATCTCTTTTTTTACCGATCTGACCAATGATAAAGCCAATCCATCACTCAGAATTATTGAAGCAATTGCAGAAGCACTCGAGACCCCACTGCCAATGCTACTGGATAGTTCGGATATGAGCACGGCTGATCTTGAAGCATTAACCAATCGAAAGCCAAAACATTTGCCTAAAGGTTTTATCTGGAAAGGGGGTGTTCTGAGTGAATATGAGGCGTATCAAGTCGAGCAATGGGATAAAAAGAACAGGGCATTCTTATTAAAAAATAAAGATAAGCAATAGACAAAGTAATAAAAAGCAGTAAAAAAGTATTGCGCAAAATATAATTACGTTATATTGTAATGTCATGTGTAAGTTGTTGGAGTGCTCGCATGATGCCGCAAGATCAATCACCTCTCATTACAACCGTTAAAGACCGAGCAAAGAGCAAGCTGGAACGCGATGCAAGGGAAATACTGTCTGCATTACAGGATCCTGAGACGGTTGAAATCATGGTCAATGCCGATGGCCGTATCTGGCAAGAGAAGCTGGGTCAGAAGATACAACATATCGGAAATATCCAGACTGCCCAAGTTGAGGCTGTCATCAAAACGGTTGCAGGTTTCCACGGCAAGGAAGTCAATCGATTCAACCCGATGATCGAAGGTGAATTCCCACTCGATAATTCGCGCTTTGCCGGTCAATTACCCCCCATTGTTTCGTCCCCCACATTTGCCATCCGTAAAAAAGCCATCAAGATTTTTACCCTTGAGCAGTATGTAGAAACCGGTGTGCTATCGCCCAGACACTCTGATGTCATAAAAGATGCCGTGCGCCAGCACCGCAACATTTTGGTCATAGGTGGCACCGGATCAGGCAAAACCACTTTGATTAACGCCATCATCAATGACATGGTTCGCAGTGATCCGGATGAACGCATCTTTATATTAGAAGATACCGGCGAGATCCAATGCGCTGCGCAGAATTTTGTTCAGTATCACACCACACTCGATGTCGACATGACGCAGTTGTTGAAAACAACCTTGCGTATGCGCCCGGATCGTATTCTGGTCGGTGAAGTCAGGGGAGCGGAAGCACTGGATTTGCTCGATGCCTGGAACACTGGCCATGAAGGAGGGGCTGCAACTTTACACGCCAATGATGCGATGTCCGGACTCACACGTCTGGAATCCCTGATCTCACGCAATCCTTCGGCGCCGAAAGAAATTATGCCATTGATCGCAGAGGCGGTTGATATGGTCGTACATATCACGCGCACACCCCACGGCAGGAAGATTCAGCAGATTATCGAAGTACAAGGTTTTAAAAGAGGAAGTTACCAAATCAAAAAGTTGTAAATCATCCATAGGAGCCAGTCTATGAAACTGATTCATATCAAGGATATCTCTCCATTCTTTTGTTTCTTCTCAATCGCTTTTTTGTTTGCGCTTTTGTTTTCAACCGATAACGCACAAGCCGCTGTTGGTGCAGGCGGTGCGCTTCCCTATGAAACTTGGCTGGTTAATCTCAGAAACTCCGTCACCGGTCCCGTTGCTTTTACCCTATCTATTGTCGGCATTGTCGTTGCAGGCGGCATTCTGATCTTTGGCGGTGAGCTCAATGCGTTTTTCCGCACATTGATTTTTATCGTGCTGGTTATGGCGTTACTCGTCGGTGCCAACAACATCATGACTAATCTATTTCAGGGTGCGGTCATTCCGGGTGAAATACCCCAAGACCAGGAATCAATCGTAAATTTACAGGAATAGAAGACTGGCTATGGCGCTTCGAACCATACCTATCCGCCAATCGGGAAACCGTCCTAACCTGTTTATGGGCGGCGACCGGGAACTGGTTATGTTTTCTATCCTGATTGCAGCGACTTCCATCTTTGTGGCGATAGAAGTCAAAGCTACGATCTTTGGGGTAGCACTATGGATCTTTGCACTGTTTGCATTACGACTGATGGCTAAAAATGATCCGCAACTGCGTCATGTTTACCTGCGCCAGATGCAATACAAGAAATACTATCCGGCGCGCAGCACTCCTTTTTATGACAATACGCTCACACAGGAGAAACAGCATCTATGATTGCCGCCATCACAATTCTTATCGCAATGTGTGGTGCTGTGCTGCTCTTGATACTGTTTATCCGTATCCGTGATACGGGCAAAGAATTAAGACTGGATCAACATCGATCCAAAGCAATGGGCTTTGCCGATCTGCTGGTTTATGCGGCAGTGGTGGAGGATGGCGTGATTGTCGGCAAGAACGGTTCATTGATGGCCGCCTGGGTATTTTGTGGCGATGATACCGCCAGCAGTACCGAGATTGAGCGTGAACGGGTGTCATTTCGCATTAACCAAGCATTATCCCGTTTGGGCAACGGCTGGATGATTCATGTGGATGCCATCAGAAAACCCGCACAAGGTTATTCAGATAAAGCACTTTCCAATTATCCTGATCCTGTGACCGCTGCTATTGACGAGGAACGGCGCAATCTGTTCGAGCGTATCGGCACGATGTACGAGAGCTGCTTTATCGTATCACTCACGTACTTACCGCCGATGCTGGCGCAGCGCAAATTCGTTGAACTGATGTTTGATGATGAAGCCCAAGCACCAGATCAAAAATCCAGAACACAAGGGCTGCTGGAATATTTCCAGCGCGAATGTGCCAACTTTGAATCCCGATTATCCAGCGTATTTCATCTGTCACGCTTAAAAAGCCGCAAGCTGGTCAATGAAGACAATACAACCATCACCCATGATGATTTCTTGCAGTGGTTGCAATTATGCGTGACCGGCTTGGATCATCCGATGGTGTTACCGGCCAATCCGATGTACCTGGATACCTTGCTGGGTGGTCAGGAAATGTGGGGCGGGGTCGTACCTAAGATTGGCCGCAACTTTGTTCAGGTGGTCTCGATTGAGGGTTTTCCGCTGGAATCTTCTCCCGGCATGTTAAATCTGCTCTCTGAATTGCCGGGTGTATATCGCTGGTCATCGCGCTTTATCTTTATGGATACGCATGAAGCGGTCAATCATCTGGAAAAATTCCGCAGACGCTGGAAACAAAAAATTCGTGGCTTCTTTGACCAGGTGTTTAACTTGCAAAGTAGCAACATCGATGAAGACGCGCTGAATATGACTGAAGATGCGCAGTCAGCGATTGCAGAGACCAATAGCGGCTTTGTCGGCCAAGGTTATTATACCAGCGTGGTCGTGCTGATGATGGAAGATCGGGCAGCATTGGAAGAAGCTGGGCGAAAGGTAGAGAAAGCCATCAATCATTTAGGTTTTGCCGCACGGGTTGAAACGATCAACACCATGGATGCGTATCTAGGCAGTTTACCTGGACACGGTGTTGAAAATGTTCGCCGACCGCTCATCAACACCATGAATCTGGCCGATCTGTTGCCGGTCAATACCATCTGGACCGGCAAGGAATCCGCACCCTGTCCGATGTATCCGCCCAATTCACCGCCGCTGATGCACTGTGTCACTCAGGGCGCAACGCCTTTCCGGCTGAATCTGCATGTGCGCGATCTGGGCCACACCTTTATGTTCGGACCGACCGGAGCCGGTAAATCCACGCATTTGGCAATGATTGCTGCACAATTGCGGCGCTACCAGGATATGTCGATTTATTGCTTTGATAAAGGGCTATCGATGTATCCGTTGACTAAAGCCGTGGGTGGTCAGCATTTCACGGTAGCAGGGGATGATGAATCGCTGTCTTTCTGTCCCTTGCAATTCTTGCACACCAAGGGAGACCGTGCCTGGATGTTGGAATGGATTTGTTTGATGGTAGAGCTCAACGGCATCACCGTCACCCCGTTACAGCGCAACGAAATCAGTCAAGCTATTACTAACATGCATCAAAGCGGATCAAAAACCTTATCGGATTTGTCAGTGACGATCCAGGATGAAACGATTCGCGAGTGTCTTCGGCAATACACGATTGACGGCATGATGGGGCATTTGCTCGATGCTGAAGCCGATGGATTGAGTCTTTCAACTTTTACTACATTCGAGATCGAAGAATTGATGAATCTCGGTGATAAATACGCACTGCCCACCTTGTTATATTTGTTTCGCCGCATTGAGCGCAGCCTCCATGGGCAACCTTCCGCCATCATTCTAGACGAAGCCTGGCTGATGTTGGGTCATCCGGTGTTTCGCGCAAAAATTAGGGAATGGCTCAAAGTCATGCGTAAAAATAACTGCTTGGTGTTGATGGCAACGCAAAGCCTGTCAGATGCTGCCAACAGTGGGATTCTCGATGTGATTATTGAGTCCACTGCCACCAAGATATTTCTACCCAATGTATTTGCGCGTGATGAAGAGGCTTCGGCACTCTACCGGCGCATGGGTTTAAATTCACGTCAGATTGAGATCTTGGCTTCTGCAATACCTAAACAGCAATATTACACCGTTTCCGAGAACGGCAGGCGGCTCTACGACTTGGCACTCGGGCCATTGGCGTTAGCTTTTGTAGGATCCACAGATAAGGAATCAATTGCCACAATTAAAAGCTTGTGTGACAAGTATGGCGACCGCTGGGTTCAGGAATGGCTGGCGATTAAAGGGTTAACGTTATCTGATTATGGAGTTGCCGCATGAATATGATCTACGAACTATTCAAGTTAAAGCCGGGTGCAGGTGAGATTATGCGCGCCAATGATGACAGGATGGAAGACGGTCGTCGCTGCGGTGAAAATGAGAACCCCTATCTGTCAGCACGACGTACCTGGAATGATCACATGCGTGGGGTTCAGGCTTCGCGCAATATGTGGCAAATGCTAGCGTTACTTTGTTTATTGATTGCGCTGGCAGGGGTAGGTGGTGTGATTGTTATCGGCAGTCAGTCCAAATTCATTCCCTATGTCGTGCAGGTTAATAAACTGGGTGAAGCCATCGCAGTTTCGCGTGCGGATATCGCAGCGGTGGTCGATCAGCGCGTTGTGCATGCATCGGTGGCATCGTTTATTAATGATTTGCGTATGGTCACACCGGATATTGCCTTGCAACGGCGCGCTATCTTTCGTGCGTATGCCATGCTATCCAATAATGATCCCGCAACAGTAAAAGCGAACGAATGGTTCAATAGTAATGAGGCCAGCAGTCCTTTCAAACGCGCTGAAACACAAACGGTCAATGTTGAAATCATATCGGTGATCCCCCAATCGCCGGAGACCTGGCAGGTGGATTGGCTGGAAAAAGTCTATGACCGGCAGGGACACCTAACCGAGCCGCCTTTCAAGATGCGTGCTTTATTGAGAATTTATAACAAGCCGACAACGCAAAGCACGACGGAAGAACAGATCCGCAATAACCCGCTGGGTATTTATATCCAGGATTTCTCCTGGTCGAAACAAACATAAAGGGGGTCACTCATCATGAAACCGTTATTCGCTTTAAGTATCGTGAGCACATTGATTTTGTCCATCGGATTCGTTGCCCCAAGCTATGCCAATGGTTTGTCTGAAGTGTACTTTACCGATAAGAACCCGCAACTAACCCCGCAGGAACGCGCGGCTATTAATCTGGCTAAGAAATGGCAGGCGGCCAATCCTAGCGGTACCAAGCCGGTCGCAGGGCCGGATGGATCGATCCGCTTTCTGTTTGGTTCACAGCAACCTAGCATCGTCTGCGCAGTATTGCAGGTTTGTGATATCGAATTGCAGCCGGGCGAGCAGGTTAATTCCATCCACCTGGGCGATCAGGCTCGCTGGCTGATTGAACCGGCAGTGACCGGTCAAGGATCTGCTGAAGTGCAACATTTGATTGTAAAACCATTAGATGTGGGGTTGGAAACATCGTTAGTAGTGACGACCAACCGGCGCACGTATCACATACGTCTACGATCTCACCGGCGTGATTTTATGCCGAGAGTGAGTTTCACTTATCCGGAAGAGGCACTGATTAAATGGGATGCGATTAGAGATAAAGAAAGTCATGCGATGGGAATCAGGAAATCGCGCACGCTTGCTGAAACTGGGGAATATCTGGGTAATCTGGATTTTGCATATGCAGTGTCTGGCGATGCTGCCTGGAAGCCGCTGCGGGTCTATAACGATGGTCAGAAAACCATTATACAAATGCCTGCCATCATGGCACAGACAGAAGCACCGACTTTGTTACTTTTAACGAAGGAAGGTGGTATTTTTAGTGAAGATGAAACGGTCATGGTGAATTACCGCTTGCAGGGTGATCGCTATATTGTCGACACCGTATTTGACAAGGCGATTCTGATTGCCGGTGTGGGCGGTAGTCAAAGCCGAGTGACGATTACGCGGGGGAAATGATGATGAATAAAGTAATCAACGCATTCAACGCTGTTTTTATCCTCATACCGATTTTATTGCTATTGAATGGTTGTGCTGCGCAACCGTATGGCAGTTTTATTCAAAATCCTTCACCCATATACAGTCAATACAGCAAAGTCATGGCCGATGATGTGACAGTCCAAATAGTGCGGCTGTATCCGGCTGCCAATACGCAATTCAATTTGCGCCACGTGGTTAATGATCCGTTTGGTCATGCCTTGATCGAAAACTTGCGTCTTGAAGGGTTTGCGGTTCAGCAATCAATTCAGCAGCAAATCTTTGCTGCGCCGCATCAACCTGATACTAAACCGCAAAAAGGCTTGGCTTTGAGTTACGTTGTTGATCAGTCGAACGATTTATATCATGTCAAAATTGTGATTGGTGATATACGCTTATCGCGTGCATTCAGTGTACAGGCCGACAGTATCCATCCTGCCGGTCTCTGGGTCAGAAAAGAATAAGGGGTAAGGGTGATGTCAACCAATTCTAAGCTCCTGTCACCGGATTCATCCCCGGCTGTAGTTACCAAAAATGCGGGGGTGCGGCGTGTCAATAACCTTCCGATTATTATCTTTGGCGCGATCATGCTGATATTCATGCTGCTTATGATGATCGTTGCCATGAATCGCTCAGCTGAGTACGGTCAATACGATTTTGATGGTAATCATGACACTCAGTCGAGCAATTCTTTTGCCGCGCTGATTGCCAAAGACTATATCGGCGGCATTATCGAACCCAAAACTCAGACTAAAACTCCTGATTTAACCGAAAAAGCATCCTTACAAGGAATTATTATTGAACGACCAGCAGATTTGGATCGGCCGCCTGTGCCGCCCTCTATGGATAGTACCGATCCATCGTTTCATGCTGACATCGCGCATATTCGGATGCTGAAACGCCAGCAACTGGAAGAAGCGATCAAGGCTAAAACCAATGTGAATGTGATTGCGCCCAGAAGTACCGGATCATCTCCGGATTTAACCAACACTGGCGCACCCAGAACACGTGATGAAATGTTGGTTAAATTGGCATCAGTGCGTCAACAGATTGATGCAAACCTGCGCGAAGATCCAACGGCTGGGTATCATGCGCGTCTGGCGCAGCTGAAGCAAGATGGAGGATCAGGCACAGTCGGAGGAATGGGAGCGGATAGGAGTTATGAGGGTATGGATGATAGCTCCCCTCGATTGCTGGGTGACGAGGCTGGTATACGGGATAAGGATTATTCGCGTTTTGATTCAGCAGAAGGAGAAGCGCGCTGGAAATTGAATAACGAGGTCCAAAAACCCGCATCACCTTACGTGCTGCAAACTGGGTTTGTCATACCGGCAACTCTGATATCTGGTATTAATTCTAGCTTGCCAGGGCAGATGATGGCGCAGGTGAGCCAGCATATTTATGATTCCCCTGTGGGTAAGTGGCGTTTGATTCCGCAAGGAACCAGGCTAGTGGGTACTTATTCCAGCGAGGTGGAATTTGGTCAGGCACGTGTGCTGGTTGCCTGGCAACGTATCATCTTTCCTGATGGTAAAACCATGGATATCGGTGCTATGCCGGGTGCTGACGGGGTGGGTTATGCAGGTTTTAAAGATCTGGTCAATAACCATTATTTGCGCATCTTTGGTTCAGCCCTGATCATGTCGGCTATTGTCGCCGGAACTACGTACAGTCAACGTGATTCAGGCGGTGCGTTCGGGCGGCAAAATGCCGGTAGTATCATGAGTCAATCGCTCGGTCAGCAATTGGGGTTGGTAACCGCCAATCTCATTCGGAAAAATCTGAATATTTCCCCAACGCTTGAAATTAGGCCGGGGTATCGCTTTAACATCATTGTGACCAAAGACATGAGGTTTTCCAAACCGTATCAATCATTTGATTATTAAAACAGGAGTGATTAAACATGATAAACCGTAAACATTCGATTCACCTGATCATGATGTTGCTTGTGATAGGTAATTTGGGTTTTACCTCCTATGTCAGGGCAGGGGGAATGGCGGTCATCGATGTGGCGAATATCAAACAAACCACCATTACAGCTATTGAGAATGTGGCGCAGACTCTAAAGCAGATCGAACAGTATCAGACGCAATTGCAGCAATATGAAAACATGATCCGCAATACGCTGGCTCCACCAGCTTATGTCTGGGCGCAAGCCCAATATACGATGAACCGGTTGCTTTATCTGACCAATACCATACGCTATTATGAGCAACAGTATGGAGGGCTGGATGGTTATATGCAACGGTTTCGCAATGTTGAATATTATCGCAGTTCCCCGTGCTTTAGTTTGCAGGAAAAATGCAATGAAGGCGCCTGGAAGTTATTGAAGGACGGGCAGAATACCAGTACCGACGCACAAAAAAATGCCAATGATTCGCTCTTGCGTGGCTTAAGCGAACATCAGAACCAGATCCCGGTTGATGCAGCGCACCTGCAAATGCTGCAACAAAAAACCGAAACGGCAGAAGGCCAAATGGCCGCCCTGCAATATGCCAATCAACTGGCGGCATTTCAGTCAAACCAGTTGCTGCAAATGCGCCAGATGCTGATTGCGCAGCATAATGCCGCCAATACGCTAAGTCAGGCTGAGGTAGACCAAAAGGCCATGCAACAGGCTGCGCGTGAGGCGGCAACCAAGCGATTGAGTCCTGAAATACTGCCAGTTGGTAGAAACTGGTCTGTCAGAGATGCATTTTGAAACGCTAATACAAGGAGATACCGATGAAAAAAGGTCATTTGATTATTGCAATTATCTGTTCATTGTCCTTGTTGCTGTTGTCAGGGTGTTATAAGGATGGCGATGGCAAGCTTGAATTGAAGGAGCCTAAGAAGGAATTAAGGGAAATGCCGGAAAGAAAGAATTGGCTTGAAATGGATGTCTCTGATCCTGATGAATTCAAGAAACAGATGGATGGCACTAAGTAAGCATTTTATAGAATTGTGGGGATTAGCTAAATGTTAAAAAGCCCAATCATATTTTTGCTTTTTTTTATTGTATTGTTAAGTTTCTCATCTGTTGTATTTGCAGAGCTTGCTTACATTGATCCTGCTACGAATCAAAGTGTATTAGATCAGGTAATTCAGAAGTTTTTAGGAAAAGCCAAATCTTGGCAAACGGTCATTCAAGGTGCTGCTGAGCGCTTGTTCTGGACGTTGGTGCTGATTTCCATGGTGTGGACATTCGGCATGATGCTGTTACGCAAGGCCGATATCGGGGATTTCTTTGCTGAGTTTACCCGTTTTATTATCTTCACCGGGTTTTACTTCTGGCTGCTGACTAATGCAGTGTCTGGACACAATATTGCGGGTACCATTATTGCCTCGATGCAGCAATTAGGCGGTACTGCTGCTGGCCTACCAAGTGGTGCCAGTCATTCCAGTATTATGGATATAGGTGTTTTAATCTGGAACCAGGCAACGAGTAATCTTACATTACTGCAACCGGTCGATAGCCTGATTGCTGTCATCATATCTTTGATAGTTCTCATTGTTTTAGCGGTAATTGCAGTGAACATGCTGCTCTTGCTGATTTCATCCTGGGTGCTGATGTATGCGGGTATCTTCTTCTTGGGTTTTGGTGGCGCACGCTGGACATCCGATATCGCCATAAACTACTTTAAAACAGTTCTGGGTGTTGGTATTCAGCTATTTGTGATGCTCCTGATCGTTGGTATCGGCAGTGATCTGTTATCCAGTTTTTACGCCAAAATGGGTAAAAATGTTCTGAATTATGAAGAACTGGCGGTTATGCTGATTTTTACGATTGCATTTTTTGTATTGATTTCCAGATTGCCGCTGTTGCTGGCTGGCATTATAACGGGTAGTAGCATAGGTTCGACTGTCGGAATTGGCAGTTATGGCGCCGGTGGTTTTATGGCAGCGGCAGGCACAGTGGCAGCTGTTGCGTCTTATGGTGGCACGCTGGCAGCCGGTCGATTGACAGCAGCAAGAAGTGCAGGGACTGATGCTTTACGCAGTGCCATTGAAAAAGGCCAGGCTCAGGAATCTGCGGGTATGAACAATATTTCGCAAGGAGGGGGTAAATAATGGATAAGGAGGCATTTAAGCAATTCGTTTGATGATGGATTTACCGCCGGATATGCAAGAAAGGGTGGTGTGCTCAATTACAGCAGCCATTAAGTATGAAATACCAGCCAATATCTTACTGGCGATAGCCGAAAAAGAAGGCGGTAAACCGGGTCAGTGGGTGCGTAATAGTAACGGTACTCACGATGTTGGCTCGATGCAGTTTAATACTTTGTTTCTTCAAGATTTATCCAAATATGGCATTAAGCCTGATCACGTAGCAAATACGGGTTGTTATGCCTATGATCTGGCCGCATGGCGTGTGCGTTTACATATCAAAAATGATAAAGGCGATATTTGGACGAGAGCAGCCAATTATCATTCGCGTACTCCAAAATATAATGCAAAGTATCGTACCGATTTGATTGTCAGGGCTGTTAAATGGGCGAATTGGCTAGAAAACCGTTTTATCACGGAAAACAATAAAATACCTGGCGTTTATATGGATTAAGTCAGTTCTATGCGTTATCCACAAATTTCGTGGAAAAGGCTGTGAATAAAAGACTTATGTTACGTATAGGTAATGTTAAATACTTATGCCTTAATTAAAGTTAAAGGCGATCCTGCGATTAAGATTAATAAACTGACAAAAAAATTGATCGTTATAAATGTACAGAGAATCCTTCAGAACGAAAATAATGGGGGTATGGAAAGCAGAGAAAATTACTAAAGCTCGAGGTTATAAATTAGGTAGTTACGATATGAGATCTTTACGCGTGCGGTGGGCGACATCAAAATCTGAAAAGCTCATAATAAAATTCCACTTCATCCTTGAGTCCACCTAAATTAGATCATTCATCAACTTTGTCTTACTTTTTGTCGTGCAAAGATCTATAACTATAGTAGTATTATGGTTCTATTGGGCTATATTAATTTTTATTATGGAGAACTATTGTGAAAAACAAAATCTTAATTTTAATTGCTGTTGGTTTATTAAGTTTATTAGCTTCATGTGCACAAATGAATCCACACCCAATGGATATGACTAAAGCTATTCAGGAAGCAAAAAGTCCTACTGACCATAATGCACTAGCTAAGCATTATGAAGATGCTGCAAAAGAAATGCTGTCAAAAGCACAAGAACATAAGAAAATGCTTGAAGGATACGAGTCAAATTCTTCCCACTATGGTAGACAAGCGTTAGATTTGCAGGCACACTGTCGAAACCTAATTAATGCATACGAGCAAGCTGCGAAAGCAAATACGGATATGGCCGATTCCCATCGCAAAATGGCTGAAGAGATTAAGTAATATTCGATTGATGAAGCAGCACGATTGAGCTACTTAATTTTTGTCTAGTGATAAGCTTGAAATTGTTTATAATAAACAAATGAAAAGACGCAACTACAAATGGCTATTGGTTTTTTTTATGCTGTGGCTTCCATTGCAAGGCGCTGCAGCGGCTGCTTTGTCAGTGTGTGTGCAAGAAAACAATATCAACAGTCATCACAACATATCGACGAAAGCTATCGACAGCCATCATCATGATGCTTGTCATAAGCAAACAGCAGATAATACAACCGATCATTTGTTAGCAAGTCTGCCGTGCGATGATACCTCTTGTAACGCATACAGTAATACGCCGATCCTGTCTGGCTACACTGCTGTCATGCAAACTAACGACACTTCCGCTATTACTTCATTGAGTCCAAGTTTTATTTCATTTGTATCCGAACAGCCGCAACATCCTCCGCTAGCTAACCCCCTTTAAAAATCCGCCTGTAATCCAGGCAAAAAATATCAATTCAGATTAATCCTGCGTTTAAGTAATTGCTACGCAAGATTTTGCAATGCGCAAGCTATTGCCATTATTGTCTATTACTAGACTGATAAGTTTTGGTGATACAACAGTTAGGAGGTTAGTATGTCCCTTTCATTTTCTTTTAAATTATTACTGTCGTTAATCTTTGCCTGTATGTCTGCTCTGTCACTTGCAGATCGGATTACACAACCAATTCCAATTGACTCAGTATCCGACATTACTGATAACACAAGCAACAACTCGGCACAAATATCCAATAAAGAATCGTCTGTTTCTTCCAATCTCATTTTTGCAAGGGGTGTGGTGCTGCAGGTCGATCAATCCAACGCCACAATAAAAATAAATCATGACCCGATCGCTGCACTAAATTGGCCAAGAATGACTATGCCCTTTCGCCTGAAGGAACGCTCATTGGCTACTAAAATTAAAGAAGGCGATATCGTTGAATTCTCTCTTGAAAAAGAAGCTTCCAATTACGTCATCGTAAAATTGAGTAAGCAAAATTCCACCGGGAGTTCGCAGTGATTCCCGGCAGAATTGTTGCGGCAGTGCTTGCTGTTATCGTACTTCCGGCAAATGCTCAGGGTAAGGAAGATATTTTAAACAGGGCTGGTACAGCAATTTTTGCACAGTCTGCTACAAAGGCAACTTTAACAGCATCCAACTCCCACAACGTGACGCTGCTCCCAAGTTTGATTGCAGAAGCACTGGAAAATAATCCGGAGATTCAGGCTGCGTATCAAGAACGTGAAGCCGCTCAACAAAGAGTATCACCAGCGGAAGCGCTGGATGATCCCATGCTTGAGGCTGGTGTGATCAATGCACCGCTGGCATCTTCACCATTCAACCGCGAGGATATGACCATGAAAATGATCGGTCTATCCCAGCGTTTGCCTTTTCCGGGAAAGCGCGGTTTGCGTAAAGATGTTGCCGCCAAGGATGCCGAAGCGATTGAGCAGGGTTATCATGAAACGGTTAATCGCGTTGTGCACGATCTTAAAACAGCATATTGGGATCTCGGACTCACGGTTGAGATAATCAAGCTGACCGAGAAAAACAAGCAGATTCTCGAACGTTTTCTGCGCATTGCGGAAGAACGCTACCAAGTTGGACAAGGCAGTCAGGCGGATGTGCTGAAAGCACAAACACAGGTATCGAGAATGCTGGACAGATTGTTAGTATTGACGCGCGAACAGCCAGTGCTGGAAGCGGAATTGATTCGCATTCTGGGACGCCACATGAAAGGCGAGATTCTAGTTCCGGTACCATTACAAATTCAAGAAGTGCCTTTGAATTTAGAGGCATTACAACAAGAAGCTCTAACGCAACGCCCGCAATTGCTTGCATTGCAAAGTCTGATTGCACGCAATGAGAAATCTGTTGATTTGGCACGCAGGACCTACTATCCGGATTTTGACGTGCGACTTTCGTATGGTCAGCGTGACAACATGATGGACGGTACGAGACGCGATGACATGGTCAGTATGACTGTGGCGGTTAATCTGCCGGTATGGCGCGGCAATAAAATTGAGCCTCGCATCATGGAATCACAGGCAATGCGTGATCAAACAGTCAGTCTGTATCAAGCGCAAAGTAATGAAGTTACGGCAAGATTGCGTCAGCAAATTGCCATCGCTGAGCAAAGCCTGAAATCGGTCAAGCTCTATCAGACTGCCATTCTTCCACAAGCGAAATTGACGGTTGAATCCGCATTGGCTGCTTACCAGGTAAACCGGGTCGACTTTTTGACCTTGCTGGATAATCAAATGACAGTATTTGATTTCGAGACCAGTCTCATCACAGCGATGGCGAATTACAACAAAGCAGTGGCGGAAATTGATTTGCTGGCTGGCAAAAAGCAGCACTAACTGTTACCGATTATGGAGATTCCTATGAAATCCGTCGTTAAACTAATCATGGTTGGAGTTGCGATTACAACTGCATTGTTTGCAAGTTATTGGTGGGGTAGTACGCAATCACAAACATCAACCGGAGTTACTTTATCCGCAGCAACCAGCACTGAAAAAAAGATTTTATATTACCGCAATCCAATGGGATTGCCCGATACCTCCCCAGTACCCAAAAAGGATACCATGGGAATGGATTATCTGCCGGTTTATGAGGGAGAGGAATCTCAATCAGATCAAACTATTGTAAAAATAAGTACCGAAAAAATTCAAAAACTAGGGGTGCGAACTGAAACTGCAACATTACGTGAACTGACGCGCACTATTAGAGCCGTAGCAACGATACAGGCAGATGAACGCAAATTATATGCGTTAGTAACAAAATTTGAAGGCTGGATCCAGCGGCTCTATGTAAACACCACAGGGCAGGCAGTGAAAAAGGGCGATGCCTTGATGGATGTATACAGTCCTGAGTTGATTACAGCGCAACAGGAATACTTGATTGCGCTAAGGGGGTTGCAATCCACCGCTGATAGCGATTCCGATGTGCGGGCCTCTATGCAGCGATTGGTTGCCAGCGCATTGCAGAAACTGCGCAATTGGGATATTGCGGAAACCGAATTACAACGCCTGCAGCAAACCGGCGAAGTGCGGCAGTATATGACATTGCGTTCTAAAGCCGATGGTGTCGTGCTGGAAAAGAGGGCTGTCATGGGTCAACGCTTTATGCCTGGAGAAGTGCTTTATCAGATTGCTGATTTATCCAGCGTGTGGGTGCTAGCAGATGTATTTGAACAGGATCTTGGAATGGTACATCAAGGTCAGGTGGCCACCATCAGAGTGGAAGCTTATCCAAACGAAGTTTTCAACGGTGAAATTGCTTTCATCTATCCCACAGTAACTCCGGAGACGCGTACTGCTATCGTGCGTGTTGTACTTCCCAACCCCGATGGTCTGCTGAAACCTGCCATGTACGCACGCGTGGAATTTGCTTCATCCCACAGCAAAGACAAAGTGCTGGTAATACCCGATTCAGCCGTACTGGATACTGGCACCCGCCGGGTGGTATTGGTGGATCTCGGCGCAGGCCGATTTGAACCGCGCACGGTTAAACTGGGTATGCATGCCGATGGCTATGCTGAGGTGCTGGGGGGAATTAATGCTGGAGAAACCGTTGTGGTTAAAGCTAATTTCCTAATTGATGCAGAAAGTAATCTCAAGGCGGTTCTGAGTGGCTTGGGTTACGGAGGCCATCAGCTACCGGACGAGGAAAAAGAAACTGGAACTGGTTCGTTTGTTAAGGCATCGCCGTCAAAAACTCATCGTGGCGAAGGAACCATCAATACCATGGATTTTGCACATGCAACAATCACACTTGCGCATGGCCCAATCGCTAGTCTTCAATGGCCTGCAATGATCATGGATTTTCGCGTTTCTGATCCAGCGTTACTTCGTTCATTAAAGCCTGGACAAAAGATTATATTCGAAATCACCGGTGAATCAGCCGGTGAATATATCATCGTGTACATTCAGCCAGCAGATCTCAGCCTTGGCGCCACTGCTCACGGAGGACATTAAGATGATTGGCAATATAATCGAATGGTCGGTGCGGAATGTCTTCCTGGTACTACTTGGAACCTTTTTTGTGGTAGCTTGGGGCGTGTATGCAGTATTGAAGACGCCTATCGACGCAATACCCGATTTATCGGACGTACAGGTCATCATTTACACGGAATATCCCGGACAGGCGCCGCAGGTGGTCGAAGACCAGGTTACTTATCCGCTGACTACAGCTATGTTAAGTGTGCCAAAATCAAAGGTTGTCAGGGGACTATCAAATTTCGGTGTATCGTTTGTGTATGTCATCTTTGAAGATGGCACCGATATCTACTGGGCGCGTTCGCGAGTACTGGAATACCTGAGCTTCGCAGCAAACCGGTTACCAGAAAATGTCAGGCCTTCTCTCGGCCCGGATGCAACGGGGGTCGGTTGGGTTTACCAATATGTGCTAGTTGCCAAGAATCGCGCACTCGACGAATTACGTGCTATTCAGGATTGGTTCTTGCGTTATCAGTTGACCGCAGCACATGGCGTGTCGGAAGTGGCGAGTGTGGGCGGTTTTGTAAAAAACTATCAAGTCACTGTAGATCCGCGGCGCCTTCAAGCCTACGGGATATCACTCAAAACAATCTCCGATGTTATCGCCTCCAGCAACCGCGATGTCGGGGGACGTGTGATCGAGCTGACGGAAACTGAGTATATGGTTCGCGGTAAGGGCTATCTGCGCGGAATTAGTGACCTGGAAAATCTGGTTGTGAAGGCACACGAGGGTATGCCGGTATTGCTGCGTCATATTGCCCGGGTGGAATTAGTACCTGATGAGCGCCGTGGCATCACCGAACTCAACGGAGAAGGAGAGGTTGTTTCGGGTATCGCAGTGGCGCGGCATGGTGAAAACGCTCTCAATGTGACCCATAATCTCGAAAAAAAGATCGACGAAATCGCATCCGGTTTACCAGAAGGTGTTTCGATTCAGCCTGTCTACAACCGCTCGGAGTTGATTCACCGCGCCATCGCGACGCTAAACGAAGTATTTATCGAGCAGATCATAATCGTGGCGCTGGTATGCGTAGTATTTCTCATGCACGTGCGCAGTGCACTGGTGGCGATCATCATGCTTCCGATCGGTGTGCTGATCGCCTTCATTGCAATGTTTCACCTTGGCATTAATTCCAACATCATGAGCCTGGCCGGTATCGCGCTGGCGATCGCAGAAATGACCGACGCAGCAATCGTCATGGTCGAAAACGCGCATAAACATCTTGCGCGACTCGCTCCCGATGAATCGCGCACGGAGGCTGTCATTGCAGCCTGCAAGGAAGTCGGCCCGCCGCTATTTTTCAGCCTGCTGATCATCACGGTATCGTTTATACCGGTGTTTGTGCTCGAAGCACAGGAAGGGCGGATGTTTCACCCGCTTGCCTATACCAAAACGTTTGCGATGGCGGGTGCTGCGCTGCTTTCGATCACCTTGGTCCCGGCTCTGATTCTGCTTTTGCTCCGTGGCCGCATTCCGCGCGAGCAGGACAATCCGTTGGGCCGGATCATGATCCAGCTCTATCGGCCTGTAATGACTCAGGTGTTACAGTGGAAAAAAGTCATTGTCCTGGCAGCAGTCGTGGTAGTTGGGGTTACTGTTTATCCAACGCTCAGGCTGGGAACAGAGTTTATGCCAACATTGAATGAAGGCACACTACTTTATATGCCAGTAACACTTCCAGGTATTTCCGTTACCAAGGCGGCAGAAATCCTGCAAACACAGAATAAAATCATTAAAAGTTTTCCCGAGGTGGCATCGGTATTGGGAAAAGCCGGACGCGCTAATACCGCTACTGATCCAGCGCCGCTGGAAATGACTGAAACCATCATTAATTTGAAACCGGAAAGCGAATGGCGTCCAGGCATGACCATCGACAAGTTGATCGCCGAATTGGATCAAGCATTACAAATGCCAGGAGTCAGTAATGCCTGGACGATGCCGATCAAAAATAGGAACGATATGCTTGCCACTGGCATTCGTACACCCGTCGGCATCAAAGTGTTCGGCAAGGATTTGAGCGAGATTGAAAAACTTGCCAAGCAGATTGAGGCAGCTGTAAAAACAGTGCCGGGAACCAGTAGCGCCTACGCGGAACGCACGACCGGCGGCTACTATCTTGATGTTGAGCCCGATCGTCTTGAACTTGCCCGATATGGATTGGCTGTCGGCGATTTATTGTCTGTGATTTCAGCAGCGCTTGGCGGCGAGATGGTGACGACCACGGTTGAAGGCCGGGAACGCTTTGGTGTTACCGTACGCTATCCACGCGAGCTACGCAGCGATCCGCAGGCAATTGCTACTCAGGTGCTGGTTCCAACCATGGGAGCGACGATGATTCCGCTTGGCCAGCTTGCACGAATCAGCCTTGTCAAAGGCCCGCCAAGCATTCGTACGGAGAATGCACTACTGTCCGCGTATATTTTTGTTGATATTCGTGATCGTGATATCGGCAGTTACGTTGCAGCTGGACAGAAAGCAGTGCGCGAACAGGTGCAATTTCCACCCGGATACTATGTCACCTGGAGCGGGCAATTCGAATACATGGAGCGGGCCACCGAAAAACTAAAAGTAGTAGTACCAATCACTCTCTTGATGGTATTCCTGCTTGTATACCTAAATTTCAATCGTCTCACAGAGACATTGATAGTTATGCTATCGGTACCTTTTTCCGTAGTCGGGGGTATCTGGTTGATGTATTGGCTCGACTATAATATGAGCATTGCCGCAGCGATTGGTTTCATCGGCCTCGTCGGTATTGCGGCTGAATCTGGAATGGTTATGCTCAACTTCCTCGATCAATCGTTTAAAGATATTACGGAGAAACGTAAAGCTTCTGGTGATAAAGTTACGATTGATGATCTTTATGAAGCGGTAATAAAGGGAGCAGTATATCGGATAAGACCCGTAATGATGACTATTGCGGGAAGCATCTTGGGCCTGCTTCCGGTTATGTTTAGCAGTGGAACAGGTTCAGAAGTTATCCGACGCATTTCTGCTCCGATGGTGGGAGGTATGGTTTCCGCTACAGTGCTAACATTGATCGTGTTTCCTGCAGTCTATACACTTGCCAAGGAAATCTCAATTCGGTGTTTGCTTAAAACGGAGAAGATGGGAAGTTTATCATCATGAAGAGATCCCATCGCTATATCCCGGCGCTTCATTTCCATTGGTTGACGCGTTGGTATGATCCGATAATGCGGTGCTTGTTTCCTGATGCGACGTTAAAGACTGCACTGCATTGATCGCGCAAGCCCACATCCATTCCGGCCAAGATGTGCTGGATATGGGCTGTGCGGTACGGGCGACACTTACTCTGATGATCAAACAAACTAAACTGGGCATCGCAGTAAATGGATTTGATATGGATCCCCAGATATTGGACATCGCGCGAAGAAAGGCCGAGCAAGCAGGAGAGACTATCGTCCTACAACAGGGCACGGCGACTTGTTTGCCTTATCCAGACGAAAGTTTTGATCACGTTTGCTTGCCTGATGCGGCATCATTTGACGCGGCAAGATAAGCAGCAAGCACTCAAGGAAGCATTTCGCGTATTGTGAAGTCCGGTGGCGAGTTGCACACCGCAGATTTCAGCAAACCGCACGATTTAGTTATGTGGCTAATCTCTCTGATAATGCGATGGGTTGAAGAGGTTCACGCTAATATTCTAGGTTTATTACCGGTTTTTATAGCGGATACCGGATTTCATCCTGTAGAGGAGGCTACTCGTTATAGCACAGTGGTCGGCGGCATCGCTTTATACTGTGCCTGCAAACCAATAAGAAATAATCTATGAATCCATGGCATAGTCAATCAATAGACGAACTTGCGCACCTTATTGCGACTGATGCGGAACGGGGACTTACCGATGAGGAAGTGGTTGCTCGCCTCACCCGCAATGGACCTAATGAACTACAAAAGGGTAAGCGATTTTCGGATTTTGCTATTTTGATAAGTCAGTTTAAAAGCTTGGTTATCTGAGTGTGTTGATTGGTGCAGCAGCTATTTCGTTCATAATGGCATTGTTGGAACCTAATAAAAAGTTATGAGCAAGCTGTGGAGACAAGCAGGAACATGGCGAATATTCACCGCCAAATAGTGAATGAAGTGAGGTATGTCTAAATCTTAAGAACGGTACTGAATATACATTATTGAATTCTGAGTGCTGCCCATGAATTCTCAACCGTTTTCTGCCCCACCGTAATAAATTGCTGAATATACGGAATCTTCTTATCCTGCCCCCGCATCGCCAAAAACAATTTCTGATAGAGTCCTTTCCTGCCGATACGGATCTTTTTGAGTCCGATGTCATTATTTTTGATGTCGGCAAGCCATTCCGGCAGGACGCATACACCGCGGTTGAGGGTGGTCATTTGCAGCATGATTTCGAGCGATTCGATTTGTTTCAATTTTTCCGGCTCAAGGTGTGCGGGTGTCAGGAAATGCGTCAAGATATCCAAGCGTTCCAGCGGTACCGGGAAGGTTAACAAGGTTTCTTTGCACAAAAGCTCCGGCGTTATGAATGGGGTGTCTACCAGCGGATGACCGGTGGATACCAGCAGTACCAGTTGATATTCCGCCAGAATTTCATAATCGATTTTTTCTTTTTTGACCCAATCGGGAGTGATCAAGACGTCGATATGCTGGTTGAGCAAACCTTCCAATCCCGAGAATTGAAATTTCTGCATGATATCGACGTCAATGCCGGGCATTTGCCGCATGTACTGGCCGATCATGCCAGTGAGCCATTCAAAGCAGGGGTAGCATTCTACGCCGATGCGCAAAATACCTTGTCGGCCTTCGCTGTATGCTGCCAGCGTTTTCTCCGCCTGAGCCAGAACCGGCAGCACTTGCTGGGCGGTTTCCAATAGTAACAAGCCCGCTTGAGTCAGGCGCAGGCTGCGACCGTTGCGCTCCCATAGCGCGACACCGAGTTTCTTTTCCAGATAACCGATCTGATGCGATAACGCGGGTTGACTGAGGCAGAGCGCATTGGCGGCTTCGGTCAGCGTGCCATTGGTGTACAGCGCTTGGATGATTTTCAGGTGACTGTGTTCGATCATCTATAAGGTAACCTAATTGGAATGTGAAAATTGATCATTATTGTTCATTACTCAACCTTCATACAATAGTGCCACAATTATTAATCTATGAATGGTGATTTATGGTAACGACACACAATCTTGGATTTCCACGCATTGGCAGAAACCGTGAGTTGAAATTTGCTTTGGAGAAATACTGGAAAGGCGATATTGCTGAACAAGACTTGCTGGAAATCGCAACAGATCTTCAAACGCAGCATTGGCAAGATCAATTCAGGCTCGATTGGATTCCGGTGGGTGATTTTTCGTTGTACGATCATGTGCTGGATACGAGTTTCCTGCTGGGGAATATTCCCGCGCGCGTCACCCCATTACCGGGTGGCACACTGGACAATTATTTTCGCGTGGCGCGTGGCCGCTCGGTTAACGATAGCGTTGGTTGCGTTTGTGTGAGTGCCGGCGAAATGACAAAATGGTTCGATACCAACTACCATTACATCGTGCCGGAATTTGACGCGAATACATGCTTTTCATTGAATGCCAGCCGTTTGCTTGAACAGATCCAGCAAGCGCAAAAAATTCACTCGCAGGTCAAGCCCGTCATTTTGGGGCCGGTCACTTATTTATGGCTGGGAAAAACTAAGGATGGTGGCGATAAATTGGATTTGCTAGATGATTTGTTAGATGTGTATGCGCAATTGTTGCATGAGTTGAAGAATGCCGGTGTTCAATGGGTGCAAGTCGACGAACCGGTGTTGGTCATGGAGCTTGACCAAGCATGGAAGCACGCGTTGCGCAAAACATATTATCAATTGCAGGCTTCATCCGTTCACTTGATGTTAACAACTTATTTCGGGCAACTGCAAGACAATCTGCAATTGGCGTGTGAATTGCCAGTCGCCGGATTGCATCTGGATGCGGTCTCGGCACATGATGAAATCGCCAAAGTGATCGATTGGCTGCCGATGCATAAAATCTTCTCTTTAGGCGTCGTCAATGGGCGCAATGTCTGGAAAACCGATTTAACCGCAGCGCTGGATTGGCTCGAGCCGGTGCATGCCCGTTTGCAAGACCGGTTGTGGCTCGCGCCGTCTTGCTCGTTGCTGCATGCGCCGGTTGATCTGGAGAGTGAACAAAAGCTTGACCGGGATATTCGCTCGTGGCTGGCTTTTGCCGTGCAGAAATTGGATGAAATCGGCCTATTGGCAATGGCTCTGAATCATGGCCGAGGTAGTGTTGCGGAGATTCTGCGGGAGAATAGCGCGGCGATAACCAGTCGTAAACAGTCCAAGCACGTGCATAAAGCGACGGTTAAAGCGCGTATGCTGGAAATCAATGATGCGATGGGTGCCCGGCAATTGCCGTATCGTCAACGCGCGATCGTGCAACAAAAACGATTTCAGTTGCCGCTTTTTCCGACCACGACCATTGGATCTTTTCCGCAAACGCAGCAGATCAGACAAATGCGCCGCGATTATCGCGAAGGCGGACTGCCGGAATCAGCCTATCGTCAGGCAATGCAGCAGGAAATTGGATATTGCGTGCGCGAGCAGGAAACGCTGGGCCTGGATGTCTTGGTGCATGGAGAGCCCGAGCGTAACGATATGGTGGAATACTTCGGCGAACAGTTGGGGGGGTACGCCTTTACACAGTTTGGCTGGGTGCAATCGTACGGGTCGCGGTGCGTCAAACCGCCGGTGATTTATGGCGATGTTACGCATATCAAGGCGATCACCACGGAATGGATTCAATACGCGCAATCGCTGACTAGTAAGCCGATGAAAGGCATGTTGACGGGGCCAGTGACAATGCTGAATTGGTCTTTCGTGCGTGACGATCAACCGCGATCGGAAACCTGCCTACAATTGGCATTGGCGATACGCGACGAAGTTCTGGCGCTGGAACAAGCTGGTATCCGCATGATTCAAATCGACGAAGCGGCACTGCGGGAAGGATTGCCGCTGAGAAAATCACAATGGAACGGCTATCTCGACTGGGCGATTCGCGCTTTTCGTATTACCGCCAACGGCGTAAAAGACGAAACGCAAATTCATACACATATGTGCTATTCGGAATTCAATGACATCATGGAAGCCATCGCGCGCATGGACGCCGATGTCATTACGATTGAAACTTCCCGCTCGAATATGGAATTACTTGATGCTTTCGATCGGTTCCAGTATCCGAACGAAATCGGCCCAGGTGTGTATGATATTCATTCACCCAATATACCTTCCGTCGATTCGATTATTGATTTGATGGAAAAAGCAGCACAACGCATACCTGCCCAGCGCTTATGGGTGAATCCGGATTGCGGGTTAAAAACGCGCAACTGGGAAGAGGTGAAACCGGCGTTACGCAATATGGTTGCCGCCAGTCGGTATTTGGCCAGTCATCTGAACTCGGCTCAAGTCAGCTAAATTTGACTTGCCAGTGTTATTTAGCGCTGGGATACAGCACGTTATCCATCACGGTTTAAAAGGAGTGATCATGACCAACAATACCATTCTAAAACAAAAAATCAGTACTATTATTAGTGAGAAACACCTGCTGAAGCATCCATTTTATATTGCTTGGACGGAAGGCAAGCTGACCAAGGAGCAATTACGCCATTATGCCGAACAATATTTTTATAACGTTCTGGCCGAGCCAACCTATTTAAGCGCGGTGCACTTCAATACACCGCATATTTATTCCGAAAGCAACAGTGGCGATATCAGCGTGCGCCAGGAAGTGCTGCGCAACCTGATTGATGAAGAACACGGCGAAAAAAACCATCCGGCGTTATGGAAAAATTTTGCCTTTGCATTGGGTGCGAACGATAAAACCCTGGCTAATACAGCGGCATTGCCGACTACCGAAAACCTGGTCAATACCTTCCGCGATATTTGCTTAAATCGCCCGTTCTATGCCGGACTTGCAGCATTGCACGCATTCGAATCACAAGTGCCCGACATCGCAGCAGTAAAAATCGACGGTCTGGCTAAATTCTATGGCATGAACAATCCTGAAGACTATGAATTCTTCTCTGCCCATCAAAAAGCAGATATCTATCACTCACAAGCCGAATGGGCCATTATTGAGCGCTTTGCTGACACGCCGGAGAAACAAGCCGAAGTACTGGCTGCAACTAAGGAAGCGTGCGCTGCGCTGTGGAACTTCCTAGATGGCATTCACGAAACCTATTGCAGCAATCTGATGTGCGGACAAAAACAAGCCGTAACGACACACTAGGTTTTTGTAACAATAAACTTGGGGAATCTATCCTTGGTCCCCCAAGTTCTCCAAAGATTTTTCATTTGAGCTAAGAATTCCCATTAAACTCAACAACTTGACTTTCAGTATCTTTTGGCCGGATAATAGTGTGAAATATTCCCATGTGTTTCTATGCGGGTATTTTGTACAAACAAGCATGCCTTCTCTGTAATTAACAATTGGAGATAATGATGGCTCTACCATTTAGCACTTTTACAGGTCAAGATAAAACAACTCTAACCAGCGCTCTTCTTGCACCCAATTCTGGAATTAATGTCAATTCAGCTTCAATTGCTTTAAACGCTTCGGGTCAAACTGCAGTTAATTTTTATGATGGCTCATTGACGCAGCTTGGTATTGGCGCTGGGTTATTACTTACCTCGGGACATGCGCCAGGAACAACAAATACTGTAACATGGGATGGTGCAGATAATAGTAGTATCAGCGGGTTCTACAATGGCGACAATGACATTGATGCGGTTGTCAATACTGTGTTCCAAACACAGTCATATGATGCCACGACACTTTCATTTGATTTCGCTGTTACTGACCCGACGGCTACTTCAGTAAGTTTTGATTTAGTGTTTGGGTCTGATGAATTTCCGGAGTGGGTTGACCAATATGTCGATTCAGCGATTGTGATGGTAAATGGCGTTAATTACGCACTATTTAATCATGATCCGATGCACCCGCTGAGTGTTGTAAGCTCCAATCTGGCAGCCGGATATTTTCAGGACAATGGCAGCAATGTGTTGCCTATCGAATATGATGGGGTTAGTCTGGTACTGAAAATTGTTGCACCTATTTTACCGGGTGGAGTTACTAATCATATTAAGATTGGTATTGCTGATACAGGCGATCATATTTACGACAGTGGTATTTTTCTATCCAATTTTTCAGCTGGTAATATTCCAGGTTCTGGTGTTGTTGTGACCCCGCCCAGTGAAGGAACAGATGGGAGCGATTCTATAACAGGGTCTTCGAAAGACGAATACTTCGATTTGAAAGGTGGTGATGATGTTTGTTATGCAGGAGCTGGAGATGATATCGTAGTCGCGGGCAGCGGGGCAGATGTGGTTTATGGTGGTAGTGGTAATGATGAAATTAAAGGTGACGGTGGGGACGATAGCCTTGATGGTGGCGATGGCAGCAATGATACCGCTGTATACGTAGGAAGTAGTACTGAATACGCTGTTAGCTATAATTCAGCGAATAGTACTTTTACGATGATTGATGGTAAAACTGGTATTGGATCTGAAGGTACGGATACCCTGCAAATTTTGAATACGTAAAGTTTAATAATGGTCTTTTTAATTTAAGTGCAGGAGGATTGACACCGGTTTCTGATCCTGGTCCCGTACCTACCAATTCGCCTGGTGCAGTGTTTATTAATGGTATTGGTTCAGAAGGAAATATCCTAACCGCGGTTGTAGGAGATTCTAACGGGATATCAGAGGTAATCCACTATCAGTGGCAAATTTCTAATGACAATGGTAATAGCTGGAGCAATATTGGTACTGACAGCAGCACCTATAATGTTGCAGCTGGTGACGCTGGAAAAATAATCCAAGTTCTTGCTACCTATACTGACGATGCTTCTAATGCGGAGTCGTTGACAAGCGCTCCTAAAAATATCCTGGAGGTGAATAATGGAGATCTAATTGTTACGTTAATGCAGTTAACGGGCCCGATAGGTGCAAGTGTTCATAATCCATTAACAACATTGGTTCAGAATGCGATTGATCTGGGTCTATCGCCGAACATGGCAGAATTAGATATCAAAAATGTTCTGGGATTACCTGCTGGAATTAACTTGCAATCATATGATGCCTGGCCGATTTTGTTAAATAATCCTAATGAGCCAGTTGCTACTTTGGTAGAAAAAGTAGCAGTTCAAGTTGCTATTTTAACTTCACTTTCCGACGATGATACGGGCATGAAACTTACGTTGGCCATACTTGATGCGGCAGCTAATGATCAAGTGCTGGATTTAGCTAGTGCCAATGATCTTGCTAGCATTCTCGGTGTTGATATTTCAGGGATCGCTAATAAAAATAATTACCCCCAACCGCTTAGAGAAATCTTTGATCGTAACAAAAGCATGTCGGATGCTGTTGATGATATTTTATCAGGTGGTGGTGGAGGTAGCACCGGACTGGGTGTTATCGAAGCAGAATGGCAGGATTTGTTAAGTATTCAAGATAACATTAACTCTACAACAATTGGAGACTTGAATATTCACATTAATCAGGCTCCACTTGGAAACGCGACAGCAAGTTTACCAGAGGGTTTAGTAAATACAAATTACATTATTAATGCAAGTGATTTACTGCAAGGATTTAGCGATCCGGATGGTGGAATATTATCAATTGATAGCAGCACTGTAACGGTTGATAATGGGGTAGTCAGCACGGCGGATGGTTCAATTTTCAATGTAACACTCAATGCGGGATATACTGGGCCAGTAGAATTAACCTATCAGGTTATCGATGGTCAGGGAGGAAGTACACCCGGTTATCAAATGTTTGTAGTAAATCCTATCATATCTAACAATAACCCTGTTTTGATAGCAGATCTAACTAATCAAGCAGTGCAATACAATACGCTAGATTGGAGCTACAATACTAGCACAGCGTTTAACGATATCGATAGCGGTGACTTTTTGAGTTATAACGCTACACTGAGTAATAGCAATCCTATTCCTGCATGGTTGCATATTGATGCAACGACGGGTTCACTAACTGGAACGCCTGGTTTAGCTGATCGAGGTACGTACGCATTAAATATCACTGCCACAGATACGCAAGATGCTAGTATTACCGCACCTCTAACCATTGCTATTACAACATTCAATGCAGGTCAATTACTGGTTAGCACAGCAGGAAATGATGTATTGATTGGTACTGTAGTCAACGATACAGTTACTTATGATTATGCTAGCGCAGCAGTAACGGTTTCTCTTGCCTCAACACTACAGCAAAATACCTTAGGTGCAGGATTAGATACTTTAACTAATATCGACAATTTAATCGGTAGTGACTTTAACGATAGTCTAACAGGAAACTCAAAAAATAATGCGCTGGATGGTGGCCTAGGCAATGATAAACTCAATGGCGGTGGCGGCGCAGATTCCATGTTCGGTGGACTCGGTAATGATAGTTTTGTCGTTAATCATATTGGTGATGTTGTTACAGAGTTCCTAAATGAAGGCACCGATAATATCAATAGTAGCGTTACCTATACATTACCAGTTAATGTAGAGAACCTTACACTTACAGGTTCATTAGCGGTCAATGGCGCAGGTAACAGCCAGGCTAATACCATTGTCGGCAATGCAGGTAACAATCAACTTGTTGGAAATGCTGGTAGTGATAGACTTGATGGAAAAGCAGGTACTAATTTACTAACAGGTGGGGCAGGAAAGGATATCTTTAAGTTTACTACGAGTGGGCATATTGACACGATTACAGATTTTATTCCTGTCGATGACACTATTCAGCTTGAGAATGCAATATTTACTACGCTTACTACAACGGGAACCCTTACCGCTGATAAATTTAGAACAGGGACACAAGCATTGGATGCAAATGATTTTATTATTTATAACAATGCGACTGGAGCAATTTTCTATGATGCAGATGGCAGTGGTATTGGTGCTGCAATTCAGATTGCCATTGTGGGTACAGCATTAAGTATAACGAATGCGGATTTTGTTGTGATTTAAGCAATATAGAGATCGGATGGTGAGTCATATGATAGACTAACTTGCCATCCATCTCCTTAGTTTTCACTGATAGGAGCATAGAAATGCAGCAGCACCTTCGAATAGTCGTGATCAGCATAACTCTAGCCTTACTTCCACATATTGCTTGGGCTGGGGTGAGTTATTCTTTTCAACAGCTTGATTTTCCAACGAATGCATTTTTTACCGTGGCTTATGGGATCAGTAACGATGGGCGGATCGCTGGGCAGTACCGTGACTCAAACTCGCATGGATTCACCTTCCATAATGGTGTATATACTTCATTTAATACGTCTCCAACCATTGGTACCACACTACTCGACATTAACTCATCCCATCAGGTGGTGGGCTCACTAAGTAGCGGTAGTACTGGTTCATCTGGAATACCTTTCAGTATGCCGGGTGCAGCATCTACTTCTATTTGGCGAATCAACGATGATGGGCTGAAGCTTATCAAGGCTACTTTTGATCCACCGGGCCCACAACGACCCTTTGGGAAAGATTATCTTGGTACTACTGCGGGAGATGCGACTGAGATTGCTTACCCAGATGTTCCAGGTGATCGGTACTCTGCATTCGGTCTCAGCGAGTCAGGAGCTGTCGTAGGTCAATACCTTTCAGGAAATCAAGTGCCACAAGGCTTTCTTTTTGATGGAACCGCAGTCGAAAGCTTTCTATTTCCCGGAAGTTTGGAAACTTTAGCTACCGGAGTAAACGAATCTGGGCAAGTGGTTGGCGGATATCGTTTGGTAAACAGCACGCTTACTAGAAATTATCACAGTTTTTTATACAATCATGGCAGTATGACAACTTTTGATTATCCGGGTGCATTAGGAACTCTTGCCTACGACATCAATGATATCGGCCAAATTGTTGGCGTATTCGTGGATAATAGTGGTTTAAGTCATGGTTTTCTAGCTACTCCCGTTTCCATACCTGAACCTAATATATTGAGTCTTTTAGGATTGGTAATTGCAATGATGATATTGTGTCGAAAACAAAATCTGTTAGCAACAAATGGAAATGTTCGGTTTTGTAGCAAATAAAATGTCTATTTTGAAGCATATTGAATTGTATATTTAATTCGTTGCGCAGTTGTAGCGGCGATTTTACGCGACAACAATCTTATTTGGTTTTATTTCATTGCCAGATGAATCGTATAGTGCAAGTTTTCTTGGGTCGTGCAGGGAAGCGATCTGCCCATTTGGGTAATAGCGCACAGTAACCCTGGCTTTGATATAATGGCAGCGGTACTGATAGCAGGAATTTGCAGTTTTATATTAATGAACGACCTGTCCCAAGGGGCGAGGTATCAGAGCAGTGAGATGTGGAAAGTTAGAAAAGTGCAAGCTGCTTATCCTCGTATAGTTTTTGATATTCTTTCCCTTGCCCCTTAACATAGCTCCTTATCGTGTGCTCATCGCCATGACGACCAAATAGCTATCACTCCAAAACTCACTGCCCCAGAGTTGTTTTTTAACATGAGGACACAAGCAAAATATCTTACTTGCTGTGATACTCTTAATCAGTGTTACCAGTTTCGTTACACTATACGAAGGGGTACTTTGCACTAAAAAATGAACATGATCTTCATCTGTTCCGATCTCCAGAAATTTCAACTGGTAACGCTTCTCCAGCTCAAGACACACGTCTCGCAGTGTCTTATCTACAGACTCATCGAACACAGCACGACGATATTTCGCTGGAAATACCAGGTGATAAAGCAATGTTGCTACGTTATGTCGCTTATGTATATATTCGCTCACGCAAATATTTTACGCCCCAAAGGGCGAGGAATTAAACCCGATAGAGATTAAACATGATGGTGCTATTTCACCAATTATTATTGGCGGTGGTTCTATAAAGATCGACGTTCCTACATTCCCACCCATTCAGCAACCTCTAGGAACTACCACCACAACAGTCAAGGACGCAGTCGGAAATGTCACAGGAACCGAAACAACTAGTACTACTCTTAACATTACCAATGCATCAACAAGTAGCGTCGTCAATAACTACAACGTTACAGAAACGACCATTACACCACATACAATAATTCCAACCAGGTTACAGGAACCACTACAACCGCGGGCGATGCACCACCGAAAACCCCTGACGCTAAACCGCCTATTATCGAGTTCGATCAGGTTCCAGGTAGCAAGCTTCAGACGGTTGAAGTACCTGGAACATTCACTACAAATTCCTGGGGCGGGGGAACTTGCCCTCCAGACACGACAATTAATTACAAGTACGGAACGTTTACTTATGACATGCAACCGGCTTGTGATTTTGCATCGGGAATACAACCTGTAACGCTTGTTCTAGCTGCTGTTATCGCAGCTTATTTAATATCTGGAGTGAGGTTAGATTAAATGAATATATTGATTCCATTAGGAGCATTCCTTGCCGCTGCTGTTTCACCATTAGCAAAAAAAGTACTTACAAGTTTAGGACTAGGAATACTGAGTTTTACAGCTGTAACCACTGCATTAAATGCGGGCATTGGTATGGTTCAATCTTATTTTACGGGTTTACTATCAATGATCTTTGGTTTAGCTGGATTAGCTGGGATTGGAAGCAGCTTGGGCATTATCGCTGGTGCTATGGTGGCAAGAGTAACCTTCAACACCCTTAAGCGTATCGGGTTGTATTGCCATCATGACAAAAAAAGAATTTATGGACCTTTACGGGAATTTACGCGTTGCTTTTTATAGTTACTCTAAATCCATATTTATCTTTAAAGATTCTTTTCCTAGCAATCCAGAAATATTTTTATTTGTTCATGTTTGACCTTCTCCTGATATTAATCTTGACATCACTGTAAATTATAACTACACAGTTTCCTCACTTAATCCTTATCGAGGATTTCTTACTTCTCGGATATCTCAGTTTGATTCTTTTTTTGAGGGTTGATTAATTATATGAGCATAACGCTAATTACAGCTGTTCCAGGGGGCGGCAAAACCATCTATGCGGTGTGGCATGAAATAAGAGAAGCCTGTAAGCAGGAAAGGGTAGTTTATACCGCTGCAATCCCCGAATTAAAATTTCCAACTGTTAGAGTCGGCTATAAGGATATTCATAAGTGGCATGAAACTGAATATAAGAATAAGTTTGAGGTAAATGTTCCCGAAGAAGAGCGAGAAAAATCATTAGTCAATTTTCAGGAAGGTGTAATGATTGTTATTGATGAGGTTCAGTATTGTTGGCCAGCATCTGGAACAAAAGTAACTCCTGACATTGAATACTTAACGCTTCATCGAAAACATGGCATTAGTTTTGTACTGATAACCCAAGCTCCGCATTTGATACATAAAAACGTTCTAGCTGTTGTAGATCGTCATATTCACATTAGATCAGCTTGGTTCGGTCGTCATACTTTCGAATGGCCGGAATATTGCTCTACACCCAGGGCAATGAGTAGCCGGTTAAACTCAACGAAAAGACCCTATAAACTACCTAAAGAAGCCTTTGGAACCTATCGAAGTGCAACATTACACGTTAAACCTCAAAAGGCCTTACCTGTTGGGTTTTTTTTCATTCCTTTATTGTTTTTGATATTACCTTTTCTGGGATATAAAGCTTATAGCTCAGTAATGAGTAAAGTTACTCCTGAAATAGCATCATCTGAAACGATAGAAACACCGAATGAATTTATTCTTCCCTCTGTACCAACATCAATCAGAGCAGAAGAACAAATAACCGCTCCATCGATAACTTATCTTGTATCCGATCAGATCGACTGGAACAAAGTCTCGTCCTGTGTATCAAGTAAAGAAAAATGTTTCTGTTACGGTCCCAATGCTGAAAAAATTTCAGTTCCTAATGAAACTTGTCGAATAGCAGTTTAGGCTGGATGGCCTACATCTTAAAAACAATACTAACAAGGACTTACATTTATATGTATATAGATATTGACTTACAGAAGGACTCATTCGATTTTGCTTTTCGGCATCACTTTTATTTTTATCCACCTGAACAACATTCAACCCTCAATGTAGATAAGCATTTTCGGTTCAGTGAAAAAAAGAACGGATTATTAACGGGAAGGTCATTTGTATCGAAGATCAAATACTTGATTGATCAATTACCTGAGCCGGTTTCTCATGTCAACATGGCACAACTTTATGATGTTTCTATCGTGCCGCCCCCATGATTTTAAAGAAACGCTTTTAGTTTTTTGGTTTTAAAGAAGCTACCAGCAGGGAATCCTACAGGGTTTCCTGTGAGCATTTTTGCGAAGCAAAAAGCGGAACGAGGGGGCGGTAGGTTCCCGTTGCGGGTCAAACCGCGAAGCAGAAAAGAAGCACTATCGCAAATCATCCTTCTTTTATATGACTAGGTTTTTAATATGCCTAGTTTTTTGTAGATTTCTAGCGTTTTCCCTCTGATATAGTTTTTATGATTTTCATCAACGTCAAATCTGTGAAACGCTAATATGATTTTTTTATACTTTAGCATCGCGATGATTTTCATACTGTGATACTGTGAGCTCCCCGTCTTTTAACGTTACAAGGATCTTACGATGATTCTGGATGAGTTTGTTACGCGTTGCCATCTAAGGTCTGAAAGGTCGAGGGTTTTATATTCACTCATTATTACCACCTCCTTTAACGATTGACTGCTTGAATAACGTAATACGGTCAGTAATTTGCTGATGGTATAAGTTCAACTTAGCAGCTTCAGTAGGTAAGGGATAGCCAACAATCATAGCGGCCATAAATCGATGATAGGTGTATTGGTAGCCTAATACCCCTTCCATCGCAGCTAACTCCGCCATATTGTTACCTAACTTATCAAGATGAAGACTAAGCTTGCTTTTGAGCCTCTCCATATTTTTGACTGCTTCGGCTTTGACACATTCTTCTAATGCTTTATAGGCTGCCAGCTTATGGTCAGAGACGATCTGAAGGGTTTGCTCTGCCTCCTTTAATCTTCGGTCAAGTTTGACCTTGAGCAGTACAGCCTCATCTTTTTTTCTTAACGTTATAGCATTAGATTCTTCAATGCTTTGAGCGGTGTTAGTACCTTGTACTAAGTCGTTCATTTTTGCATTAATTAAATCAGTACTTAACTTTATCTCATCGATATTCATAGCCTTCTCATCCGGCATTTGACTTTTCAAATCATCAATAATTTTTTTGAGGGACTCTTCTTCAGTACAAAATAATTGAAACTTGGTATTGAGTTCGTTGCAGTTCATTGTGTTTCTCCTATTTAATCAATAAATTATGAATATTCGCTAAACTGAAAAAATAATTCAAGACCTCATCATCACTTAAACATTGGCTATGTAGCAATTAATTAGGCTCTAGACTAGCAGAGATTAATAATATCTGATGAGCTGCCATAGTTCGCTAGCAAGTTCATCAGGTTGTTTTTTCCATCGCCATTCAGATTCTTTTAAATGCAACTCAAAGTTAACTGATACACCATTAAACTTTGCCAGCCGCCGCTTAGTAAAACTCCAAAACGATTCAATACCGTTAATATGGCAATGCCCATCTCGGGCAAACTCATTGTCACCATGCGATACTCGAAAATGCTTGGAATATCCTACATCTACCAGACCATTATAACCACGCCAACCATCACTATAAATGACGCTCTCAATGGATACTTTACCGAATATTACTGCCTGTAAAGTTAAACGCTTACAATCTGGCACTATTTCGGTATATACCCTGCCATCTCTCTCAAACACCCCAAACACTGGTTGCTTTAATGTGCCACGACCACGTTTGAGCTTGCCATGATAGCCTCGATGGCGTTTTCCACCAAAGTAGCTTTCATCAACTTCTACTCTACCTAACAACTTGTCTTTAAGAGCAGTCTGATGGTGATATATTACTTGCCTGAATATGCCATACCAGCGATTAATTGTGTTGCGATTTTTCCCTAACAGCAGAGCCCCTTTACTGGCAGGTATATCAATAATAAAGCATTCAATTATTAATAATCACTTAACTTAATATTTCTTAACATCTTTCTAGACTAACAAATTTTGTCTGCTAGTCTAGAGCCTTTGGTTTTTGGTTCAACCGGGAACAATACCAGAGAACTCTTTGGCTGCAGCTGAGGGATATTATGATGGGAATATGCTTCGTGTATTTAGTATTTCAGTTGATGCTCCCGAAGCTTTATTTATGGATGATCTTGTTACTCAACCACAAATTCCACTACTGCGCGCAAGAGCTGCCATCAAGAAGAACGGCTATCGATTGGATGTGTGGGGAGCAGTAACATTGCATCCTGTATCAGGATTTCAATTACAACAAATTGATGTTTATCGACTAGATGAAATAGGTACGATGACGTTGATAGGCAGAACGACTTCAAAGAGAGCACCGTGCACACCATTTGGAAAATATGATCAAGAATTTAGAGATCTTCAAGGAGATTCTCCTATTCGTATCAGGGTTGTCAATATTTCAGCACCAGGACAATCCTTTGCTGATCTATTAGTCGATCTCTAGCAATGTAACCATAGATTTTGGGATAACATAGATCTCTGAGTTAAATATAGTGCGTGGAATAACGTTGACATCTTGCAGACGCTGGCTACAATATTTTTCACTATATCAGCTTATCTTAGAGATGTTACAAAAGCACAATTATTATTAATCGATGGGGGGTGATTATGAAGTTCGGGGATAAGGCATTACGGTTGTTGAGAGTGTGCGTTATATTGATTGCGCTGCTCAATACTATAACTGCAAATGCTTTACCACAAAATAACCAACGATCCAATGAATTTCCAAGTTGCTCCCAAATTGCGGCAGAAAAGCGTGCAAATATGCTTGAAGCTGATGTGGTGGCGATTGATCATCCCATCGTGTTTAACCGGCTAGGAGCACAGAATGTCAATTGGATGATGTACGCGCTGCGGCATGATGTGGTTGATATTTCAAATCCTAAAAACCTAAAAACACTTGACTATAGTGATGAAGGTAACGAGCGTTTTGAAAAGATAAAGCTTAAGCATGTAAGCCGTGATATCGCATTGCGCTCCGATCTTCGTCCGCGTCCATTAGTGTTGCGGGTGGCGGCTGGTGATTACTTGAAAGTGAGATTTACTAATTTATTGAAATATAAACTCAGGTCTTACGGCGATGCACCACCCAATTATGCGAATCCTTTCGATTATCCAGATCCATTAAACGGTATCGATCATCCAATGGAGCATTCGCCACAGAATACTTTATTAGATCTAGAAACAGGCAAACCATTAACACCTGAGCAAAAAAAGGATATTTATACCGTGGATGATCAAGTGGCCAGTCGTGTTGTTGGCTTTCATCCGCAGGGGCTCGAGCTAGTGATAAGCATGGATGACGATAGCTCGTATGTTGGGAAAAATAAACTAATTAATAAAAATAGATTTATAGCCCTAAATAAAGGGTTGTATAACAAGTATGAAGATAGAAAATTTGAGTCTGCGAGTTTGGCGCAACCGGGTGAAACCCTTGAATACTGTTTTTATGCGCCGGAAGAAGGCGCATATCTTATCAGCAGCGATGGCGCAGTTTTCGAGGGTGAAGGTACTGCTGGTAATAGCGGTGTAGGATTGTTTGGTGCAGTTACTGTGCAACCCAGTAGTGAAAAATATAAAAATGGGATTGATAAAACCCTGAGCACTCGTTTCTATCGTGCACAGGTAACTGAAGAAGAATTGCGTCTGGCCACCAGAAAAGATGAGAATGGTGATTTAAAAAGAACCCCAACTGGTCAACCTGTCATAAACTATGAAGCAATCTATCCAAATAACTGCTCAGATGAGCAAAAGAAAGTTTGGTGTGATGAAGGAAAAGCCGGAAAGCCCATTTTAAATATGGTCTGGGGCAATAGGATCTGGCATGGTGATATTAATGCGATTATCGTGGGAACCAACGAAGACGGGAGTTTTACTGAAGATGCCTACCCTCTTGAAAGGATAGGTGCTAGAAACCCAACACTACCCAATCGTCTTGAACCATTCCGTGAATTCGTATCCATTTTTCACGATGAAAATGCAGCAACCCAAGCATTTCCCTACTTCTTTGAACATCCAGAGTTGAAGCATACGTTGCATGGCGTACGCGACTCTTTCATGATCAATTACGGCTCCGGTGGCGTCGGTGCGGAAATTATTGCCAATCGATTAAAAGTGGGTCCGATGCAAGATTGTATTGATTGCGCTTATGAAGAATTTTTTCTTTCTTCGTTTGTAGTTGGCGATGCCGCGATGCTGGTGGATAAACCAGCCAATTTGATTACGAGTCAATGCCAGCCGGAATTTCTTCCACAATTGATCGATGATTCTACAGATTCAACCGGAAAAAGAAAAAAGAAAATTTGGTTAGAAAAAGAGAGAATAGACAAGAAAATTGTTACTTTTGAAGGCGATTACAAAAAGTTTTGTGAACCAGAAGAACGTGAAGTTGCAACAAAAGCATACTACCCTCATGATCCTGCAAACGTGCATCACAGCTATATCGGTGATTTCGTAAAATTCCGTAATATGCATTCCGGTAAGGAACAGCATATCTTTCATTTGCACAACCACCAATGGTTGTTTAATCCAAATGATGACAACTCCAATTACATCGATGCGCAAGGTATCGGCCCAGGGTCGGGCTATACCTATGAAATCGCTTTCGGCGGCTCCGGTAATCGGAATAAAACCGTAGGTGATGCGATTTTTCATTGTCATTTCTACCCACATTTTGCGCAAGGGATGTGGTACATGTGGCGGAATCATGATGTATTTGAAGCGGGAACACCGCTTGCAGTCAGTCAAACTAATTCTGGTTATCACCAAAAGCCATTTGAATTAGCATCTGGAAAGCCGGCTATCAACGCTCGGGCACTTCCCGATGGAGAAATTTCCGCCGGTGTGCCAATCCCTGCGATTGTACCGTTGCCCGGAAAAGGAATGGCACCTATGCCTGAAAAAGTACAAGTCGTCGAAAAAGAAAATAAGCTCGGCTCAAAGGCAATATTAGCTAGGCCTTTTAGCACAGAAATAAAAAATCCGGGATATCCTTTCTGGGTTGCAGGGGTCACTGAGCATGGTCAATATCATTCATCTGTCGGATCGCGACCCACGACTCCACCATTGGATATGTGCAATGAAAGCAACTGCAAAGAAATTTTCCAGGATAGTCAAATCAAAGCAAAAATTCGAGGTGCTGAAGGTCATGATGGTGGGCTACCACGACATGCTTTGGCTGGTTACTCTGCAGGTAGTAAGGATGAATCCGAATTAACACGGTTCAGTGCAAAGCGTGATCTCAAGAAAGCAAAACCGATTTACTATCATGAAGAAGGTACCGATCTTGAAAAAATAGCGATGAATTTTCATGCTGAACCAAGACCGGGCCATCCTACTTATGCTACGGATAAGGAAGGCAACCTAACGGCAACTTTTTTTGCAACAAATGGTGCGGACCCAGTTCCTGGTGCACCATTTAATGAGCCTTGTATTGATGATAAAGGTGTATTTCTTGTAACTGGAAGCTCTGATGTGCAGTTTTTTGCCGGGAAGTATGCGCAATTTATGACCATAGATACACGATTGCTGCCCTCTGGGATTGAGTTTGGTGGGGATAACCCTCGTATATATAAAGGTGCCAATATTCAACTAGATGTGGTATTTAATAAATTAGGTTATCACTATCCACAACAACGTATTTTAGCGCTCTGGGAGGATGTCGGAAAGTTATTGGATAAAACACAGCCTCCAGAACCGCTAGTTATGCGATTGAATACCTTCGATTGCGCGATGTACGCTCATACTAACTTGGTACCTAAAGAGTTTTATGCCGACGACTATCAAATCACAACACCAACAGATGTTATTGGGCAGCATATTCATTTACCGAAATGGGATCTGACTTCGGCAGATGGGGGTGCCAATGGTTGGAATTACGAAGATGGCACATTCTCTCCTGATACGGTCTTAGAGCGTATTCATGCGATCAATAAATGGAATGCACTTCAAAAAACTGGAGAGAAGGTGCTTCCTTTAGATAAGAGAAAGCAAATACTTACTAAAGAAGAAATAGAAAAATTTGAGTTGCTTCCAAAAGTACATCCTTATTTTAATGGTAAAAATATCTCGGAGCATCAGGACGCAAGTCGTATTTGTGAAGACAATTGGGAGAAAGCGTTAAAGCAAGCTAAAGAAGAAGTACGTAAGCAGGGCATTTGTGAGAGTGAGGAAAATAAAAAAATATATGCATCTACGGAAGAATGTGTAATTGACAAAGAAGAAGGTTTTCTTTCATTTAAGATTGAGCACGGTATGCCGGGTGCTTGTAATTGGCTAGGTGCTCGTACCACCTTGCAACGCTGGTTCTCTGACCCGATTGTCAATCGATACGGTAAGCATCGTGGACTAGGAACTACATTTACGCACGATCATTTGGGACCATCAACGCATCAGCAATTGGGACTTTATGCGACGATGCTCAGTGAACCACCAGGGTCTGAGTGGTGGAATAATGAGCTTGACTCTAAGACTGGCAAAAAAATTAAGCTTTATGATATTACTCAGAGAAATGATGGTGGACCAACATCATGGCAAGCTGTTATTACTGGGAAAAATGGCAAGTGCATCGATATTGATGGAGATAATAGCTATGGTGATTGCGAGAAACAAGGTGATGATTCACATCGTGAATTCTTCTTGCAATTCGGTGATTTCCAACATGCTTATGTAAAAGGGGCGTTTTATGGAGTCAGTGAAAGGGGAATTGGCTGGCCTTTTGAAAAAGAGGAGGATATTAAGAAAACTGGAAATTCTCGAAGGAAAATAGCGCAACCCACACCTGATAGCTTCCGATTGGCTATCAATCCATCAGTAAGAAAACCAGCAAAGCCAGGATTCCCTGATATTCTTGCATTCGAACCAACCTGTCCGGGTGGAAAGGAATTAGTTAATAAGCCCCCTGAAGAAGGTGGTCCACTCCCGGGATCTGTTTATAGGGAAAATGATTTCAGCAATCCTGAATTGTACAATGCTAGAGGAGAGCCTCTACGTCCGTGTCCAGAGGCTATTTCCGCTGATGATATTGGCATGATGGTGGTGAATTATCGTAATGAACCACTGGGTGTGCGTGTTTATGATCCAGATAAATTCGGACGAGATGGAAAACGAGGCACGCAAGCAGATGGTCAACGAGGTGATTTGGCGTTTGCTATGCAAACAAGGACAGATCGTGCAATTGCTGCGCTCAATACTGTATTAGGTGATACGCCCTACTTGCCATTGACACTTGGAGCCCATGCGGGCGATCCCTTTACGCCACTGATGCGTGCCCATTCTGGTGATCGTATTAAAATTAAGATACAAGGTGGCTCACATGAACACGAGCATAATGCCTCGATAAATGGTTTGTCTTGGTTGCAAGGTGGATCGGGTTTTGGTCAGGCACCTCATTCTGGGTGGCGTAATTCGCAAAATACTGGACTATCAGAGCAATTCACTTTCAGTGCAAGCCTTGTTGATTATGAGAGTCCTTTTGGTATTAATGATCGAATGTACACAATTGATTCCAGTCAGGATGGAATGTGGAATGGTGTTTGGGGAATATTAAGAAGCTACAATCGTGCACCGGTACAGGCAAAATTGATGCCGCTGGCTGACCGATCACTTCCAGTATTGCTCGCTCCGGGAGATAGTAGTAAATATGGTGGAAGTATAGATAATTCTTGTCCCGTCGATGCGCCAATCCGTACCTATAAAATTTCAGCTGTGCTAGCCAATCAAGTGCTCCACAATCGTTTGGGCATTACTATTCCAGAATGGAAATCACGGTCGTACCGTTGGTGGGAATGGGAGTGGTGGCAGTTTCAAAATAGATCGCACCTGGACTTAAATGGCGGTACATTGATTTATAATCCACGACAAACTACGATTAGTATTCAAATTACCAATGATGATGGCGCTGTAGTTGATACAAGATCTTTTAACACCGGCCCGTTGCATGATCCGACGGCGATTCTGTTTGTTCGTGATGAAGATTTGAATCTGGCAGGGAGAATTTCACTAAAATCTGATGCGCCTTTAGAGCCATTGGTACTTAGAGCTGCTGCGGGTGAGTGTATACACGTAAAACTAACCAACCGATTACCAGTCGATTTTAATAAGATGCCTGATTTAGATGGTTATACCTCTGTCTCGGGTATTATTCCGCGTAGTTGCCCAGAATTGGGTAGAACCAAAGGTAACAACGATAAAGCGCAATGCGAGCGGCAAGAATATTTTGGTCGATCTATGACAACATTTAATAATAATCTTTTGCGCCCCTCGAATTATGTTGGATTACATCCACAGATGGCGCATTACGATGTTCAATCGGCTGATGGAAATAATGTGGGATTTAATGCAGTAAATACAGTAAAACCTGGTGAAACAAGGAGCTATGCATGGTTTGCCGGTAAAGTTAAGGTTCCATCTAATGTTTGTTATGTCGATGAAGAATCAGAAAAAGAAGCCTATGAAATAATTAATTATTTTGGTTCTTTATCTTTAGCAGCTCCTTTAAATGCTTTCTTTTCCGAAACTAGTTTTAATGTTAATAGAACAAAGGAAAATCTAAAACAATATAAAGCTAAAAAACTGCGGGAATTAAAAGAAGGAAGAGATTTCTCTGTAAAAATTAGCACGCTTTCTGATAATGAGGAAATTGTTAAGAAATTTGGTGAAAAACCATCAAATCCACGTATTAATCCTCTTTTTAATCCAAATAGCTTAGATGAAAGTGCAATGAATCGTTTAATTGAAAGCGAATATTCAGAATGGCGCGCTATTGAAGATAACTGGATAAGGGATTTTTCTTATTTTGTCAGTAAAATATTTTCTTCCAAAGATTTGTTTGATGCAGATCTAGAGAAAAATTCTAATTTAGAAAGAGATGTGTTTGATCGTGGCTGGATACTAAGAGAAATAAAGAAGTATGCTAATTTGGAAACACTATGGCCGATTACACCATACACAACGCGCTTGATTTCCATGAAACCAAGAGAGAATTGTGAACCAGCTAAATTTGTTGCCCTAGAAACGGGTGGTAGCAATCTCACACCACCCGATCGCATTAAGCAAGGGCAGAAAGGAGCGATAGGCGCTCTTGTTGTCGGTCCTGAACTTTCCCAAGACAAGAAAAAGCAGGTGAAGAAAGCACTAGAAAAAGGAGAGGATGACAAACTTTGGCAGGAAGCTGATACTGTTCTTGATCGCCAAGATATCGGTAAATCACGCAAGACTCGAACGATAGCTGATGTATCTTATACAGTAATGAATGGAAGCGGGAAAGAGGTGACAAGAAGGTACCGCGATTTAGTCTTAGTTCATCAAAAAGGCTTAAATTTACGCTATAAAAATGGAACGGCAGTCCCTAATATTGCGGCCGAGAAAGAAATGGCTAATGAAGATCCAACTCAAACTACGCCAGAAGATGCGCACGATTCAGGACACATGGCAATCAATTACGGTACAGAGCCAATGTGGTTCCGTTTTGGGTTACCGCCAGATGCACCGTTTGGAAAGTCTGGATTTGGGGGGGGTGATAGTGCTTGGCAAGCTTTTAGTGATGAGTGCTGCAGCAATGGTAATGGAATTGGTACGGTCATTAGTGCCGATCAACCTGTTGGCGAGCCTTATGTTCCCATTATGAAAGCCTATGCAGGGGAAGAAATGCGTATCCGAGTTTTGATGCCAACTGGTACTGGACGTGGTTCGGTCGTTGAGTTTCATGGACATAGCTGGATGAGAGATCCTTATCTTGCCGAATTTGTTGAGCCAGAAGGCTATCCACGGGGTGGTGGCTTGATTACTTGGGGTACTCCATCCAAATGTATCGGTAAAAATGCCCTTGCAATGCATTTAGGTGGGCAAGAAAGCTTAACACCAATGGCACACTTTGATCTGGTATTCCCAAGAGCTGGTGGAAAATATGGTGTAACAGGTGATTATCTATGGCGCGATCATGCTGGATTTGGTATTACCAATGGTTTATGGGCAATTATTCGTGTTGAAGATGCGCCCAAGGAATATACTGATTTACATAAAGATGAATTGTTTGCACCAGAATCGTTGAGAACTAATTGCAATTTTGTGGTTACCAGTAGTAATACCACAGCGCCATGAAATGGCAAATTCCTACTTGCCTGTTACTTCTCTCATTAACAACAGTACAGGCAAGTGTACCACGCTATGTCGATCGAGTCATTGAGCGTGAAGGTGTTCAGCTCAATGTCCGTGTGGAAGCGCTTACAGTCGATGCGCCGACTGCGATGCAAGCGGGGCAGCAAGTTAGGATCAAGATCAATGGCAAGCGCCTTGCCGACGATCAACCGCTTAGCAATTGGCGTATCGGCGCGTGGCTGGATCGCGAAACGGATGTTATATCTGGTGCGATTCCGGTTTGCGGACAGCGAGTCAGTCGTTATCTTAGCAGTAATCTGGTGCAACGCCCGCTGCTGGATTTGACTGGCTATTATGTTTTGAGTCTCGATGCGGAGGCCAGCGTTTCGGTGCTGGATCCGTCGGTGAGTTTCAGCGGTCGAAGTAGCTTGTATGGTTCGATGCAATTGGACGGTCACGGTTTTGACTGGATCAAAACTAGTGACGACATGCGGCTATACGTGGTGTTACCGAGTAAGAAGAAGCTTGCTATCGCAGATTTGCAAACTCTGACGGTATCGGATCATTTGACGTTACCGGGTCGGCCGACGCGGCTCGCCTTGCAGCCGGGAGAAAGGTTACTTTGGGTGGGATTGACCGGGATTGGTGCGCAGGAGAGCGCCGTGGAGATAATCGATACGCTCAAAGACAAATCCATCGACCGGATTCCGCTGCCAGACGGTTATCATGAATTTGCTTTTTCCGATGATGGGCGCCATGCATATATTACCAACCGGCAAAGTCAATCATTGACGATTGTCGATGCCAGACAACTGAAAGCCATTCACGAAATCGAATTAGGATTTGAACCGCTCGGTTTGGTTTTTGTAGACCGGCAATCATTACTATGGGTGGTGGATGCCAAAGCAGGCCGCATATACCGCTACGACGAACAAGGAAAAGCTATCGATTATATTGTGCTGGAACCAGGCCTCGGTCCGATAAAATTGACGCCTGATACCCGATTTGCCTTAGTAGTCAATCCAAGTCAGCACCGAGTTCATGTGCTGGATGTTGATTCTGGCAAGCAAAAGCATCAAGTAACTGTTTCCGGCCAGCCGTACGATGTGATGTTTTCCGACCGGTTTGCTTATGTCCGGACATTGCAAAGTGAGCAAGTCGGCTTGTTGTCGTTGGCAAGCCTGGATGATGAACAATCCATTATCAAATTTGTACCTGCAGGTGCCGGAGCTTTGGCCGACACTAATAATTTATTGCGCGCGTCTTCGATGGCGTTGACGCTAGATCGCGCCGGCGCATTCTTTGTTACACCGTCCGAGCGTACTTTGCATCATTACATGGAAGGCATGAACGCACCACGTTCTGGGTTGCGTACTTACGGGCATACACCAATGTCAGCGATGGTGATTCAACGGGGTTTGCGGGAAGTAAATCCAGGAGAATACACTGCAGTTATTCGATTGCCGTCCGCCGGGCGCATGGTATTAGCATTGGCGAGTGAAGTACCGGTACTGCGCGAATGCTTGGGGATGGAAATAGAATCTTCGGTAGCGAGTAAGGTCGGCGTAGCGGTTGTCGCGCGTTGGCTAAGCGATGGGGTACAGAAAGTAAAACAAGGCGAGTCTGTCGATTTCCGGGTCAAGATCGAAGATAACGGAAACGATGCAACCATCGACCGTCTTTGGTTGCGCATTGTTCCAGCACAAGGAGGTACTTCGATCGTGTGGTTGCTGCAAGCTGATGCTAAAACTAAGGGCGAATGGTTCATTAGTGGCAAATTGCCGCAAAGCGGTGGTTATTATGTTTATCTGGAAGGAAATCAACCGTTGCAATCGCCTTATTCGACCGTGCTCGTTGATCAATAGGCTAGTCACAAAAAATGATGCAAATGAAACTGATTGCTTTGATGTTGTCGCTGCTACCGTTGGTTGCACAGGCACAATGGCCGGGAACCGGCAGCGATAAAAACCGTATGGCTGCACATCAAACACAATTGGTTTTGCCGAATATTTTTGTCATCGATTCGCATCAGCGCGAGCATCAATTGCAGACGTTATTACAGGATCGCGTTGCTGTGGTAAATTTTGTTTTCACCTCATGTACTACGATTTGCCCGGCACTCAGCGGAACTATGCAAGCACTGCAACAACAATTGCAAGAAAAACTGGGAAAAGAAGTGGTTTTGCTTTCCGTATCGGTTGATCCAGCGCGTGATACACCGGAAAAGCTGAATACGCAGGCGGGAAAGCTCGGTGCTGGGGCGGATTGGTATTGGTTGACGGGTAAAACTACCGTGATAAATCAATTGCTGAAGGCATTTGGTATACCGACCGGGCGGCCGGAAGATCATCCGCCGGTGATTTTAGTCGGCAAGGCGAATACCAGGCAATGGTTGCGCTGGGTAGGTATTCCCGCACCAGAAATTTTGACTGATGCCGTGACTACGCTGATTCACGACGATTTGTAAGATAATGCGATGAAACAGTTTTTTTTACTAGAGCTGCTGTTGATTTCAGTAATAATTTCCTATCAGGTGCGAGCGGAAGGTGAGCTTATCCAAACATCTCAAATTGAGGATCGGTTGGAGCGGGCATTTCGTTATTTTGGTGACGATACGCTGACAGATCAGAACGGTATTAATCATCGCTTTGTGAGTGATTTGCTGAGAAATCATGTGGCGCTGATCAACGTCATTTTTACGAACTGCCAGGATGCTTGTCCGATGCAGACGCAAAAGCTGCAACAGGTTCGCCAACAATTGGGTGAGTATTTCGGCTCAGAAATTACTTTTTTGTCTTTGTCGATTGATCCAAAGCGGGATGATCAGGCGGCATTAAAAGCCTTTGCAGAAAAACAGCGTGCCGACGTCCCCGGCTGGAAATTCTTGACGGCAGACGAAGCCGTAATGGCGCGAGTGCTGAGCCGCTTTAATCAATGGACGAATGATCCCAATAACCATAGCACGCTATTGATCGCCGGAAATGTCAACACCGCTCATTGGGTGAAATTGCGACCTGATTCTTCGCCTGAGCGCATCGCGGCTGATTTGTTGCGTCTGTTAGGTCATTGATTCATTGCATGCGGTATTTTGGGTGCACCGCTGTTGTGTTGAATCTTGCTTTAGGCTTTTCACTGGCATTTGCCGAAGTTGAACATTCTGTATCACTAGGCCGCTTGATTTATGAGCAAGGCGTCGGGCGCGATGCGCGGGAGATTGCCGCTAAGCTTCACGGCAGCGTCAGTATGACAGGTGCTGCAGTTGCATGTGCCGGTTGTCATGGCAAGGATGGACGCGGTGGCGGTGAAGCATTCATTCGTGCACCCGATATCCGTTGGGGAAATTTAAATCAACCGTTTCCGGCACGGCGTGCCGGAACGGCAGAAGCTTCGTACGATCGATCTACTTTTAAGAAAGCACTACTTGCTGGAGTATCTGCAGCTGGTAGAAAGCTTGATCCAGTTATGCCACGTTTTGAATTAGCAGATGATGAGATTGATGCTTTGATCGCTTATCTTAGTAAAATTGACACGTTATTAAATGATAAGCAAGAGTGGCCAGTGATTTTTGGATTATTACCAACTCCAGGAAAGAACCTGTTGACTGAAGCGCTTGATACAAAACTGAAAAATTGCCCAGCAGCAGAAAGCGGTTCCCCAGTAGCAACGATTAACATGCTGTATTTCGATTCTCCGGATGCGGCTATTGCGCAATTAAAAGAGCAGTTAAGGGAAAATATGCAGGCAATTATTTTGGCACCGTATTTGATTGGTTGGGAAGATCGTTATGTTGATACCATGCGCGATTTAAAGGTGAAAACGGTTTTGCCATTTACTTTTCTTAACCAAATCAGTGGAGTCGGGGAAGTAGATTGGAATTTTCCTTTTCCTGGTTTGGAAGCACAAATACTGGCTTTATTGAAATCAATGCAGGCTAACGGTCACCACCATTTACATATTGCATACGATCCGAAAGATTTGTTAAGTTCCAGATTGAATGTTTTTACCACGGAAGTTGCAGTTAAGCGCGGTATAACCTTGGTGGAGGATCAATTGGAAGAATCGATAGATTCTACTCGATATGTAATATTGTGGCTCAAAAAAATACCAAAAGACCTATCCGTCGTTGAATTGGATGTGCAGCCAATGATGCTTGCACCAGTATTATTTTTTTCTCAGGATCTGATAACGACGTTACAAGCGACAGAATGGCGCGTTGCTTACCCCTATCGGCCCAAATCTGAAGACAATAGCACCTGGCGCGCACCGGTGAATGCTTGGGCACAAGCAGCATGCAGTTTTTTAGCACAAACGGGGGCTGAAAAAATTAAACTGACTATGTTGCCTGAAGTTCTTTTATGGGAAACAAACGCACATTTATACCAGAAACCGAGCCTTGATGAATTATCAGAACAGGTAATCGTTGAAATATTCGTGTCCCCGGATCAGTATTAACTATTCAATTAGCTTTCCCTAGCTATTTTTGCATCCGAGTAGCTAGCTAGTCGTTCCTGAAATATATCCACACCCTAGACGTAAAGGGTAGATGGTAGTATGCGTGCAGATCAAACCGATCAATAATGTTAAGATAGGGAATTATTTCTGGTCGAAATAGTAATTGACCGATGCTTACACCCAGCACAAAAATTCCCATCAACCCAATTTGCTTGAAACAGACTTATTATAACAGCTTGATCCTGCTGATTCGCTGCTAAAGATTACATAGTAAATACCCTGGCATGAGTTTGATGGAGCTTTTAGCATTCATTATACCGAAGGCACCGTGGTGCACTCAGTAAACCAATACGATTGATGGTTGGGTTATTGATTCTCAAGTAGTTAGAGGATTTGAGTGATGAAGTGGTAGCGCAATCTTGACTTACAGGCGTTTTACGGTATGAATGAATTTCAGCGAAGACTGCCTTGCCACAGTACAGAACTAGTACATTTTCGTAAACGTATTGGCGCTGAAGGGATTGAGCGAATTTTCCGTATGAGTGTTCGATTGCACGGGCATGCTACAGTCGAAGAGGCGGTTCTTATTAACGCTACGGTACAAGAGAAAGACATACCTATTCTACTGACAGCAAACTGGCGATCATAATCATTAATCGCATGAAATAATACGAATATGGCAGCAAAGTATGGATTGTCAGTACCGCTTAAGGTAATTTAATTGTCGGCGTGATCAGTCACGAACAAACCAGCATGACAATCATACGTTACCGGAAAATTGCGTTATGTTAAAGCATCATGCGGCAAAGCTGTCAAGCTGACTGTTTGTGATCGTGGTCACCGTAGTAAACGTGAAGTCAATGGCGCCCGAATTATTCTACCGAGGAAAGCACTCAAACGTGATACGCGTTACCAGAGAGATAAAAAACGCAAACAGTGCAAAAGACGTGCAGCGATTAAGCCAGTTATCGGTCATCTGAAATCGGATTACCGATTGGCGAGAAACTTCTTGAAAGGGGTTATTGGCGATCGTATCAATTTATTTATGGCCGCATGCGCTTGGAATCTGGAACGATGGCTATTGGCCATTTTTTGGCTGTTTCTTCCATGGGGAAACTGCAAAATTCCCTAATTTGTCGATGAAAATCCAACCAATGAAGGCTATTTCCCCCAGGAAGGGAAAGATCAGATTCAATTTCTCAATCTTTATTACAATTGCTGAGCGCCTTTTTCAGGGACGACTAATTAAAACGTTATAAGCAGCATCGGCATTTTCTTGTGCAATAATATAATCACCAATTGAAGGAATAGCATTGCATGAATTAGAAGCTTTTCTGGATGAACGCGTTGAATCAGCGAAGACTGGAAAGATAAGTCAGAAATCGGTAAAAGAAATTTTTCAGGAAGCCTATAGTGAAAGTGCAAAGCAATGCCAGGTTACAAACTTATTGCGCATTGTGAGCATCATTATATTTTCTACTTGCAATCTAAAAATAGTGCGAATTCAATAATTTTAGCAGTACTGTATGAACGTATGGATCTCATGCAAAGGCTCAAAGATCAGTTGGTAACATAAAGCTAACACTGCCACGATGCTGTGAATTGATTGTGCCAAATTTGTGCCAAACTGAGATGGAAATACGGTCATTTGAGGCTGTTTGACACAGTTTTTATGCTTGGCAAGCGTTGTAAGTCATTGATTATATTAAATGTGGATTTTTTCTTTGCTTCTCATAATCCCTTGGTCGTAGGTTCAAGTCCTACCAGACCCACCATAAAATTAAGAGGTTAGAGATCTTCTCTAGCCTCTTTTTTCTTTGGGTGTGCCAGATTTGTGCCAATAAAGGCATTAGAGACGAGTTTGGCATGTTCCAAAAGCTGTGGTTTTGATAGATGAGCATACCTCTGACCATTTCTTCTGACTCCTAGCCGCCGAGTTCTTGTAGTACATTCATCGACGCACCCTGCTGGGCTAACTAACTTGCCCATGTTTGGTGCGCAGATGGTACTACCTGAAATTTTTTATACTGACTCGTTTTAAAGCCTTTCTCTATGAACTGGTATTTACTTAAATAAGTAGCTTTTCTAAGTAAATACGCTCCTTGAATGAAGTGTACCGTACTTTATAGATTCAAAGTTTTGGTAATAAAGACTAGTACGTTATCAAAAATAAAATCTATGCGATTACTCTTTCACAGGGCTTTCTTGGTTAAATCAAAATAGCTAAACTATACGCTATTAAAATAGTTACTTACTTGTAGATTTAAGGTGTCCAAATTTGATTTAACTCAGCAATTTCAAAATATTCTGAAACTTGTGCCGCAACCGAGAAAAAAGTCTGGTTTTAAGGTTGCGTTGGTTTGCATTGCCGTTGCTTTGATTCTGACACTAGATCACTATCTTGGTGATTATCGTTTTATCTTAACTTTACTGCACAGTATGGAATTAAAGGAGCTGAATGCGATATTTAGCTCTCTGATGTTGGACCACACTGACGCTCAATTGCATCAGCTACTTTATTGGGCTGCTTCCATTATTTTATTTTATTTCGTTTCTCCTATTCTCTTGGTCGTGTTCATCTTAAAAGAGCGACTAACAGAATACGGATTTGCAATGCATTTTAGCTGGGATAGCTATAAACCTTATCTGATTATGTTGATCATTATGGTGCCCGTTATCGCCTATTTCTCGGGGACCCAAAGCTTCTTAGCAAATTATCCATTCTACACGGTTGAACGTGCTGAACAGTTATATCCAAATTTTGTTATTTGGCAGTTTTTCTACTTGCTACAATTTATTGCGCTCGAATTTTTGTTTCGAGGTTTCTTATTACATGGAACTAAAGCGAAATTTGGGTTCTATGCCATCTTTGTGATGATGATCCCTTACTGTATGATCCACTTTGGAAAGCCGTTGGCTGAAACAATCGGAGCCATTGTGGCAGGTATTGTACTAGGTATCATGAGCTTGAAGACCAGAAGTATCTGGCCTGGTGTAATGCTACATTATGGAGTTGCGATTATGATGGATTTATTGGTTTTATACCGGAAAGGGATAATACTCTAGCGATAATCCTCGCATCAATCATCGATCTTATTTCGATTCTTGTTAAAAGCTATTTTGTTTCAGTAAATTCACCTTCCTACCTAGCGTGTTTGTCTTGATTTTATCAGCAGAATTAAAAATAACCATGGATTAGAGTACTGTTCTGCACATCGCTTTTCTATCTATTCACACATAATTTATAAAAATTTTTGCATAGAAAGGAGGAAAAATGAGCGCGAGTGCTGAAGCCGGAAGCCCTGCAAAAGAGAGTACAGGTGGCAAGAAAAAAATGATTATGCTTATCCTGGTGGCAATTTTATCGATTGGTGCTGGCGTGGGCGGTACTTGGTACTTTATGCAAAGCCAGCAAGGCGAAGAAGATGAGGAGCCCAAGAAGAAAAAGAAGAAAAAACCAACCGAGTTTATTAAATTTGAGCCTTTCACAGTTAATCTTCAGCCAGAAGAAGACGGTGAACGCCATTATCTTCAAGTAGAAATATCTCTAAAAGTCAATCAAACCGAAGTTGTAGGCATCATTAAAGAAAAAATGCCAGAAATTCGGAATAAAGCCTTGCTAGTACTTTCAAGTAAAAAAGCTTCAGAAATTTTCACGCTTGAAGGTAAGCAGCAATTGGGTAAGGTCATCGTTGAAGAAATTCAATTGATTGTGGGGGACGAAGATTTTAATGAAGATATTAAAGAAACGCTGTTTAACTCATTCATTATTCAGTAATTGATATTAACCTATGGCTGAGAATTTTCTTTCTCAAGATGAAGTTGATGCATTATTGAGCCAAGCGGGTATCGGTGATGATAAGCCAGAAGAAGCAAGCGCGACTCAAAGAGAGTCGTCTACCGCTCCAGAAGGTATTCGTCCTTATAATATGGCGACTCAAGAACGGATTGTTCGCGGTCGCATGCCAACTTACGAAATTATTAATGCGCGATTTGCTAGATTCTTGCAGATCGGGCTTTACAATTTCATGCACCGTGCAGCCGATATCTCGCCAGGTACGATGAAAACGGTCAAATACAGTGAATTTATAAGATCGTTAGTGGTACCGACCAATATGAATTTGGTTAGTATGAAGCCACTGCGAGGTACGGCTCTAATTGTTTTTGATCCCAAGCTCATTTTCTTGATTATCGATAATTTATTCGGTGGAGATGGTCGTTTTCATTGGCGAGTTGAGGGTAGGGAGTTTACGCTAACTGAACAACGCATTATTTCTCGATTGCTCGAAGTCGTTTACGAAGACTACCAAAAATCTTGGAAATCAGTATATCCCATTGATGTTGAACAAGTACGCACAGAAATGAATCCCCAGTTTGCAAGCATTGCTACCCCGGGTGAAATTGTTATCGCAACCACATTTACGGTTGATATCGGTGGAACAGGAGGTGAGTTTCATACTTGCATTCCTTACACGATGCTTGAACCCATTCGCGACACACTGAGTAGTACCTTGCAGGGTGATCAATTAGAGCTCGATAAACGGTGGGTCAGGTCATTAACCAAGCAGGTACAAAGTGCTGAGGTGGAGCTAATCGCAAATATTGGGCATGCGAAGATTACCCTAAATCAGATTCTAAATATGCAAGAAGGAGATGTTGTTGCATTGGATATTCCCGACACTGTTACTGCTCTTGCTGATGGTGTGCCATTATTGGAATGTCAATATGGTGTTCTTAATGGGCAATATGCACTGAAAGTTAAATCGATTCTTTCCCATTCTGAAAATTCTACGGAGTAATAGGCGACCTGCCCGTCAGCCGG
>WBZQ01000181.1_pt1 | contig 51117 bp, 36 predicted proteins | sample 5204251 | NCBI WGS metagenome assembly WBZQ01 (sample SAMN12412402, study PRJNA552823) | activated sludge metagenome | isolation source: activated sludge from nitrification reactor of wastewater treatment plant... | place: USA: Virginia | collected 2017-09
ACGTTGCCGAGCAGCGGGCACAGCGCCTTGAACCGCGCCTCGATGAGACCCGGGGCGATGTACTTACCGGTCGAGGTCTTGATGAGGTCCTTCTTGCGGTCGGTGATGCGGAGGAAGCCTTGGGCGTCTTTCTCTCCGATGTCCCCGGTGTGGAGCCAGCCGTCCTTGTCGAGTGCCTCGGCGGTCGCGTCCTTTAGGTTGTGGTACCCGCGCATGATTCCGCGTCCGCGGATCAGGATCTCGCCGTCCTCGGGAGCGAGGCGCGCCTCGGTCCCGGGAAGCTCGAGTCCCACGGAGCCAAACCGGAAGGCCCCGGGCCGGTTGACAAAGCTCGCCGCGCTCGATTCGGTCAGGCCGTATCCCTCCAAGATCAGGATGCCCGCCGCGTAGAAGAACTCCGCGAGGTCCCTCGCCAAGGGAGCGCTTCCCGAGATGAAGAACCGCACGCGGCCCCCGAAGCGGTCCTGGAGCTTCTTGAAGACCAACGCGTTTGCGATTCGGCCCTTCAGAGCGAGGAATCCTCCGGGCTCCTTCCCGTCTAGGCGCAGCTTGGCGATCTCTCGACCCACGCCCATCGCCCAGCGGAAGATCGCGTACTTCACCGCGCCGCCCGCCTGCGCGCCGCCGATGACCTTGTTGTAGACCTTCTCGAAGATCCGGGGAACCGCGCAGATGAAGGTGGGCTTGATGACCGCGAGGTTCTCGACGAGCTTGTCGACGCGCCCGTCGATGGCGGTCGCGAAGCCGATGCGGATCTGCGTGGATTCGAGGACCTTGCCGAAGACGTGAGCCAGAGGCAGCCAGAAATACTGGAGGTCGTCGATGGTCAGGATCGAGAGCGAGTCGATCCCCTCGCCCTCGTAGACCCAGCAGTCGTGGAGGAGCTCGACGCCCTTGGGGCGCCCCGTGGTGCCGGAGGTGTAGATAAGCGTGGCTAGGCGCTCGGGGCCCACCGCCCGCACGGTGGACTCGAAGAGGGTCGGGTTCTTCGCGTCGTGCTCGCGGCCGCGGCGCTCGAGCTCCTCGAGCGTCAGGACATAGCCATCCTGCGAGATGTGGCCGTCTTCGATGACCACGACGTTCATCACGCTTGGAAGGTCCGCCTTGCGTTCCAGGAGCCGCTTGAGATGGGCCTCGTTCTCCAGGAACACGACCCGGGCCTGTGAGTCCTGCAGGATGTAGACGAACTCCTCGACCGTGTTGGCGGGGTAGATCGTGGTCGTCGCGCCCCCCGCGGACAGAATGCCGAGATCCGCGAGGATCCACTCGACTCGCGTCGAGGACAGGATCGCGCAGCGCTCCTCATCCTTGAGTCCAAGGGCGCGCAACCCGAGGGCGATGGCCCTCACGCGGTCGCCGGTTTCCTTCCAGGTCAGGGTCTTCCAGGTCTCGCCGCTCGGGTAGAGAAACGCCTGGCGATCCGGCGTCGCCGCGATCCGGTGGAGGAGCATCTCGGGAACCGAGCGAAAGCGCTCGGGAGTCTTTACAGCAGCGGTCGCATGAGCGGTCACAAGAACACCTCCGGGAGCCTCGAAGTTGGCGGAGGGTACGCTCGGGCTCGGCGTTGGCGCAAGTCGAACGCGAAAACAGGCGTTTACGTCCTCGCGGCCGGACTCGCTCAGGCGGCACGGCGCCTGCTTCGCGGCGACCCATTTCAGCTTGTCCAGCGGCCCGATCGGAGGTGACGCGGTGTCAGCGGTATCAGAGAGTCGACCGGGATTGTCTTTGTTCGCGGTCTCGGCCATCTCGGCCCTGGTCGCCGCCTCGCCGGCGCGGGCTCAAACCGGGCCGCGCGACGCGACCGCGCCGGCCCCGAACGCTCCGGGAAGCGTAAAGGCGAAGGTCGACGTCATCGTCCTGTCCCTCGACGTGATGGTCACTGACGGCAAGGGGCAGCCGGTCCTGGACCTTGGCGCCGGCGAATTCGAGATCAAGGTGGGCGGGAAGAAGCAGGCGCTGGAGTTCTTCGAGCCGCCGCTCAAGCCTGACGGAACTTTTTCGGCGGAGCCGGTTTACCTCGCGGGAACCACCCGCCCGGCCGACGGAACCTCGCGGGTCCGGAACCGCGTTCTCTTCTACATCGACGTCGAGGAGCTCACGCGGGACGCGATCCGCGCCGCGTTCGACGCGATCGGCGAGTTTCTCGACGCGCGCACCGGCGCCTGGAAGATCTCGCTTGCCGTGCACGATGGTGTCGCCGGCATGCGGCTCTCGGACGAGGAATCCCTGGAGCGGGCGCGCGATGAGCTCGAGGCCTCCAAGAGCGCGGAGATGGGGGAGAACGAGGTCCTGGCGGTCGCGAGCCAGGTCGACCGGTACACACCGAGAAGTCGCGAGACGCGGCGCGTGGAGTCCCGCCGCCGCGTTGAGGCTTCGATCGTGCGGGAGATCGTGGAGGCCGAGGCCGCACGGCCACCCGATCCGCGGCGAGTCGCGGAGGCCAGAGGGGTGCTCCTCAACTATCTCGCGGCGGAGAGGCAGCGGGTCAAACGCGCGACCGAAGAGCTCGCGCTCACGCTTCAGCGGTTCGCCGAAGGAGGCGAGCGCCGCCATGTGGTGCTGATGTCGGGTGGAAGCGAGCGATCCCCTGGGACAAACCTCTTGACATTTCTGGAACGGGCGCGGGAGTCCTCGAGGACGGGATTCGCGCGGACTCCTTCCTCGATCGGGCCTCTCCGTACGGAGGGCGAGGCGGCGGTCCAAACGGGCCCGCTTCGCGAGCTGGACGAGCTCCAGGAGTGGCTCGCGTCTTCCGGCGTGACGTTTCACTTCTTCGACACATCGAGCTCGCTCGCGACGTTCGCGAGCGCCGACATCGGTCTGATCGAGAACGCGCGCGACCTCTCTGGCGAACGGCTGTCGCGGTTGGAGGCTCCGGACCGGATCGCGGCCGCGACCGGCGGGCTCGTGGGAGCCCCGCGCGGGGGGGCGGGCCTTCCCCGATTCATGGAGTCCTCGCGCCCGAGCTACCGCATCGGTGTTCGCCTCCAGAACGTCGATGTCGACAAGCCCTACAAGGTCGTGGTCACGACCCGCCGCCCCCGCACCAAGGCCCGGCACCAGTCGCTGTTTGTGGCCCAGGCTCCGAAGGGGGCTGAGCCCGTCTCGGAGGTTGCCAGGGAGATCACGCGAGCCGAGAAGGCCGCCGTCGAGGCGCGCCGCGACGAACGGCGCCCGAGCGAGGCCCGCCGCGAGCTGCCCCCGCTTCCGGTGCGTCTCGATTGGAAGGGCAAGCTGCAGAAGGACGAACGCCAACCCGGAAAGAACCGCTATCGCGTGGACGTGGTGGTTCCCTACGCCGATCTGAAGTTTGTGACCCAGGGAGAGGACCTCGTGGGGAGCCTTCGGATCTCGGTCTCGGCCCTGGCGGTCGGGGCCGCTCCCGCGAGTGCGGCTCCGCAGGAGTTTTCCGTCGACGAGGTCCCGATGTTCACGGGCGCCGAGTACTCCGCGGCTCAATCCCGTGACCTGGTGAGGCAAGTCCGGCTGACCTTGCCTCCGGGCAAGTACGAGCTGACGGTGGCGGCCTACGACGCGCTTGAGGACCGCCACGGCACGGCGCGGCTGAGCGTGGTGGCGGAGGAGTGATGGACCGTGCCGCGAGGCCGTCTCAGCGCGCCGCGAGGCGCCGGGCATCGATCTTCAGCCGCCGTAGCGCGTCCGGGTCGGTGCTCTCGTAGGTCCCTCGCAGAAAGCCCTCCCGGTCGACGAGCGCGAAGCGCGTGGAGTGGAGGATCGGCTCCCGGTCGTCCGGCGCCCCGTCGAGGACTCCGAGCTTGAACCCGGAAAGCGCGAGCGCGCGGATCTCGGCACGCTCGCCGCGGAGAAAGCTCCAGCGGCGGGGGTCGGCGCCGACGCTCTCGGCGAACGCGCGGAGGTCCTCGACGCGGTCGTGGTCGGGATCCACCGTGAACGACACGAAGCGAACGCGCGGCTCTTTGGCGAGCTCTTTGGTGAGACGTGACATCGCGGTTGTTATGGCCGGACACGAGCCGCCGCAGCGGAGGAAGATGAAATCCGCGATCCAGACGAAACCGCGGTAGCTCTCGCGGCCGACGGAGGAACCTCGTTCGGAAATGTACGTGAAATCCGGGAGCCGCAAGAGGCGGGGCGTTTCATTGAGGGCGCGCGACGCGAGGTAGCGCCGCATGAACGAGGTCGCGAATACGTGAAAGCTCCCCGCCAGGACGGCCGCAACCGCGATGCCGGCGGCGATGCGACGGCCTCGACCCGGTCTCGGTGTGGATTCGTTGGTAAGTGTGGTGCTCACTTCTTCGAGCGCAGTCGCCGCCGTTCCGGGCCGGTCGGGTTCCGGACCACGACGAACGCGGCCAGGGCCAGCATGGCGAGCGCGAAGAGCGACGTCAGAAGAAGAGAACGGGACGCTCCGGGAAGCGTCTCGAGCCCGGGGGCCCCCTCGCGCGAGAGTCCCCGGCGAAGGGCCGCGACGCCGTAGGTCAGGGGGTTAAGCGCCATGAGACCCCGGAGCCATGGAGGCGCCCCGTGGAGAGGAAAGAACGCGCCCGAGAGAAGCCACATGGGCAAGAGGAAAAGGTTCATCACCGCGTGAAAGCCCTGGGTCGACTCCAGCATCCATGCGATCGAAAAACCGAGACCCGTGAGCGCGAAGGCCATCAGAAACAGCACGAGAAGCGCGGTGGCGAGGCGGGGCAGGGTCCCGTGAAAGCCCGTGATGGGCAAGAGCGCGAGCAGAATTCCGCCTTGGAGCATTCCGAGCGCGGTTCCTCCGAGCACCTTTCCGGCCACGAGGCTGAAGGGCGATAGGGGCGCCACCAGCACGGCTTGCAGAAAGCCCTCGCGGCGGTCCTCAATGACGGAGATCGTCGAGAAGATCGCGGCGAAGAGAACCACCAGCACGACGGTTCCTGGAAAGAAGTAGCTCGAGTAGCCACCGCTGGCCGCGGCTCCGGGAACCTGGAAAGACGTTCCGAAGCCGGTCCCGACGAGGCCCCACGCGAGGAGAGGCGGCAGGATCGCACCCACAACGCGGCTTGGTTGCCTTCGGAACCTCAGGATCTCGCGGTGCGCGAGCGTCAGAGCGGCTTGCATTCCGGACTCGTCCTACGCCGGCGCATTCGGGTGTTCGATCTCGTCGAGCTCGCGGAAGTGACGGCCGGTCTTGGCGACGAAGACATCCTCGAGCGAGGGCGCGCCGAGCGTCACCGAGCGGAAGCGTCCCGGAAAGGCCTCGACGAGAGGCGGTATCAGACGATGGCCTTCGGGCCGCTCGATGCGCACGCTTGCCGCGAGCGCCTTGACGTGGGTCTTCGGCGTCGGTGAGCCGGCTCCCAAGGCTCCGTTGAAGCGCCGCTCGATGTCGGCCGCCAGAAGCTGCGCGTCGGCCTCGTTGGCGGTCTCCACGACCAGCACGTCGCCACCGACTTCCTTCTTGAGAGCGGCCGGCGTGTCGAGGGCGATCAAACGGCCGCGGTCGAGGATCGCGATTCGGTCCGCGGCCTCGGCCTCCTCGAAGAGGTGGGTGGTCAGGAGCACGGTTGTGCCCTCATTCTTCGCGAGGTCCTTGAGGGTCTCACGAAGGTCTCGCCGCGCGAGCGGATCGAGGCCCGTCGAGGGCTCGTCGAGGAGCAGGATCTCCGGCCGGTGGAGGAGCGCCTTGGCGATCTCGACCCGTCGCGCGAGGCCGCCTGAGAGGCTCTCGACCCGGTCCCGGGCGCGGTCGGCGACGGAGAGTCGCGCGAGCAGTCTGTCGATTCTCGACGCCAGCTCTCCTCCCGAAAGACCGAAGAGGCGCCCCTGAAAGCGCATGTTCTCCTCAACCGTCAGCTTCTTGTCGAGGCTCGGCGATTGAAAGACCACACCCAGGAGCCGCCTCATAGTGCGGCGGTCGCGGTAGGGGGAGAGCCCGGCGCAACGGAAACTTCCCTCCGTCGGCGGAAGAAGCGTCGCGAAGATCTTGAAGAGCGTGGTCTTTCCGCCGCCATTCGGTCCGAGGAGCGCGAAGATCTCGCCCTTTGACACAGTGAGAGAGACGTCGTGAAGGGCCTTGCGCGTTCCGTAAACGTGCGTCAACCCGATCGCCTCGACCGCAGGCGACGCCACCCGCTCAGCCTGTGTCAAGAGATCACGCGGTCGACGACGAGCAGAATCAGCACCGCGGGAAGCCAGCCGATGGACACGAGGAAGAGCTCAAGTGCGCGGGTATCGTCGACCCTCTTGAGGAAGCGATAGCTCGCGACGACGAAGATCGTTGTGAAGAGGAGAGCTCCTACGCCGTAAGCGAGTCCAGCGGTCCCGAGGATTCCCGGAACCGCGACCGCTGGAAAGAGCGCCGCGGCGTAGAGAAAGGCCTGAATGCCTGAGGTCCTTCCGGTAGGGTCGAGGGTCGCGTGGTTGCGGAAGCCCGCGCGGGCGTAGTCCTCGCGGTGTCGCCAGCCGATCGCGAGAAAGTGCGGCAGTTGCCAGAGGAAAAGAATCAGAAAGAGCGCGACGCCCTCCGCCGTGATGAACCCGCGCGCGGCGGTGAAGCCGCCGAGGGGCGGAAGGGCTCCCGGGACGGCCCCGACGAGCATCGAGACGGCGGAGTGCCTCTTCATCGGGGTGTAGACGAAGACGTATGAGAGGAGCGTGAGCGCGGCGAGAGCCGCCGTGAGCGTGTTGGCGAAGATCCAGAGCTCTAGGACCCCGGCGGTCGCGAGGGAGGTCGCAAAGAGGAGCGCCTCTCGCTCCGACAGGCGCCCCGAGGGGAGCGGGCGTCCGGCCGTGCGCCTCATGCGGGCGTCGGGAGCGGCTTCCCGCAGTTGGTTGAAGGCGCTTGTACCGGACGCGACCAGCGCGGTTCCGAAAAGCGTGTGAAGAAGCAGGCCAGCCTGGAGCTCCGCCAAGCCGCATCTGGAACCGATCACGAAGCCGACGAAGGCCGTGAGGACTACGAAGAACGTGATCCGGGGCTTGGTCAGCTCGACGAAATCCGCGACTCGACTCATGCGTGTTCTTCGATCCGAGGGACGAGGAATGCTCTCATAGGAACCGCCAAGAGCGGTCGGAGTAACCGGAGCGGGCACTGCGAGCCCGCCTCTCAGACGGTGCAGCGCGACCGCGACCAGCACGCCGAGCACCCACGTCAACGCGCCGACCGCGAGGTGCGCGGTCGTGATCGCGACGGCCCGCTTGGTCAGGACCGAGAGCGCGCCCAGCACTGTTTGGCTGGCGAGGAGGCCAACCCACAGGCCTCCCATGCGCGAGAAGGCCACAGGACGTACTGAGAAGAGCGACGCGGCGGCACGGCAGACCAGGATGAGCACCACGATCGCGGCCATCCGGTGTGCCAGATGAACGGGAACCCCGCTCAGCGAGAGTTGGCCGGCCGTCGGCCAGAGCCTTCCAAACGAGAGCGGGAAATCCGGAATGGCGAGGCCCGCGCCCGTGTGCCGCATGACCGCGCCGAGCAGGATCTGTCCGTAGATCGCGACCGTCGCGAGGAGCACCCGCGCGAACGCGGTGTCGAGCGCGGCATGCTCATCGGCCTGAGCCGCGGTGCCGGACGGTTGCGTGTAGGTAAGAAAGGCGCCCTCGCGGAACGGCTTCGACACCAGGAGCGCGACCGACGCGACCAGCGCGAACACAAGCTGCGCGAGGCCGGCATGCGCCGAAGAGAGGGCGGGTGGCAGGAGATGAAGGACGGTGAGGCCACCGAGCACGGCTTGCAGAAGGATCGCGCCGAACGCGGCGGCTCCGAGCGCGAAGATCTTCCGGCCGACGGCGCGACGCGTGAGAAACAGGGCTCCCACGAGGACTCCCACGAGCGTCGAGACCGCGGCGGCCACGAGGCGATGGCCATGCTCGTAGAAGATGCCGCCGACCATCTTCGGCATCAGCATCCCGTAGGAGAGCGGCCAGTCGGGGACGGCGAGCCCGGAGCCCGTCGAGGTCACGAGCGCGCCCGCGATCAGCAGCAAGAAGACCCCAACCGCGACGACCCGCGAGTAGATCTCGACGAATCGAACCCAGCCCGTGCTCAGGGTGCTCACGAATGCAAGAGCGGGCGGAAACCGGATTCCCGCCCGCCCATGGGTCTCGGTGCCTTTTGAAAGGTCGGCAAGAGGTCCTGGAGGCCTTAGACCGCGGGCTTGAACGTGAAGCTCGCGGTCTTCGACTCCTTGTCCGCGACCACGATCTGCTGCTCCTGCGTTCCGAACCTCTCATGCCAGGCCTCGACCTTGTAGGTTCCGGCGGGGAGGTCCTTGATCGTGAACGAGCCGTCCGGCCCCGACACGCCGAAGAACGGGTGAGGAAGAACCCCGGCGTACGCATGCATCCAGCCGTGGACGTCACACTTGATCTTCACCATCACCTCGGGCTTGGTGAACGTCTTGGTGTGCTTCATGCCTTTCACCGGCATTCCGAGGTTGAAGGCCTCGTTCTTCTCGGGCATCGCGTGGATGTTATGAAGCGTGTCGTCGCTGTTGAGGATCTCGAGGTTCTGCCCGGCGACAAGGCCGAGGACGCGGGGGTAGTACGTGCAGCCCTTCTGGTCGATGAGCGCGGGCGTCGCCGGCGGCGCATAGGTTCCCGAAACGCCTTCCTTCACGTACACGAACACGTTCGCGAGCCCCTTATCGGCGCCGACGAGCACGTCTTCCTGCTCCATCTCCGCGGGGTGTTGCTTGAGGCAGAACGCGTCGGCCGACATCTTGAACTTCTCTCGCGCCGGAACGGCTCCCTCGAACAGGGCCTTGCCCGTGATGGATGCGGTGCCGAGCGCGCCCGGTGCCGAGGCCGCCGGAGCGGCTGCGCCTGAGGTCGCGGCGCCGGCTGCCGCCGGGGCCTTGGGCTTCTCGTCCTCCTCCTCCGACGAGCCGCCGCAACCGACGGTTGCGATCAGGCTCACGCTCGCGAGCGCGAGAGAGGCAAAGGACAGTGTGAAACGAACCTTGGATGATGTCTTGAACAAGCGGGACCTCCTTGGGTCGAAATCGTACTGGGCGTGAAAACACGCGTCAATGAAAGGGCCCATCGATCAATCGATCAGGCCCGGGTGAGCTCTTCCTTCAGCTTCTCGGCCTGGAAATGCGCGGTCAAGGGATCGATCAGCTCGTCGAGGCGACCGTCCAGGACCTCGGCGAGGCGATGGGTCGTGAAGCCGATGCGATGGTCGGTGATCCGCGACTGTGGAAAGTTGTAGGTTCTGATCTTCTCCGAGCGGTCGCCGGAGCCCACCATCTTCTTGCGGTCGGCCGCGTAGGCGGCGTCCCGGCGCTCCCTCTCGACCTCGTAGAGCCGGGCCCTGAGGACACGCATAGCCTTCGCCTTGTTCTTGATCTGCGACCTCTCGTCCTGGCACTGAACCACCGTGTTCGTGGGGAGGTGCGTGAGGCGCACGGCCGAGTAGGTCGTGTTGACGCCCTGACCGCCGGGGCCCGAGGCGCAGAAGAGATCGACGCGGATGTCCTTTTCGGCGAGGTCGACGTCGACCTCTTCGGCCTCCGGCAGGACCGCCACGGTGGCCGCGGAGGTGTGAATGCGCCCCTGAGACTCGGTCTGTGGAACCCGTTGAACCCGATGGACGCCGCCCTCCCACTTGAGCCGCGAGAACGCCGACTCGCCCTCGAGGATGGCCTGGATCTCCTTCAACCCGCCGCGCCCGCCGGCGTCGCTGCGATCTATGACCTCAACCCTCCAGCCCCGCGACTCGGCATAGCGAACGTACATCCGAAACAGCTCTTCGGCAAAGAGCGCGGCCTCGTCGCCGCCTGTGCCGGCCCGGATCTCCAGAACGACGTTCTTCGAGTCGTTCGGATCCTTCGGGAGCAGGAGAAGCCTGAGCTCCTCGTTCGCGGTCTCGCGCCGCGCCCTAAGGTCCTCGACCTCGACGACGGCGATCTCCTGGAGCTCATCTCCCGCGGGAAGGGTCTCGACGAGCTCCCTCGCCTCCGAGAGGCGGGACTCGATGCCCCTCGTCTCACGGAGCTTCTCGACCACCGGAGCGATCTCCCGCATCGCGCGAATCACCCTCGTGTACTCGACGTGATCCTGCGCCACCTCCGGGCTTGCGAGGCGGCTTTCCAGCTGCGTGTATTTGCGTTCGATCTCGTCGAGCTTGGCGTGCACGGGTCAGGTCCAAAGACGAGAGGCCGGCGGGCCTCCTCGGAAGGGTGAGCTCAGGCGGAAGCGGCGGCCGTCTTCGGCGGCGCGCTCTTGCGGGCGAGGGCGCCGGCATACCGCTTCTGGAACCTCTCGACGCGGCCCTCGGTGTCGATGAGCTTGGTGCGGCCGGTGAAGAAGGGGTGACAGTTCGAGCAGATCTCCAGGCGAAGCTCGCTCTTGGTGCTGCGGCTCTTCCAGGTCGTGCCGCAGGAGCAGTGGACTTCGACGTCGTGGTAGGCGGGGTGGATCTTTTCCTTCACGTCAGGGCTCCTTGGCGACGGCCGTCTCCGCGGCCGGCGCACAAACCCGAAAGGCTATCACGAGTCCGCGGGATCCCGGTCTAGACTCCGACTCAGTGCTTGTCCTGACCGTCCGCGTGGCCGGAGAGGCCCCGAGGCGTGTGCTTCTCGACCGGAAGGCGATCACGCTGGGCCGCTCGTCGGTCAGCGACCTTCCAATCGCCGATCGAACGCTCTCAAGAGCCCACGCGAAGATCGACAACACGACCGGACAACCGGTTCTTTCGGATCTCGACTCCCGAAACGGCACGATCCTGAACGGGAGAAGGATTGCCGGGCCGGCGCCCATCCAGGCCGGCGATCGCGTCGTGATCGGCGAGACGCTGATTGAGATCGGCATGGAGTCGACCGCCCCGCAGGTCGTGATCGAGGAGCCTTTGCGGGAGAAATCCCTCGAACACACTCTGTTTCGTTCCTCGAACGATCTGGTCCGCCAGCAGCGGGAGAGGTCGGGACGAGGTCTTGGAACCGCCGAGCTCTCGAGACTCAACGAATCGCTTCGGATCCTGAACGAAGTGTCCGTGGAGCTTCTCAACGACCTGCCGGTGTCCCGGTTGCTCAGCGTGATCCTCGACAAGGTGTTCTCGTATCTCGAGCCCGATCGCGGCTTTCTGATGTTGGGCGAGGAAAGCGGCGCTCTGAAGCCCGAGGTCATGAAGTTCGCGGACGGGATCGACCCCTCGGACATCCGGCTCTCGCAGACCATCGTTCGCGAAGTCGTCGAGAACCGGCACGGCGTGCTGATGCTCGACACGAAGACCAGCACGAGCCTCTCCGCCGCGGATTCCATTCGTTTACAGGGGGTCACGTCCTGCATGGCGGCCCCGCTCTTTGTCGGCGAGAAGGTCATGGGGCTCATCTACCTCGATGTGCGGCTCGGGAGGAAGAGCTTCAACGAGGACGACCTTCGGCTTCTCTCCTCCCTCGCCAACACCGCGGCGATCAAGCTCGAGAACCTGAGATTGCAGGAGGCGGCCGCGACCAAGCAGCTGATCGAACGCGAGATGGCCCTCGCCTGGGAAGTGCAGAGGCGGCTGCTGCCGGAACGCGTCCCGGTGCGCGCGGGCGCGGAGTTCCTTGGCAGGACCTCCCCCTCGCGGACCGTCTCGGGCGACTACTACGACTTTTTCGAGAGGCCCGATTCGCGGGTCGACGTGGTTGTAGCCGACGTGAGCGGGAAGGGCATGGCGGCATCGATTCTCGCGGCCTCGGTGCAGGCCGCGTTTCAGGCCTGGGCCGGGGAGAACTTCGCCCCGGAAAGCCTCTGCACGCGTCTGAACGACATGGTGTATCGCCGGACGAACCCCGAGAAGTTCGTGACGTTCTTCACGGGCCTCTTCGACGCACGGGTCGGGACGCTCCATTACACGAACGCTGGACACAACCCCGGGATTCACGTGCGGCGGGATGGAACGATCGCCCTTCTGAACGCACATGGAACGCCGCTCGGGCTCTTCCCCGGACAGCGCTATTCCGCGAGCGAGATCGCGCTCGAAAAGGGGGATCTGGTCGCGCTCTATACGGATGGAATCACGGAGGCCGCGGATCCGAAGGACCAGGAGTTCGGTCTCGAGAGGCTTCAGGAGATTCTGGTTCGAAACCGTTCCCGGGAGCTTGAAGAGATCGAGCAGTCCGTGGGGGAGGGGCTTGCCGAGTTCGCTTCCGGGATCCCGTTCCACGACGACCGGACGCTCGTGCTGCTGCGTCGGAACGCTTGATTGAGGTTATGTGGTCAGGTCAGCACCGCGGCGCTGGCCTCGATCGCCGCCTCTCTGGTTTCGCGGGGAAGCATCCCGTGTCTCTTGAGCATCTCGTTGAGCGTCGTGGGCTTGAGCTGTAAGAGCTCGGCCGCGCGCTTCTGAACGCCGCCCGCGCGCTGCAATGCGGCCGCGAGGAGGGCCCGCTCGTACGAGGACACCGCGTCCTTGAAGGCCAAGCCTTCCGCCGGAAACGTGGCGGCGCGCGGCACGGACCTCCTCACGGATTCGGGAAGCTGGTCGAGGTCGATCACGCCGTGCCCCAGGACCAGCGCCCGCTCCAGCGCGTTCTCGAGCTCGCGGACGTTTCCGGGCCAGTCGTGGTCGAGCATGGCCTTCATCGCCGCGGGGGTGACCGACGGGACCGGCCGCGCGTTCTCGCGAGCCGCGCGCGCGACGAGAGCCTCGACGAGGAGCGGGATGTCCTCCTTGCGGTCTCGGAGCGGCGGCAGGTGAATCGTGATCACGCAGAGCCTGTAGTAGAGGTCTTCGCGGAAACGCCCTTCGGCCACCATCTGGGTGAGGCTCGCGTTGGTAGCGGCCACGACGCGGACGTCCGATCTCTGCGGCTCGACGGCCCCGACGGGAAGGAACTCCCGCTCCTGAAGGACCCGGAGGAGCTTCGCCTGCGTCTCCAACGGGACCGTGCCGATCTCGTCGAAGAAGATCGTGCCGGCATCGGCTGCCTTGAAGAGCCCCTTCTTGTCGGAAACGGCTCCCGTAAAGGAGCCCTTGAGATGGCCGAAGAGGTTCGATTCCAGAAGATCGGCGGGCAGCGCTCCCGAGTGCACGGTGACGAACGGCCCTTGGGCGCGGGGAGAGAGCCGGTGGAGTGCCTTGGCGACGAGCTCCTTGCCGGTTCCGCTCTCGCCCGAGATCAGGATCGTGGAACGTGCCGCGGCTGCCTGGCGGATGGTCTCGAAGACCGTTTCCATGGCAGCCGAGCGCCCTACAAGCTCGGCGATTCCCCCAGTCGAGCCGTCGAGCCGGGCCTTGAGGACGCGGTTCTCGACGACCAGCCGCCGCCTCTCCAGCGCCTGCCGGACGACGTGCACGACCTCTTCGTTCCGGAAGGGCTTGGGGAGGTAATGGAACGCGCCCTCACGCATGGCGACGATGGCACTCTCGACGGATGAGTAGGCGGTGATCACGACGATCGGGAGCTCTGGGAAGCGTGAGCGGAGCTCCGTAAGGACCTGAAGCCCCGGCCGATCGGGAAGCATGAGGTCGAGGAGCACGAGATCGACGGGCGACTTGGTGGCCTGCTCCAAGCCCTCTGCCGCGGTGGCGGCCTCGCGAATCTGAAAGCCCGCCTTGTGGAGCACGGTCCGCAGGACCTCACGGATCACCGGCTCGTCGTCGAGGATCAGGATCGTCATCGGGCCACTCATCCCGCTAACCCGAGGGTCCGCCCTGTCCGTTCATGCGATCGCCGGCAGCGCGACCGAGAATCGCGATCCCTTGCCTGGCTCTGAGGCGACCGTCACCTGCCCACCGTGTGTCCGGATGATATCTCCGGCGATCGCGAGGCCGAGGCCCACGCCACCCTGCGCGTTCTTGGTGGAATAGAAGGGCTCGAAGATCTTGGAAACCTGGTCCTTCGTGAGACCAGGACCGTCGTCTTCGATGTCGAAGATGACGTTGGGCGCATGGTGTCGGACTCGAAACACAACCTGCCCGTTCGCGCGGCCCTCCGCCGGGCCGCTCTCCGGGCGGCGTGACCACGAAGCCTCAATGGCGTTCTTTAGAAGGTTGATGAAGACCTGCACGAGGGCGTCGGCGTGGCCGGCGATTCGAGGGATGGACGGAGCAACCTCCTCCACCAGTTGAATGCTGCGGGCACCGATCTCTTCGCGGAGCGCCGTGACCGCCTCCCGGACCAGATCGGCGGGCGAGAGCGGGGAAAGCTCACGCGGTCGTCCGCGGGCGAGGTCGAGGAGGCTTCCCACGAGACGCGACGCACGAAACGCCTGGCGTTCGATCTTCTCCATCAACGGGCGGCGGGGATCCTCCGGCGCGGTCTCGTCGAGAAGGAGCCGGGTGAAGCTCGCGACGCCGGTCAGAGGCGTGTTGACCTCGTGGGCGACGCCCGCGGAAAGCGTGCTCAGCGCATCGAGCCGTTCGCGGTCCGCGAGGGCCTTTTCGAGCCGGACGGTTTCGGTGGCGTCCTGGAGGACGTAGACGCGGGCGAGAGAGTCGACCGGCGCCCCTGGAAACGGCGAGACCGCTACGTCGAAGGTCCGGCTTCCCTGGCCGAGATCGAGCTCCAGTCTGCGGGGCGCGTCGAGGCACTGCGGAGAGAAAAGCACCGGCGGCAGGACGCGCAAGGCCGCGACACCGATGAGCTCTCCCGCCGCGCGCCCGGCCTGCGCCGCGAACGCCGGGTTCACCGACGTAAAACGGCCGAGGGCATCCGTGGCGGCGATGGCGGCGGCGGAACCCGACACCACGTCCTCGTGGAACTCCTTAAGCGTTCTGTACCGGACCGCCTGGCTCTCCAGCTCGCGATAGAGGCGCGCGTGTTCGAGGGCGAGCGCCGTTGGAGCAAGCACGGTTTCGAGGACATCCAGGTCGTCCTTCGAGAGCGGGATTCTCCCGAGCCGGTCCCCAACCGCGAAGACACCGAGGAGCCGGCCCGACACACGAAGCGGGGAGACGGTTCGGAAGCCGGCGCGGCGCAGGCGGGCCACCGCGGCCGTCGGGTGCGATGTGAAGGTGAGGCGCGAAAGACGCGTCGTCGAGGCGAGAGCCTCTTTTGGGAGCTCGGCGAGCGGAAGCGGAAGGCCGCCGTCCACGGAGCCGGCGTCGAGAGCCTCCCCGGACTCCGTCACCGCAAAGAGCGCCGCGGGCGTCACGCCGAGTCCACTCTCGACCCGTTGAGCTACCAGGTTCGCGATCTCGGTGAAGCGACGCGGGATCGTGAGGTCCCGGACCAGGCCCTTGAGGGCCTCGCGTTCGGAGAGGCGTTCGCCGTACTGCAGGCGAGCGAGCGAGGCTGAGAAGGCCCGACGGACCGGGCGAAAGCCCAACGCGATCGCGAGGCCTGCGGCGGCCTCGACCGTGCCCCGAGCGTAGGGAACCCCGGCGGGAACCGGGTGCGCGGCGAGAATCTGCGCTCCCGAAAACAGCGCGGCACCGAGGAAGCCGGCCGAGAGGACCGCGACCGCCTCGCGGGCGAAGACCTCCACGTCCCAGAGCCGGTAGTTCGAGAGGGAGGCCCAGAAGGCCACGGGCACGAGCGCGATTGGAACGATGGAAAGCGTAGAAAGGACTGGAATCGACGTGCCGAAGGCAAACGGGACGAGGTTCAGAAGGCAGATCGGGAGAAGCCCGGCGGCCGTCCCAAAGAGCATGTATCGGATCCGCTTTTCGGTGATGAGGTCGATCCGCTGCCGGGACAGCGCGAGGAGACGGATGGAGGAGACCAGGACTCCGAGGATCAGCCAGGCCGTCTGCAACACGTCGAGCCGGTGAACCAGGCGGCCGGCCTTCGCGACGAGCTCATAGAACAAGCCGTCCGATGGCGTTGTCGGACGTGAGAGCGCGCCGGAATAAACCGCGACGGTTACGGCAAGGAGCAGGAAGGCGGGCAGAAAGAAGACCAATGGCCGGACCCCGCGCGCGCGTCGCGGGAACGTAAACGTGAACGCCAAAAGCAGGGCCGGCAGGAATGCGCGCGACACATCTTCAGTGGCGACCGTCACTCGGTAGAAGCCATCGAACGGCGGTGCGGGGGTCAGGCCGAGTACCAGCGCGCACGCCACCGCCAGGGCCGCGAACAAGAGGTTCGCGCGCGGCCACGTGGAGTCAGCCGAACGCCAAAGCGCCGCAAAGGCCGAGAAGAGGAACGCCACCCCGATCCCAAACAAGAAGAGGTAGCGAACATCCCAGGGCGACGGCGAGGCTGCGGCCGCGAGGAGCGTGGCGCGGCCGTCGCGCAGGACGGTCAGCTCGACGGCACGGTGAGCTAAGGTCGCCGCCGGATCGGAAAGAGAACGTGGCGGCTTGCCGTCCGCGAGAACGATCAGGTCGCCCGCCCGGAGTTGCGTCGGCGCTGCGGACTCTCCGACAAAGAGCACTCGGTACCCGTAGTCCGCGGGCCGGCTCTCCGTTCGCGAATCCGTGGACGCGGACGCGATCGGCTCCGCGCTGAGCAGAAGGTCCGCGAGGCCGAATCTAGATACCTTTCTCAGCCCATTGACGGCGAGCGGCAGGAGCACCAGGACCACCGCGACAAGAAGCGCGCGACGAATGGCTGCGTCCAGCTCGGGCAGCGCTGAGTTGCGAACGGCTCTGACCACGGTCGGTCCGCGAACGCAAAGCCAGTGCCACGGATTCGATTTTTTGAATGACAGTAAGTGTCTTATTTCAAATGACTTAATGGAAAGGACGGGAGCCGAGGACGGCCTTAAGACCGGTTATTGAATCCGTATCCAATCTTCGGGATGCGGCGCCCCGGCCTCTGGAAGGAGGGAAACTGAGGCTAGAAGGAGAGACCGATGCCCCCGGCGATTCGGCTGTGAGAGAGGCGCGCCTGTTTCTGCTCCTCGCGCGAGCCAAACTCGAAGGAGACCAGCGCGCGCCACTCCGAACCCAGGGCCGTGAGGACCTCGAGCGGGATTGTCTGAGCAAGCGACAGCGCGATCGCTTCGAGGTTGTTTCGATAGCGCTCATCGTCGGTCGACTGGCCGGCGGACGACCCGGGGCCGCGTCCCAAAGCCTGCTGGAGGTTCCGATAGCCGATGCCGACGAGGGTCCCGGTCGGCGCGATTCGAATCGCGGCTTCACCGGAGGTGTAGGCCGCGTCGTTCCGCTGCAACGCGGTCGTCCCGGCCCTAACATGACCGCTTCGCGCCGACAATCGCGCGTCGACGCCCTTGGCGACCTTGAAGGTGATCGATCCCGCGATCTCCCTCACGACGTCCCCCGGGAAGAAATAGAGCGACTCCAGACGTTCGGTGAACTCGTCGTCGACGACGTAGCGGAGCGCATCGCCGATCTCGCGCTGCGAGCCTTCGATCGAAGCGCTCCCACCGTCCGCATCGTCGTATCGGATTCCGGCGCGGAGAACCGAACGGGCCAGGCGTCCGGAGGCGTCCTCAGGCCCCGTGGTTCCAAAGACCGCGGAGGCGCCAACGCCGCCTGCCAGGCGATCGGGAAGGCTGTAGTCGAACCGCCGTGCGGCTGTGCCGAAGACGCGCAGCCCGTCCGAGGGCCGAAGCGTGACGGTGAACTCGGGGGTGACTCCGCGGTAGCGCTCGGAGTAGTCGCCGGTGGCCCCGCCCTCGAACAGCAGCCACGCAAATGGCTCGAAGCCAGCAGTCCAACCAGCGCGCGCCTCGCGCAGGCCCGCATTGCCGGTTTGGGCTGTCGGCCGTGCGAGCGGATCGGAAGACGAATCGGAACGGTAACCTACGACGAAGCGCAGCGACGGGCCGGTCTCGAGCTCCGTGCGATAGCGAGCCAGAACCTCGAAGACGTTCGCCGACGGCGCAAAGAACGCCGCGGCCACGCCGTCGTCCCGGAGGTTTGAGTGGCTGATGAGCCGCGCCGACACGGAACCGCGCGAGCGGACGCCGATCGAACCCGACCAATCCACTGAATAAGAAGACAACCTCGAGGGGTCCGGTTCGTCGCCCTGGAGCTTCTGCCTTCGGCCCGCAACGCGGATCTCCTGATCGCGGCTCGGCGCGAGCTCGACCGCGAGGCGGGAGGCGTCGGCCGCGTAACCGCCTTCCGAAGACGAGAGACGGCTGTATCGCCCTTCCATTCCCCAGCGGCCTGAGCCACCGACGCGCCCCGACAGCCCGATGGACGTCGTGGAGACGCTGGCTCCGGAGCCGGATGAGATGCCCGCGACGGACTCGATCGACGCATTCACCGGCAAGCGCACGAGCGCGGCGGTTTCGCGGGCAAGGTCCTTCGTGTCGTTCTCGTTTGCCGCGCGAACGGCTGGAGGCGTCTCGCGAAGGACGTCTCCGGGCGTGATGGCCCGGGCGATCCATGGGTCGGCCGCGATGCTTCGGGGGCGCACGACCCCGCCTTCGCCTCGCGAAGGCTCGAGATTCAGATTCGCGAACGAGACCGCGTCCCGAGCGGTTTCGTGAAAGAAGCTCTCCAGGAGCGGTCGGAACCCGGGCAGCGCGATCGCGATTGTGTAAGACCCGCGAGGCGCGTCCGGCCACACGAATGTTCCATCCGCCTGCGATCGCAGGAAGCGTGCGACCGTTCGCGCACCTTCGCACGCGCACTTCACGAGCAAGGTAGCCCCGGCGATCGGCTTTCCATTTGCCCGCACCATTCCGGAAAGGGGAGCGGAGGCCGCGGTTGAGATAGATACCGAGGCGGCGCCTTCGGTCGCGACAGCCTTCGCGGTGAGGAACGTGACGAAACCGACACAGGTGAGGGAGAAGAAGAGATTTCGGGATCGGCTCATAGGCTCCCTTCCTGAAAAACCAGCGTATCACGAAACCCGCGGACTCTGCCCCCCTATGCCGATTTTGGTCCACGCCCCAGCAGGCCGTTGATCACGTGCCGGGAGAGCGCCGGATTCTCCTTGAGCCGTCGGACCGAGTAGGCGTACCAGTCTCGGCCGTAGGGGACGTAGACACGTAGATGATGGCCCGCCTGCAGAAGGATGCGACGCAGAGCCGCGTCCACCCCGAGGAGCATCTGGAACTCGTACTTGTCGGGCGTCAATCGCAGCCGGTCGATCGTCGCGAGCGCCTTTTGCACGCAGGCCTCATCGTGCGTCGCGATCCCCGCGTAGCAGGCCGCCGAAAGGTGCTTATCGACAAGCGCGCCGAAGTTCTCGATCACGGTTGTTCGATCCTGGTACGCAAGGGTTCGAGGTTCGATGTAGATGCCCTTGCAGATGCGCAGGTTCATGCGGACGGCGATCAGGCGATCGAGATCCGCCAGGCTTCGCCGCAGGTAGGCCTGAATGACCACGCCGACGTTCGAGAACTCCTTCCTGAGATCGAGGACCAGCCTCAACGTTGACTCTGTAAAAGGCGAATCCTCCATGTCCAGCCTGACGAAGTTGTCCTGCTCGGCCGCGCGCCGGCAGATGGCGCGGCAGTTCTCGAACGCGAGGGCCGGATCAATCGCGAGCCCGACCGCGGTGGGCTTCACCGAGACGTTCGCCGGCAACCGCTCTCGGGCAATGCCATCGAGGGCTTCGAGGTACTGATCCCGCGTCTCGTAGGTTTCCTCGGCGCGGGTGACGCTCTCTCCGAGAACGTCGAGAGTCGACATCGCACCCTCGGCGGCAAGGGCCTTCACCGCGGCGACGGCGTCGGCAAACGTCTCACCCGCCACGTAGCGGGACGCGATCCTTCGCACCACGGCCTTCGGGACAAAGGGCAACGAGGTCACGACCAGTCGATCAAAGAGGCTCATGCGGGCTCCGGATGTCGGAAGTCGTCGGGATGAGGTGTGCGCGCGAAGACGAGAAGCCGGATACTGACGGCCCCGGCATCGAGCAGGGCACGAGCGGCCGCGTAGGCCGTTGAGCCCGTGGTCATGACGTCGTCGATGAGGACCACGCTCTTCCGTCGAGTGTCTTTGGCAGCTCGAAAGACCCCAGCGACATTTCCGGGGCGCTCGCGCGCGGGAAGGCTGGATTGAGGGGGCGTCGAGCGGATTCGACGCAGGAGGTTCCGGAGCGGAATGCCTGAGATCTTCGCCGTTTCGCGAGCGAGAAGCGTCGCGGGGTCATAGCCGCGTCGCCAGTTTCGAAGCGCGGTGGATGGAATTGGGGCGATCGTATCGGCATCGCGGAAGATCCCACTCTCCAGGCCCTGTTGAGCGAGGCGCTTCGCCATCGGAGCAGCCAGGATGTCGAAGCCGCGGAACTTGTATGCCACGACCGCGCGGGCGGCTGCGTCCTCGTAGAGAGTACATGCCGAGGTCGCGGCTACGGGCGGGCGATCGCTTCGGCAGGCGGCGCAAGGCGAGATGCTCGATGGCAACGCGCACAAGGGGCACACGGCGCGACCCGACGCTCTCGTCATCGAGTTCCAACAAGGGAGGCACACACCCGAGCCGCCGGCGTCGTGCCGGATTGCGTCACAGGTCACGCATTGCGAAGGAAGAAGTAGGTCAAGGAAGGCCCTGAGGAGATCGCCGCCGAGGTCCGACCTCTGGTTGAGGAACGCCAGTCCGGCTGCGCCCGACACGGGCCGAATCTTAGGGCCACTCGGTGCCCGGGCTTCCTTATTCTCCGGCTCATGCAGAACACTCAACGGCTCGGTAGAGGACTCTCCTGGATCGTCTTCTCGGCGTCCCTTATGGCCTCGAAAGCGGGTGCGCAGAACTTCGCGGTCGGGGTCGCGGGGTCCTTCGTCGCCTCCGGGGAGGCGATCTCGAGCTTCAACAGCTTCGGCAGAGCCGGAGCACATGTCTTTGGCGAGGTCGTCCTCGATCGCAGTCTGGTTTTTCAAGTGCGGCTCTCGCGATTTGGCTTGGCCCGCGTGGATTCGAGGCCGGACGCCCGCGTGGATGGCGCCAGCGTTGCGGTTGCCTATCGGTTTCAAGACGAATGGTTCGAGGGCCGGATCGTGGGGGGCTTAGGAGGCTTTCGAGTGGTTCCAAGGGACTCCGGGCCAGCCAGCGAAACCGCGCTCGGGTTCCAGGGAGGTCTTTCCAGCGGCTTCGCGCTTGGGCGTTCCTGGGAGGCGCGATTGGAAGCCACCGCGCTTTTTCTCAGGACCGAACCGTCTCGCTGGGCGGTCCTGGCGACCGGGGGCCTCGCCTACCGGTTCTGAAAGGGAGCCCCAAAAAGGAAGGACCCCGCTCGACCTGACGGCTGAGCGGGGGCTTACGGCGGTGGGATGCTATCTGGGGATTCTTTTTGGAGGGAAGTCAATGTGTGGTAGGATCCGTCGCTCTGCCGAGTGACAGACGTCTTTGGGGTTGGAAATTGGGATCGAAAGAAACCACCAACCCTTTGTGAAGTGCCTCGGCGTGCTCCTTCGATCGCATGCCCCTTATACGCAAGACGGATGCCTTTGGTTTTCGATCTAGAGAGGGTCGAGCATAAGAATTTAGAAATCAATTACTTATGGGCACTGAGTTCTCTGCTGACCCCTTGGAGGGACGGAGTCGGTTCGCTCCAATTCGACACTCGACGCCGAAATATGCTCAGTTCAACGGCGATCGACCGCGGTCTCCAACCGCTCACGAGCCGCGGCTGGCCTCCGGAATCACGGTTCCCTTGGGGAGAACGACGATGCCTCCCTCCGAGATGTGAAAGCGTGCTCGGTCCGCTTCCGGATCGAAGCCGATTTCGGCCTTCGGAGGAATCCTCACACCCTTGTCGACGATGACCCGCCGCAGTCGCGCGTACCGGCCTACCTCGACGCCATCCATCAGGACGCATTCCTCGACGTGCGAGAACGAGTTGATCCGAACCCTGGGAAAGAGGATCGACCGATGGATGGTGCCGCCGGAGATGATGCAGCCGGAGGCGACCATGGAGTCCGTCGCAATGCCAATGCGGTGGGAGGTTGCGTCGGAGAACACGAACTTCGCAGGTGGAAGCTGCGGCACAAGACTCTTGATGGGCCACTTCGGGTTGTAGAGGTTGAGCGGAGGGGTGATGGAGATTAGGTCGAGCGAGGCCTCCCAGTAAGAATCGATCGTGCCGACATCCCGCCAGTACGGCGCGAGTTCCTCCTCGCCGGGAACCCGGTTCGTGGAGAAATCGTAGGCGTGGATTGCGGCTCCTCCCGACAGAAGCGCGGGGATGATGGTCTTGCCGAAGTCGTGAGACGTGTCGTGAAGCGCGTCGTGCTCCAACGCCTCAATCAGAACCTTGGGGCGAAAGATGTAGTTCCCCATCGACGCGAGCGCAAAGCCCGGCATCAACGGCATCTCTCGAGGCGTCTTCGGCTTTTCCTCGAATCCCAGAACGCGCCCAGCATCCCCAACTTCGAGCACCCCAAACCGGTGGGCCTCCGCGACCGGTACCGGGAGCGCGGCGATCGTCAGATCGTGACCGCCGTCCTCGTGGTCGGCCAGCATGGGGTTGATGTCCATCATGTAGATGTGGTCGCCCGAGAAGACGCAAACCTGCTCGGGTTTCTCGTCGAAGATCAGGTCGAGATTCTGATAGACCGCGTCCGCGGTCCCTCGAAACCAGTGGGGTCCGCGCCTCATCTGAGCGGGTACGGGATCCACGAACTGGCCGATATCGGCCGTCAGACGCCACGTTCGGATGATGTGCTCGATCAGGGAATTCGATTTGAATTGCGTGAGGACCTTGACCTTCGTGAGGCCCGAATTCACGAAGTTGTTGAGCGCGAAATCGATGATTCGATAGCGCCCCCCGAATGGGACCGCGGGCTTCGCGCGGTCGCGCGTCAGAGGGAAGAGTCGTTCTCCCATGCCACCGGCAAGCACGATCGAGAGAACGTCGCGGTGTTGAAGGATCTTCATCGCCTTTTTCGTCGTGCCGTTCGAATCTTAGCGGGGCGTGGCCCCGAGACCGTCCGCTATTCTGCAAAGCGATGGCCCGAAAGAGCCCTTACGAGTCGCTGGGTGTCGACGCCAAGGCCTCCGATGCGGAGATCAAGAAGGCCTATCGAAGGCTCGCGAGGAAGTTTCATCCCGACGTCAATCCTGGGGACTCGTCGGCGCAGAAGAAGTTTCAGGAGATTGCGTCCGCCTACGAGATCCTGAAGGATCCCGAGCGCCGGCGGCGGTTCGATCTGACCGGCGAGACGGGTTCTGCGCCGCAGGGTTCTGAAGGAGAACCCTTCGGTGGCGCGCACGGACGTCCCGGTGGCGGCTTCGAGTGGTCCGGCGATCTGGGAGACCTCTTCTCGCAGGTCTTTTCGAGATCGGGCGCGGGGGGACCCTTTTCACCGTTTGGGGCTCCGGCTGCCGATGAGGATGACGACGCCGTGGTCGGGCTTACGGTGTCGTTTCGCGATGCGGTCCTCGGAGGCACGGTTTCGTTTCGCGCTCAAGTTCCGAAGCGCTGCGGGCGTTGTGGAGGGACGGGTCGTCTCGCCCGCCAGGTCTGTTCCGCATGCCGCGGCTCCGGGTCCGTGATCGAAAACGAGAAGCTCTCGGTTCGAATTCCCGCGGGCGTCGATACCGGTTCGAAGGTCCGCTTGGCCGGAAAGGGACGGTCGGAGAGCGGCGACCTTTACTTGGTCTTGACGGTCGAGATGCACCCTTACTTCAAGCGAGATGGCGATGACACCGCGGCGGATGTCCCGGTCTCGATCGCGGAGGCCTACCTGGGAGCGGAGATCGATGTCCCGACGATCCACGGCATCGTGAGAGCCCGAATCCCCGCGGGAACCCAGACCGGCCAGCGTTTCCGTTTGAAGGCGAAGGGCGTCGAGAATGTTCGAACGGGCACCACGGGGGATCATTACTACCGCGTTCTTCTGACGCTGCCCACGAGTCAGACCGAAGAGGGGCGAAAGCTCATCGAGCGTTTCGAGGCTCTCCATCACATGGACGTGAGAGCCGGACTCCCGAAGGCGGTCTAGGCGTCACCCCGGAGAGTCGAGGGGAACAGCGCGGTTCGCGCGGCTCCCCCCAAGGATGTGCGTCAGGATCATCGTTCGACGATGCCGCGGAGCGCCTCAACGACTCTCTCTGCAGGGAAGTCCTCTCGAAGCGCGATCGATTTCGGGGCTTCGTTCTCGCCTGCATCACCGGGAAGGAAACGCAAGGTCGAGCCGTCGAGCCAATGGAAGAGATGCTGCCCCGAAGGCGAGAGCAGGATGGTCACCTCACCGTTCGCATCGATGTTCCGGGGAATCGCCGCGTACCGAAGCATCCGGCCGATCGGAATATGGGCCCTCGAGTGTAAGCCTGTGCCGCCACCCGTTCCCGTCGTTCCGCTCGTCGAGGCGACCTCGGTCGAGAACGTAATCTGGAGAAGCTCCTGCCGTTGCGTGACGAGGTTCGCATACGAGACGAACATGCCCCCGTTGGTCGTCGGGTCCCTTTGGATCGCGGGGAACTGGAAGTTCGACGGATAGCGCCCGTCCACGAAAGTCGGTGAAGGATCCCCGGTGAACTCGTTGAGGTTGTAGGGAACGATGCTGTCGATGTCGAGTCGACCGTCCTCCACGAAAGCCGCCGCGTATCGTGCCTGCCGCTGCGCGCCGTTCTCCCACCATGTGATGGCGAAGATCGAACGGCGCTTTTCAATTGGGGAGCCCGCCTCGTCTTGAAGCGTGTACCGCTGCCTGGTCACGACCGCTTTCGGGTTCAACGACACGCAAAAGCCAGATGTGTGCGGGATCTCCCGGCTCACCCATTGGCCATCTCTCTTGACCGCGATCCGGATATCGGATTGGAAGCCCTCGTACTTCGCGAAGGCGATGAACACGGTTCCGCTCGATTCGTCGTACAGGAGAGTCTCGGAGGCCTCTAGAAACGCATCCTGGGTTCCTGCGACGACCTCAACGGTCGGTGGCTGCCCGGATCGCGTGGTCCTGAGCGCCAGGACTGGATCGTACGCGGTGACGCTACCGGCGCTTTCCGGAAAGAGCTGGTCGTTGCGGGAGCGAAAGACCTCATAGAGCGTTCCGTCTGAGGCGACGACCGCCTGGCTTTCGGCGTGTGCGGAGGCCGCAGCGGTTCCGACGATCGCGAGAACGGCAGCCGCGATGCCGCCGCGAACCCAAAGAGTGGTCAAGCGTTCTTTCATGTTCTAGCCCCGAAGGTTAATCACGTTGCGGAAGTCGAAGACCTCTAGGTAGGCGCGCAGGTTTCGGAACTCCGGATAGAACGATGCGAGCCGATCGAAGTAGGACGCGGCCGCTTCGTCGTCGCCGCCTAGGTGGCACGCCTCTCCGACAAGGTAGAGGAGGTTCTTCTCATAGGATGGAACCCGCATCAGACCGGCCCGTTCGAGCCCGGCCTCGCCGAAGAACCGCGCTTCGGAATAGCGGTCCAACTGCAGGTATCCGAAACAGAGGTCCAGAAGGGGGTAGAGCGTGTGCCCGATGTGATCATCGGCTTCCAAGAACTCGAACGCCTCGAGCACCAGCTCGAGACCCTTCTCGACCTCGCCGAGAGACATGAGGCAGTACCCGATGTTGTCTCTCAGCAACGCGCGGAACGCCGGTTGAACGGGGCTCGGCGGCTTCGATGCTTCCAGCGCCCGCCGGTAAGCAGTCTCGGCCTCGGCGAAGGAGCTGTTCGCGACATGAATGTTCCCGGACTGAGCCTCGGCGCCGATGCGAAGAAGCTCGTCTCCGGTCGCGAGAGCGTTTTGTCTGGCGATGCGGTTGTAGAAGAGAGCCTTGCCGTAGTCGCGGGCCAGCTCGTAGGCTCGGGCGCTGTTGTACGCGGCGCGGAAGCAGGTCTGGGGATCGGATGACCGAAGCAGGATTCGCTTGAGCTCGACGAGCTCGTCTTCCGGAGGGCTGAGCTCGACGGATGCCGCCGACCGACACGCACGAACCCAGTCGATGAGTTCTTGGTCGTCGACCCCCGCAACGAGAGACAGCGCGGAATCGAAGGACTCCAACGCCTCTCGAAAAGCGCCCTTTTCAAGGTGCTCCAAGGCGACTCTTCGAGTGGCTTCCGCCTTTGTCCGAGGACTCACGGTGTCTTGGGCGTCGCTCGTTCGCTTTGAGAGGTCCATTTTCATTCGTCCTTTAGTGCGGTTCGTCCGAGGGTGGGAGCTCCGACTTCCGGACAGGGTTTCGGCCCTGGAGCTTCTTAAACGCGATGAAGTCGAGAATCTCTCGCCGGGATTCCTCGGGAAGATCGGTCCAGTCGGCCAGGAGCTGCCGACGTTCTTCGAAGAGGGTTCCCCGCGCGACGCTCTCTTCCTCGACGGCGGAGCGTGCGGGGCCCTCGGCTGGCTCGTCGCCTCGCTCGTCCCCCTGATCCGCGGCTTGCCTGACCGGGGTCTCCTCGAAGAAGCTGCTCATCGAGAGCTCGAAGACCTGTAGGATCTTGAATAGCGTATCAAGCCCTACCTTGTATTCGCCGTTCTCCATGCGGGAAAGATCGGACTGCGTGACACCGATCCGAGCGGCCAGGTCGGCCTGCGTGAGGTGCCGGCTCTTTCGGATCTGTCGGATCTTGCGACCCACGAGGAGAATCTGAGAGGCGCGCGGTGGAGAGCTCATGACGGGTGCTGCGAAGATACGCTCCGGAGGATGCCTGTCAAGGCGAGCTCCGCGAAAGAGGCTCAACGGCGTGAGTAAGAGCGCATTTCTCCTTTCCGAGCTGATCCGGCGCGACCTATCGACGCGGTACGCGGCGAGCTTCGGCGGGCTCTTGTGGGCCGTTCTCAATCCGGCCATCCTGTGCGTGCTTTACGGCTTCGTGTTTGCGGTGATCCTCAAGGTGGCCGTGCCAGCCGGCTTCACCGGAACCTATACGGAGTTTCTACTCGCGGGCCTTCTGCCATGGTTCGGCTTTCAAGAGGCGTTCATGAGAGGGAGCTCGGCGATCGTGGAGCAGGCCCATCTCGTTAAGAAGCTGTCCTTCCCGGTCGAGCTCCTGGTCGCGTCGAGTCTCGGTGCCGCGCTCGTCATTCAGGGGGCTGGTCTGGCTGTCTTTTGCGTTTTCTCCCTAGCCGCCGGCGACGCGTCCATCTCTCCGGGTCTTCTCTCCCTCGCGTTCGCCTTTGAGCTTCTTCTCTTGATCGGTCCCGTCCTCATCATGAGCGCCTTACACGTGTTCTTTCGGGATCTCTCGCAGATTTTCGGTCAGCTTCTTCAAGTCATCTTTTATCTGACGCCGATCGTCTACCCGGACTCGCTGATCCCCAAGCGCCTCTCCGCCCTCAGCGACCTGAACCCGATCCGTGATCTCGTGACGTTATTCAGGGCGGCCCTCTTTCATTCGCCACCGCCGCCGACCTTGAGGATCGGCCTTTGGATGCTGGCACTCGGCGTGCTTTCGGTTCTCGCGCTCCGGTTTTTCCGTCGCTGCCAGCGCAGCTTCGCGGATCTCCTTTAAGAGGGTGCTAGGTCCAGGTTGAGGGCTCCGCGCTTTTGACCCCGAGTCTGACCGAAAGAGCCGTTCTGGGAGACCCTTGGCTGCGCAGAATAGGAGTTGTCTTGAATCCCCTAACCCGTGTGATTCCTGTTATCCGCTTTTTTTCGGTCTGCCTGCCTCTGATCGTGGCGGGAGGGTGCGCGTCTTCTAAGCCGCCTTCCGAGGCGCCGCAGGCCGCGAGTCCCCGGACCCCGGAACGCACCGCGACGCCGGCGCCGGTTGCCCCGGATGCCACTTCGGCCGGAGAGGCTCGCGAACTCGAGCAGCGTCGGAACCTTGAGGCGTTTCAAAAGGGTCTGCTTGCCAAAAGAGGGGAGAGTGACTCACTTCCCGGAGAGAGCGAAGAGCTGAGGGGCGACGTTGAAACGGTCTTCGACCCGGTCTCGGGTAAGAAACTGAACCGAATCCCGAAGTCACCTCTCTTATATGTCGTGAGAGGCCGTCTCTATAACTCGATCGTCAAGGTCGGCGGTGGCCTTCCCCTCGTGCGCGAGGACGAGAAGGCGTACTACGTCGAAGCCCCCGCAGAGCGGAAGCCCCCGGAGCCCTCTGGCTCAGCCGGCCAAGCGGCGCCAAAGGAGCCGCAGGCGCCTTCACCGGTCATCGAGGTCGCCGCGGAGGAGGCGGAGATCGTGACCCCTTTGATTTCTGAGACGAGGCTCTCTCTTGAAGAGATGTCCGACGGGCTTCCCGTTTCGGGCATCTGGCGGGATAACTTCACCCTCGGCGACTTGGACGGAGACCGACGCCTTGAGATCATTGCGCCCCCCCCCCGCCTTTCAGCCGATCCGCTTCGGATCTTTCGACTGGATCAGGGGCGGTGGAGGTCCGTGGATGCGGTTTTCGAGGATCCGGAAGGGGTGGGGTTCGGCTACGGTGGTGTGGTGGCGGCAGACCTCAATCGGGACGGACGGACGGACCTGGCCTACGCCTTTCACGGTCACGGTCCCGCGGCCGCTTACAACGAGGGCAGTTTTCGCTTCCGGATCCAGAACATCGGCCAGGCGAAGGCCATGAGCGTAAGAGGGCTGGATGTCGGCGATCTGGATGGCGATGGCAACTTGGATGTCGTCGCTCTGTCGGATGAGCCCGAGTACGTCAAGCGCCGAGCCGCAGGAAAGGACGCGGCGCTTGCCCAGATGCCGCGGGACGGCTACGTGCCCTTTTACGACGTCCGTGCGTTCTTCGCACGCGGTCAGGCCTACGAAGAAAACCACGACGGCCTGGGCGAGGCGTGTTTCGGGTTCACGATCGGCGTAGCCGCGCCCGCGGCGGACAACGGCGAGCCGTTCATCGCGACGTCCTGCCGCTATATGGCCGGAACATTCGTTATCTACGGCTACGACAAGGCCAACGCCCGCTTCCATCGTGTCGGTCTGGACTTCGCCGAGCGCTACTCCCTCCACACGGGCACCGCGATCGGTCTCTTCAAGGGGCTTCCGGCCGCGTACATGTCCTACGCGAAATTCGGGCCCGCCGGGGCGAGCCTCGATATCACGAGCTATGGCGTTTCGATTTACTACCGTGAAAAGGGCATCTGGAAGCGGAGCCGCCTGATGAAAGCCAAGGCCGGCCGCTCCAGAATCGAATCCCAGGGGCTCGCGGTGGGCGATCTCGACGGAGACGGCCTGATGGACGTGGCGTTCGCCGATAACGCGGTGAATCGAATCCGAATCTTCTTTCAGGGTAGGGTCGGGGAGTTCAAGGAACTCGAGCAGTCCCTCGAGCCCACCTTCCTGAACGAAGCCTCCTCGGTACGAATCGGCGATGTTGACGGAGACGGCCAAAATGACATCATCCTCATGTATCACTTCGGTGCCGGAGCGGAGTCAAGGGCCGGAGGGCTTCGGGTCTTTCGAAACAGGGGCGTCGTGAAACCCTGAGAGATCGGCTTTTTCCGCCCCCTCCCGCGGCTCTTGACTTCCACCAGTCGGGTGGCTAGCCTTATCCATTGAGGTTCCGAGAAATGCTTCGTGTGGTGGTCCAGGGTGGCCCTTCGGCAGATATCGTCGCAACTTCGCGAGAAGTGCGTGAAGTCTTACCCCCAGGAGACACTCCCCACGTAAAGCTTGCAGCTGAGACCCATGAGCCCACGGCTTCCAAGGAGGTTGATTCAAAATGAAACACAGGAGGTGGTTCGGTATCGCGAGTTCGCGGAGTTCCAAATCTAAGATGAATGAACTGACCCCAAATACTGAATCGGTAGGAGAAAAAATGAAGAAACTTTCGGTGCTGCTGACCCTGGCCGTTCTTCTTTCGGTGGCCGGGACCGGCCTCGCGGTGACGTGCGCGTTTGACAACGTGCCCGCAGCCACGCTGCTCGTCCCATACTTCAAGGTCTCCCGTGGGGGAGCCACCGGCGCCCCGATCCCGACGGGCGGCACGGACACGATCTGCGCGATCACGAACGTCTCGTCGACGGGCGTCATCGTCCACATCACCGTGTGGAACAAGTACTCCAAGCCCGTCCTTGACTTCAACGTTCCGCTGACGGCCTATGACGTCGCGACGTTCTCGATGCGGGACATCCTCAACGGGAACCTGAACATCAACCAGACCCAGACGGGAAGCGGAACCGACGGCTGCCGCTCGGGTCCAGGCTTCGGCGCGACCACCTATCGCCGCTTCGCGAACCCCGACCCGGCGGACGACGCTCGCTCGATCTCCAAGTACTCGGGCGATGCGATCGGCTCCTTCCGCGCGAACGTGTGGGATTCGCTGGACGAGTCCCAGGACATCACGTCGCTCGTCTCCGGCGTTGCCGGCGGCATGAGGGACAACGACAACCCGGCCTGCGGCCGTCCCTCCGACAACACCTACTCCGGCGACTTCACGGGCTACCTGACCCTCGACGTCATCAACTTCTGCACGAACGCCTTCCCCGATGAGCCGGCGTTCTACCTGAACGACGCGATCGCGACCCGTGGCTGGAACCAGGCCGGTGGCCCCGGCACCCCGAACGTGGTGATGGGCGACGTCTTCTTCGTCGATCCGGCCACCACGGGCGGCAACATCTCGGGCGATCCGATGGTTCACCTGGAGTTCGACACGCGCCTCAACAACTGGCTCGACCGTGGGACCGATCCCGCCGGCCAGAAGACCTTCTACGCGCGCTACAACGCCAACGAGCCGACCCTGTCGACCGTCGCGCCTGCCGCGTGGCGCTTCCTCGGCGACGGCCGTGAACCCCTGGGCGATCACTGGGGCTTCCGCTATCTCAACCAGACGATTCCTCTGACCACTTGGGCCGTCGTGTGGAGAAGCGACCGTTACGTCGACATCCTGGGCTCCTTCGGTCCCAACAACCTCTGCGACTGGTACCAGGCGGGCAACCCGTCTGGCGCTGGCCTGTGGGACTCACATCACCAGCTGGTCCTCACGGTCCGCGACGAGAACGAGACCCCGGTCACCATGCAGGGCGGACCCTCGGGCGGCCCTGGCCTCAGCGCTCTCTACGTGTTCCTCGAGACCCAGCGCATCAACGTGAACCAGGCCTCGGATTTCAAGGCCTTCACGTCCGGCGGCTGGATCGACGTCCTCTTCCCCGGCGTCTCGCCCTATGACGCGAGCGACCAGTACAACCAGTCCTATCTCGGCGTCCAGCACTCCGGGCCTGGCCTGGCTCTGAGCGTCGGCCACACGGCGACGCAGATCGGCGCGCAGGGAACGAACTTCCTCTGCTACCCGAACATCTACTCTACCTCCGGCATCAGCGGCGGCAACTAAACCGCCTTCTGCCTTTTGGACTCGCGAACGGCGGGTCCTGGAACGAGGGGCCATCCGGCCCCTCGTTTTTTCTTAGAGAAAGGCGCTCGGCTCTCGACTCACTTCGAGCGCGCCCCGGGTCGCAATTCGGTCTTTCATGAGGTAAGGTTGACCGAGATCGCGCCCTGCCGGTGTCGGGAGGCGTGTCTCCGAGACTGGCCCGTGCAAAGGAAGGGACGACCTATGACGCAGCGGGAGACTCCGATGAGGCCATTCGATCACGCGTCGCCTTCGGGATCGCAGACCCTAGTTCAATGTCGCCGTTATCTTGCGCATGCCGTTGTCGCCCTCGCGTTCGGCGCCGGCTCTCACGTGTCTTTGGGCCAGTGCACGATCAGCCAGCAGCCCATTGCCTTCGATCCGCACCCAGGTATCCATAACGCCGGCTATCCCGGAAACGCCGCGAATAACCTCGACGTCTTTCAGACGGATTCGGGTTCCAGACGGCTGATCATTCGATTCGCGTACGGGATGGGCATCTACAGCCTCTCCTCCCCAGGATCGCCCTCTTACATCACGGATTTCAAGTCCCCCTATCCGCGAGTCGGCGACGGCCAATACACGGTTCCTAAGATCGCGGCGGCCAGCGACGGCTCCCGAGCCCTGGTCGGGCAGGTGAGCAGCGGTCACGGAACGCTCCTCTTGAAGCCCGTCGCCGACGGCTTTTCCGTGGCCGGGGAATTCCCGCCCGGATGGAGCGGAACATCGGGAGCCCTCGTCGTGGACTCACCATCCCCGGGCCGATACATCGGCTATTCGATCGAAACGGGCGGTGTCTGGATGGCCGACATCTCTGCGTTTCAGGCCATCGGCTCGGGCACGATCCCTAGCCAGAAGGTCAGCGACGCGCCTGTTACGAGTGGCATCAGCGGAGGCCGGATTGCGGTGCTCGGAGCCAGGAGGTTTCTCGTTTACGACATCGGCGCCAAGCTCGTGGTGCTGGACGTCAGCAACCCCGGGCCCGCCGGCAATCTCACGAGCGGCATCTCCATACTCAGCCAGCTGACCTCCGGCGATTTCGGCTTCCCAGCGGGAATTCCGATCCGCAACTTCGCGACGGGTGTCTTCAACGGAAAGCTCTACGTTCTGATCGAAGCGAACTCGAACTCGGAGCCCACGAGTCGAGGCACCGTCCTTCTCAGTTCGACGGACGGGATCAGCTTTACGAAGGTCGCCGAGACCTTTACGCCGCCCGCCCCATTCAACGAACCCACGTTTACGGCAACGATGATCGCGACTCCCGACGATCTCCTCGTGATGTTCTGGGAGGGGTTCAGCGGAGGGGGCGACGCGCGGAAGCTCTACACCATGTCGGTGAAACGCTGGGGGACGGACATCTCCCCGAACGTCATCGTCGATCCAGCGACGAATTCCGCCGCGAGCGATTTCCGCGTTTACGAGATGAAGGGTTTCTACGACTCGTCAAAGATCTACCTTTATCTGGCCGGATTGCGAACCAGCCATGCGATGGCGATCTCGTGCGCCGCCAGCAATTCTCCCGCGACCGTCGACCTGAACCTCATGAATGGCGCGGGAGCCACGCTTGCCGACGGAGCGGAGGTGGTCGTCGGCGATACGGTCAAGGTCGGGTTGAGCGTGAACCCGCCTCCAGCCTCTTCCGCGGCGGCTGTGCTGGACGACTGGAGGTTCGATTACAACTTCCACGAGAACGCCGCCGATTCCGCCGCGGGCTACCCGCGCATCAAGTTCCCGGACCTTTCGATACTGGGTTCGGCCACGCCACCCGATTCGCTGACGCTTGTGGGTCCCTGCGATCCGCGGGCTCCAAACAGCGCGACGCCTTCGACAGGAGTGGGCTGCTGGGAGTCCGTGAACACCAACGCGAACCAGGGAGGCGTGGACTTCACGTCGACTTCCCTCACGCCGGGTACCTCGAAGACGCTCTCGATCGCGTTCGAGGCTCGCAACCCGAACAACCCGCAGGGGACCGCAAGCTTCAAGAAGGTGAACCTCAAGTGGCGGATCCCGATCGTGCGCGCGAAGGGCACCGAGATCCTCCTTGGAAACCCTGTGGCGGACGGCTCCGAGGGGCATCCACTCGCGAGCGGATACAAGTGGTTCTTCGGGCGGGATCCCGCGGGGCCGTCCGGCGAGGCCCTTGTTCAGGACTCCGCGTGTACCGGCTCCAGCTGCTCGCATGTCTTCCCGGCTAAGGGAACCTACAACTACTGGATCACGGTCCCTTACGCGAACGGCTACACGAGCGCCGATTGCGCCACGGGCTGCACGACGTCCCTCGGAAAGATCAATGTCACCGATGTCGTCCTGGGATTCACCTATCAGGGCTCGGTGCTGCGGACGGCGCCCACGTTCACGATCAACAAGAGCCCGACCGTGGTCGCCCCGAGCATCACGATCAGTGCCTATGAATACGACCTCTGCGGTCCCGCCGCCTCGCCGTGCGCGGCCGAGGGCTACAAGCCCTTGAGCTTCAACGGAGACCTTGCTTCGGTGGACACGCCGCCAAACGCGGGAAGCTATTGGTTGCGAATCCGCGCGAGACACTCCGGTTCGAGCCAGCCCGCGCAGTGGACGCCCGCCTTCTCCGGCGTGAGCGACCCGACCGCGGCTCCCGTAACCGTTTCCGATGCCCTGCCTTCGATCTCGATTCGGTCGGCGTCCGGAGCGCAGGTCTGTCCCCCACCGCCGGGGCCGGGCGGCGCTTCCTGCCAAGCGCGCGTCAACGACGTGTTGAAGGCCTACGCTCAGGTCGGGAACGTGGACGACCCCACACCGCCCGCGATTTCATGGAGCTTTGGGAGCGGTGGAAGCCCAGCGACCGCGACGGGCCAGGGAGCCACGTTCGCCTACATAACGCAGGGTAACAAGACCGTGGTTCTCGAGGGCTACGGCACGCCGATCCGCGTCGACCTTTCGATCAGCCCCGTCGGCGGAAGTGGAGGGGGCGGCGGCGGAGGAGGAGGGGGTGGCGGCTCATTTTCGGTGACCGGGAGCGTCACACCGGCCTCGCCAACCGCCGGACAAAGCGCCTCCTTCACCGCTTCGGCCACGAATACACAAGGGGGCACGGTCTCCTATCGGTGGCAATTCGGGGATGGACAATCTGCCCTGGGCCAGAACACGACTCATGCGTTCGCAAGCGCCGGAACTTACCCCGTCACGGTGGAAGGCACGCTCGCGGGACCATTTGGAGCGGGCGCGCAGGTCACGAGCTACAACTTCAACGTCACCGTGCAGCCGGGAAGCGGGGGGAGCGGCGGTGGATCCGGCGGTGGCGGAGGTGGCAGCGGCGGTGGGAGCGGTTGCAGCGGAACCTACTTCACGATTAAGGACGCCGCGAGCGGTTCGCCGATCCCGTTCTTCTCGAACACGTACGCGGTCTTGAGCGGGCAGCCGGTGACGTTCGAGGCCTTTGGAACTCAAGGCGGCGTCAGCTGGGATTTTGGAGACACCACGTTTTCGTCCGCGAACCCCGCGAGCAAGACGTACACGATCTCGGGCTCGACCACGAAGACGTTCACGGCGAAGCTGACGACGGGAAGCTGCAGCTCTTCGTCGACGGTCTCCGTCGCCCCTCCTTCGGGCTCGACACCCATCGACTTCTCGATCCTGGACGCGGGCACGGGTGTCACGATCGTGGATGCGATCAGCGGGCAGCGGCTGCGCTTTGTTCCGAGCGGGACCACCGGATCCCTGAGCTGGAATTTTGGAGACCTGAGCCCGCAGTCTGCGGACCTCCAGCCGGAGCACATCTACACGACGACGGTCGACGCCACGTATACGGTCACACTGACGGCCGGGGGGCAATCGAAGCAGAAGACTGTGCGTGTCAAAGGGAGCGGGGTCCTGTCGGGACGCTACACCTACCGCTATACCGACAACACAGCCGTGAACCCCGCGAACGTCGTGAAGGGCAAGCCGATTCGCTTCACGTCCGAAGACAACGCGACCACCTACCTTTGGGAGTTCAGCGACGGGTCGGCGCTGGGCACGGCCTCTCCGATCGAGCATGCGTTCGAGACCGAGGGCTCCTTCGAGGTGAAGGTCACCGTCTCGCGTGTAGGTGTGACACCTGTGACCACGTCAAACGGAACGGTCTTCATCGTGCCTGCGCCTCCAGAACCCGCTCAGTGGGCGGTGGGCGGCATGGCGTTCACATCGGGCCTTAACGGCTCCTTCTGGCAGTCGGATCTCTCGCTCTTTAACCCTCACGTTTCCCGCGCGATGGTACTTCAGGCTGCCTTTTTGAGCGGCCGGGAGGCCGTCGACCCAACCCAGCTCACCTGGATCGCGATCTCGCTTGCGCCTCAGGAGACGAAGACGTACCGCAACGTCCTGGCCTCGCTCTTCGGATTGTCCCAGGGCGCGTATGGCGGAATCCTGGTCCGTGGCGCGGACCTTCCCACGGCTCCGGTCATCACCGGCCGCACGTTCAACTCCGATCCCCGCGTGCCTGGAACCTATGGCAACTCGCTTCCCGTGAGCTCCGCTGGCACCGGCGTCACGACGCAATCGGCCTCGGCCACGAACGTCCTGATTGGTTTGCGTCAGAACGCGAAGAACCGAACGAATCTGGTCCTCGTGAACATGAAGAAGACGCCGGCCACGGTCGAAGTGCGCTTCTTCAACGACACGGGCATGCCGCTCGGGCAGCCGATCTCGGTCACGCTGGATGCCTATGGCGTCCGGCAGATCAACGAGGCCTTGATCAAGCCTCCGATCGAAGGTGGTGCCGGTTACGGCGGAACCGCGGATGCCTTCGTCGCGCGCGTCACACCGATAGGCTCAGACGCCTCGGTGCTCCCGTTCGCGTCCGTCATTGACAAGGACTCCAACGATCCGGTCGTGGTAAGCACGCTGACGAGGCCGCAGTCGTCGTATCGCCTGCCCGGAATCATCCGCGCTAAGGGCGTCGGGGGAACCAGCTGGCGAAGCGATGTCACGCTCTACAACCCATCGTCGGTAAGACGGCGGGTCAACGTCGTGTTCTCGTATGTGTCGAACCGTTCCGGCCAACCGCGCCGCGCCAGCGAGGCCGGTGTGGTCGAGATCGAGCCTCTTCAGGTTCGGGAGTCCTACGACTTCGTGAGGAGCTGGTTGGGCCTGGCGGAGTCGGATGCCGCCGACTACACGGGTTCTTATGTGGATTTCAGCCCGGCCGGAACCAGTCCCGCCGACGAGGAGCCTCTTCTCGTTCTGGGACGCACCTACAACAGCCAGCCGACCGGCAAGATCGGCCTCCAGGTGAGCCCGTTCACCCCGAACGATGGGGTTTCCACAACCACGTCGAGCAAGAGGCTCATCCTTGGCGGGCTCTCCTCGACGACCTCCTACCGAACCAACGTCGCGGTCTTCCTGGCCGGAAGGGGCGAGGCCCAGGCCTCGGCGAATATCAAGGTGCTGAGCTCCGGCGGGACCGTCTTGAAGGTCCGGCCGGTCGAGCTCGATTCCCTGCAGGACAGCTTCCTGCAGATCAGCGACGCGGAGCTCTTCGGAAACATTCCGGGGGATAAGAGCGATCTGACCGTGGTGATCGAGCCCGTGTCAGGATCGGCTCCGATCGCGGCCTACGCGACCGTGGTCGATCGCGTTTCCGGAGACTCGAACTTCCTCGTGGGACAGCCCGCGCCCTGAAGGAGCGGGCTCTGGGCGAACCGGCATTCTGCTTTTCGAACCTTCACAAGACCTACCGGCTTTACGCCTCACCTCGCGATCGGCTGGTTGAGGCGCTGACCGGTAGGCCTCGGCACACGGAGGTCCACGCGTTGAAGGACGTGTCGGGTTCGGTGGGGCGTGGCACCGTCGTGGGGTTGATCGGGGAGAACGGCTCGGGCAAAAGCACGCTTCTCAAGATCCTGGCCGGAACGACCGCGCCCACTTCGGGCTCGGTGAGTGTTCCTGGGCGCATTGCGTCCATTCTGGAGCTTGGCTCCGCCTTTCATCCCGAGGTGACCGGGCGGCGCAACGTGGTTCTGCAGGCCGCGCTTGTGGGCCTGTCCAGGCGAGAGATCGAGGCGGCGCTCCCCGACATTGAGGCCTTTGCCGAGCTTGGCGTGTTTTTCGACCGGCCGGTCCGGACCTATTCTTCGGGCATGATGATGAGGCTCGCGTTCGCGGTCGCGACCGCGATGCTTCCCGACATGGTGATCCTGGACGAAGCGCTGGCGGTCGGAGACGGCCGGTTTCAGAAGAAGTGCGTGGATCGCATTCACGAGCTCAAAGCCTCGGGCCGGACGATCTTCTTCTGCACCCACGCGATGTACTACGTGTCGACGCTGTGCGACCGCGCGTTCTGGCTTTCGGCGGGACGGGTCGCGGCCGAAGGCCCCGCGCAGGATGTGGTTCTGAAGTACGAGAAGTTCCTCTCGAAAAAGGAGCGGGTCGAAGAGACCATGAGCCATGCGCCGTCCGCGCTGACCGACACGCACGGACGGATCCTCGCGGTGCGGTTTGTCGATGAGGCCGGTGAGCCGTGTAGCGTCTTTCGTCCGGGACGCCCTTGGGCGGTCGAGGTCGAGTTCGAGGGTGACGATCCGGCCCGCGAGTTTCAGATTCATGTCAGCGTCGGAACCCGCGATCAGGTGACATGCTTCGCCGCGGACTCCCGCCTCGACGGCGTCGGACCGTTCGTGGGATCCCGGCGCTATGCGGTCCGCGTGGCGTTGCCGTCGCTGCCTCTTTCGAAAGGAGAGTTCCTGGTCAACGCCTACCTCGCCGACGAGAAGTCGCTTGCTCTCTATGACACCAAGAGCAACCTCTCCTTCGATGTGGATTCGGACGGCTGGCGAAGCGGGATCTTCGACGTCCATTTCGAGTGGACGGCAGACGTGAGGGCTTCGTCCGTCCTTGAGGAGGCGATTTCGTGAGGCTCAGCTATCCCGCTGGGCCCCTGCGGCTCGCGTACGAGTCCGCGAGTCCTTTCCCGCACATCGCGCTCGACGGCCTGTTTCCGGAGGATGATCTGGAGCGCGTTCTGAACGATTTTCCGGGGCCCAACGACATCGAATGGACGCGCTTTGACAGCCCGACTGAGAGGAAGCTCGGCTACTTCCACGAGAAGAGCCGCATCCGCGATACGGTGCGCGACTTCCTGTACTTCATGAACTCGTTTCCGGTGCTGCTGTGGCTCGAGGAGCTGACGGGCATTGAGGGGCTGATCCCGGATCCCTACTTTGGCGGCGGCGGGCTCCACCAGATCCTGCCAGGCGGCTTTCTGAAGATCCACACGGACTTCAACTGGCACCCGAAGCTCAGGCTCGATCGGCGCCTGAACCTTCTGCTCTACCTGAACAAGGACTGGAAGGAGGAGTACGGAGGCCACCTCGAGCTTTGGAACCGATCCATGACCCGGTGCGAGAAGCGCATCCTGCCGGTCTTCGGACGTACGGCCATCTTCTCGACGACGGACTCCTCGTACCACGGTCACCCAACGCCGTTGACCTGCCCCGAGGGCATGACCAGAAAATCGGTCTCGCTCTACTACTACACAAACGGCCGTCCCGCGGGCGAAGCGTCCTGGCATCACGACACGGTCTTCCAGAAGCGCGACGAGGCCGATTGGTGACCGGGTCGGGGCCCGCGCTCGGCTCTCGGGAAGCGCTCCGGATCGTCTATGTCGTGGAATCTCTCGGGCTCTCAGGGGGGGTCAAGGTCATCGTCGAGCATGCCGAAGGGCTTGCCGAGCGCGGCCATGAGGTGTCGATCGTGACCAAGGATGCCCAGCACGAGTGGATCCCGATCGGCGTTCCCGTTCAGGAGGTTCCCGTATTCGACGCGAGGACCCTTCCCCCGGCGGACGTTCACATAGCCACCTGGTTCCCAACGGTGCTGCCGACGCTTCGCGCCACGCGTTCCAAGAGGGTCTTCCACTTCTGCCAGGGCTATGAGGGCCAGTATCCATTCGTCGCGCACCGGCTCCCCGAGATCGAGGAGGCCTACGCGCAGAGCATTCCGAAGATCCTCATCTCCCGGCACCTCGTCGGTGTCTTGGAGCCACGCTTCCCCGGGCCGTTCCATGTGATCCCGCAGGCCGTCCGAGCCGCCGACTACGCGCCGCGTGAGCCCCGCGACCGGCCCTCGGAAACGCCCCGGATCGGGATCGTGGGGCCCATCGAAGTCGAGGCCGTCAACAAGGGCGTTCGAGTGGCCCTGGCCGCGGCCGGGCTGCTGCTTCGGGAGGGTCGCCCGGTACGGCTCTTTCGCGCCAACCAGATGCCGCTCGGCGACGAGGAGCGCGCCCTGGGTCTCTCAGATCGTTACGACCGCTACCTGCACCAGGCTTCGGTAAAGGCGATGGTGGACTGGTATCACGCTCTCGACCTTCTGATTCATCCGTCGTTCGACGCCGAGGGCTTTCCGCTGCCGCCGCTGGAGGCGATGGCGTCCGGCGTTCCGGTGATCCTCACCGCGATCCCCTCGTTCGACCCGATTCCCCGCGACGCGGCGTCCTGGGTCCCGCCGGGCGACCACGAAGCGATGGCGAGGGAGGCCGCGCGCCTCCTTTACGAGCCCGGGCTTTGGATGAGGCGCCGCGAACGCGGGCTTGAAGTCGCGAGGTCATTCTCTCTCTCTTTCGTTCTCGACCAACTGGAGGCCATTTTCGAAGGTCGAGGCCCGGCGGGCCGCGTGGATCGCGGTGATACGATCTCCAACGGATACTGAGACTCGATGTCAGGGCTCTCCACAAGCTGCGAAATGGTGGTGTTCTGCTCGTCCGCCGGCCATTGCCAGCTCGACTGCGACTACTGCGTCGTAAACCCGGTGATCAAGCGACAGCCCTCGATCGCCTACGAGGACCTTCGGTTCTTCCTGGAGAAGGTCGGGAAGACGGTCTTCTTCATTTTCTCCGGTAAGGGCGACTTCTTCGCGGGCTATCCGAAGCGGGACCGCTTTCTAGACAGGCTTCTCGACCATGAGGTCGAGGTGGCCCTGGACATCAACGGGGTGCTTCTTCAGGAGTATCCCGAGCTCTCACCGGAGAAGCTGGGGCGAATCCGCGCGATCAACCTGACCATGCACTACAAGCAGATCAAGGACAAGAAGGTGCAGAGGGTTTGGGTGGAGAACGCGAAGACGATCCTGAGACAGCATCGGGGGGAGCTGATCCTCGGGACCATCATGTCGCCGCTTGTGATGGAGTGGTGGGAAGAGGGGCTCGAGTTTTACCGGGACGCGGTCTTTGCCGAGACGGGGCAGAAGATTGGCCTCATTGAGGACTGCGACCGGCCATATACGCCGGAGCAGTCCGCGCTCTTTTCGCTTCTTTACGAGCGCTTCGCCGACATGGTGGACCGCTCCTACCGCCAGGACTTTGCCGGGGCCTTCGCGGATCACGAGTACGTCCTTTGCCCCGCGGGCCGCGATTACTTCCGCATCTGGAACGACGGTCGCGTTCAAGGCTGTCCCCACATCGGCGAGCTTCGCGATTGCGGCAACCTGAAAGAGCGGCGCCTCGAGATTCGCGAGACCTACTTTCGCTGCAATTCGGCCAAGTATTGCGATTGCTACGACATCAAGCTTCTCGGAAAGATGCGCTACGAGCCGGCCGCGGTGACCGTCGGCCTGCCGGTCTTTCCGTCGATCTGAACCCGTTCGTCGTCCTACACGCACCCGACGTCGCGGACCTGCCCGGCGACGTGAGGAAGGCCGCGTACCGGACACGGGACGCGCTCCTCTCCCGCCGGCACCACGACCTTGTGGTCGTCGATCGGTCCGACCCGCGGGCGTCCAATGCGGAGGCCGAGCTTCTCCTTCACGAGCCGGAGGCCCTCGTGCCTGAGGATGCGCTGTCCGCGCTCTCGGAAGGCCTCCGCGGGACTCGCGCGCCTTGTTTCGGGGCCCTCGTGCCCGAGGGGGTGTACCCGGGAAGCGCGCCCGCGAGCTCGCCTTATGTCGCGGTCTGGCAGTTCGACGAGCTTGCCAGGGCGCGGGGGCCCGAGTGGGCCGGGCTTGAAGAAACAACGGGTGGCATCTCTCCTCCGGCGGAGCTGCGCTTTCGGAGCGAGGGCCCGCGCCGGCTGGTTCGGGGCTGGTACGTTCATTCGTTCGCCGGCCGCCGCGCACACGAGAGGCCCTACGTGGTGTCGCTGGTGCCAGGGGCCGCGCGGACCGTTCTCGATGTGGGCTGCGGCGAAGGATGCATCGGGGCCGCGCTGGTCGCGAGTGGCGCCACCGTGGTCGGCATCGAGCCGGACGCGTCTGCCGCGACGATCGCGAGAGGGAGGCTGACGCGCGTCCTCGAGATGCCGCTCCAGGAAGCCGTCAAGAAGCTCTCGGATGTGGTTTTCGACGCGATCGTCGTGGCCGACGTTCTTGAGCATCTCGAGGATCCGATCGGCGCGCTCCGCGTGCTTGCCAAGCGCCTCTCCCTCGATGGAACCTTGATCTTCTCGGTCCCGAACGCCACACACGCGGCAATCCTCGCCGGCGCGCTGCAGGGCCGCTGGGATCCGGTTCTGGAAGGAACGGTTTCCGACGATCACCGGGTCTACGCGGGCCGCGAGGGATGGAGGCGGATCTTCGTTGCCGGCGGCTTCGAGGTCCGGATGTGGACACCCGCGAGGTTCGCGCCGCCGTCCCTCGAGCCTTGGGCGGCCCTGCTAACCAGGAGCGGGTTGACGGAGGAGGAGCTGACCGCGGGGCAGTGGGTCGGGGTTGCCCACCGCTCGGAAGCGGCCCTTCCGCCGCTCGATCTTGGATCTTCTCCGCAAGCGCAAGATCTCTCCGTCGTCGAGGAGGACGACGCGGTCCGAACGACAAAGGCGAAGCTCCAGGAGCGGGGTGGGCGGCCCCTGATCCTCGAGCTTCCGAACGCGACGCACCAGCAAGCATTGCGGTCGCTCTTCGCGGGCGACGTGGCGACCGGGGACGCACGCCATGCGCTCTGCCGGGCCGTCACCCCGCACGGGCTCGCGGCCCGGTTTCGGGGGACCGGCGTTCGTACAGAAGTTGAGGTCCTTAGCAAGGACGCTCTCGTCGAGCCGTTCTCGAGCCTTGTTCTCGAAGCCCGCGCGCGCGGTCTTCCTCTACGGGACGGGTCCCTCACGGCGCGGTCCCTCAGGGTCCGTTTCTCGACCGGCCCCTGAAGATCAGTCGGCTCCGCCGATTCCGATTGCCGGTAGGCCAGGCGTGGACTCTTCCTCGGGTCTCGCCGTCATGGTCGCGAGGTCCCGCGGCCAATCGGCGAGAGGAAGGGCGCTCGACGCGACCGCGGCGACCGGCGTTGACGGGAAGTACGGGGCGGCGGCGCGCAAGGCCGAGCGCGCCGTGACGTCGTCACCGCGGTCTCGCGCGAGAAGAGCCCAGACAACGAGGAGCTCTGGGCTGGACTGGCGATCTCGCGGCAAGCCTTCGGCGATTTTCGCGGCATCGAAGGGACGCCCCAGCAGCCGATACGACTCCACGACAAGCGCGTCGGCGAAGCCGTCGGGAGAGAGCCGCGAGAGCCGTTCGGAAAGGCGGAGCGCGCGCTCGTAGCGCCGCGTCTGGTGAGCGCGAACGATCTGGTCGGCAAGTGCCTCCAGGTAGGCGCCGTGATCGAACGCCGTCACGTTGGCTTCCCGAAGGCCGCGACCGAGGTAGTTCCAACGCGGAGTGGGAGCGAAGACACGGATGAGCTCTTGCGGAACGGGGCTCAGCCTGAGCTTGACATCAGGCCGCGACTTCGCCCAGGGCGGGGCCTCGAGTCGCTGCGCCGCGAGGCTGTCATCGGCGGTCGCACAGACCCAGAAGAGCCACGCGTGGACGAGATGAGGGGCCGCGGCCGGGGTCGTGGCGAGGGCGACGTCGGGCGGAATGCGAGGCGCTCCATCCGGGCCCCGATCGATCGCGAACCGTGGCAGGCGCCGCGAGAGCTCCTGAGCGGTCGTCGACGTGGCGCCGGGCGAGCAGTTCGCGACGAGCGAGTCAACGATCGCAGGATGTATGAGGAGCGGCGGGATGTTGAGCGCGATGGAGGCGCCGAGGAGGAGGGTGATCGAGCGACCTTTCCATCGCGACGCCTCGAGCCCTGCGACCGCCGCGAGAAGGGGAATCGCGGGCACGATGAGGCGAGGACCCCAACCGCCGGCGCCGTGCCACGCCCACCACGAGGCGGCCATGAGGAGCAGGGAACCTGTCGCGGCCAGGATCGAGAAGGCGGCGCGCCGTGCGGTCGATGCGGGTTCTGCTCCCGTTTCTCGCCGAAGCGCTTGCGCGAGCGCGAAACCTGCGGGAAGGGCGGCCGGGAAGAACAGCAAGAGTCCTCGATTCAGACCCACCAGGAGGCGCCAAAGCCCGTCCAGGATGGGGTGCGTGAAGCCCTCTCCGCCGTAGCCGAGGAAGGGGCCCTTGAAGCGCACGTACTCGAAGGTGAAGAACGCGGCGAGGGGAGGCAAGGCGCCGAGGAGCGCCGCAAGGGCTCGGCGATCCCACAGCGGGAGCGCCAGCAGGATGAACGGCACCACCGCCAGGAGGCTCGACTTGAAAAGCACCGCAATCCCGGCCGCGAAGCCGGCCGCGGCGGCAAACCACAGCGCCTTCGCGCCCGCTCGCGTCTCAGAGGGACCGATGTCGCGGCTCGCCAACGCGCATGCGAACGTCAGCGCAAGCGTGGCGGCTTGAAGAGGCTCCGAATAGTCGAGCGCCGCGTAGCTCCCGAGTGGGGAGCCGATCGCGGTTGTGAGGATTGCGACATCCTGTCCCCGCTGGCTTGCTCCGAGGAGCCGCGAGGCCTTGCCGGCGGCCGCGGCCGCCACGAGGACGCCGAGAAGGGGAGCGAGGAGAAAGAGGGGACGGGAAGAGCCCGGTCCGAACCGAGCCTCAACGCCTGGTGCCAGGAACGCGGCGGGAAGTTGCGCGAGGCTCATGCCGATTCCATAGCGCGACACCGCGTCTCCCTCGGGTCTGGGGACCGTGCGGACGGCTCCACGGGCCTGCCCAAGCTCTCCGGTCTCGGCAATCGCGACCGCGGTCCGAAGCATCTGCCGGCCGTCGGAGACCCGGCCCGCGTGCCGGTCGTCGAGCGTGAAGACGAGAATGAGCGCGGCGATGCCGATCGAGACGCCGCGTAGGCCTTGTTGTGAAGACGCAGGAAGCGTCGCGTCGGCAGCGGATCTTCTGGCATGCCGGGGCCTTGGCACGCCGGGGAGCGTACGCGTCCGCGGAACCCCGAGCCGGTAAGGTGTGCCAATGGCTTTGGGAACCTGGGCCTCGGACCCGGCGTTGATCTCCACAGTTGTGGTTTCGTACCGATCCGGCGAAGCGGCGGGACGTGCGATCGCTCGCCTTCGGGAAGAGGCCGCGCTTGCGAGTCGGAGATTCGAGGCGGTCGCGGTTGTGAATTCCGGCGATCCGGCGGAGGCGGCTTCCATCCGCGATTTCGCCGAGACAGTGTTTCTGCCGGGCCGGAATCTCGGATACGCGGGCGGGCTCAACGCGGGCGTTGAGAGGTCGCGTGGCGCGACGCTCGTTCTCGCCAACCCGGACCTTTTCCCGGTTCCAGGTTCGCTCCCGGCGCTCCTCGCGGCTCTGGAGGACCGGCGGTTCTCGGTAGCGGGCCCTTCCTTTTTTCTCGATGAGGGCCGGAGTCTCCTGATGCCGCCCTCCGAAATGCCTCACCCGCTGGAGCTCGCGAGGCGGTGCGCTGCGCTCGACCCGGCGACCATAGGGCGCATCTTCTCGCGTGCGCGGCGGCGGGTCGAGGCGCAGGCGGAGGCCACTCGGATCGGAAAGACCCGGGAGGTGCGAGCGCTTTCGGGAGCGCTGCTCGTGACGACGCGAAGCGCGTTCGAGAGGGTGGGCCCCTTCGATGAGGGCTACTCCCTGTACTTCGAGGAGCACGATTGGGAGCGGCGGCTGCTTGCGCTCGGCGGGGTTCTTCTCAACGTTGGCTCGGCTCATGTGATCCACCACTACAACCAGAGCGCGCAGAAAGAGCCGCGGGCAGCGGCGTGGTTCGCGGAATCGGAGCGACGGTTTTTCGCCAGCCACTTCGGGGCGCGCGGTCTCGCGGCGCTTGCGACGTGGGCGGGGTCGGCGGGATCCGCCCCCCGGACGGAACCTGACATGGACTCGCTCTCGGACGGCGTCTTGCGATGGAGCCCGATAGATGCTCCTGTCGGGGTCGCGCTGTCCCCGCTCCCGAGCTTCCTCCCATTTGCCTACGGTATCGCCGCCACGCATGCCAATTCCTGGCATCCGCCAGCGGATGTCCTTGCCAACATGGGCGACGCGACCTGGTACGCGCGGGCCTTCAACCGCCGAACGGGGCTGGTCTTGGCGCAGGGTTCGTTCGCGGCTTTAGGCCGCTGACGTTTGCGCTCAGGACCCCTTCTTCAGGCACTCCCTGAGTTTCCAGTAGGGCGTCATCATTCGCCATGTGAGGGACGCCTGGACCGCGTCGAGCGTCGTCGCGAGCCGGTCCTTTTCGGCGTGAAGCGCGCGTTGACGGTCCGCCATGGCCGCTTCCAGTGTCTCGGCCTCGACGAGCTGGGCACGAAGGTCATCGACAGTCGCCTGAAGCTCACGGACCCGGGCCTCCCGCGAGGCGCGTTCCACGGTGAGGTCGGCCTCGCGGCGCAGGTCCTCCTGTCGCCGCCTTTCACCCTCTTCGCGAAGGCTCCCGACCTCGAAGCTCAGCGAACCAATCTCCCGGCGTAAGGCATCCTGGTCGTTCTCGAAGGAGTCGAGAAGCGCGACCTCTGTTTCAAACGTGCGGAGCCCCCGGTGCTTTTCGAAGAGCTGTCGCCGGGCCGCGAGGGATCGTTCGCCTCGCCAAGGATCCGCGCGCGAGGCGTTGGTGCGGTCGTTTCGGACACGGTAGATCGCGGTCACGGTGGGTAGCCGTTGAAGGAACGTCACGCGCGAGAGGCGGATCAGGAAGTCCCAGTCTTCGTAGAGATCGAAGCTCTCGTCGTAAAGGCCCGCGGCTTCGCCCAGGGTCTTCTGGTGCATGAGGCCAATGAGCGGAATCGTGTTCGCGTACAGGAGCCGCGAGTGATCGAAATCGCGGGCGTAGACCGTGATGCGGCGACCGTTCCTGTAATTTCCAGACTCCTCCAGGACATGTTCGATCTGCTCGACGTCTGTGTACGCCGCACCAAGCGATTCCGGACGGTCGAGGTAACCCACGAGGGTCGCGAGGTGGTCTGGTCGATAGAGGTCGTCGTCGTCAAGGTACGCGATGTACCGGCCTCGGCTCGCGTGGACACCGGTGTTGAGCGCGCGGGACCGCCCATGGGGCGGCTCCGTGTTCAGGAGTCGCAGATCGCGGCCGGCTGGGCTTGCCAGAAGGTCCTTTGGTGGGGGCGTGCCGCCGTCGTTGACGAGGATCGTCTCGAAGTCTGTGAACGTCTGGCCCCGAAGGCTCTCCAGCGCCTCCGCGAGGAACGGGAGGCGATCGCGCGTGCGCAGGATGACGCTGACGATTGGCGCGGGCTCGGGCGACCATTCGGGCCCTGCAGAAGGTGTCATCGAAGATCAGCTTACCGCCCGAGTAAGGACTGGCTGGCTCGTAGACTGCGCGCTCGTGGCAAGCCGCGAGATCGACCCTTGGCCGGAGCGGCGGCTCATTCCCTACGAGACGTCGGTGTTCGTCGGCCGGCGGGTTCTCGTCCTCGCGCCACATCCGGACGATGAGGTCTTCGGCTGCGGAGCGGCCTTGGCCGACCTTCTCTCGAGAGGCGCGCGAGTGCGCGTGGTTCTGTGGACGGACGGCGCGGGCGAGACGCGCGATGCAGACACGAGAACAAAGATCGCCTCGGAGCGCACGGCGGAGTCGCGCCAGGCGCTGGCCATCCTTGGGCTCGTCGAGACCGAGCGGGATGTCGTGAACGCGGGCTTTCGGGATCGCGAGCTTGGGTCGGAGCCGGCTCGCCTGCGGGGCGAGATTTCCCGCGAGGTCCGCGAGTTTCGACCCGACATCGTCTTTGTGCCCTCGCCGGTGGAGATCCACCCGGACCACCGGGCCCTGGCGGAGGCGTTCATCGGAGCGACGCGATCTTCACCGGAGCTGAGATCCGCGACATGCGCCTTCTTCGAGGTCTCTCAACCCATTCGCCCCAATCTGCTCTTCGACGCGACGCCCTTCCTCGCGAAGAAGGAAGAAGCGATGAGCGCGTTCGCCTCGCAGCTTGCCGGGCATGACTACAAGGCCTTCGTGCGGGGCCTCAACGCCTACCGCCGGATGACGCTTCCCCGGGAAGTCGCGGCCGCCGAGGCCTATCACGTGCTGACCGGGGCCGAGGTCGCGGGATACTCGTTGACACGGCTCCGTCGCGTTCTGGGCCCGAGCCTCGGAGGAGAGGGCGGGGAGGACGACCCGATCGAATTCTGGAGCTTTCTGGCGGCCTTTTCCCCGCGCTTGCGGTCCTAAGGGGTCGTCCGCAGTTCAGGACGGCAATGGAATTGCTTTTTGGGGCTCGGAAGTTGATCGAGGAGGCTGCCATGAATAGCCGCGGATCGAAAAAAACTCGCGAACACGCACCCTTTCCGAGGGTGTTTCCCTGCGTCGCCATCCTGAGCCTTGGGCTTTTCTCCTCGCCCGCCCTGGCAAATGAGGACCGTGAGCCAGCATTGTCAACCTCGGCGGAATCGGCGAATTCCACCGTAGCCCCACAGCCGACGGCGGCCGCCTTGAGGAGCGATGCAACCAGCGAGGTCGTTCTGGCGAGCCATCGCCGTCCGGTGCACCGCCACCGGGTCTATCGCCATTGGGACTGGGGCTGGGGTTGGGGGTACTGGGGATACTGGCATCCGTCGCCGTGGTACTGGGGCGGAAGGGCTTATCGCGGCTATCCGCGCGTGCGGTCCAGTCGCTTCGCGATCCTTGATACGGACGTTTCGCCGGAGGAAGCCGAGGTCTGGCTCGATGGCAAGTACATCGGAACCGCAGACGATTTCGACGGCTATCCCGACTTTCTCTATCTGCGGCCGGGCTCTTACAAGCTGGAGTTTCGCCTCGCGGGATTCGAAAGCCTTCGGCTCGATCTCGATGTGAGCCGCGGGGAGCATCTTCAATTCGATCAGAAGCTTGCGAGGCTTCCGGGACGTGGCCGCCTGGATTCGTTTCCTCCGCGGCGGGAGATGCCAGGCGGGAGGGCCTTCGGCCCGAACGCCAAGCCTGAGCAGCCTGCCGTCGAAGAGGATGAGGACGAGGACGCCATCCAGGATCGGGATCGGGACCGGACGCGCGGCGATCGGGCGCGAGATCGAGACCGCGACCGCGATTGGGACCGCGAACGCTCCGACCGCGATGCCACAGACAAGCCGAAGGCAGTCGAAGGCAGCGATACCGGGCGTGCCCCTTCCGCCCAGCCACCCGCAACCTCCGAGGCCAGAGAGCGCGCTGCGGGCCGTGCGCGGCTGAAGTTCAAGGTCACTCCCGACGACGCGGCGATCTACGTGGACGACCGCTATATCGGCACCGGCGAAGATGTGAACGGTGTCGCGCGAGGAATCCCGACCGAGCCCGGAAAGCACACGATCACCGTGGTTCGTCCTGGGTACAAGTCGAAGACGATCGAGGCGGAGTCCTCGGCCGGCGCGGCGATCGACGTGGTTGTGGAGCTGGAGAAATAGCGGCCGGGCTCAGGGGATCAGGTTCTCAACCGCCGCCAGGAAATCGCGGGAGCGGGTCTTCAGCATTCGCTCCCGCGAGACGTGTTCATAGGCCCGTTCCGCCAGGCGGAGGCGGGCCTCGTCGTTTCCGACGAGTTCATCAAGGGCGTCGGCCCAGGCATCCGGCTCATTTGGGACAAGCCGCGCCAACCCATCGGAGAGAGGAGCGTCCTGGTAAGGCCGAACGTCGCTGAGAAGCGATGGGAATGACAGGGCCGAGTAGTCCAGGAACTTCAGGTCGGACTTTGCCGAGGTGAAGGGAGTGTCTTCGAGCGGCGCGATCGCCAGATCCCAAGCGAGGTTGTTGCGCATCCAGGTCACGAAGCGGGGGTAGGTGTGATCGTTGCGGGGGTCCCGGAAGGCGACTGGCAGGCCGGCGAAGAGCTGGGCGAGACGAGGGTCGGCCAGGAGCCCGACGAGCTCGAGCCGCAGATTGCGGTTTCGCCGAAGCGCCCTCCTCAGGGGTTCCACGACCAGCATCAAATCGCGGTCGTGGGTCAGCGTGCCCATATAGCCAACCACGGTTTCTGCCCGGCGCGTCCTTGGAACGTGTTGGTTCGGAAAGAGCCGGTCGTCGAGCGCGTTCGGCACGACCTCGATCCGGGCGTTCAGGGGCCTGAGGCGTTCCCGAAGGGCGGGCGTTGACACGATTGCGGAGTCCGCGGCTTGGAGAAAGAAGCGCACCACGGCGCGCGTCTCCGGCTTAGGAAAGGGCTCCCAAGGCCGTTCCAGGTTGAGATCGAGGATGTTGTCGTCGAGCGTGTAGACGATGGTCTTCGCACGCTTGCGAAGGTCTTCGTAGAGCCTCTCCGCTTCGGCGATCCGGGTGTCTTCTTTGAAGTAGCGCTCGACGATCGCGACGTCGACCCGGTGGGGCGGCGGGTCGGGCCCGTGCGTGAAGCGGACCCGGTCGGCGAGCGAGGGATAGGTGAAGGGCTGGATCAGCCGAATGTAGGTGCAGCCGAAAGGCGTCAGGCCCGGCCCACCTCCGCCCCTCACCGCGTGGATCGTGATCATCGCGGGAAGAGCACGCTCAGCATGTGGAAGGCCGTCCGTTCCGGCGAATGGTCCACGACGTCCAAGAGGCCGCGGCTCGCGATCCGTCCGCGTAAGTCGGCGTCCGCGACGAGTCTCTCGAGCGCTTCGACGCACGCCGATTGAGAGCCCGTGTCGCAGAACAGGGCCGACTCGCCGTCTCTGGCAAAGCTCGACGCCCCGCCGACACGGGGGACCACGGCGGCCGCTCCGCACGCCATCGCCTCCATGGCCACGAGACCCATCGCCTGAAAGGCCGAGAAGTCCGCGAACACATGGACTTGATTGAACAGCGACACGAGGCCGGAGGTGTCCACGACCCCGATGAGCCGGTGAGGAAACGAGGGCCGGATGGGCGCGTATTCCGGATCACCCGCATCCACGCCGAAGAGGACGATCTCGACCGCGTCCCCGTGGCGTTTCGCGATCTCCTCAAGAACCCCGAGCGTGAGCTCGGGCTGTCGACGAGGCGTGCTGGGACGGATCATGGCGGCGATACGGACCGGAGTTGCCGGGGGTCCGGAAATCCTGGGGCGAAAGGCGTCCACGTCGAAGCTTGGGCCTACGACCGCGCAATCGACTCCGATTTGGGTCTCGACCTCGGTCCGATTCCAGTCCGTCTTGGCAAACCGGACAAGGTTGGGGATCGCGCGGTAGGAGGCCCAAGCCGTCTCAAAACCGGGCGTGCCCTTTGGATAGAAGTACGGCTCGAAGTCCTGAATGTAATACCCAAGGACCGGAGGTCTTGGGTCTTCGGCGAGCGCCTGAATCCAGGAGACCGAGGTGTTGGCGGTGGCGACCACAGCGTCGAACCGGCGGGCCAGGGCCGGTATGGCGGCCCTCTCCGCGAACAGAACAGGAACTCCGGGGTCGGGATAGCTCTTCTGGAACCCAGCCCGGAAATCGGCAAGGTTGACGACGCGCGAGTCGACACCCATCTCCGCCATGGCCTGCGCCTCGCGAAGGACCACATTCGCGCCGCCGCCCCGCTCGACAACAGGCAGGACAAAGAGAACCCGCCTTCCCTCCCAGCGCGAGCGGCCGTCCGCTACGAACCGCCGCCTCGCTTGCATTGCGCGGTTTCTCGCGCGAACGCCCTGAAGAACCCGGCCGGAGCGGCACGGGACGACGGCCCGGTCGATGCGGTCCTGTCCGTGTTTTCGGGCGAGCGCGGCGGCTGCCGCCTCGACGAGCGGCCGCCGTCTCTCGTGGGAATAGCTCCGGGACTGGTGATGAAAGACGTAGGCGTCGTCCGCCACGGCACAGGTGAAGCCGGCGTCGGCCGCGCGGAAGCAGTAGTCGTTTTCCTCGCCGTAGCCTGCTCCAAACGCCGTCTCGTCAAAGAGCCCAATCGCGTTCAGGGCCTCGCGGCGAATCAGGAGGCAAAAGCCGTTGAGAAGCGGAAGCCTTGGGTAGGCGCGAGCGGATGCCCTGGCGACGAGGAGCGCGGCGCCCGACGCCGTGAGACCTGGAGCAAGCGCGTTCTCGGCCCAGTCCCCGTCCTCCGCGAAGATCTCCGGCACGGACTGCCAGGAGGCGCAATTGCTCAACGGCCCGACGAGCCCGAT
>WBZQ01000217.1_pt1 | contig 51004 bp, 53 predicted proteins | sample 5204251 | NCBI WGS metagenome assembly WBZQ01 (sample SAMN12412402, study PRJNA552823) | activated sludge metagenome | isolation source: activated sludge from nitrification reactor of wastewater treatment plant... | place: USA: Virginia | collected 2017-09
GCGGGCTTTTTGCGGCCTGCCGCAGCGCCGAGATGTGCCGGCCGTGCAGCTTGTTGACGTGGAACTTCGACACCTGGATGTCGCCGCGGTTGGGCCGCTCCTCGGCCAGCAGCAGCCGCATGAAACTGGACTTGCCCGAGCCGGACGGCCCGATCAGGAAGACGAACTCACCCTTGTCGATCTTGAGGCTGACGTCGTCCAGCGCTGGACGCGTCGACCTCTTGTACTGCTTGGTCACATGGTCGAGGGTGATCATCACGGAACGCCAGTTTAGACGGCCGGACCGGCGAACCGGGCCAGGCGCTACGGCCGCGCCGGTGACGGTGTGGTCGTCGGGGTCGGTGCGACCGGCGGACTCGGGGTCCCCGAGACAGTCGGGGTCGGCGCGCCGGGGGTGTCCGACGCCGTCGTGGTGACCGGCGGTTGCAGCCAGGGGAACGGGTTGACGTCCGTCGTGGTCGGGCTGGTCTCGGTGGTTTCGGTGGTCGTCGGCTCCGGCGTCTCGGTGGGGTTCGTCGTGGTGGCCGTCGGCTCCGGAGAGTAGGGCTGAGGCTGGTAGACCTGGGTCTTGGGGATCCAGGCCGGAACCATCCCCGGCGGGGCCTGCTGCGCCGGCGCGGGCTCCGGGGGCTGCGGACGGTAGGTGTCATAGGTCCACCAGGTCAGCAGGAACGCCCCGAGCAGCACCGCCGTCGAGGTGCGCACCCGGCCCCACAGCAGGTAGTCGGGCCACTGCTTGTCGTCGCTGCGGCGCGTTGTCGGAGTCACGACGACACCTCCGGGCCCTGGGCGCTCTCGGCGCCGACCTCGGTGGCCGGGTGCACGATCGCGCCGCCGGTCGGGGGTTCCCCCGCCGTCGCGATACCGGCGCCGGCCAGCTTCGCCACGATCAACACTCGCAGACGCCGGCCGACCTCGAACTGCCGGCCGGGCAGGGTCCGCGCGACCAACCGCACGTTGACGTTGTCGATGTGGATGCTCTCCACCCCCATCAGCTGCGGCTTGTCCAGCAGCAGGTCCTTGAGCTGGGGATCGTCGACGGCCTCGTCGCACACCTGGCGCAGCACGTCGTTGACGGTGTTGAGGTCCACCGAGGTGGGCACCGGCACGTCGACGACGGCGCGGGCCCAATCCTTGGACAGGTTCAGCGATTTGACGATCTGACCGTTGGGCACGGTGGACATCTCGCCGTCGGCGGTGCGCAGTCTGGTGATCCGCAGGGTGACGTCCTCCACGGTGCCCAGCGCGTCGACGTTGGAGCCCTGCACCGACAGCTGCACCAGATCACCGAAGCCGTACTGCTTCTCGGTGATGATGAAGAAGCCGGCCAGCAGGTCCTGCACGATGCGCTGCGCCCCGAAGCCCAGCGCCGCGCCGAGCACGGCCGCCGGCGCCACCAGCGAGCTGACCGGGATCGACAGGATGTCGGTCAGCTTCATGAAAACCAGCACGCACAGCAGCGCGATGGAACACCAGGAGATCACCGAGGCGACGGCCTGACGGTGTTTGGTGCGCTCCGAGCGGACCAGCGCATCGCTCTCCCGGAACCCGGCGTCGATGCGGCGGCTGATCCACCCGGCGGTCCAGTTGATCAGCCGGGCCGCCAGCATCGCGCCCAGCACCAGCATGACGATCCGCAGCCCGTTGGTCAGGATCCAGACGCCGATCTGGCCGGTCCAGAACCCGTGCCAGGACGCCTTGAAATCGACCGCGTGCCCGGTCAGTGCGTGCAGGTCAGTCATCTTTGCGGTTGCGCCAGCGGATGCCGGCCTCCAGGAATCCGTCGATATCGCCGTCGAGGACCACGCTCGGGTTGCCCACCTCGTATTCGGTGCGCAGGTCCTTGACCATCTGGTACGGGTGCAGCACGTAGGAGCGCATCTGGTTGCCCCAGGAGCTGCCGCCGTCGCCCTTGAGCGCGTCCAGCTCGGCGCGCTCCTCCTGACGTTTGCGTTCCAGCAGCTTGGCCTGCAGCACCCGCATCGCCGACACCTTGTTCTGCAGCTGCGATTTCTCGTTCTGGCAGGTCACCACGATGCCGGTGGGGATGTGCGTGAGCCGGACCGCCGAGTCGGTGGTGTTGACCGACTGCCCGCCCGGGCCCGAGGACCGGTACACGTCGACGCGCAGGTCGCCCTCGGGGATCTCGATGTGGTCGGTGGTCTCCACCACCGGCAGCACCTCGACGTCGGCGAAGGAGGTCTGGCGGCGGCTCTGGTTGTCGAACGGGCTGATCCGCACCAGCCGGTGGGTGCCCTGTTCCACCGACAGCGTGCCGTAGGCGTACGGCGCGTGCACGGCGAACGTCGCGCTCTTGATTCCCGCCTCCTCGGCGTAGGACGTGTCGAACACCTCGACCGGATACTTGTGCTGCTCAGCCCAGCGGATGTACATCCGCATCAGCATCTCGGCCCAGTCCGCGGCGTCCACGCCGCCGGCGCCGGCGCGGATGGTGACGACGGCCTCGCGCGAGTCGTACTCCCCCGACAGCAAGGTGCGGACTTCCATCGCCTCGATGTCCTCGCGCAGCGACGCCAGCTCGGCGACCGCCTCGGCGCGCGCGTTCTCCGCGTCGGCGCCGGATTCCTCGGCGGCCAGTTCGAACAGCACCGGCAGGTCGTCGAGCCGGCCGCGGAGTTCCTCGACGCGGCGCAGCTCGCCCTGGGCGTGCGACAGCGCCGAGGTCACCTGCTGGGCGTGGGCCTGGTCGTCCCACAGGTTCGGGTCCGAGGCCTGGGCTTCCAGGGTGGTGATGTTCGCCCGCAGGGCGTCGACGTCGAGCACCCGCTCCACCGTGGTCAATGTGGTGTCGAGGGCGGCAATTTCGAGCGCGAGGTCGGGGTCCACGGCTGTCCAGGTTACCGACGGCCACAACCTGGCCGATCACGCGTTGGCCGAATGGGCCCTGGCGTTACAGTCGGGGGTAGGCGCGGGTGCCAGCCCCACCCGCGCGGAAAGGGAGCCCATGCGCGCCTATCACGTCGCCATTGTCGGTTCCGGGCCTTCCGGTTTCTTCGCGGCGGCGGCGCTGCTGCAGGCGGCCAAGACCTCCGACGAGTTCGACGTGCACGTCGACATGCTGGAGATGCTGCCGACTCCGTGGGGTCTGGTCCGCTCGGGTGTGGCACCGGATCACCCGAAAATCAAGTCGATCGCCAAGCAATTCGAGAAGACCGCCGCCAACCCGCGGTTCCGGTACTTCGGCAATATCACCGTCGGGGAGCGCGCCGACGGTGCGCAGGTGTCCGCCGAGGAGCTGGCCCAGCGTTACGACGCGGTGGTCTACGCCATCGGCGCCCAGGCCGACCGGCCGCTGGGCATTCCCGGTGAGGATCTGCCGGGCAGCCTAGCCGCGGTGGATTTCGTCGGCTGGTACAACGCGCACCCGCATTTCCGCGAGCTCGATCCCGATCTGGCCGGGAGCCGCGCGGTGGTGATCGGCAACGGCAACGTCGCCCTCGACGTCGCCCGCATCCTGGTCTCCGACCGCGACGAGCTGGCCCGCACCGACATCGCCGACCACGCGCTGGCGGCGCTGGCCGGCCGCGGGGTGACCGAGGTGGTGATCGTGGGCCGGCGCGGGCCGCTGCAGGCCGCCTTCACCACCCTCGAGCTGCGCGAGTTGGCCGAGCTGACCTCGATGCGCGACGTCGACGTGATCGTCGACCCCGCCGACCTGGCCGCCATCTCCGACGAGGATGCCGCCGCCGCCGGGCACACCGTCAAACTCAACATCGACGTGTTGCGCCACATCGCCGAGACGCCGCCGGCAGGGCGGGCCCGGCGCATCGTGTTCCGGTTCGCCACCTCGCCCATCGAGATCCGCGGCGTGAACCGGGTGGAGTCCATCGTGCTGGGCCGCAACGAGCTGGTGGCCGGCGCCGAGGGGCGGGTGGTCGCCCGCGACACCGGTGAGCGCGAGGACCTGGCCGCCCAGCTGGTGGTGCGGGCGGTCGGCTACCGCGGCCGGCCGGTCCCGGGCCTGCCGTTCGACGAGCGCGCGGGGATCATCCCCAACCTCGACGGCCGGGTGACCGGCAGCCGCAACGAGTACGTCGTGGGCTGGATCAAGCGCGGCCCGTCGGGGGTGATCGGGCACAACAAGCGCGATTCCGGTGAGGTGGCCGATCTGGTGCTGGCCGATCTCGCCGCCGCCGGCGCGGGTGCTTCGGCCGCCGACCGTGACGCCGAACTGGCGTCCTGGCTCGCGCAGCGCCAGCCGGCGCTGGTGACCAGCGCGCACTGGGAGCTCATCGACGCCCACGAGCGCGGCGCGGGTGAGCCCACCGGGCGCCCGCGGGTGAAGCTGACCCGGATCGAGGACCTGCTGGCCGTCGCCCACGGGTAGGGCGGTTCGGCGGGCGTAGCCGGAGTGAAACCGGGACCGCCCCGTCAACCCCGCCCGCTTTCAGGAGTTCGGCAGCTGCGGGTCCTCGGGGTAGTCGACCGGCGGTGCGGCGAACCGCCAGTTGTCCGGGTTCTTGATCGAGTAGGTCACGTCGTGCACCTCGCCGATGCTGGGCCAGGCGTCGACGTCGACGGCCATCCGCTGGTACACCGGGTGTTCGCCGACGGTGTCGCCCTTGATGACACCGCTGACGGTGACGTACTGCTCTCCGGTCACCCCGTCGGGCCGGGGGCTCAGGCCGGTGATCAGCAACTGTCCGTGGCCGGTGTCCTCGGTGCTGCGCGGGCCGCGCTTGAAGAATCGGGGACCGAGCAGCAGGACCAGGGCACCGAGCAGCAGCAACACAAACAACACCTCGAACATGGGGCAATGGTAGGACTGCACTCATGGACGCTGCCATCGCCAACCTCGACCTCGCCGAAGATCTCGCCCTGGCCCTGGAGCTGGCCGACCGCGCCGACGACGTGACCCGGGCCCGTTTCGGCGCCCTGGATCTGCGGGTGGAGACCAAGCCGGACCTGACCCCGGTGACCGATGCCGACCGCGACGCCGAGGCGCTGATGCGCGAACTGCTCGCGGCGCGGCGTCCCGGTGACGCGGTGTTCGGCGAGGAGTTCGGCGGCGAGCCCGGGCACGGCCGCCAATGGGTCATCGACCCGATCGACGGCACCAAGAACTTCGTCCGCGGCGTTCCGGTGTGGGCGTCGCTGATCGCCATGCTGCACCACGGGGTCCCGGTGGTCGGGGTGGTCAGCGCGCCGGCGCTGGGCCGACGCTGGTGGGCCGGAACGGGTTTGGGCGCGTTCACCTCGGCCGGCGGCCAGACCCGGCCGATCCGGGTGTCGGCGGTCGGCGACCTGGGCGCGGCCAGCCTGTCGTTCTCGTCACTGTCGGGCTGGGCCGACCGCGGCCTGCGGGACAGCTTTGTGGCGTTGACCGACGAGGTGTGGCGGGTGCGCGCCTACGGCGACTTCTGGTCGTACTGCCTGGTCGCCGAGGGTGCGGTGGACATCGCGGCCGAGCCAGAGGTGGCGCTGTGGGACCTGGCGCCGCTGGACGTCCTGGTCCGCGAGGCCGGGGGCAGGTTCACCGCGCTCGACGGGACCCCGGGACCGCACGGCGGCAGCGCCGTGGCCAGTAACGGTCTGCTGCACGAGGCGGTGCTCGGGCGGTTCGGCGAGGCTCGGCGGAGTTGACGCGAGCGCAGCGAGTGCCGGCGGCGCCGAGGGGAAGCCGGAACCGCCCGCATTGAACCGCGCGACTTTGAGTCGTCAGAACGTGTGAGTTCGGTAACAAAGCAGCGATCTTACTTTTGAGTAAGATACGGTAGGCGGCATCTGGTACCCCGACCGATTCCGAGGTTGCTAAACCCATGAGCAAAATCCCATCCACCAAGAAGTCCGGCCACGAAAGCGCCGTCGGCCTGCAGCGCCACAAGCGCTCGATGGTCGACGTCGGCCTGGCCATCGTCACACCGCTGGTCGGCCAGGAATTCCTGGATAAATACGGCCTGCGCGACCCGCTCAACCGCGGCCTGCGCTACGGCGTCAGGACCGCCTTCTCCACCGCCGGTGCGGCAACGCGCCAGTTCAACAAGGTCAAGGGCGCCGGCAAGAGCCCGACCCGGCTCAAGGCCAGCGGCTCGGACTACTTCGACCTGACGCCGGACGAAGACCAGCAGATGATCGTCGACACCGTCCGGGAATTCTCCGCCGAGATCCTGCGCCCGGCCGCCCACGACGCCGACGACGCCGCCGCCTACCCCGCCGACCTGATCGGCAAGGCCGCCGAACTGGGCGTCACCGCGATCAACGTGCCCGAGGACTTCGACGGCATCGCCGCGGCCCGCTCGACCATCACCAACGCACTCGTCGCCGAGGCGCTGGCCTACGGCGACATGGGCCTGGCCCTGCCGATCCTGGCCCCCGGCGGCGTCGCCTCGGCGCTGACCAACTGGGGCAGCGCCGATCAGCAGGCCACCTACCTGGGCGCCTTCGCCGGCGAACACGTTCCGCAGGCCTGCCTGGCGATCACCGAGCCGCGCGCCCTGTTCGACCCGACCGTGCTGAAGACCACCGCCGTGCGCACCCCGAGCGGCTACCGGCTCGACGGCGTGAAGTCGCTGGTGCCCGCGGCCGCGCAGGCCGAGGTGTTCATCATCGCCGCGCAGCTGGGCGGCAAGCCGGCGATGTTCATCGTCGAGTCCGACTCCCCGGGACTGACCGTCAAGGCCGACCCGAGCATGGGCCTGCGGGCCGCCGCACTGGGCCAGGTCGAGCTCAACGGCGTCACCGTCCCGCTGGGCAACCGGCTCGGCGAGGACGAGGCGAGCGATTCGGATTACACCGACGCCATCGCGCTGTCGCGCCTGGGCTGGGCGGCGCTGGCCGTCGGCACCAGCCACGCCGTGCTCGACTACGTCATCCCCTACGTCAAGGAGCGCGAGGCGTTCGGCGAGCCGATCGCCCGCCGCCAGGCCGTCGCGTTCATGTGCGCCAACATCGCCATCGAGCTCGACGGGCTGCGGCTGGTGGTCTGGCGCGGCGCGTCGCGCGCCGAGCAGGGCATGCCGTTCGCCCGCGAGGCGGCGCTGGCCCGCAAGCTGGCCACCGACCGCGGCATGCAGATCGGCAACGACGGCGTGCAGCTGCTGGGCGGCCACGGCTACACCAAGGAGCACCCGGTCGAGCGCTGGTACCGCGATCTGCGCGGTGTCGGCGTCGCCGAGGGTGTCGTGGTCCTGTAGGCCGGCCGAGACAAAGACAAGGAAAAACCTGACATGGCAATCAATCTGGAACTTCCCAAGAAGCTCAAGGCCGTCGCCGAGAAGGGCCACCAGGGCGCCGTCGCGATGTTCCGCCCGATATCCCGCAAGTACGACCTGTCCGAGCACGCCTACCCCGTCGAGCTCGACACCCTGGCGGATCTGTTCGACGGCATCTCCGAGGCCAACACCATCTCGATGGCCGGCGCCGGCGCGTTCCACGGTGCCGACACCGGTGACAAGACGAACGTCAACGGCGCCAACATGTCCGCGCTGCTGAACGCCGTCGAGGTGTCCTGGGGCGATGTGGCACTGCTGCTCAGCGTGCCGCGCCAGGGCCTGGGCAACGCGGCCATCTCCTCGGTGGCCAACGAGGAGCAGCTGGAGCGGTTCGGCAAGAACCTGTGGGCCTCGATGGCGATCACCGAGCCCAGCTTCGGCTCCGACTCGGCGGCGGTGACCACCACGGCCACCCTCGACGGCGACGAGTACGTGATCAACGGGGAGAAGATCTTCGTCACCGCGGGATCCCGGGCCGGCCATATCGTGGTGTGGGCGACGCTGGACAAGTCCAAGGGCCGCGCGGCCATCAAGTCGTTCGTCGTCCCGCGGGACACCCCCGGCGTCATCGTCGAGCGCCTGGAACACAAGCTCGGCATCAAGGCCTCCGACACCGCGGTGATCCGCTTCGACAACGCCCGGATCCCCAAGGAGAACCTGCTGGGCAGCCCGGAGATCAACGTCGACAAGGGTTTCGGCGGGGTCATGGAGACCTTCGACAACACCCGGCCGATGGTGGCCGCGATGGCCGTCGGCGTGGGCCGGGCCGCGCTGGAGGAACTGCGCCGGATCCTCACCGAGGCCGGCGTGGAGATCTCCTACGACAAGCCCGCGCACTCCCAGAGCGCGGCGGCCGCGGAGTTCATCCGGATGGAGGCCGACTGGGAGGCCGGCTGGCTGCTGACGCTGCAGGCCGCCTGGATGGCCGACAACAAGAAGCCGAACTCCAAGGAAGCGTCGATGTGCAAGGCCAAGGCCGCCCGCGTCGGCAGCGACATCACGCTCAAGGCCGTCGAACTGGCCGGCACCGTGGGCTACTCCCAGGAGAGCCTGCTGGAGAAGTGGGCCCGCGATTCGAAGATCCTGGACATCTTCGAAGGCACCCAGCAGATCCAGCAGCTGGTGGTGGCGCGGCGCCTGCTGGGCCTGTCCTCGGCCGAGCTGAAGTAACACCCCGCTCCGCGACGAGCCCCCGAGACCGTGCCACACGGTTTCGGGGGCTCGTGGTTTCCGGGGGCTCGTCGCATTTCCGAAACCGGACATTCGCCGCCGGGCGGTGTGCAATGTTGGCGTCATACCGGTCTCTTCTGACCCGACCCCGACCGCCAAGGAGCGCGCCGATGGAATCGTTCGTCCACCTCCGCAAGGGGCAGACGCCCGAACGCATGCACGCCGACCTCGGCGGACTCAAGGACGACGAGCTGGGCCGCAACGGATTCGTCGGGCGCACCGCCACCCTGTACCGACGCAACGACCCGACGGCGTTCCGGTGCGACGGGCCGCTGCGACCCACCGACGTGGTGGCCTCGACGCTGGCACCGGAGGACTCCACCGATCCGGCCGGCGCGCCGCTGCTGCTGTATTCGAACGACGACTGCGAGGTGCTGCTGTCCCGGCGCGCGGCGGCGATGCCGTTTCACGTCCGCTACATCGACGGTGACCTGCTGTGCTTCACCCACACCGGCAGCGGCCGGCTGGAAACCGAGTTCGGGCCGCTGGACTACCGGCCCGGGGACTGGATCTACCTGCCCAAGGCGGGCACCTGGCGCCAGCTGCCCGACACCGAGACCACGTGGCTGATGATCTCGGCCACCGATGAGTTCCGGGTGCCGCCACCGGGCCCGCTGGGCCGGCACTTCCCGTTCGACCCGACCCGGGTGGTCATCCCCGAGCCGAAGGCCCACGACGACGGCGATGTCCCCGCGGACGGCTACCAGGTCCGGTTGATGCACCGTGAGGTCGCCGGTGCCCGGTCGACATCCCTGTACTACCAACACCATCCGCTCGACGTCGTGGGCTGGCAGGGCGACAACTTCCCGTTCACTTTCAACATCGCCGATTACAACGTCGTCGGCTCCGAACGCGTGCACCTGGTGCCCACCGTGCATTTGTTCATGCAGGCCGCCGGGGTGTACGTGATGAACTTCCTGCCCCGGCCGGCCGAGAGCACGCCGGGCACCGAGCGGATTCCCTGGTATCACCGCAACGTCGACTACGACGAGATCGCGTTCTTCCACGGCGGATCGCTGTTCGGCGTCCCGATGCCGCCCGGCCTGATCAGCCACGCCCCCCAAGGTGTGCACCACGGCGCACCGGAGAAGGCCCGCGAGCGGGCCCGGCGCAAGTTCGACGAGTACGACCGGGTCGACTGGTCGGTAATCGCCATCGACACCCGCCGCCGCCTGCAGCCCTCCCCCGCGGTGCTCGCCCATGACCTGGGCCAGCACCGGTGAGCACACCGCGCCACGACTACGACCGGATCCCCTATCTCATTGCCTACCAGAATGATTCGGGGGTACGCGACGTCTACGGCGGGGTCGCCGAGCTGGTCGTGCTGGAGAGCCACCTGCTGCGGCCCCGTGACACCTCGTCGAAGACGGTGCTGGTGTTCATGCACCCGATCGGCGGCGGCGCATACCTGCCGATGATCAACGCGCTGGCCCGCGCCGGTCACCACGTCATCTACTGCAACAGCCGCTTCCGGGGCACCGACACCTCGCTGCTGATGGAGAAGGTGGCGCAGGACCTCGGGGAATGCATCAAAGACGCCCGCGACCGGCTCGGCTATTCGACGGTGGTGCTGGCCGGCTGGAGCGGCGGGGGTTCGCTGTCGGTGTTCTACCAGCAGCAGGCCCAGCACCCGACGGTGATCGCCGCCCCGTCCGGCGACGGGCCGGACCTGACGAAACTGGGCCTCATCCCGGCCGACGGCCTGCTGCTGCTGGCCGCCCACATCAGCCGCCACGGCACGCTCACCGAATGGCTCGACGCGTCCATCCTCGACGAGTCCGACCCGTCGCGCCGGGACCCCGAACTCGACCTGTACGACCCGGACAACCCCAACCAGCCGCCGTATTCCGCGGAGTTCCTGGACCGCTACCGGGCCGCCCAGATCGCCCGCAACCGGCGAATCACCGCCTGGGTCAAGGACAAACTCGCCGAACTGCGCGCCGCCGGCCGGCCCGACGACGAGTTCTGCTTCGTCGTGCACGGCACCATGGCCGATCCCCGCTGGCTGGACCCGACCGTGGACCCCAACGATCGCGCACCGGGCACCTGCTATCTCGGCGACCCGCAGGTGGTGAACAACTCCCCCATCGGGCTGGCCCGGTACTGCTCGCTGCGCAGCTGGCTGTCCCAGTGGAGCTACGACGACGCCAACGCCGACGCAGTGGCCGCCGGCCCGGACATCGCGGTGCCCACGCTGGTCATCGGCAACCGCGCCGACGACGCCTGCACCCCCAGCCACACCCACCGGCTGTTCGACGCGATCGGCTGCCCGGACAAGGAGCTGCACGAGATCGACGGCGCCAACCACTACTACTCCGGGCCGCAGCAGCGCGACGCCCTGGGCCAGGCGGTGGCGATCTGCACGGACTGGCTGTCCCGGCACGGGTTTGACCGATGATGTCTGCGATGCTGGACCGATGAACAGCGCGCCGGTCACCGGGCCCCTGGACGGCATCCGGGTCGTCGAGGTCGGCACCCTGATCTCCGGGCCGTTCGCCGGGCGCCTGCTCGGCGACATGGGCGCCGAAGTCATCAAGATCGAACCGCCCGGCGCGCCCGACCCGCTGCGCACCTGGGGCCAGGCCGACATCGACGGCGAGCGGGTGTTCTGGACCGTGCACGCCCGCAACAAAAAGGCCGTCACGCTCGATCTGCGCCACCCACGGGGCCGGGAGTTGTTCCTGGATCTCGTCGAACGCGCCGACATCGTGGTGGAGAACTTCCGGCCCGGCACCCTGGAACGCTGGGACCTTGGTTACGACGTGCTGGCGCAGCGCAACCCGGGGATCATCCTGGTGCGGGTGTCCGGTTACGGGCAGACCGGACCGAATGCCGGCAAGGCGGGGTACGCCTCGGTGGCCGAGGCCGAATCCGGGCTGCGGCATATGAACGGGTTCCCCGGCGGCCCGCCGCCGCGGCTGGCACTGTCGCTGGGTGATTCGCTGGCCGGGATGTTCGCCGCCCAGGGCGCGCTGGCCGCCCTGTACCGGCGCACCGTCACCGGACGCGGCCAGGTCGTCGACACCGCGCTCACCGAATCCTGTTTGGCGGTACAGGAATCCACCATTCCCGACTACGACGCCGGCGGGGTGGTGCGCGGCCCGTCGGGCACCCGCCTGGACGGCATCGCGCCGTCGAACATCTACCGCAGCGCCGACGGCTCCTGGGTGGTGATCGCCGCCAACCAGGACACCGTGTTCACCCGGCTGTGCGCCGCGATGGACACCCCGGAGCTGGCGACCGATGAGCGGTTCGCCGATCACCTTGCCCGCGGCCGCAATCAGGACGAGCTCGACGACATCATCGGATCCTGGGCGGCGATCCGCCAGCCCGGCGAGATCATCGACACGCTATCGGCGGCCGGGGTGATCGCCGGGCCGATCAACACCGTCGCCGAGGTCCTCACCGACCCGCAGCTGCTGGCCCGGAACATGATCGTCGACCACTGGGATGAGCGGGTCGGACGAAACATCAAGGGCCCCGGGGTGGTTCCGGTGCTCTCGGAATCTCCCGGCTCGGTGCGCTCGGCCGGCCCCCCGCGCCCCGGATCACACAACGACGAGATCTACCGCGGCCTGCTGGGCCGCGACGACGCCGAGATCGCCGCGCTGGCCGAGGAGGGTGTGCTGTGACGCTGCCGCAGCGGGTGGACATCCGGGAGGTCGGGCTGCGCGACGGTCTGCAGCTGGAGGACCCGCTGCCGCTGTCGGCGAAACTGGAGCTGCTCGACGCCCTGGTGGCCACCGGGGTGCGCGAGATCGAGGCGACCGCGTTCGTGTCCCCGTCGAAGGTGCCCGCACTGGCCGACGCCGCCGAATTGGCCGCCGCGCTGGCCCGGTTCGACACCGTCGAGTTCTCCGCGCTGGTGGCCGGCCCGGGCGGTGCACGACGGGCGGTGGCCGACGGGATCGGATCGATCGAGTACGTGGTGTCGGCCGCCGACGGGCATTCGCGGGCCAATGTGGGCCGCGACACCGCCGAGGCGACCGCCGCCATCGCCGACATCGTGGCGATCGCCCACGACGGCGGAGCGCGCCTGGAAGTGATCATCGCGACCGCCTGGGACTGCCCGTTCGACGGGCCCACGCCGACCCAACGCGTCCTCGACATCGTGGCGGCGGCGGTGGCGGCGGGCGCCGACCGGGTCGCGCTGGCCGACACCATCGGCACCACCACCCCGGGCCGGGTCACCGCGCTGATCGCGGCCGTGCGGCCGCTGATCGGGCAGTTGCCGCTGGGCGCGCACTTTCACAACACCCGCGGCTCCGGGCTGGCCAGCGCGTACGCGGCGGTGTTGGCCGGGGTGACCCGGTTGGACGCCTCGGTCGGCGGGCTCGGCGGCTGCCCGTTCGCCCCCGGCGCAACCGGCAACATCGCCACCGAGGATCTGGCGTACCTGCTGCGCGACAGCGGCGTCGACACCGGCATCGACCTGGACGCGGCGATCGCCGCCGCCGAGCTGGCCCAGCGCCTGGTCGGCCACGAGCTGCCCAGTGCCCTGCTGCGCGCCGGGGACCGGCGGCTGGGCAGCTGAATCGCCGGGCTGCTTAGAACCAGACCTGGAAACCGCCCAGGATGGTGTTCATGTCGCGGACGTAGTCGGCGTTGGTCGGGTCGGCGGTCTGCATGGTGACCACGGCGCTGTAGTAGGTGTCACCGTTGCGCACGCCGACGATGACCGCGTTGACCGGGCGCCCTTCCAGGGTGTAGCCGACCCGCATGCTGGCGTGCCCGCAGACCACGCCCGCTTCGGCCGTCTCCACCGTCATGCCGTGCTGGTTCAGCCCGGTCAGCTCGGCGTCGATCACCTTCTGTTCGCTGTCGATGCCCTGGGGTCCCTGCGAGGCGGTGACGACGGCGTTCGGCGTGAAGTCGTTGGCCCGCATGCCCTGGTTCACGATGACCCCGCGCACGATCTGGGAATCGAGTCTGGTGTTGCGTTCCCAGCCGGCCGGCTGCGGGATCGCCAGTACCGGCTGTCCGGAACTGGCCGGCTGCAGCGTCAGCATCGACGTGGTGGCGGCCGCACACCCGCCGGCGACGGCGGGGTCCTGCGGCTTGTCCGCCTCCGTCGTGGTGCTGGTGGTCCCGGACGCCCCCGGGGATTCGGCGACGCCGTCGCCGCTCACTTCGCGGGAACACCCGGCCAGTGCGAGGCCGCCGATCAGCAGGCCCGCGGCGGCCAGCCCGGAGAATCTGTGCATCTGGACCCCTCATGTCGTCACGCCACAGTGTTGCCTCGACGCTACCCGGGGCAATCCCCGGCGGGGTGCGCCGGTTGCGCCGTAGGATTCCCGGCGTGCCCGACACCGCCCTGCGGGTCCTGGTCTACAGCGACAACGCCCGCACCCGAGAGCAGGTTCTGCTGGCGCTGGGCCGCCGGATCCACCCGGACCTGCCGGAGCTGAGCTACCTGGAGGTGGCCACCGCGCCGGTGGTGATCAAGGCCCTCGACGCCGGCGGGGTCGACCTGGCCATTCTCGACGGCGAGGCCACCCCGGCCGGCGGTATGGGGATCGCCAAGCAGCTCAAGGACGAGATCGCCGACTGCCCGCCGATCCTGGTGCTGACCGGCCGTCGCGACGACGCCTGGCTGGCCCGCTGGTCACGCGCGGAGGCCGCGGTCGCCCATCCGATCGACCCGATGGTGCTCGCCGATACCGTCAGCGACCTGCTGCGCAGCCGCTGAGCACACCCGGCGCACGCAGTGAACGCCACCGGCACAGCGAAAGACCCTACGTCCCAATCGATTACGCAGCAACCATCGCGACGGAACGTCTACAGCGATCCTAGCCAAAACGCATCGGAAGACTGACTAACATCGCTACGCTGTGTCGCAGCTCACAACGACAGCCCACGTGAGGAGCGGCCCGGCGAATGGCTCTGTACACGCCCATTCTGATTCTGGGGGCCATTGCTGCGCTGTTCGCGGTCGGTTCGGTGGGAATCGCCCTGCTCATCGGCCCCCGCCGGTACAACCGGGCCAAGCTGGAGGCCTACGAGTGCGGCATCGAACCGGCCGAACCGGCCGGCCACACCGGGCAGCGATTCCCGATCAAGTACTACCTGACCGCGATGCTGTTCATCGTCTTCGACATCGAGATCGTGTTCCTGTACCCGTGGGCGGTGGCCTTCGACCGGATGGGCATCTTCGCCCTGGTGGAGATGATGCTGTTCATGGCGACGGTGTTCGTCGCCTACGCCTACGTGTGGCGCCGAGGCGGTCTGGAATGGGACTAGAAGAGGCGCTGCCCGGCGGGATCCTGCTGACCACCGTGGAGAAGGTGGCCGGGTTCGTGCGCAAGGGCTCCCTGTGGCCGGCGACGTTCGGCCTGGCCTGCTGCGCCATCGAGATGATGGCGACGGCCGGCCCCCGCTTCGACATCGCCCGGTTCGGCATGGAGCGGTTTTCCGCCACCCCGCGCCAGGCCGATCTGATGATCGTCGCGGGCCGGGTCAGCCAGAAGATGGCACCGGTGCTGCGCCAGGTCTACGACCAGATGGTCGAGCCGAAATGGGTGCTGGCGATGGGTGTCTGCGCGTCCTCGGGCGGCATGTTCAACAACTACGCCATCGTCCAGGGCGTCGACCACGTCGTCCCGGTCGACATCTACCTGCCCGGCTGCCCCCCGCGCCCGGAGATGCTGCTCAACGCCATCCTCACCCTGCACGCCAAGATCGCCGAGATGCCGCTGGGGGTGCACCGCGACCAGGTGATCGCCGCCGCCGAGGCCGCGGCGCTGAACTCCCCGACCACCCTGGAACTCAAGGGGCTGCTGCGGTGAGCGAAACCGACGACGCGGGCCCCGAGGTGATCGGCGTGCGCCACGGCATGTTCGGCGCCAGCGGCTCCGGAGACACTTCCGGCTACGGCCGACTGGTCCGCACCGTCGCACTGCCCGGCGGTTCCCCGCGGCCCTACGGCGGCTACTTCGACGCGGTCGTCGACCGGCTCGCCGAACTGCTCGCCGACGACTTCGATGACGCCGTGCAACGCGTCGTCGTGTACCGCGGCCAGATCACCCTGCACGTCGAACGCGACCGGTTGCCGACCGTCGCACAACTGCTGCGCGACGACGAGGAACTGCGCTTCGAGTTCTGCGCCGGCGTGTCCGGCGTGCACTACCCGGACGACACCGGCCGGGAACTGCACGCGGTCTACCCGCTCATGTCCATCACCCACAATCGGCGAATCCAGCTCGAAGCCACCTGCCCGGACACCGATCCGCACCTGCCGTCGCTGTTTTCGGTGTATCCGACCACCGACTGGCACGAGCGCGAGACCTTCGACTTCTTCGGCATCGTCTTCGACGGGCACCCCGGCCTGACCCGCATCGAGATGCCCGACGACTGGGTCGGCCACCCGCAACGCAAGGACTACCCGCTCGGCGGCATCCCCGTCGAGTACCACGGCGCCCAAATCCCGCCGCCGGATGAGCGCAGGGCGTACTCATGACCGAAACCGCAATCACCCTCGGCGGCCAGGACTGGGACGACGTGGTTGTCGCGGCCCGCGCCGGCGTCGCACCCGGCGAGCGAATCGTCGTCAACATGGGCCCGCAGCACCCGTCCACCCACGGCGTGCTGCGGCTGATCCTGGAGATCGACGGCGAGACGGTCACCGAGGCGCGCTGCGGCATCGGCTATCTGCACACCGGCATCGAAAAGAACCTGGAGTACCGCACCTGGACCCAGGGCGTCACGTTCGTCACCCGAATGGACTACCTGTCCCCGTTCTTCAACGAGACGGTGTACTGCCTCGGGGTGGAGACCCTGCTGGGCATCACCGACGATATCCCGGAGCGGGCCACCGTCATCCGGGTGATGCTGATGGAACTCAACCGGATCTCCAGCCACCTGGTGGCCCTGGCCACCGGCGGCATGGAACTGGGCGCGATGAGCGCCATGTTCTTCGGCTTCCGGGAACGCGAAGAGATCCTCAACGTGTTCGAGGCGATCACCGGCCTGCGGATGAACCACGCCTACATCCGGCCCGGCGGCCTGGCCGCCGACCTGCCCGACGACGGGGTGGCCCGGGTGCAGCGGCTGCTGGACCTCCTGCCCGGGCGGCTGGCCGAATTCGAACGCCTGCTGCGGGAGAACTACATCTGGAAGGCCCGCACCGTCGACGTGGGCCATCTGGACCTGACCGGCTGCATGGCACTGGGCATCACCGGCCCGGTGCTGCGCGCCACCGGCCTGCCGCATGACCTGCGCAAGGCCCAACCCTATTGCGGCTACGAAGATTACGACTTCACCGTGATCACCGGCAGCAACTGCGACTGCTATGACCGGTTCGTCATCCGGGTCGAGGAGATGAACGAGTCCCTCAAGATCGTGCGGCAGTGCCTGGACCGGCTGGCACCCGGGCCGGTGATGATCGACGACAGGAAGCTGGCCTGGCCGGCCGACCTGGCGTTGGGCCCCGACGGGCTGGGAAACTCCCCGGCGCACATCGCGAAGATCATGGGGAAGTCCATGGAGGGGCTGATCCACCACTTCAAGTTGGTGACCGAGGGGTTCCGGGTGCCCGCCGGGCAGTGCTACGTCGCGGTGGAATCCCCGCGCGGGGAGTTGGGGGTGCAGATGGTGTCCGACGGCGGAACCCGGCCCTACCGGGTGCATTACCGCGACCCGTCGTTCACCAACCTGCAGGCGGTCGCCGCGATGGGCGAGGGCGGCATGGTCGCCGACCTGATCGCCGCGGTGGCGTCCATCGACCCGGTCATGGGCGGGGTCGACCGATGAACCCCATTGACCTCCCGCTGGGCCGGCCGAGCGAGCCGGTCCCCCGCATCGCCGGCCCGGACACTTTCCCCGACGACGTGTTGGCCGGGCTGGCCGCCGACGCCGCCACCATCATCGCCCGCTACCCTCAGCCCCGCTCCGCACTGCTGCCGCTGCTGCACCTGGCCCAGTCCGTCGACGGCTACCTCACCGACGCCGGAATCCGGTTCTGCGCACAGCAATTGGGCCTCACCGACGCCGAGGTGACCGCCGTGGCCACCTTCTACTCCATGTACCGGCGCACCCCCACCGGCCGCTACCTGGTCGGCGTGTGCACCAACACGCTGTGCGCGATCATGGGCGGCGACGCGATCCTGGACACCCTCAAAGCCCACCTCGACATCGAGGACGGCGAGACCACCTCCGACGGCGCGGTCACCCTGGAACACATCGAGTGCAACGCGGCGTGCGACTACGCGCCCGTCGTGATGGTCAACTGGGAGTTCTTCGACAACCAGACCCCTTCGGGTGCCATGGATCTGGTCGACGAGCTGCGCGCCGGGCATCCGGTCGTACCCACCCGTGGGGCACCGCTGTGCCCGTTCACCCAGACCGCCCGCACGCTGGCCGGGTTGCCCGACCCTCGGCCCGACACCGGGCCGCTGTTCACTGGGGACGCGACGCTGGCCGGCCTGCGGGTGGCCCGGGAACAGCAGGGGCGCTCGTGAGCACACCGCTGACCCCGGTGCTGAGCCGGTTCTGGGACGCCGATTCGGCGTGGACGCTGGAAACCTATGAGCGCCACCATGGTTACCGGGCGCTGCGCAAGGCCCTGGCGATGACCCCGGACCAGGTCATCAACCTGGTCAAGGAATCCGGGCTGCGCGGGCGCGGCGGCGCCGGGTTCCCCACCGGCACCAAGTGGTCGTTCATCCCGCAGAACGAGCCCGATCCCAAACCCCACTACCTGGTGATCAACGCCGACGAGTCCGAACCCGGCACCTGCAAGGACATTCCGCTGCTGATGACCACCCCGCACTTCCTGGTGGAGGGCGCGATCATCGCCGCGTACGCGATCCGCGCCCGGCACGCCTTCGTCTACGTGCGCGGCGAGGTGGTGCCGGTGCTGCGCCGACTGCAGGCCGCCGTCGCCGAGGCGTACGCCGCCGGATACCTGGGCCGCAACATCCTCGGCTCCGGTGTCGACGTCGACTTGGTGGTGCACGCCGGGGCCGGCGCCTACATCTGCGGCGAGGAAACCGCCCTGCTCGATTCCCTGGAGGGCCGCCGGGGCCAGCCGCGGCTGCGCCCGCCGTTCCCGGCTGTCGCCGGCCTGTATGCCTGCCCGACGGTGGTCAACAACGTCGAATCGATCGCCTCGGTCCCGCCGGTAGTGCTCGGCGGCACCGACTGGTTCCGCAGCATGGGCACCGACAAATCCCCCGGCTTCACCCTGTATTCGCTGTCCGGGCACGTGAATCGGCCCGGGCAGTACGAGGCGCCGCTGGGCATCACGCTGCGCGAATTGCTGGACTACGCCGGCGGCGTCCGCACCGGGCACACCCTGAAGTTCTGGACCCCGGGAGGCTCGTCCACCCCACTGCTGACCCCCGAGCACCTCGATGTGCCGCTGGACTACGAGGGGGTGGGGTCGGTCGGGTCGATGCTGGGCACCAAGGCCCTGCAGATCTTCGACGAAACCACCTGCGTGGTGCGCGCGGTGCGCCGGTGGACGCAGTTCTACGCCCACGAGTCCTGCGGCAAGTGCACGCCGTGCCGGGAGGGCACCTACTGGCTGGCCCAGATCTACGAGCGGCTGGAGACCGGCCGCGGCGAGCCCGACGACCTGGACAAGCTCGACGAGATCGCCGACGCGATCCTCGGCAAAGCGTTCTGCGCCCTCGGCGACGGTGCGGCCAGCCCGATCATGAGTTCGCTCAAGTGGTTCCGCGACGAGTACGAGCAGCACCTGTCCGGCGGCTGCCCGTTCGACCCGGCCGCGTCGATGCTCGTCGCACCCGCGGGGGTCCCGCGGTGACCGCCGAACAGACCACCGGAGCGCCACAGGCGGTCGATCTGGTCACCCTTACCATCGACGACCAGCAGGTCAGCGTGCCCAAGGGCACCCTGGTGATCCGGGCCGCCGAGATGATCGGCGTGGTCATCCCCCGATTCTGCGACCACCCGCTGCTGGAACCGGTCGGCGCCTGCCGCCAGTGCCTGGTCGAGGTCGAGGGCCAGCGCAAGCCACTGGCGTCGTGCACCACCACCGTCACCGAGGGGATGGTGGTGCGCACCCAGCAGACCAGCCCGGCCGCCGACAAGGCCCAGCACGGGATCATGGAGTTCCTGCTGATCAACCACCCGCTGGACTGCCCGGTCTGCGACAAGGGCGGCGAGTGCCCGCTGCAGAACCAGGCAATGGCGCACGGGCGCACCGAAACCCGGTTCACCGACGTCAAACGCACCTATCCCAAACCGATTCCGCTGTCCGCGGAGATCCTGCTGGACCGGGAACGCTGCGTGCTGTGCGCCCGGTGCACCCGGTTCTCCGAACAGATCGCCGGCGACCACTTCATCGAGATGCTGGAACGCGGTGCGCTGCAACAGGTCGGCATCGCCAACGGTGAGCCGCTGGACTCCTACTTCGCCGGCAACACCATCCAGATCTGCCCGGTCGGCGCGCTGACATCGACGGACTACCGGTTCCGCGCGCGCCCGTTCGACCTGGTGTCCACCCCGAGCATCTGCGAACACTGCGCGGGTGGCTGCGCGCAGCGCACCGATCACCGTCGCGGTACGGTGATGCGCCGCCTCGCCGGCGACGATCCCGAGGTCAATGAGGAATGGAACTGCGACAAGGGCCGATTCGCCTTCCGCTACCCCAGCGCCGACGACCGGATCACCACCCCGCTGGTCCGCGACGGCAACGGCCTGCGCCCCGCGTCCTGGCCCGAGGCGCTGGCGGTGGCCGCCGCCGGGCTGGCACCGGCCATCGGGCGCACCGGGGTGCTCGTCGGCGGCCGGGCGACCCTCGCCGACGCCTACGGCTACGCGAAGTTCGCCCGATCGGTGCTGCGCAGCAACGATATCGACTTCCGGGCCCGTGCCCACTCAGCCGAAGAGACCGACTTCCTGACCGGCTGCGTGGCCGGGCGATACGACGGGCTGACCTACGCGCAACTCCAGGATGCGCCGGTGGTGGTGCTGGCCGGGTTCGAACCGGAAGAGGAAAGCCCGATCGTCTTCCTGCGGTTGCGCAAGGCGGTGCGCACCCGCGGCCAACAGGTCATCACCATCGCCCCGCTGCTCAGCCGCGGCGCCGCCAAACTGAACGCCCGGCTGATCCCGACACCGCCGGGTGACGAGGCCGCCGCGCTGCGCATCCTGGCCGGCCAGCTGCGCCCGGGCAGCGTCATCCTGCTCGGGGAACGCCTGGCGGCGGCCGCGGGCGCGTTCTCCGCCGCCGTCGCGCTGGCCGAGGCGACCGGGGCGACGCTCGCCTGGATCCCGCGCCGGGCCGGCGAACGCGGCGCCCTGGAGGCCGGCTGCCTGCCGACCCTGCTGCCCGGCGGGCGGCCCGTCGCCGACGACACCGCCCGGGCCCAGACCGCCGCGGTGTGGGGCGCCGCGGCGCTGCCCGAACACCCCGGCCGCGACACCACCGCCATGCTGGCCGCCGCGACCGCCGGGGAGCTGGGCGCACTGGTCGTCGGCGGCGTCGAGGTCGCCGACCTGCCCGAGCCGCACGCGGCCCGCGCCGCCCTGGCGGCTTGCGGCTTCCTGGTCAGCCTGGAGCTGCGCCGCAGCGAGGTCGCCGCCGCCGCCGACGTGGTGTTCCCGGTCGCCGCCGTCACCGAGAAGTCCGGGGCGTTCCTGAACTGGGAGGCCCGGTGGCGTCCGTTCGGCCCGGTGTTCAACACCGGCGCCAACGCCGACCTGCGGGTGCTCTCCATGCTCGCCGAGTACCTCGGTGCCGATCTCGGCCTGCGCCAGCCGGCGGACGTGACCGCCGAGCTGACCGCGCTGGGCCCCTGGTCCGGCCCGTTCGGGGCGGCCCCGAACGCGAGCGGCCCCGGGTCGCTGCTGGCCGGTCCGGGCGAGGCGGTGCTGGCCGGCTGGCGGATGCTGCTCGACTCCGGCCGCGGGCAGGACGGCGACGCCGAGCTCACCGCCACCGCCCGCCCCGCGGTGTTGCACCTGTCGGCCGCCACGGCCGCCGGGATCGGCGCCCGCGACGGCGACCGGGTCGCCGTGGCGACCGAGCGCGGCGCGCTCGCCCTGCCGCTGGTGATCACCGAGATGCCCGACGCGGTGGTGTGGGTGCCGCTGAATTCCGTTGTGTCGGTGACCGATCGCCTCGGCGTCGGGCCCGGCGCGGTGGTACGGATCGGACGGGAACCCTGATGCAGCATCCGGATATGACATTGTTCGGCCACGACCCATGGTGGCTGATGCTGATCAAGGCCGTCGCGGTCTTCGGCTTCCTGGTGCTGACCGTGCTGGTGGCGATCCTGGTCGAGCGCAAGGTGCTGGGCCGGATGCAGGACCGGTTCGGCCCCAACCGGGTCGGGCCGTGGGGGCTGCTGCAGTCATTGGTCGACGGGATCAAGCTCGCCCTCAAGGAGGGCCTGCTGCCGGCCGGAGTGGACCGCCCCATCTACCTGCTGGCCCCGGTCATCGCGACCATCCCGGCGATCATGGCGTTCGCGGTGATCCCGATGGGCCCGGCGGTCAGCATGTTCGGGCACCGAACCCCGTTGCAGCTGACCGATCTTCCGGTCGCGGTGCTCTACATCCTGGCCGTCGCGTCGGTCGGCGTGTACGGCATCGTGCTGGCCGGCTGGTCGTCGAGATCGACCTACCCGCTGCTCGGCGGGCTGCGCTCGAGCGCCCAGGTGATCTCCTACGAGATCGCCATGGCGCTGTCGTTCGCGGCGGTGTTCCTCTACGCCGGAACCATGTCGACGTCGGGCATCGTCGCCGCCCAGCAGCGCACCTGGTACGTCTTCCTGCTGCTGCCGTCGTTCCTGGTGTACCTGACCTCGATGGTCGGCGAGACCAACCGGGCACCGTTCGACCTGCCCGAGGCCGAGGGTGAACTGGTCGCCGGGTTCCACACCGAGTACTCGTCGCTGAAGTTCGCGATGTTCATGCTCGCCGAGTACATCAACATGACGACGGTGTCGGCGCTGGCCACCACCATGTTCCTCGGCGGCTGGCACGCACCGTGGCCGCTGAGTCTGATCCCCGGCGTCAACGCCGGTTGGCTACCGCTGATCTGGTTCGTCGCCAAGGTGTGGCTGTTCATGTTCGGCTACATGTGGCTGCGCGCCGCACTGCCGCGGATGCGCTACGACCAGTTCATGGCCCTGGGCTGGAAGCTGCTGATTCCGGTGTCGCTGGCGTGGATCATGGTGGTCGCCATCACCCGCACGCTGCGCGCCGAGGGCCTGTCCCCGTGGGGCACGGTCGTTTTGAACACCCTGTTCACCCTGGCGGTGATGGGCGCGCTGATGCTGCGGAACCGGCGGCGGCGCAACCGGGTTCGACGGGCGACCACGCCACCGCCGGACGCCGGGGCGTTCCCCGTTCCGCCGCTGCCCCGGGAGGTCACCCATGCCTAAATTCTTCGAAGCCCTCGGCGGCTTCCGGGTCACCGGGCACCGCATTTTTTCGGGAGGCCACGCATGACCAAGTTTTTCGAGGCCCTCGGCGGCTTCCGGGTCACCGGGCACACGATGTTCAAACGCCCGATGACCGAGCAGTACCCGGACGTGAAAACGCCCACGGCGCCGCGCTATCACGGCCGCCACCAGCTGAACCGGTACGCCGACGGGCTGGAGAAGTGCATCGGCTGCGAACTGTGCGCGTGGGCCTGCCCGGCCGACGCGATCTTCGTCGAGGGCGCCGACAACACCGAGGACGCGCGGTTCTCCCCCGGTGAACGCTACGGCCGCGTCTACCAGATCAACTACCTGCGCTGCATCGGCTGCGGCCTGTGCATCGAGGCTTGCCCGACCCGGGCGCTGACCATGACCAACGACTACGAGCTGGCCGACGACAACCGCCGCGACCTGATCTACGGCAAGGACAAACTGCTCGCCCCGCTGCAGCCCGGGATGGCCGCCCCGCCGCACGCGATGGCCGACGGCTGCTCCGACGACGACTACTACCTGGGCCGGGTCGGCCCGGTCGATCACCTGCAGGAGCCCACCGCGCAGGAGGCCGCCGATGAGCGGTGAGCAGGTCGCGTTCTGGGTGCTGGGTTTTGTCGCCGTCATCGGGGCGATCGGGGTGGTCAGCGCCCGCAAGGCGGTGTACTCGGCGCTGTTTTTGGCCGCCACCATGATCGCCCTGGCGCTGCTGTACGTCGCCCAGGGCGCCCTGTTCCTCGGGGTGGTGCAGGTGGTGGTCTACACCGGCGCGGTGATGATGCTGTTCCTGTTCGTGCTGATGCTCATCGGCGTCGACTCGGCCGAGTCGCTGTCGGAAACCTTGCGGGGACAACGGTTCACCGCGGTCGCCACCGGGCTGGGCTTCGGCGTGCTGCTGATCGCCGGGATCGGCACCGCCGCCACGCCGACGCCGATCGGCCTGGAGAAGGCCAACGCCGGCGGCAACGTCGAGGGCCTGGCCGCGCTGATCTTCACCCGCTACCTGTGGGCGTTCGAGGTGACCAGCGCGCTGCTGATCACCGCCGCCATCGGCGCCATGGTGCTGGCGCACCGGGAACGCCTCGTCGCCCGCTTGACCCAACGCCAGTTGGCCGCCGAACGGTTCGCGCCCGGCGGCCGCGCCACCCCGCTGCCCAACCCCGGGGTGTTCGCCCGGGCCAACGCCGTCGACGTCGCCGCGCTGCGCCCCGACGGCAGCCCCGAGCCGTCGTCGGTCAACACCCTGCTGGTCCCCCGCTCCGGCGCACCGGCCCGCGGACAGGAGCCGTCGTCGTGAACCCGGACAACTACCTGTACCTGTCGGGGTTGTTGTTCACCATCGGCGCCGCCGGCTTCCTGCTGCGGCGCAGCGCGATCGTCATGTTCATGTGCGTGGAGCTGATGCTGAATGCCGCCAACCTCGCGTTCGTCACCTTCGCCCGGGTGCACGGCCAGCTCGACGGGCAGGTGGTCGCCTTCTTCACCATGGTGGTCGCGGCCTGCGAGGTGGTCATCGGGCTGGCCATCATCATGACCATCTTCCGCAACCGGCACAGCACCGATGTCGACGACAACCACCTGCTGCGGCACTAGGGACCGGACCCGATGACCTTCGATCAGATGACCACACTGTGGTGGATCCCCATCGCCGCACCGCTGGCCGGGGCGGCGGTGCTGCTGCTCGGCGGTCGGCGCACCGATCGGTGGGGCCACCTGCTGGCCACCGCTGCGGTGTCCGCGTCGTTCGCCGCGGCCGTCGTCGGGTTCGTGCGAATGCTGGGCCGCGACACCGCCCACCGCGCGGTCGACGGGACCCTGTTCTCCTGGGTGCCCACCGCCGGGCTGCACATCGACTTCGGTTTGCGCGCCGACCAACTCAGCGTGTGCTTCGTGCTGCTGATCACCGGTGTCGGGGCGCTGATCCACGTGTACTCGATCGGCTACATGGCCCACGACCCGGACCGGCGACGGTTCTTCGCCTACCTGAACCTGTTCGTGGCGGCGATGCTGCTGCTGGTACTGGCCGATAACTACTTCGGCCTGTACGTGGGCTGGGAGGGCGTCGGCTTGGCGTCCTACCTGCTGATCGGGTTCTGGTCGCAAAAGCCCAGCGCCGCCGCGGCGGCCAAGAAGGCGTTCGTGGTCAACCGGGTCGGTGACATCGGGCTGGTGCTGGGCATCGGCTGGATGTTCGCCGTCACCGGGACGGTGTCGTTCGCCGGGGTGTTCGCCGTCGCGCCGGACGCCTCGCAGTCCGCGCTGACCGGCATCGGGCTGCTGTTGCTGCTTGCGGCGTGCGGCAAGTCCGCGCAGGTGCCGCTGCAGTCCTGGCTCGGCGACGCCATGGAAGGCCCAACGCCGGTGTCGGCGCTGATCCACGCCGCGACCATGGTGACCGCCGGCGTGTACCTGATTGTCCGCTCCGGCCCGATCTTCAACACCGCGCCCGCCGCGCAGACCGCGGTGGTGACCGTCGGCGCGGTCACCCTGCTGTTCGGCGCCGTCATCGGCTGCGCCAAGGACGACATCAAGAAAGCCCTCGCGGCATCCACCATGAGCCAGATCGGCTACATGGTGCTGGCCGCGGGTCTGGGCCCGGCCGGCTACCCGGTGGCCATCCTGCACCTGCTGACCCACGGGTTCTTCAAGGCCGGACTGTTCCTCGGCGCCGGTTCGGTCATGCACGCCATGAACGACGAGACCGACATCCGCCGCTTCGGCGGCCTGCGCACGGTGCTGCCGATCACCTTCGTCACCTTCGGCATCGGCTATCTGGCGATCATCGGGGTGCCGCCGTTCGCCGGCTTCTTCTCCAAGGACGCCATCATCGAGTCGGCGTTCGCCGCCGGCGGGGTGCGCGGCCTGGTGCTGGGCACCGCCGCGCTGGTCGGCGCCGGGATCACCGCGTTCTACATGACCCGGGTGATGCTGCTGACCTTCTTCGGCCGCCCCCGCTGGGACGAGGACGCCCACCCGCACGAGTCGCCGCCGGTGATGACCACCCCGATGATCGTGCTGGCGCTGGGGTCCCTGGGTGCCGGCGCCGCGCTGGCCGGGGGCAGGCTGGTGAGCTGGCTGGAGCCCGTCGTCGGCAGCCACCACGAGCACCCGGTGCTGCCGGGCTGGGCGATGACCATCATCATCCTGGCCGTGGTGTTCGCCGGGGCCTGGGCGGGCTGGCGGATGTACGCCGTCGAGCGGGTGGACCGGAGTGCGCCGCACGATGTTTCGGCGCTGACCCGGGCCGCCCGGCGCGACCTGTACGGCGACGCGGTCAACGAGGCGGTGTTCATGCGTCCGGGCCGCGGGCTGGCCACCGGGGTGGCCGTCGCCGATAACCGCGTCGTCGACGGCGCCGCCCGGCTCACCGCGGCCGCGGTGTCCCTGGCGTCCGGGCTGCTGCGGCGCGCCGAGACCGGCTACCTGCGGTCGTATGCGTTGTCCATGCTGGTCGGCACCGCGGCGGTGGCCGGATTGATCTGGGTGGTGGGCCGGTGACGACGACCCCGTGGTTGACGCTGCTGTGGGCGGTGCCGATGATCGGCGCGGCGGTGGTGATCGGGTTGCCGCGCTCGGCCGCGCACCTGGTGCGCCCGATCGCGCTGACCATCTCGCTGGCGGTGCTGTGGATCTCGGTGGTGCTGGCCGTCGGGTTCGACCCGGCCGGCGCGCAGTACCAGTTCGTCGAGGACCATCCGTGGATCCCGTCGTTCGGCACCGGATATCTGCTCGGGGTGGACGGGATCGCGCTGGCCCTGGTGCTGCTGACGACGGTGCTGGTGCCGCTGCTGCTGCTGGCCGGCTGGCGCGACACCCCCGACGAGACCGAACTGTCCGGCCGGGCGCCGCACGCCTACGTCGCACTGTTCCTCGCCGTCGAGTCGATGGTGCTCATCGCCCTGGTATCGCTGGACATCCTGCTGTTCTACGTGTTCTTCGAGGCCATGCTGATCCCGCTGTATTTTTTGATCGGCGGGTTCGGCGAGCGGTGTAGTTCCGCGAGCACGAGGCCCGACGACGACAGCTCCGGCGGATTCGGGGCGGGTGCGAAGCCGGCCCGCTCGGCGGCCGCGGTGCACTTCCTGCTGTACAACCTGCTCGGCGGCCTGGTGATGCTGGCCGCGGTGATCGGGCTTTACGTCGTCACCGCCACCGACTCGTCGTTCGCCGCCGGGACGTTCGACCTGCGGGCCATCGTCGGTGTGGCGGGCTCGGCCGGGTTGGCGGCCAACCCGGTCGTGCTGCACTTGCTGTTCCTCGGGTTCTTCTTCGCCTTCGCGGTGAAGGCGCCGCTGTGGCCGCTGCACCGCTGGCTGCCCGACGCCGCGGTGGAATCCACCCCGGCCACCGCGGTGCTGATGATGGCCGTCGTCGACAAGGTCGGCACCTTCGGCATGCTGCGCTACTGCTTGCAGCTGTTCCCGGACTCCTCGATCCTGTTCCGCCCGTTGGTCATCACCCTCGCGGTGATCGGCATCATCTACGGCGCGCTCGCGGCGATCGGCCAGCGCGACATCATGCGGCTGATCTCCTACACCTCGATCAGCCACTTCGGGTTCATCATCCTCGGCATCTTCGTGATGACCAGCGTCGGCCAGTCCGGCTCCGCGCTGTACATGGTCAACCACGGGCTGTCCACCGCCGCGCTGTTCCTGATCGCCGGATTCCTGGTGTCGCAGTTGGGCACCCGGGCGATCGCCGACTACGGCGGGGTGGCCAAGGTCGCGCCGGTGCTGGCCGGCACCTTCCTGGTCGCCGGCCTGGCCACCCTGTCGCTGCCCGGTCTGGCCCCGTTCGTCAGCGAATTCCTGGTCCTGGTCGGCACCTTCACCCGCTACCCGGTGGCCGCCGCGTTCGCCGCGACCGCGCTGGTGCTCTCGGCGGTCTACGTGCTGTGGCTCTACCAGCGGGTGATGACCGGCCCGGTGCGCGACGGCAGCAACCGGTTGCGTGACCTGCGCGGCCGGGAACTGCTGGTGGTCACCCCGCTGATCGCGCTGCTGATCGGGCTCGGCTGCTACCCGAAGCCGGTGCTCGACGTGATCGACCCGGCGGTCGGGCACACCCTGTCGATCATGGGGGTGAGTGACCCGTCGCCGTCGGCGGTGTCGCCGCGGACGGCGCAGGGCCCGGTGAGACACCCATGAGCGCAGCGCTTTCCGACCCGACCGTGCTGCCCGCCCCGGACGTGGCCTATCGGCTGCTGTCGCCGATGCTGATCGTCTTCGGCGCCGCCGTCGCCGGCGTGCTCATCGAGGCGTTCGCGCCGCGGCGGCACCGGTTCGCCGGCCAGCTCACCCTGGCTCTGACGGCCTCGGCGGCGTCACTGGCCATGCTGGTGGCTTCTGCGCGCGGGGTCGGCGCGCAGTCACTGGTCGGCGGCGCGGTGGCCCTGGATCGCCCGGCGCTGTTCTGCCAGGGCACCATCGTGGTGATCGGCGTGCTGGGCCTGCTGCTGATCGCCGAGCGCGCACAACCGGGCGACGGCGGCGGCCACGGACTGGACGCGTTCACCCCGCAGGGCTCCGCGGCACCCGGCAGCGTGGCCGAAAAGCAGGCCGCCGCAGCCGGTGTCGTGCAGACCGAGGTGTTCCCGCTGACGCTGTTCTCCATCGGCGGGATGATGCTGTTCGCGGCGGCCAATGACCTGCTGACGCTGTTCATCGGCCTGGAGGTGATGTCGCTGCCGCTGTACATCCTGGCCGGGCTGGCCCGCCGTCGCCGGCTGGCCTCCCAGGAAGCCGCACTGAAATACTTTCTGCTGGGCGCGTTCTCGTCGGCGCTGCTGTTGTTCGGGGTGGCGCTGATCTACGGTTTCGCCGGCACCCTGTCGGTGCCCGGGATCGGTGCGGCGATCGCCGGTCACCGCGACGACGGCTCGCTGTCGCTGGTGTTGATCGGGTCCGGGTTGCTGCTGGTCGGGCTGCTGTTCAAGGTCGGCGCGGTACCGTTCGGATCGTGGGTGCCCGACGTATACCAGGGCGCCCCGACGGCGGTCACCGCGTTCATGGCGGCGGCGGTGAAGATCGCCGGTTTCGGTGCGCTGCTGCGGATCTGCTACGTGGCACTGCCCGGGCTGGCCGACTCCTGGCGCCCCGCCCTGTGGGCAGTGGCGATCCTGACCATGGTCGTCGCCACCGTCGCCGCGGTCACCCAGAACGACGTCAAGCGGCTCTTGGCGTACTCGGCGGTGTCACACACCGGGTTCATCCTCACCGGGGTGATCGCGCTGAACGACGCCGGGGTCGCCGCCACCCTGTTCTACCTGTTCGCCTACGGTTTCTCCACCCTCGGCGCGTTCGCGGTGCTGACGCTGGTGCGCGACGCCGACGGCGACGGCGACGAGGCCACTTCGCTGGACCGCTGGGCCGGGCTGGGGCGGCGCTACCCGGTGCTGGGTGTGGTGTTCTCGCTGTTTCTGCTGGCGTTCGCCGGGATTCCGCTGACCAGTGGGTTCGTCGCGAAGTTCGCGGTGTTCAAGGCCGCCGCGTCCGGCGGCGCGATGCCGCTGGTGGTGGTCGGTGTGCTCGCCTCGGCGGTGGCCGCCTACTTCTACGTCCGGGTGATCATGCTGATGTTCTTCACCGACGCACCGGAGAACCCGCCGGTGCTGGTGCGGCCGAGCTGGACGACGGCGGCCACCGTCGCGCTGACCGCCGGCATCACCTTCGCGCTGGGGGCGCTGCCGCAGCCGCTGCTGGACCTGGCGAATTCGGCCATCGGTTTTCTGCGCTGAGCGCCGAGCGGTGCCCGGGTGCCGGTGCCCCGTTCACCGAGATCGACGACCCAGCTGTCGCACACACCCCATTCACCGAGGTCGACGCCGCACAACCACTCACCATGCGTCGCAAATGCATCAACAGTCACGCGACCGACGGGAGCCTTGGCCTGGACCGCGCTGCCTCTGCCCGCTGGTAACGGTAGGGCGATTCCCGGCGGCTTTTTCGCCCTGAGGTCACTGGTGTCAGCGAAACGGGTGCTCAGAACACCCGGACCTGGCCCTCCAGCGCGGGAACGGTGTCCGGCAGGTGGTAGGTCTCGATGCCGTTTTTGAACATCACCGCCTCCCGCGCATGTTCGGGCAGGTGCTTGACCAGCCAGCGCGGGTCGTCGAACGTCCAGTGCGGGTAGTCGGAGGAGAACAGCAGGATCTTCTCGCACTCCATCCACTCGAACGCCCGGGTGAGTTCGGTCTTGTCCTCGGGGTAGTCCAGCGGCTGGGTGGTGAACTTGATGTGTTCCTTGACGTATTCGCTGGGCTTGCGCTTGATGTCCATCCAGGATTTCCGCGCCTCGTAGATGGCGTCCATCCGCCACATCAGCGGCAGGATCCAGGTGAACGCGTGCTCGACGAACACGATCCGCAGCGTCGGGAATCGGTCGAAGACGCCGTCGAAGATCAGCGACATCACCTGGTTGGCGGCCAGCAGCGAGTAGCTGCACATGAAGTCGTGGTTGTAGCTGGGGAACCCGACCGGCGGGATTGGCAGTTCTTCGTGGTGGCTGCGCGACAGGTGGCAGCTGACGACGATGTCGTGGCGGGTGGCCGCGGCCCACACCGGGTCGTAGCACGGGTCGCCCCAGGACGGGCGGCGCTCGGCCTTGATCAGGATCTGCGCCATATAGGGATGCCCGGCCCACTTCTCGATCTCCGCGGCGGCGGCCGCCGGGGCCTCGATCGACACGCAGATCGAGCCGCGCCAGCGCTCGTGCCAGTTGTTGTGCGAGTCCAGCCAGTGGTTGGCCTGCCAGGAGTTCAGCGCCTGACTCATGGCGTGGTCGGCCTCGGGCAGCCGGGCCGGATACGCGCCGGGCTCCAGGATGGCGATGTCGGACCCGGCCTCCATGATCAGCTGCTTGAACGCCAGATCGGGGTCGCTGCAGGCGAACTCGCCGTCGGAGGGGAAGGTGTCCAGCCGCATGGCGTAGGAGTGCGCGTAGTCGGGGGCGTCGTAGTAGATCAGTTCGCCGTAGGTGTGGCTGCCCCAGTACTTGGTGCGCCACGGCTCGGGCAGGTATTCCACGAGCTGGCCGCGCTTGGGCATTGGGTGCACGTCGGAGTCGACGCACCGCACGGCGATGCGTTCGGCCGCGGGTTTGCGTTCACTGGCGGTGATCGTCATGGCAGAACCTCCGTCGCACGTGGTGCCGTCCGGGCCGCGGCGTGCACCGTCGTCTCCAACCTAGCCGACCGCTGAGCGAATGCACAGCAACCGATCAATATCAACCGCTTGTCATTGATGGCGGCGGGGGCTACCGTCGAACCGGACCCCACCGCGCCGCGCCCTCGACGCCGAGTACAGGAGTTTGCATGCCGCGTTTCCCCAAACCCGCCGAAGGCAGCTGGACCGAGCACTACCCGGCGCTCGGCACCGGTCCGGTGTCCTACGAGGACTCCATCAACCCGGAGATCTACGAGCTGGAGCGCAAGGCGATCTTCAAACGCGCCTGGCTCAACGTCGGCCGGGTGGAGTTGATCCCCCGCAAGGGCAGCTACTTCACCAAGGAACTGAAGGTCGTCAACACCTCGATCATCGTGGTGCGCACCAAGGCCGGCGAGGTCAAGGCGTTCCACAACATCTGCCGGCACCGCGGCAACAAACTCGTGTGGAACGACATCCCCACCGAGGAGACCAGCGGTGTGTGCCGTCAGTTCACCTGCAAGTACCACGCCTGGCGGTTCGACCTGGACGGCAACCTGACCTTCGTGCAGCAGGAGGGCGAGTTCTTCGACCTGGACAAGAACAAGTACGGCCTGGTTCCGGTGCACTGCGAGGTCTGGGAAGGCTTCATCTTCGTCAACTTCGCCGCCGAGCCCGAGCAGTCGCTGGCCGAATTCCTCGGCCCGATGGTTACCAACCTGCAGGGCTACCCGTTCGACAAACTGACCTCACGGTTCACCTACCGCGCCGAGGTGAACGCGAACTGGAAGCTCTACATGGACGCCTTCCAGGAGTTCTACCACGCCCCGATCCTGCACGCGAACCAGTCGCCGACGGCCTACTCCAAGGCCGCCGCCGAGGCCGGATTCGAGGCGCCACACTACCGCCTCGACGGCCCGCACCGACTGGTCAGCACCTCCGGGGTGCGGGTCTGGGAGATGTCGGCCGAGATGCGCAAGCCCATCGAGGACATCTGCCGCAGCGGACTGTTCGGACCGTGGGACAGCCCCGACCTCGGGCCCATGCCCGACGGGCTCAATCCCGCCAAGTGCGACCCGTGGGGCCTGGATTCGTTCCAGCTGTTCCCCAACTTCGTCATCCTGTTCTGGGGCCAGGGCTGGTATCTGACCTACCACTACTGGCCCACGTCGTACCGCAGTCACATCTTCGAATGCACCCTGTACTTCCCGGCGCCGCGCACCGCCCGCGAACGGGTCGCCCAGGAGCTGGCCGCCCAGTCGTTCAAGGAGTACGGCCTGCAGGACGCCAACACCCTGGAGGCCACCCAGTCCAGCCTGGAGACCCGGGTGGTGGGCGAATTCCTGTACTGCGATCAGGAGATCCTGCTGCGCCATCTGCACACCGAGACCGCCAACTGGATCGCCGACTACCAGACCAAGACCGCGGGAGTGTGACGAGATGGCCTTGCTGCCACCGGAATTCGCCGACCTGGAACCCTTCGCCGACTGGGCGCTGCCCGACGAGGCGGCCCGTTACGCCAAGCGGCTGGCATCCACCATGGCCCAGATGCAGGCGTTTTACGACGCCATCACCCCGCGGGCCGAGGAGGCCCTGTCCTACTGCGACAAATTCCCGCTCGACGACATGCCCGCCGACGTCGTCAACCTGATGCACCTGCTGTACTCGATGATCACGGTGTCGTTCCCGGTGGAGTGCTGGAAGCAGCCGCGGGTACCCGATTCCGGTGCCACCAGCCTGGACTGCGTCTACGAGCCGGCCCCGTGACCGAGCCGGTCACCGTCCTGAAGGCGGCGCGCTGGGCCGACGTGGTCAACGGCGAGATCCACGCCCCCGCCGTCGTCGTCGTGACGGGCAACGTCATCACCGCCGTCAACCCCGCGCAGCCACCGGCCGAGGCCACCGTCATCGACCTGGGCGACGTCACGCTGTTACCCGGGCTGATGGACATGGAGCTCAACCTGCTGATCGGCGGGCCGGGCAACCCCGACGGCCTGCCGACGCCCATGCACGGCGTGCAGGACGATCCCGCGTACCGCACGCTGCGCGGCGCGGTCAACGCCCGCACCACCCTGGAGGCCGGGTTCACCACCGTCCGCAATCTCGGTCTGATGGTCAAGACCGGCGGTTACCTGCTCGACGTGGCGCTGCAGCGCGCCATCGATGCGGGCTGGCACGTCGGGCCGCGGATCTATCCGGCCGGGCACGCCATCACCCCCTACGGCGGGCACCTGGACCCGACGGTCTTCCAGCGCCTGGCCCCCGGCATCATGCCGCTGTCGGTGGCCGAGGGCATCGCCAACGGCGTGCCCGACGTCATCGCCGCGGTGCGCTACCAGATCCGCCACGGCGCCAAGCTGATCAAGGTGTCGGCCTCGGGCGGGGTGATGTCGCACAGCACCGCGCCGGGCGCGCAGCAGTTCTCCGACGCCGAGCTGGCCGCCATCGCCGACGAGGCGCACCGCGCCGGGGTGAAGGTGGCCGCCCACGCCGTCGGCGATGCCGCCGTACGGGCCTGCATCCGCGCCGGCATCGACTGCATCGAGCACGGGTTCCTGGCCACCGAGGACACCCTGGCGATGATGGTCGAGCACGACACCTTCCTGGTGTCGACGACCTATCTCACCGACGCCATGGCCATCGACCGGATCGCCCCCGAGCTGCGCAAGAAGGCACTGGAGGTATTCCCGCGGGCAAAGACCATGCTGCCCAAGGCGATCGACATGGGGGTGCGGATCGCCTGCGGCACCGATGCCCCGGCCATCCCGCACGGGCAGAACGCCAAGGAGCTGTGCGCACTCGTCGAGCGCGGCTTGACCCCCATGCAGGCCATCCGCGCGGCCACCGTCACCGCCGCCGAACTCGTCGACGCCGCCGACGAACTCGGGCAGCTGGCCACCGGGTACCTCGCGGACATCATCGCGGTGCCCGGGGACCCGTCGGTCGACATCGGCCGCACCCTCGACGTCCGGTTCGTGATGAAGGACGGGCAGGTCCACAAGCGGACCTAAGCCGCCCATGCGCTACCTTTCGGGAACGGTATCGGGAAGGAGGGGCAGCCGGTGGAGCTCACCGACAACCTGCTGTGGCTGCTCAAGCAGGCCTTCTACTTCTCGCTCACCACTGTCAACGAGGCCGTCAAACCGCACGGCGTGTCCACCGCACACCTGGGCGTGCTGCGTCAGCTGGCGCTGGAACCCGGCCTGTCCGGCGCGGAGCTGGCTCGGCGGCTGCTGATCACCCCGCAGGGCGTCCAGCTGGCACTGACCGCGCTGGAGAAACGCGGCCTGGTGGAACGCCGCCAGGATCCCGCGCACGGCCGGATCCTGCACGCGTACCTGACCGATTCCGGCCGCGAGGTGGCCGCGGCGGTGTTCACCGACGCCGTCGCCGCCCACGACCGGGTGTTCGGTGTGCTGTCGCCCGACGAGCAGGAGCAGCTGCGCGCGCTGCTGACCCGGGTCGTCGAACAGGGCACCGGCCACACCCTGCAATCCGACCACGCCTGAGGCGGTCCCATGGGCTGGGTGGTGTTCGGCGTCGTCGTAGTACTGCTGGCGGTGTGGCTCGGTGTGGCGTGGGCCCGGGTGCAGTGGGACGAGTGGGAGACGATCGCGCAGCGGTCGCCGCGGCCGTGGGTCCGTCGCGCACTGCAGCGTAAATGGCTACGGATTCCGCTGATGGTGGCGATGGAAGCGCTCTGGTTCGTCTGACCGTGATCGGTCCCCCTTTTCGGCCGACCCTTGAATCTAATAACAAGTACTTGATACTCTGAGGGGGATGAATCCCGCCGCCCCCGCGCCCGCCGCCGAGACCGGCACCGCCACCACGGTGACCATCCACCTCGATCGGCAGACCGTCACCGTCACCCACCGTGACGGCAACACCCTGCTGCAGACCGCCCGGCTGGCCGGCCTACAGGCCCCGTCGTCGTGCGAGGTCGGCAACTGCGGCACCTGCATCGCCCAGGTCACCTGCGGCAGCGCCCGGATGCTCAACAACGAAGCCCTCGACGACGACGAGGTGGCCGAGGGCTGGGTGGTCACCTGCCAGGCCATCCCCACCGGAGACGCGGTCACGGTGAACTATGCCTAGCCGGTCGGGCCGGGTCGCCGTCGTCACCGGCGGCGCCTCCGGCATGGGTGAGGCCATCTGCCACGAATTGGGCCGGCGCGGGCACCGCGTCGCCGTCCTCGACCTCAACGCCGACGCCGCCGCCCGGGTGGCCGGCGAGCTGCGCGACGAGGGCGTCGAGGCGATCGCCGTGACCGTCGACGTGGCCGAGCGCCCCCAGGTGGAGGCCGCCTTCGCCACCGTCCGCGAAAAGCTCGGCCCCGTCGGCATTCTCGTCACCAGCGCCGGACTGTTCGGCTACGCGTCATTCGCCGAGATCACCGTGGCGCACTGGCAGCGGATCGTCGAGGTGAACCTCACCGGCACCTTCCACTGCTGCCAGGTCGGGCTGCCCGACATGGTCGAGGCGGGCTGGGGCCGGATCGTGATGATCTCGTCGTCGAGCGCGCAGCGCGGCACCCCGTTCGCCGCGCACTACGCCGCCTCCAAGGGCGCACTACTCACCCTGACGAAGTCGCTGGCCCGCGAGTACGCGGCGAACGGCATCACGGTGAACAACATTCCGCCGTCGGGTATCGAGACGCCGATGCAGCACGCCTCCCAGGCCGCCGGGTACCTGCCGTCCAACGAGCAGATCGCCGCCCACATCCCGGTGGGGCACCTGGGCACACCCGAGGACATCGCCGCCGCGGTCGGGTTCCTGTGTTCGGATCAGGCCGGTTTCATCACCGGCCAGGTCCTGGGCGTCAACGGCGGATCGGTGATGTGATGCGCGCGAACCGGCATCGCTGACGAGGAGATCGGTATGGCGACGAACTGGCCCAAGCCGGCCGAAGGCTCCTGGACCGAGCACTACCCCGAGCTGGGCACCGGCCCGATCTCGTTCCGCGACTCCATCTCCCCGGAGTTCTACGCGCTCGAGCGCGAGGCCGTCTTCAAGCGGGCCTGGCTGAATCTGTGCCGGGTCGAGGAGATCCCGAACACCGGTGACTTCCTGACCAAACCCGTCGAGGCGGCCGACGCCTCGGTGCTGCTGGTCCGCGGCGACGACGGCGTGATCCGCGCATTCCACAACGTCTGCCGCCACCACGGCAACCCGCTGGCCCACTCCGACAACGCCCCCGGGCCCAGCGGCGAGATCTACGGCAACGCAACACAACTCACCTGCCGCCGGTGCGGCTGGAACTACGCCCTGGACGGCGCCCTGGGCGATGCTCCCGGCGGCAATCCCCCCGGCGACGGCTACGACCTGCTGCCGGTGCACTGCGACGTGTGGGCGGGCTTCGTGTTCGTCAACTTCGACCCGCAGCCGCGCCAAAGCCTGCGGGAGTTCCTCGGGCCGATGGTCACCGCCCTCGACGACTACCCGTTCCACAAGCTCACCGAGCGCTACGACTGGATCGCACACAACAACAGCAACTGGAAGATCTTCGCCGACGCGTTCCAGGAGTACTACCATGTGCCGGCGCTGCACTCCCAGCAGGTGCCACCCGAGGTCCGGGTACCCAACGCCGGATTCACCTGCGGGCATTTCCAGATCGACGGGCCGCACCGGCTGGTGTCGACCGCCGGCACCCGGCGCTGGCTGCTGCCCAAGGAGTACATGTACCCGATCGAGCGGGCCACCCGCAGCGGGCTGGTCGGCCCGTGGCACACCCCCGATCTCGGGGAGCTGCCGATGGCCGGGCTCAATCCCGGTGGCATCGAACCCTGGGGTATCAGCAACTTCCAGATCTTCCCGAACATCGAGATCCTGTTCTACGGCGGCTGGTATCTGCTGTACCGGTACTGGCCGACGTCGCACAACGCCCATAGGTATGAGGCCTACACCTACTTCTGTCCCGCCCGAACCGTTCGGGAGCGCATCGAGCACGAGGTGGCCGCCGTCGTCCTCAAGGAGTTCGCCCTGCAGGACGCCGGGATGCTCGGCGGCACCCAGGCCGCCCTGGAGTACGACATCATCGACGAATTCCCGCTGAACGACCAGGAGATCCTGGTCCGCCACCTGCACAAGGCGACCGGCGACTGGGTGCGCGCCTACTCCGACGAGCAGCGAACGGCCGGGGTGGCGTGATGGGCGACCGCCTGCCCCCGGGTTTCGCCGAACTGGAGCCGTTCGCCGAAACCTGGTGCCTGGAGACCGAAACCGAGCGGTGGAATCAGCGGCTGGCCTCGACCATGCCCGAGCTGCATGAGTTCTACGACGTGTTCTTCCCGCGGGTGGAGGAGGCCATCGAGTACTGCGACAAGTACCCGCTCGACGACCTGCCCGACGATGCGCTGAACCTGCTGCACCTGATCTATTCGCTGATCATGGTGGCAATGGCGGTGGAGGTCATGCACCAGCCGGCTCCGGTCGACGCCGCCGACGCGGTGATGATCCGCACCGGCGAACCCCGGCCCTGAATCCCCTCGTACCGGAAGGTAATCCAATGAGCGTGCTGACCATCAACAAGCTGACTGACTCGGTGGGCGCCTCCGTCGAGGGCGTCGACTCCGACCGGCTGGCCGGCGACGACACACTGGCCGCCGCCATCACCGGCGCCCTGGAGGACAACGGGGTGCTGGTGTTTCACGGCCTGCGCCTGGAGCCCGAGGCGCAGGTGTCCTTCTGCAGCCGGCTCGGCGAGGTGGACCGGTCCTCCGACGGCCATCACCGGGTGTCCGGGATCTACCCGATCACCCTGGACAAGTCCAAGAACGCCTCGGCGGACTATCTCAAGGCCACCTTCGACTGGCACATCGACGGCTGCACGCCGCTGCACGACGAGTGCCCGCAGAAGGCGACGGTACTCTCGGCGATCCAGGTGGCCTCCCGCGGCGGCGCAACCGAGTTCGCCAATTCCTATGCCGCGTATGAGGATCTGACCGATGCGGAGAAGGAGCGCTACTGCTCGCTGCGAGTGGTGCACTCACTGGAGGCCTCCCAGCGCCGGGTGTGGCCGGACCCGCCCGCGGAGATGCTGGCGCGCTGGCGCTCTCGCCCCACCCACGAGCACCCGCTGGTGTGGACCCATCGCAGCGGCCGCAAGTCGCTGGTGCTGGGCGCGTCGGCGGACTATATCGTCGGGATGGATCTCGACGAGGGCCGCGCGCTGCTCGACGAGCTGCTCGCGCACGCCACCACACCGGAAAGGGTGTACAGCCACCGCTGGGCCGTCGGCGACACGGTCATCTGGGACAACCAGGGGGTGCTGCACCGCGCCGCGCCGTACGCGCCGGACTCGCCGCGGGAGATGCTGCGTACCACCGTGCTCGGCGACGAACCCATCCGGTAGTCAGCTTCCCGGGCCACCTCGGATGATGTAGCCGGTCGGGTCGTCGACGGTGTCGATGTTGGCGGCCAGGTCCTCGGCGGTCAGACCCGGGATGTCGATGCCCGGGGTGACCCCGAGGAACACCCGGGACACCTTGGTGCCGCCGACCCGGTAGATGTGCGCGGTGCGGTCGCAGTCCTGGTGGGCCAGGTAGACGACCACCGGCGTGACCTGTTCGGGCGCGGCCTCTTTCACCAGTTCGGCCATGGTGTTCTCGGTCATCCGGGTCTTGGCGATCGGCGAGAGGGCGTTGACCAGGATGTTGTTGCGCTGCCCCTCGATGGCCAGCACGTTCATCAGACCGATCAGCCCGGTCTTGGCCGCCCCGTAGTTGGACTGGCCGAAGGTGCCGAACAGGCCGGATCCAGACGTGGTCATGATGATCCGGCCGTAGTTCTGTTCCCGCATGTGCCCCCAGGCGGCCATGCAGGTGTGGAACGCGCCGCGCAGGTGCACGTCGATGACCGGGTCGACCTTGTCCGCTGTCATGTTCTTGAACGCCGCGTCGCGCAGGATGCCGGCGTTGTTGACCAGGATGTCGATGCGGCCGAAGTTGTCCACGGCCGCATCGATGATCGCCTTGCCGCCCTCGGGCGTGGCGACCGAGTCGGTGTTGGCCACCGCCGAGCCGCCGGCCGCGGTGATCTCGTCGACGACGGCCGCAGCGGCTGAGGATCCGCCGGTGCCGTCGACCGCGGCGCCCAGGTCGTTGACGACGACGTGCGCACCCCGGCGCGCCAGGTCCAGGGCGTGGCAGCGGCCCAGTCCGCCGCCGGCGCCGGTGACGACGGCGACGCGTCCCTCGAAGTTCAAACTCACATGTCCTCCCGGTGATTTACTCTGCGCAGCAACGCGATTCGGCGCTGCAGCGGCTATGCGGTTCAGCGCTGCCGCGGCAGCGCAATGGATTTCGTCTCGACGTAGCCGTCGAGTCCCTCGGTGCCCAGTTCCCGACCGTATCCGCTGCACTTCACGCCGCCGAACGGGGCGACGGGATCCATCGGGTAGCCCGCGTTGACGCCGAAGGTACCGGTGCGCACGGCCGCGGCCACCGCCAGCCCGCGGTCGGTGTCGGCGGTGAACACCGATCCGGCCAGTCCGTAGTCGGAATCGTTGGCGATCTCGATCGCCTCCTCCTCGTCGCGGTAGCCGATGACGGTGAGCACCGGTCCGAAGATCTCCTCGCGGGCGATGGTCATCGAGTTGTCGGCGTCGGCGAACAGCGTGGGCCGCACGTACCAACCGGAGTCCAGCCCGTCGGGCAGCTCGGTGCCGCCGAGCACCAGCCGCGCGCCGTCGGCCTGACCGGAACGGATGTAGTCGCGTACCCGCTCCTGCTGGCGGGAACTGATCAGCGGACCGATCACGGTGTCGGGGTCAGCGGGATCACCCACCCGCAGGCCGGCCAGTTCGGCGGCCAGCGCGTCGACGTACTCGCCGGCGCGCGCGGCCGGAACCAGGATGCGGCTCAACGCATTACAGACCTGCCCGCTGTTGGCCAGGCTGGCGAGGCGGACCCCGGTGGCCACGGCCTGCGGGTCGGCGTCGTCGAGCACGACGGCCGCCGACTTGCCGCCGAGTTCCAGGCTGACCCGGGTGAGGTTCTCGGCCGCCGCCGCGGCCACGGCGCGCCCGGCCGCCGTCGACCCGGTGAAGGACACCTTGTCGATGCCGGGGTGCGACACCAGACGTGCGCCGACCTCGGTTCCGCCCGGCAGCACCTGCACCACCCCGGGCGGCAGGTCGACCTGGGCCAGCATCTCGGCCAGCAGCAGTGCGTCCAGCGGGGATTCGGGCGCGGGTTTGAGGATGATCGTGCAGCCGGTCAGCAGCGCGGGGATGAGTTTGGCGACGATGAGCAGCTGCGGCACGTTCCACGGCGTGATGGCCGCCACCACGCCGACGGGTTCCCGTCGCACCCGCACCGAGGCCCCGAAAAAGCCCGCGCGGTCCTCCTGCCAGACGTAGCCCTCGGCCAGGGTGGCGAACGCCCCCATCAGGGCGCTGGGCATGCCGACCTGGACGCGGCGGGCGAAGCTGATCGGCGCGCCGATCTCGCGGCTGATCAACTCGGCCATCTCACCGCCGCGGGCGGCGTAGATCTCGGCCAGCCGCCGGACCACGGCGATGCGCTCGGCGGGGTCCAGCCGAGGCCACGGGCCGTGGTCGAAGGCGGCGCGGGCGGCGACGACGGCGGTGTCCACGTCGGCCGGGCCGGGCGCGGTGACGGTGGCGATCGGCTCCTCGGTGTGCGGCGAGATGACGGTGATCGTCTCGGTGCCGTCCTCGGCCATGGCTGCCACCTCTCCGGATTTTATCAACTACTTGTCAATATAGGGCTGCGCGGTGCCGAACCCGGACCGCGGGGGCCGCCGGGCGGCGGGGAGTTCGTTACGGTAAGTATTTCAGTATGGAAGCTCAAGCCGACACCCCCGACGCGCCGGCCGACGCGGAGCACGCCCCGTTCTTCACCCGCGTCGGGGACGCCCTGGTGCCCGGCGAGATCGCGCAGGGCGGCTGGGGTCCCACCCTCGGCGGCCAGGTGGTCGGCGGGCTGCTGGCCCGCGCCGTCGAGGCCCTCATCGACGATCCCGAACTCATCCCGGTGCGCCTCACCGTCGACATCCTGCGCCGGGTGGCTACCGAACCCGTGCAGGTCAGCGCCGAGGTGGTGCGCGTGGGCAAGCGCATGCGGGCGCTGTCGGCGACCATGACCCAGCACGGCGAGGTGGTCGCCCGCGCCTCCACGCTGCACCTGCGCCCGTCGACCCAACCGTCCGACGACGCGTGGACCACCCCGCTGTCCATGCCGCCGATGCCCGCCGCACCCGAGCGGTTCAACCCGGCGGTGCCGATGTTCATCACCGCCTACGGCAACGAACCGGCCGGCGGCGGGTTCCCCTGGCAGTACGACGGGCCCCGGTACGCCTGGCTGCGGGAGATCCGGCCGCTGGTCGCCGGCGAGGAGATGTCACCGTTCGTCCGCGCGGCGCTGGCCGTCGACGTGACGGCGTCGATGACCAACTTCACCCCGTCCGGGCTGGGCTTCATCAACGCCGACTACACGCTGGCGCTGTGCCGGCTGCCCGAGGGGCCCTACATCGGGCTGGCCGCCCTCACCCACTACAGCGCCGCGGGCATCGCGGTGGGTTCGGCCACGCTGTTCGACGCCCGCGGCCCGATCGGCACCGGACTGACCACCTCGGCCGCCAACCCGAACTTCAACGGGATCGCCGCGCCGAGCTGAATTCGACGCCTAGCGCGGATCCGGGGCCGTCTTCACCCCGTGGGTGAGGATCGCCGCCGTCTGGGCGACCCACTCGTCGTCCAGCGGGACCTGCGGGATCAGCAGCAGCCGCATCATCGTGCCGCCGCCGACCAGCTCCACCAGCCGATCGGGGTCGACGTCGTCGTGCACCTGGCCCAGCGCCGCGGCGTCCACGATGCGCTGGCGCACGGCGGCGAACGCCTCGCCGAAGCGGGTCATCACCCGGTCGTTGAGCTCCGGGTCGCCTGCCATGTCGGCAATCAGCCCGGGCAGTGCCGCGCGCACCACCGGGGAGCTGAACATGTCGCGCGAGTGGGCGAGCATCGCGGCGATGTCGCCGGCGATATCGCCCGACGGTCCGGCCAGCCCGGCGGGCGCGGCGGGGAAGGCCGCCTCGTGCACGAGTTCGGCCTTGCCCGGCCAGCGCCGGTACAGCGCGGTCTTGGTGGTGCCGGCCCGCTCGGCGATCGCCGCCATGGTCAGCGCGCCGTAGCCGACTTCCACCAGGAGTTCGGCGGTGGCAGCCAGAATGGCGGCGTCGATGCGCCGGTCGCGCGGTCGTCCGGCACCCTTGTCAACCGTCTCCGCCTCTGCTTTCATAACGCTACCTACAGTATCGTAATTCTGCGCGAAGGGACCAGTTGTGGCCACAGATGCCGAACCGTCCGACGAAACCCGCAGCGTCGAGAACATCGACCGGTTGCAGCGCTCCAGTCGCGATGTCAGTACGGTACCCGCCATCCTGTCGCGGTGGCTGGCCACCCGGATGGACGGCGTGCGCCCCGAGGTCACCGTGGAAAGCGGCATCGACTCCAACGGCATGAGCTCGGAAACCCTGATCCTCACCGGACGCTGGACCGACGACGGCCGACCGGTCGAGGAGAAGTGGGTGGCCCGGGTCGCCCCCACCGCCGCCGACGTGCCGGTGTTCTCGTCGTACCGGATGGACCACCAATTCGAGGTGATGCGACTGGCCGGCGAGCTCACCGACGTCCCGGTCCCCCGGGTGCGCTGGCTGGAGAACACCGGCGAGGTGCTCGGCGCGCCGTTCTTCCTGATGGACCACGTCGACGGCCAGGTGCCCCCCGACGTCATGCCCTACACCTTCGGCAACAACTGGTTCGCCGACGCCACCAAAGAGCAGCAGAGGCTGTTGCAGGACAGCTCGGTCGAGGTGATCGCCAAGCTGCACACCATCCCCGACCCGGCGGCCACCTTCGACTTCCTGGCCCAGGCCGACCCGCCCGGCGACACCGCGCTGCGCCGGCATTTCGGCTGGCTCAAGGACTGGTACGAATTCGCCGCCGAGGGCCTGGGCCGCTCGCCGCTGGTCGACCGGGCCCTGGACTGGCTGGAGGCGAACTTCCCCGACGACGTCGCCGCCGGCGAATCCGTTCTGGTGTGGGGTGATTCGCGGATCGGCAACGTGCTGTACCGGGACTTCCGCCCGGTCGCCGTGCTGGACTGGGAGATGGCCACCGTCGGCCCCCGGGAGTTCGACGTGTCGTGGATCATCTTCGCGCACTCGGTGTTCCAGGAACTGTGCGCGATGGCGGGCATGGAGGGTATGCCGGATGTGTTGCGCGAGGAGGATGTCCGCACGACGTACGAGCGCCTGACCGGTGTCGAGTTGGCGGACCTGACCTGGTTCTACATCTACTGCGGGGTGGTGTGGTGCTGCGTGTTCCTGCGCACCGGCGCCCGGCGGGTGCATTTCGGCGAGATGGAGCGGCCCGAGGACATCGAAACGCTCTTCTACCACAAGCCCTTGCTGCAACGACTGCTCGACGAGAACTAGGAGGCCGAACCGATGCTCGGACCGATGGACGAATTCCCGGTACACCAGCTGCCCCAGCCGATCGCCTGGCCGGGCTCCAGCGACCGCAACTTCTACGACCGCTACTACTTCAACGCGTACGACCGCAGCGGCGACATCTTCGTCATCTAGGGGCTGGGCTACTACCCCAATCTCGGGGTGAAGGACGCCTTCCTGCTCGTCGCCCGCCGTGACGGCCGGTTCGGCTCGACCGGACACACCCAGACCGCGGTGCACCTGTCCGACGCCATCGACCAGAACCGGCTCAACCAGCGCGTCGGCAACTACCACATCGAGGTCAGCGAACCGCTGCAGCGGCTGCGCATCCACCTCGACAAGACCGACGGCATCGCCGCCGATCTCACCTGGAACGGGCTGTTTCCCGTCGTCCAGGAGCAGCGCCACATCCTGCGCACCGGCACCCGGATCACCCTCGACGCCCAGCGCTTCGCCCAGTTGGGTTCCTGGAGCGGTCATCTGGAGGTCGACGGCGAGATGATCACCGTCGATCCGGAAACCTGGATCGGCAGCCGCGACCGCTCCTGGGGCATCCGCCCGATCGGCGAGGCCGAGCCAGCCGGCCGCCCGGCCGACCCGCCGTTCGAGGGCATGTGGTGGCTCTACGTGCCGATCGCCTTCGAGCAGTTCTCCATCGTGGTGATCATCCAGGAGGAGCCCAACGGGTTCCGGTCGCTCAACGACTGCACCCGCATCTACCCCGACGGGCGCGTCGAGCAACTGGGCTGGCCGCGGGTGAAGATCCACTACACCTCCGGCACCCGCATCCCGACCGGGGCGACCATCGAGGCCACCGACGCCCAGGGCCGGCCGGTGCGCTTCGACGTCGAATCCAAACTGCCGTGCCCGATTCACGTCGGCGGCGGCTACGGCGGTGACTCCGACTGGATCCACGGGATGTGGAAGGGCGAGAAGTTCACCGAGCGGCTGACCTACGACATGACCGATCCGGCGATCATCGGGCGTTCCGGGTTCGGGGTGATCGACCACGTCGGGCGGGCGGTGTGCACCGACGCCGACGGCACCCATGAGGGCTGGGGCCTGTTCGAGCACGGCGCGCTGGGCCGTCACGACCCGTCGGGCTTTGCCGACTGGCTGACCGTCGCGCCGTAGTCGTAGGGTGCGGTAATGCGCGCCACCGCCTGTATCCCGACTTCGTGGTCCCATCGATGACCGAACGCACCGACGTTGCCGTTGTCGGCGCGGGTTTCGCGGGCCTGGCCGCGGCCCGTCGCCTCCGCTCCGCCGGGCACGAGACGATCGTGTTGGAGGGCCGCGACCGGGTCGGCGGCCGCTCGTGGACCACCGAGGTGGCCGGCATCCCGCTGGATCTGGGCGCGACGTTCGTCGGGCCGACCCAGGACGCGGTGATGGCGCTGGCCGAGGAACTCGGCTGTGTCACCGAGCCGACGTTCTGCGCGGGCCGCAACGTCATCTACTGGGGCGGGCGGCTGCGGTCGTACTCGGGCACCATCCCCCGGCTGTCGCTGCGCGAACTGTTCAACCTGGCCCGAGTCCGCCGCAAGCTCGCCCGCGCGAGCGCCGACATCGAGGTCGAGGCCCCCTGGACCGCCGCCCACGCCGGTGAACTCGATGCGATGTCGCTGCGGGACTGGCTGCGTGCGGCCGGGGCGTCGGCGTCGACCCTGGCGCTGCTGGGTATCGCGTCGCGGGTGACCTGGGGCGCCGAGCCCGATGCCGTGTCGGCGCTGCACGCCCTGCGCTACGTCAAGGCGGCCGGCGGGCTGGACACCATGCTCGACGTCACCGGCGGCGCGCAGCAGGACCGGTTCCTGGCCGGCACCCAGCAGATCGCGGTCAAGATGGCCGACGAACTCGGCGATCGGGTGCGTCTCGGCGCGGTGGTGGACCGGATCGAGCACTCCGACGCCGGGGTCATGGTGAGCGGCAACGGTTTTGCCGTACAGGCCGACGCGGTGATCGTAGCGATCCCGCCGCAGCACCGCGGCGCCATCGACTTCTCCCCCGCCCTGCCCGATCCGTATCCGCGGCTGGCCACCGCGTGGCCGCAGGGCCGGCTGTCGAAGGCCTATGCGGTCTATGACCGGCCGTTCTGGCGCGCCGACGGGTGTTCGGGCGAGGCGCTGTCGGACACCCCGCCGGTGTTCATCACCTTCGACGTCAGCCCCAGCCCGGACGGCCCCGGGGTGCTGCTCGGTTTCATCGACCCGCGCGAGTTCGACGCCCTGCGCCCCGACGCCCGGCGCGCCAGCGCCCTGCAGGGTTTCGCCCGGCTGTTCGGCGAGCAGGCGCTGTCACCGCGCGACTATCTCGATCACCGTTGGTCGGCGGAGGAATTCGCCCCCGGCGGTCCGACGGCCGCTGTCGGACCGGGGTCCTGGACCACGCTGGGCCCGTGGCTGCACAAGCCCGTCGGGCCGATCTTCTGGGCCGGCACCGAAACCGCCGACAAGTGGACCGGTTTCCTCGACGGCGCGGTGCGCTCGGGATACCGGGCGGCCAATCAGACCGCGATCTTCCGCAGCTGATCGGGCGACGGCCCGCGCGTCGGCGTCAGCCGACGTTTGCGTAGGCGCGGGTCGGACGGATCCGATCGGCGAGCCAGCCGTCGAAGTCGTCCTCGATCTCGGGCAGCACCGCCGGCCGCTCGACGGCCGAGGTGCGTCCGACGTAGACGATCGACGACGGGACCGGGGACACCGCGGCCTTCGCGACGGCCGCGGCGAACTGCGGGATCGCCGGGTCGTGGGCGGGGAAGAGGCTGACGATGTTGATCGCGCCGTCGATCTGGTCGACGAAGTCGCCGGAGACCACCGTGCAGTGCACGCCGCGCCGGTTGAACGCCGCGCGCATGGCATACAGCGTGGTTTCCTCGGCGCGCTTGCTCTCGGCGACGGGCTGGTAGCCCTTCAGCACGCCCTTGGCCGGGTAGAAGTGCGCCTGGTTGCTGGTGACAAAGACGATCCGGGAACCGGCGGGCATCAGCGGCAGCGCCGATTCGACCAGGTGCCGACCCGCCGCGGCGCCGGTGTGCCCGGCCCCTCCGGCGGTGACCACACTGGCGTTGAGGACCAGGATGTCCAGCCGGCCGAACCGCCGTTTGATGTCCTCGATCATGGCCGTCACGGCTGCCGCGTCGGCGAGATCGGCGGCCATCGCCGACGCCCGGCCCCCGGACCGTTCGATCTCGGCCACCACCGACGCCGCCCGCTCGCCACGCTGCCGGTGGTTGACGACGACATGCGCTCCGGAGCGGCCGAGGTGGCGGGAGACCTCCGCGCCAAGGCCGTACGACCCACCGGTCACCAGGGCAATCTGGGGCAGTTCCTGTGAGGACATCGTGGCATCCTTCCGTCGGTATGCGTCCCCACACTACACCGAAATTAAGAATCCTAAGAGGGTCTTTAAGATAACGATGAGGTCATACTTTTATGTGGTGCAGATCACAGAAAGATGGGCGCGCTGGGTGCAGTCCGGCTACTGGCTGTCCGTGGCCGTCGGCCCGTCGACGTGGTTCTCCAGCCAGGCTTCCCCGGCCCGGGCGGCCCGCAGCAACGCCCCCCGCTCACCGAAGTAGGTGGCGAGCCAGCCGAGCCCGGGCAGCGCGGCCAGCCGCCGGGCGCCCTTGCCCGGCTGCGGCCGCTTGGACACCTCATCGAAGATCGCCCGCAGAATCCCGACGAGCTGCCACACCGTCCGGGTGATCACCACCGGGGTCGACGAGGTGATCGCCGCCAGCGGCTTCCACCCGGTCGGCGGGGTCTCCGGCAACGGCTCGGGTTCCGGTTGGGCGTGCAGGTCGAAGTCGGCGGGCAGCGTCCGGCCGCACAGCACCTGGGCCAGCAGTCGCACCTGGGTCAGCCGGTCGGTGACGCCGTATTCACGGGCGACCGCGCACAAGATGATGGCCTGGTTCACGAACCCGGCCAGCTCGCCGACCGGCACGAACCGGGCCAGGAACCCGAACGCCCCGGGCGAGGCCACCAGCAGGTTGTCCAGCGCACCGACCCGGTTCACCCACCACCGGGCGCGCTCGTCGCGATCCATCCGCTCCCAGGCCGCGGTGCCGGGCATGTCGGCCGCGTTGAGCAGCCGGGCACCGGCATTGCGGGCCCGATCGGCGGTGCCCGGCGCGCGGCCGGCGTCCTTGCGGCGGCGCCGCAACCGGAACCGCCGAATCCGGTCCCGCAACCGGCGCGGCGGGCTCAGCAGTCGGAAGGTCCGCTTGCGCAGCCCGGTCAGGTCCGACTCGGCCAGCAGATCCAGTAGCGGGTCGATGACGGCGACGGCGCTGTTGAGCCCGTCGGCGACCTCCGCGTCGGTCAGCGTGGCGTGTGGTTTCGACAGCAGGCCCATGGCCGGAGATTCTTCCAGCCCGCGCCCGTCAATGTCCGCCGGCCCGTGTCTGATGTCCGTTGACTCGCATCCCCACTGCGCCCGCCAACCATGCCCGAAGAAATCCGAACGCGAATCCCCGGAAATCGGACCGTAACCTCAATTACGATGCCCGGGATCCATTGCTGGTTTATCGGGGGTTTCGTCGTGATCCGAGTGCTGCTGTGCGCCGCTGCAATCGCTATCGTCGGGACGGCGTTGGCTCCGGCCGCCGTCGCGGCTCCGTACAAGAACTGCACCGAGGCGCGCAAGGCCGGGGACGTCAACATTCCGAGCAGCAGCGATAAGTACGGTCCGCACCTGGATAGGGACGGCGACGGAATCGCCTGCGAATCGCGGTAATTCGCAGGTTGACTACCTCGCGGACCCTGGAGGGCGGCGGCGAGCTGGTGTCGGCCGACTTGCCGGGCCGGTCAGTCGACCCGGCCATCCTGGCGGCGGGCAACCTCGATCAGTCGGCGCAAATGCTGGTTGACCGCCTCGGGGTGCTCCAGGATCGTGGAGTGCCCGCCGGGCAGCTCGACGAGATCGACGACGTTGGGCGCCGACTGGGCGATGCGGTGGGTGGCTGCGATCGGCAGCAGCCGGTCTGCCTGACCGCCGATGACCAAGGTGGGCACGGTCAGGCTGTCGAGCTTGATGTGCCGGCGATCCAGCCCCTCGATGAGCATCCGTCCGTACTCGTGACGTCCGCGCCGCGACGTCGAGGTGGCCAGCTCGTGCATGGTGGCGTGCACGTCGGGATGGGCGTCGTCGCCGACGGCCAGTCGGGACACCAGCTTGTTCGTCGGCCGGTGGGCAACACGGACCGCCGGCACCGATCCCAGGTGGCGGACGATGCGCCGGCCGATCGCAGCGCGGCCTCCGGCCAGCCGCTCGGGGGTACTGAGCAGCTGGATCTGGCGAAGGACATCGCCGGTTGAGCTGTTGATCAGCGCGACGCCGCCGGCGCGATCGGTCACCTTGTGCGGATAGCGCTCCGACCAGGCGCCGATTGCCATCCCGCCCATCGAGTGCCCCGCGATGACAGCGCGTTCACCGGGGGCCAGCGTGGCGTCGAGCACCGTATCCAGGTCGGCAGCCAGGTGGTTGAGGCTGTACTGGCCGCGGCCGGGGACGCCGCTGGCTCCGTGCCCGCGGTGGTCGAAAGCGATCACCTTGTAGTCGCGAGACAAGTCGATGATCTGCTCACGCCAGATCCCCATGGCACAGACGAACCCGTGGCTGAGCACCACCGGATAGCCGTCCTCGGGCCCGAACACCCTGGTGTGCAGGTAGGTGCCGTCACCGGCCCGAACATCGAGATCACGGCTGGGCGGAAGCAACAGGTGCGGTGCCATCCGTGCAGGGTATCCAATGCCGATACCGGCAGTCACGCATATCCGCCAGCTACCGCCTATCGGCGGTATCGGAGCCGGCCCCCCGCTGCTGGTGACCCCTTTGTCGCGGTCCGGCAGCAACCGCAGACACCGCTTTTCGCGCCTCCCGCCGCAGTGCGGTGAACGAGTTCGCGCCGGCCGGTGCGAACGTGCGTCGCTGCTCAGGGTCCTGCCGCCGGTCCCCCGCCGAGCCTGGTTCTGTGACGGCGGCCCCGGGTGTGACGGCGGTGCCGTTCTGCCCACGCTTTGCTGTACCGGACGGACTCGACCCGCCGACCATGCCCGTTGATCGACGGTTGAGGAGGCCGGCGAGCGCGGTGCGCAGCGCACCGCCGCGCTTCGGGATGGCAGCCGGAATGGACGTCCGGCTGGCCAGCGTGCTGACCGGCGAGCCGCCCGACGCGCTCTTCACCGCGTCCGCAATATGCTGCAACAGTCCGTCGCCGGAAGCCGAGAGCCCGATCCCGCTTGCGTTGGCGTCGGCGAGCTTCTGGTTGACGTCGCCCGGGCGCTGATAGCCCGCCTCGACCGTCGGCCGCAACATCTTGTCCAGCGCGGGTGCCAGCGGTCCGGCCCAGGCGACCAGGGGCAGAGTCTTCGTCGGGGACCAGACATAGGTGATGGTGCCGCCCGCCGACGTCGTGGTGGTGTAGGTGGCGTTGTTCGGGTCGGTGATATCCACGTCCCAGTAGTTGTTGTGGATGGTCATCATGCCCATCATCGCGTTTGCGACCGCGACCAGATTGGTGGTGTCCTGCGGATAGTCCGCCCAGCCGTCGTACTGACGGATGACTTCGATTCCGTCGTAGGCGGTACCACCGATGGGCAGGCCCTGACCGTTGTCGTAGCCGATGCCGCCCGCTTGGCGACCGTATGGGTTTTCCGGATTGCCGAACGACACCCACACGACAGAGTCCCTTGACGGAGCATCGGCCGGATGGGCAGACCAGTCACGCAGAGCGGCGTAGATGACCTGGCCGCCTTGACTGTGCCCGGACAGGATGACCTTTGCATCGGGATCCTGAGCGAGCCGAGCCGAAACAGCCGCGGCCACGCTCTGCGCCCCCTTCTCGGTCTCCCATCCGACAGGAAGAGCGAAATAGTCGACGGAAGTACAGGATTTCTCTTCCCTGCACAGTGCGCCCCGCAATTGCAGCGGGGTGAAATGCAGTAGCGACTGCATTCCGACCAGCCCGCCCTCAAGCGTCAACGTGGTCGCAGGCCCAGCGATGAGATCGCTGATTCCTCGGCCGTCGGATTCCGAATCCGACGGTGCAGCAGCAGCGGCCAGCCCCGGAGTCACGGACAGCGCGACCACGACGCAGGTCGCCCAAACCGCACCTGAATTTCTCAGTGGGGCACTCCTCCCAGGTGACTCGCGCACCCGCCAGACAAGCGAAGCACACCCGGCGCGTAGGCGCGGAGGTATCGGCCGAGTTGGCAGATCTGGAATTCGCCCGTGCCTCAGCGGTCAAGCTCGCCGCGCCGGCCACTGTTGCGGGGTGGCGGGTGCCGGCTCGGTGTCTGGTGTTTTCCGGCCCGGCTCCCGCGTGTGTGGCGTTTTCTCTGTGGAGTTGTCAAGGTTCAACGGTTCTTCGTATTCGGTTGTGGGAGAGCATCTTCGGTTGCCGGTGAGCATTTTCAGTTGTGTTGGATCGGTTTCCCGACGGGGCGCTGCCGGGGGGTTGCGGTCAGCCGGTTGCTGTTCTCACTGCCCGAGGACCGTTACGCGGCACCCGGTAGCACGGTGAGGGTGCGTCGGGTGTGG
>WBZQ01000219.1_pt1 | contig 50872 bp, 45 predicted proteins | sample 5204251 | NCBI WGS metagenome assembly WBZQ01 (sample SAMN12412402, study PRJNA552823) | activated sludge metagenome | isolation source: activated sludge from nitrification reactor of wastewater treatment plant... | place: USA: Virginia | collected 2017-09
TGACCAACGACAACCTGGAGTACTACCAGGACGCGTACGAGATCGGCTACGAGAAGATCATCGACACCTATGCCGCAGCCACGCAGCACGTCGACCAGGGTCTGAGCCTGACCCTGTTCTTCAAGGACACCGCCACCACCCGCGACGTCAACAAGGCGCAGATCTACGCCTGGCGCAAGGGAATCAAGACGCTCTACTACATCCGCCTGCGCCAGCTCGCCATCGAGGGAACGGAGGTGGAGGGTTGCGTCAGCTGCATGTTGTGACGGGACAACGGAATTCATCCATCAGGCCCGCTTATCTCAGGAGAATCCGATGACCACCACCGAGAGTCACAGCCCCGCCGACGGCGCACCCATCAAACTGGTGAGCCGGGTATCGGCGATCAACTGGAACCGTGTTCCCGACGAGAAGGACGCCGAGGTCTGGGACCGGCTCACCGGCAACTTCTGGCTGCCGGAAAAGGTGCCGGTGTCCAATGACATCCCGTCGTGGCACACGCTCACCGAGTACGAGAAGCAGCTCACGATGCGGGTGTTCACCGGTCTGACGCTGCTCGACACCATCCAGGGCACCGTCGGCGCCGTGTCGCTGATCCCCGATGCGGTGACCCCGCACGAGGAGGCGGTGCTCACCAACATCGCGTTCATGGAGTCGGTGCACGCCAAGAGCTACAGCTCGATCTTCTCAACGTTGTGCTCCACCAAGGAGATCGACGAGGCGTTCCGCTGGTCGGAGGAGAACGAGCACCTGCAGCGCAAGGCTCGTATCGTCATGGACTACTACCGTGGCGACGATCCGCTCAAGCGCAAGGTGGCCTCGACACTGCTCGAGTCGTTCCTGTTCTACTCCGGCTTCTACCTGCCGATGTACTGGTCGAGCCGGGCCAAGCTCACCAACACCGCCGACGTCATCCGCCTCATCATCCGTGACGAGGCCGTGCACGGCTACTACATCGGCTACAAGTACCAGCGCGGCCTGGAAACCCAGACCGCCGAGCGCCGGCAGGAACTCAAGGACTACACCTTCGAGTTGCTCTTCGAGCTGTACGACAACGAATCCGACTACACCGAGGCGCTGTACGACGATGTCGGCCTGACCGAGGATGTCAAGAAGTTCCTGCGCTACAACGCCAACAAGGCGCTGATGAACCTCGGCTACGAGGCGATGTTCCCGAAGGACGAGACCGACGTGAACCCGGCGATCCTGTCGGCCCTGTCACCCAACGCCGACGAGAACCACGACTTCTTCTCCGGTTCGGGCAGCTCCTACGTCATCGGCAAGGCCGTCAACACCGAAGACGAAGACTGGGACTTCTAACCCGCATCGTTCCCGCGTCTGAAACTGCGTCCTGCGTACTGGATATCGCAATATCCACTACGCGGGACGCAGTTTGCTACGCGCGACATCAGGTCAGGTCGATGCGGATGCTGAGGAGATCGGTGCCGACGAGCCGGACCACGGCGCTGTTGCCGCCGGGGAGTTGCTGGAGGCGTGCGCGGGGGTCGTCGTCGGGTAGCAGCTGGGCGATGCCGGTGTGCCAGGTGCCTTTCAGGCGCACCCGGACCGCGGGATCGGCCTTGATGTTCTTGACGTAGTCGGAATGCTCGCCGTGCTCGGACACCAGCCAGAACGCGCCGTCGATCATCCTGCCGCCGACAGCCGTGACGCGCGGCTGTCCGGACTTACGGCCGGTTGTCTCCAGCAGCGTCGGCGACACTTTGCGACCCAGCGGATTGATCAGGCGCCGCTGCATGGGATGCACCAGCGCCCTTTTGACGGCCTTCATGTCGGGCATGACCGCAAGCGTAGTCGCCGCTACGACTCAGGGTTGGCCGATTGGTCTTCGGCTGCCCTCACGAGGGCCGCCATCCGCTGTTCGTGCTCCTCCAGCAGCCGTAGGCCGGCGCGGATGACGTCGCTGGCCGAGCCGTAGCGGCCGGACTCCACGAGGTCGTGGACGAAGGTGTTGTAGTGGTCACCCAGTGTGATGGATGTGTTCCGGGCCATAGCATTCTCCTCTCACATTGTGTATTATTAAGTAATACTCGCCTGGTCACAAGGGTGCCGCGTCGACTATTTGAGCTACGCGAAGCGTGCAGGGCGAGGCGCATTCCGCTTATCGTGCGGGGGTCACGATGCGGACACACGGAAGGGGCAATGGGTGACGGTCGTATTCGGAGTGATATTCGCAGTCGGTCTGCTCGCCCTTCTTGCCGCGCTGTTCGCCGGGGAGATCGGCGAAATCGGGGAGATCGGCGACGACGGTGGCCTGCCGTTCATGAGCCTGACCACGCTGGCGATCGGACTGTTCGGATTCGGAGCCGGTGGACTCGGCGCCGACTTCGTCGGCCTGCCTACGGGCGTCTCGATCGGCGTCGGCGCGGGCGCCGCGGTTGTGCTCGTCGGCATCTTCCGCGGCCTGCTGCTTCCGTACATGCTTCGGCAACAATCGAATTCACACTTCGGGCGGGCGTCGTACCTGGGTATGACCGGCCGCGTCGAACTCCCGATCGCCCCCGACGGATGGGGTGAGATCACCATCGTCGATCCCGACGGTGCGCGGGTCCGGCTCAAGGCGCGAAGTGAGGAACCGTCCACCCTGGCCGCGGGGACGCAGGTATACATCTGCGACCTCGACGCTGAATACGTTCGGGTGGTGGCGATTCCGGCGCTGGACTGACGCACGTCCCGGCGCGGCAACAAGACCTGACAACACAACACAGAGGGAAACGGGGTGCATATGATTACGATCATCGCAGTGATCGCCGTCGTAGCGATCGTGGTGTTCATTCTCATTCCGGTGATCTACGTCCGGAACTACATCAAAGTCCCACCCAACGAGGTCGCGGTGTTCACCGGCCGTGGCGCGCCCAAGGTGGTCCGGGGCGGTGCCCGCTTCCGGATTCCGGGCATCGAACGTGTCGACGTCATGTCGCTCGAACCGTTCAACGTGAACATCAACCTGCAGAACGCATTGTCCAACAACGGTGTTCCGGTCAACGTCGAGGCCGTGGGTCTGGTGCGGATCGGGTCCGCGGACGAGGCGGTGCAGACCGCCGTGCAGCGATTCCTCACCTCCGACAGCAACGAACTGCAGCGCCAGATCAACGAGATCCTCGCCGGCAGCCTCCGCGGCATCACCGCGACGATGACAGTCGAGGACCTCAACTCCAACCGCGACACCCTGGCCCGCAGCGTCGTCGAGGAAGCCGGTGGCGACCTGGCCCGCATCGGCATGGAGGTCGACGTCCTCAAGATCGCCGGCATCTCCGACCGCAACGGCTACCTCGAATCGCTGGGTCAGCGGCGTATCGCCGAGGTGAAGCGCGATGCCGCCGTCGGTACCGCCGAAGCCGAACGTGACTCGCAGATCTTCTCCGCCAAAGCACGCCAGGAGGGTTCGACGGCACAGGCCGAGGCCGACACCGCCATCGCGACCGCCAATCAGCGTCGGGATGTCGAACTGGCCCGGCTGCGGGCACAGACCGAAGCCGAGAACGCCGAAGCCGACCAGGCCGGACCGCTCGCGCAGGCCCGGTCCGCGAAGGCCGTCGGCATCGCCAGGGAAGAGGCCGAGGCCGCCCGCGTCGAGGCCCGCACCGAGGTGGAGCGCAAACGAACCCTGCAGTCGCAGGCCTCGCTGGAAGCGGACGTGATCGCGCCCGCCGAGGCCGAACGGCAGGCAGCGGTGGCGCGTGCCGAAGGTGAGCGTCAGGCCGCCATCCTGCGTGCGCAGGCCGAGGCCGAAGCCGCCCGGCAGGCGGGTTCGGCCAGTGCCGATGCCCGTAAGCTCGCCGCCGATGCCCAACGGTCGGAGGCACAGGCGCAGGCCGACGGCATGCTTGCCAACCGCACCGCCGAGGCCGACGCCCGTAAGCTCGCCGCCGAAGCCCTGCGCGCCGAGCAGCAGGCCGAGGCAGACGGTCTGAAGGCGAAGCTGGAGGCCGAGGCCACCGGTAAGCGGCAGATCGCCGACTCGCTCAACGCCTTCAGCGAGCAGGCGGTCCGGATGGAGATCCTGCCCGCGGTGCTCAAGGCGCTCGTCGACGCCACCGGCAAGTCTGCCGAGCAACTCGGCAACATCGACAAGATCTCGATCATCGGCGGATCGTCGGAGGCCAAGTCCTCGCTCAGCGGTCTGCTCGGGATCTCGCCGCAGACGATCGCCGGGGTCATCTCGACCCTCGAGGACTCGGGGATCGACGTCACCGGCCTGGTCAACGGGCGAGGCGGGGCGAAGTCGGAGGCGGTGGTCGCGAAGGAGATCATCACCACCAACAATGTCGATCCGGAGGTCGAATCGGCCTGACCGTCAGGATGAGGTGAGATAGCAATGTCCGCAACCACTTTCGCGAGTGGTTGCGGACATTCTCACTCGAGGAGGACGTCGTAGAGTTCGGCGAGCTGGTCGACGGCCTCGCCGACGTCGCCGGCGGGGATGCCGGAGGCACGCAGTGCGGCGTGCAGGGTCTTGATGTCCAGGTCCAGGATCGGGTTCATCCGTGGTGGATTCGGCAGCGGCGGCAGTGCCGGCGCGGCGGACGGAGCCAGAGGAGCGGACGGCATGCCGGTCTCCTCGGCCGATGCGCTGCCGCTGAGGGATTCGACGCTGAGGGATCCGATACTGAGGGATTCGACTGCTGACAGCAGTTCCGGGAGGTCGGTACCCATGACGGTGAGCAGGGTGGTGGCGTGTTTGTCGATCTCGGCGGCAACCTCGTAGGTGACGGCGAGGACGTGGATACAGCGGACCGTCTCGTCGGGGCAGGTGCACGAGGATGCGATGTCGGCGGCCTCGGTCGGCAGGACGAGTTCGCCGAGGGCCTTCGGCTGGGTTCCTCGCGTCAGGGCGAGCAGGTCGTCGACGGCGTTCTGTGAGCGCAGCAGCGATGTGACCGTGGGTGCGTGGACGGGTCGGACGGTGAGGGTGACTTCAAACGGTTCGAGCTGACTGCCGTCGACCAGGGCGGTGACCCGGCCGCTGCCGATCGAGAGCTGCCTGACGTTCCGATCGCGGAAGTAGCTGCGGGCCTTGGTGATACGCCGGGAATCCACCGGTCCGGTGACGCGGCCCTCCACCACGTCGCACAGCGCCCGCGACCACGGGGTCACCCCGTAGCCGCGGGTCGCCTTCCGGCTGCCGCCGCGCGGGCTCATTCGCCCACCGCCTCGTCGCGCAGCGCGAACAGTTCGTACAGTTCGTCATTGCCGAAGTCCCCGAGCCAGCTTTCCCCGGTCGACACGGTGAGCGCGGACAGTTCGCGTTTGCTGTGGATCATGTCGTCGATCCGCTCCTCCAGGGTGCCCACGCACACGAACCGCCGGACGTGCACATCGCGTTGTTGCCCGATGCGGAAGGCGCGGTCGGTGGCCTGGTCCTCGACGGCCGGATTCCACCAGCGGTCCACGTGGATCACATGATTGGCGGCGGTCAGGTTGAGACCGGTGCCGCCGGCCTTCAAGGTGGCCACCAGGACCGGCGGGCCGTCGTCGGACTGGAAACGCGTCACCATCGCGTCGCGGTCGGTGCGTGACACGCCGCCGTGCAGGAGCGGGACGTCGGTGCTGAGCAGCCCGCCCAGCCAGCCCGCCAGCATCTCGCCGAACGTCGCGAACTGGGTGAACACCAGCGCCCGATCGCCCTCGTCGACAAGGGTTGTCGCGATATCGGCGAGCAGTTCGACCTTGCCGGAGCGGTGCCCGCTCCGCCGGGTGATGGGGGAGCCGTCGCCCAGGTAGTGGGCAGGGTGATTACAGATCTGTTTGAGCCGGGTCAGCGCGGCCAGCACGGTGCGCCTGCGCAGCACCCGCTGCTCCTTGTCCTTGAGCGCCTCCATCAATTCATCGACCACGGCCCGGTACAGCGCGGCCTGCTCGACGGTCAGATTGGCCCGCACCGTCAGCTCGTCCTTGGCAGGGAGGTCGGAAATAATTGCCGGGTCGGTCTTTTCGCGGCGCAGGATGAACGGCCGGGTCAGTCTGGTCAGGTGCCGCAGCGCCGCCGGATCACGGTCGCGTTCGATCGGTTCGGCGAACCGGGCGCGGAACACCGACGCCGACCCGAGCAGTCCCGGATTCACGAAATCGATGATCGCGCGCAGATCTTCGAGCCGGTTCTCCACCGGGGTGCCGGTGAGCGCGATCCGGTGTTCGGTGGGGATGGTGCGGATCGCCTTGGCGGCCGCGGTGTTCACGTTCTTGACGTGCTGTGCCTCGTCGACGACGATGCGCCGCCATGAGTGTCCGGCGAGCAGTGCGCGGTCGCGGGTGGCGGTGGCAAAGGTGGTGATCACCACGTCGGTGTCGCGGTGGTGCTCGGTGAATCGACTGCCCGCCGGACGTTGTTGGCCGTGGTGCATCGTGACGGTGAGTTCGGGTGCGAAGCGGGCGATTTCGCGTTGCCAGTTGCCGATGACCGACATGGGGCAGACCACCAGCGTCGGCAATGCTTCCGCGTCACCGGGGTGTCGCCGGTGTTCGTCGGCGAGGACCGCGATCACCTGGACGGTCTTGCCCAGGCCCATGTCGTCGGCCAGCACCGCACCGACCCCGAGCCCGGCGAGGTGGGTCAGCCATTCGAAACCACGCTGCTGGTAGGGGCGCAGCGAGGCATCAGCCAGTTCGGCGTTCGGAAGTGCCGGTGGGCGAAGCGAACCGGCGTCGGCGATGTCATCGAGCCACGACATGCCCGACACCGCGGTGACCGGGACGCCGGTACGTTCCTCGTCGCCGGTCACCAGATCGAGCAACTCACCCATATCGGGTGCGGTACCGGCCGCGGCGGCGACACGCTGGGCGGCGATGAAACCCGCCGCCCGGGTGAGTGCGGCACCGTCGGCCCGCATCCAGATGCCGCGTACCCTGACCAGATCGCCTTTCTGCCTGGCCAACTCGTCGATATCGGCGTCGGTCAGGGTGACCGCGTCGCCGCCGGTGCCCAGCGCCAGCCGCCATTGGAAGTCCCGCACCGCGCCGAGCCCGACCATCGCATTGCGGCGGGGGCTGCCCACCACCGGCCGGCCGGTGAGCGACAACGCGGGCCGGACGTCGGCGATGGTCCGCGGCAACAGCACCGCGAAACCCGCCTGCCCCAGAGCGGACACGCCGTCCGCGAAAAGTTCGGCGACGGTGTCGGTGGTGAGCAGGTAGTCCAGGGTGGTGCGGTCCGGTAGCGCCTGGCGTAGCGGCCCGAACGCGGTGACGGCGTTGGCGAGGTCGGTGGTGACGCGGTCGAGGTCGGCCGGATCGAGACGGTGTGGCACCACCGGTTCCAGATCTCCCTCGACACTCCGCAGACACACCTGGAAACGCCACAGCGACCCGGCCCCGGGGCCGGGGAGTTCGTCGGACTCGTCGGGTTCGTGCAGCCGGAACACCACGGAGGTCTCGTCACCGCCGGCGCTGTTCTGCCAGGCCAGCCACGCCGCCGACGCCGCGCCGGCCCGGCTGGTCGGCACCGCATCGCCGGGTGCGCCGGGCAGCAGTGCGTCGATGAAGCCGAAGCGGTGCGCACCCGACCCGACCGTCGTCAGCCGGGCCCGGCACAGGTGGTCGGTGAGTTCGGCGACCAGGTCGTCGACGGCCGCCCGCGGATCCGCGTTGTTGCCGGCGATCACGTCGGGTGCGGCGCCCCACATCACCGCGGACCAGCTCCGCCACAACGGAGTGGTCACCGGCTGCCAGCGCACCAGCGCCGCACCGTCCGCGGAGGAGACGGCCGGAGTGACACATCCGGCGGCGACCAGGCGCCGCACCCCGTCGAGCAGGTGGCGGTACCAGGCGAGCTCCGGATGCGTGGACAGCGACCGGGTCGCGTCGAGGAACACCACCGCCGCGGTGACGCCGAGCGTCGCGGTCGCGGCGAAGTCCCGGCGGCCGTCGGCCCCGATGACCGCCACCCGCGTACTGAACCGGCGACCCGCCAGCAGCGCCGCGATCGGTTCGGGCAGCGCAGGATCAGGGCGGTCGGCGCCGTGCCACAACGACAGACCGGCCCCCGGACGCCAGAGGGCGTGGAGGCCGAGCGGGTGGTGCGTGTCAGCTGTGGTGGCGATAGTCGAACACTCTATCGGCCGCCGGTGACACCGGGCCGGGTGTCAGCTCGCGTGGGTGGCCGACGGTGCGGTCGGCGCCGTCTTGGGGATGAAGTGCTGGGCGTCGAGGATCAGCACGACGCGGTCGTCGACGTCGGCGGGCACAGGCTCGTCGGGGTTGCCGTAACGCCGGCCGAGCTCCCGGTAGAAGTCGCCCTCGGGGTCGCCGCCGACGGTGACGAGCCAGCCGGTGATCTCCAGGACGCGGGCCGGGTTGTCGGAGTCGGTGATGATGAACGAATAGTTGGGGTTGGCCTGTAGTGGCACGAACTTGCGGCGCGGGATGGTCTGGCTCATCCGGATGTGGGCGCCGTCCCAGGTGAACCGCATCGGCTGCAGGCTGGGCCGCCCGTCGGGCGACACCGTGGCGAGGATCCCGATGAGCGGACGTTCGAGCAGGTCCCGGTACTCGTCGGGCAGTGTGTGGATCATGTGGTCGATGGTAGCGACCCGAACCAGTTATTGAAAACCTTTCGGTAGGGATTCCCGTAACGGGCGCTCAGGAGTTGGAGTCCAACGATCCCTTGACGTCGTTGAGCACGAGCCAGGCCGCGGCCAGGCCGGACGTGGAGAACCAGACGGTGTCGTCGACGGCCAGTACCCGCTTCCACGTGGGTGCGCCCATGTCGAGCCAGCGGTCGCTCTCCAGGACGGTCCGCGCGTGCTTGAACGAACCGCTGTTCTTGATGTCCGGGCCGGTCACATCACCGGCGTCGCGGTAGCTGACGTAGATGAGGTCGGCGTCGGCGGTGGTGAGGTTGCCGTCGGTCAGCTCGGTGGTGCCGGGCTCGCGCTGGGTGACCGGCCGCTGTACGCCGATCGTGGCCAGCACCTGCGCGGCGAACGAGTCGGTGCCCTCGACCGACTGGCCGTCGGCGGAGAAGCGGACGAGGGAGACCTCGGTGTGGGCGGCGTCCTTGCGTTTGCCGGTCCGTGCCGTCTCCCTGGTGAACCGGGCCAGCAGGTCGGTCGCGGCCGCGGACCGGTTGAGGGCACCGGCGACGGACCGGTACCGCTCCGCCCAGTTCTTCGCGGGATCGGCGGTGGGATCGACGGTGACCGTCCGGACGCCCGTGAACCCGGCGGCTCGCGAGGCCGTGGCCGGGGTGGTCAGCACGATGTCGGGGTCTGCCGCGGTGACGGCCGCCGCGTCAGGGGTCTCGCCGATCGTCGGGACCGAGGTCAGTTGCGGCCCCAGATAGCGGGGAATCGAACCCTTGCCCGCGGTGACCGCGGTGACCTTGGAGCCGATCCCCAGCGCGCAGAGGTCATCGAGAAGCAGCGGATCGGTGACGACGATCCGGCGGACGTCTGGTGTGCCCGCATCAGGTGCGGTGGGTGCGAAGCACGTCTTGGTGTAGTCGCGTTCGGAACCGACGATGTTGACCTCGGCCAGGCGTGTGGTCGGCGTCGAGACGGGGGAGCCGTCCGGGGTGGTCAGCGCCTCCTCCTCGTTGCCGCACGCACCCAGGAGCAGCATCGCCGCGGCCAGTGCCGCACCGATCGACGTACGCCTGAGCCTGGGGCGGGGATGGGGTGTTCCGGAGCCGCTTCGCACCCGATCAACCTAGTTGTCCGGCTCGGAAACCGGCAACCGGCCCGCGCCCGTCGCGCGGGACGCCGATCGGCGGGTGCCCGCGGCTGTCCGTGGTGCTCGGCGCCGGCTGTCCCGGAATGGGCGCACACGCCGCGCCGGACACTCGGGGCGAAGGTCCCGCAAATGGTCTGACCAGCGTCTATGTACCGAATTCGAGGTCAATTACGACAGTTCGTAGGACCCGCTCTGTCAGGGCGCCCGGAAGGGTTTAGGATCACTACAAGCGCTCGGTACGTCACGTGCCGACTTAGGGGTGCCGATTGTGCGTCGCCCACGAAAAAAGGTCGCGCTAGAGGAGGATCTGTGACTGCGGTAGACCAGCCCGCCACGCAAGTGGCACCAGTGCGTCCGTTCCCGGAGCGCTATCAGCCCAAGGGCTCGTTCTTCTACAAGCTCATCACCACCACCGATCACAAGCTGATCGGCATGATGTACATCACCACCTGCTTCGCGTTCTTCCTCGTGGGTGGTCTGATGGCTCTGCTCATGCGCGGCGAGCTCGCGCATCCCGGCATGCAGTTCCTGTCGACGGAACAGTTCAACCAGCTGTTCACCATGCACGGCACGGTCATGCTGCTGCTGTACGCCACCCCGATCGTGATCGGCTTCGCCAACTTCGTGCTGCCGCTGCAGATCGGTTCGCCCGACGTCGCCTTCCCGCGCCTGAACGCCATGGGTTTCTGGCTGTTCCTGTTCGGTGCGATCGTCGCCCTCGCCGGCTTCCTCACCCCTGGTGGTGCCGCCGACTTCGGCTGGACCGCGTACACCCCGCTGACCGACGCCCTGCATTCGCCCGGTGTCGGCGCCGACCTGTGGATCATGGGTCTGGGTGTCGGTGGTCTGGGCACGATCCTCGGTGCGGTCAACATGATCACCACCGTGGTGTGTCTGCGCGCCCCCGGTATGACCATGTTCCGCATGCCGATCTTCACCTGGAACATCCTGGTCACCAGCGTGCTGATCCTGCTGGTGTTCCCGCTGCTCACCGCGGCCCTGCTCGGCCTTGAGGTCGACCGCCAGTTCGGCGCCCACCTGTACGACCCGGCCAACGGCGGCGTCATCCTGTGGCAGCACCTGTTCTGGTTCTTCGGTCACCCCGAGGTGTACGTCATCGCCCTGCCGTTCTTCGGCATCGTGTCCGAGGTGTTCCCGGTGTTCGCCCGCAAGCCGCTGTTCGGCTACTCCGGCCTGGTGTATGCGACCCTGTCGATCGCCGCCCTGTCGGTGGCCGTGTGGGCGCACCACATGTACGTCACCGGCGCCGTCCTGCTGCCGTTCTTCTCGTTCATGACCTTCCTGATCGCGGTCCCGACCGGTGTGAAGTTCTTCAACTGGATCGGCACCATGTGGAAGGGCAACATGACGTTCGAGTCGCCGATGCTCTTCTCCGTCGGCTTCATCGTGACCTTCCTCTTCGGTGGCCTGACCGGTGTTCTGCTCGCCAGCCCGCCGCTGGACTTCCACCTGTCCGACTCGTACTTCGTGGTCGCGCACTTCCACTACGTGCTCTTCGGCACCATCGTGTTCGCCACCTACGCCGGCGTGTACTTCTGGTTCCCCAAGATGACCGGACGCATGCTCGACGAGGGCCTGGGCCGCTGGCACTTCTGGCTCACCTTCATCGGCTTCCACACCACGTTCCTGGTGCAGCACTGGCTGGGTAACGAGGGCATGCCGCGCCGCTACGCCGACTACCTGCCGTCCGACGGCTTCACCGAGCTGAACATCGTCTCCACCGTCGGTGCGTTCATCCTCGGCCTGTCGACCCTGCCGTTCCTGTGGAACGTCTTCCGCAGCTACCGCTACGGCGAGGTCGTCACCGTCGACGACCCGTGGGGCTTCGGCAACTCGCTCGAGTGGGCCACCAGCTGCCCGCCGCCGCGGCACAACTTCACCGAGCTGCCGCGGATCCGTTCCGAGCGCCCGGCGTTCGAGCTGCACTATCCGCACATGATCGAGCGGATGAAGGCGGAGGCCCACGTCGGCCCCGGCGGCGGCCACTGACGCCATACCCGCAACAGCACAGCCCAAGCGGCCCTCGCTCTCAGCGAGGGCCGCTTGGCGTTTCGGGTCCGGTGCCCTCTACGATTGCCTCTCGTGGCCAATTCCTCCGATGAGACAACGGTTCTGATCACGGTCACCGGGCCCGACAAGCCCGGTGTGACCTCGACGCTCATGGGGGCGCTGGCAGGCCAGCGGGTGAGTCTCCTCGACGTGGAGCAGGTGGTCATCCGCGGCCGGCTCACCCTCGGGGTGCTGGTGTCGTGCAGCGGCGACCCGCAGGACGTGCAGGAAGTGGTCGAGCAGGCCATGGATTCGGTCGGCATCGACGTGCACGTCGAGGTCGGCGTCAGTTCGGACGGCAAACGGCCGTCCACGCATGCGGTGGTACTGCTGGGCAGTCCGGTCACCGCGCGCGCCTTCCGGGCGGTCGCGTCCGCACTGGCGGCCCAGGGCGGCAACATCGATTCGATCCGCGGCATCGCCGACTATCCGCTCACCGGCCTGGAACTGATGGTGAGCGTGGCCGGACGCGACGACGTCGCCTCCGACGCCGCGCTGCGCAAGGCCCTCGCCGAGGTGGCCTCCGGCCACGAGATCGACATCGCCGTCGAACGCGGCGGTCTGGCGCGGCGCGCCAAGCGGCTCATCGTCTTCGACGTCGACTCCACCCTCATCCAGGGCGAGGTCATCGAGATGCTGGCCGCCAAGGCGGGCCGGGAGGCCGAGGTCGCGGCCGTCACCGAGGCCGCGATGCGCGGCGAACTCGACTTCACCGAATCCCTCAACCAGCGGGTCGCGGCACTGGCCGGTCTGGACGCCTCGGTGATCGACGAGGTGGCCGCGTCGCTGGAACTCACGCCGGGTGCCCGCACCACCATCCGCACGCTGCACCGCCTCGGCTACCACTGCGGCGTGGTGTCGGGCGGATTCCGCCAGGTCATCGACGGCCTCGCGGACGAGCTCGAACTCGACTTCGTCCGGGCCAACACCCTGGAGATCGGCGCCGACGGCAAACTCACCGGCCGGGTGGTCGGCGAGGTGGTCGACCGGCAGGGCAAGGCCCGCGCGCTGCGGGCGTTCGCCGAGCAGGTGGGTATCCCGATGGCGCAGACCGTGGCCGTCGGCGACGGAGCCAACGACATCGACATGCTCAGCGTCGCCGGGCAAGGCATCGCGTTCAACGCCAAACCGGCGCTGCGGGAGGTGGCCGACGCCGCCCTGAGCCACCCGTTCCTCGACGCCGTGCTGTTCATCCTCGGCATCACCCGCGACGAGATCGAGGCCGCCGACGCCGCTGACGGTGTGCTGCGCCGCGTGCCGCTGGACTAGCGGCATGAGCGCCGACGCGTACACCCGGCTGACCCGCTATGTCGGTGGGCACGACGATCCGCCCGACCCCGCCGACGTGCTCGCGATGCAGATGGTGCTGCGCATCGAGAAGGCAACGCCACCGGACCGCGCCGACCTGCTGACGGCCGCCGCCCGATCGGCGGCGCTACTGTGCCTGGACGAGCGGACCGAGGGCGACGGCCCGTGGGTCGTGCCGATGGACGCCTGGTGTGATGCCCGGATCCGCAAGATCGCCCGGCGCGCGCGGGGTGCGCAGTGGGAGGCGGCCCAGCAGGTGTGGGGCGTGACCGCGACGGAGGGCCAGGCGCAGGCCCGGGCGTACGTTCCCGGCCGGGTCGGCGACATCGACCGCAGGATCGGCAAGCTGCAGATCGGCGGCACCGACGTACCCGGCGAACTGCCGTCCGACGCGCCGTCCGGTGTGGTGCTGTGGCTCAGCCCCCACCTGGACATGACCGTCGGCAAGTGTGCCGCCCAGGTGGGGCACGGATCGATGCTGGCCGTGCGGCTGATGACCCGGGAGTCGGCGCTGCGCTGGCGCGCCGACGGCTGCCCGCTGGCGGTGCGCCAGGCGACCACCGAGCGGTGGGCCGGATTACTGGCGGCGGACGCCCGGGGTGAGGCGGTTGCCGTGCGCGATGCCGGGTTCACCGAGATCGCGCCCGGCTCGGTCACCGTGATCGCCGAGCTCCGCTAGGCGGTATCAGGCGGGAGCCGTCAGGCGACCGGCGCCGCCACCGGGGCCAGGTGCGCGAACGTATTGCGCCACACCTCACGATCGGGGGCGAACGAGGCGAGGATCAGCTCGTCGGCGTCGGCGTGACCGGCGAACCAGTCGAGGTAGTCGCGCACCTGTGTGGGTGTGCCCACGCCGCAGTAGGTCATCATCTGCTCGATCTGGCGGCCTTGCGGCATCGTCAGGATGGCGTCGCATTCCTCGTCGGTGAAGGCGCGGTCCCGCTTGAACAGTGCGTTGACACGGGCCCGTTTGGCCGCCTCCAACTGGGCGGCCGCCCGATCGGGGTCATCATCGGCGATCACTCCGACGCCGGCGATCACATGCGGTTCGGCGAGCACCGCCGACGGCCGGAACTCGCTGCGGTACAGGGCCACCGCATCCGTCAGGGCCTGCGGGGCGAAGTGCGAGGCGAACGCGTAGGGCAGGCCCAGAGCGGCGGCCATCTGCGCCCCGAACAGTGACGAACCCAGGATGTAGAGGGGAACGTCGGTGCCGGCGCCGGGCGTCGCGCTGACCCCCTCGACGCGGGATTGCCCGGTCAGGTAGCCCTGCAATTCCAGGACGTCCTGGGGGAAGCGGTCGGCGTCGGCGATGGTGCGGCGCAGCGCGGCGAAGGTTTTCTGGTCGCTGCCGGGGGCGCGGCCCAATCCCAGATCGATGCGGCCGGGGTGCAGCTCGGCGAGCGTCCCGAACTGTTCGGCGATGGTGAGCGGGGCGTGGTTGGGCAGCATCACACCGCCCGCGCCGAGCCGGATGGTGTTGGTGTGGGCGGCCACATGGGCGACGAGTACGGCGGGCGCCGACGACGCGATCGTCGACATGTTGTGGTGCTCGGCGTACCAGATGCGGGAGTAGCCCCACTGCTCGGCGCGCTGGGCGAGGTCGACACTCGCGGCGAAACTGGACGCGACGGTTTCGGATCGTCCCACCTGTGCAAGATCGAGAATCGAAAGATCAACGGGCATATAGGGGTCAAGGAGAACCGGCCCCGACATATTCCGCGTGCCGGGGTACGCGGGACGGTGCGGTAGTGCAACATGGACACCGTGACCTCGCCCTATGCCGCCGCTGCCGCCGAATCCGACGCGACCCCCGAATCGGATCCCGATCTGCTCATCGACTTTCGGGATGTGTCCGTGGTCCGGGACGGGAAAAATCTTGTCGGCCCGGTGTCCTGGCAGGTCGAACTCGATGAGCGCTGGGTGATCATCGGACCCAACGGAGCCGGCAAGACCACCTTGATGCGGCTGGCCGCGGGCGAGCTGTATCCGACCACGGGCGAGGCGTTCGTGCTCAACGAGAAACTCGGCCGGGTCGAGCTGCGCGAACTGACCACCCGCATCGGGGTCGCGAGTCCCGCACTGCTGGAACGGGTTCCGGACAACGAGGTGGTCAGTGACGTGGTCGTGTCGGCGGGCTATGCGGTGCTCGGACGGTGGAAGGAGCGCTACGACGACGTCGACCGAGACCAGGCCGTGGAGTCGCTGGAGTCGATGGGCGCCGAACACCTCGCCGACAGGGTGTTCGGCACCCTGTCCGAAGGCGAGCGCAAACGCGTGATCATCGCGCGGGCGTTGATGACCGACCCCGAACTGCTGCTGCTCGACGAACCGGCCGCCGGACTCGACCTGGGCGGGCGTGAGGAACTCGTCGCCCGGCTGGAGGTTCTGGCGAAGGACCCCGATGCCCCCGCCACCGTGCTCATCACCCACCACGTCGAGGAGATCCCCGAGGGCTTCACCCACGCGCTGATCCTGTCCGAGGGCGGCGTGATCGCGATGGGTCTGCTGCCGGAGGTGCTGACGAGCAAGAATCTGTCGACGGCGTTCCGGCAGCAGATCACCCTGTCGAAGTCGGGTGGCAGGTTCTTCGCACGCCGCAGCCGGCGGGCAGGCGGCCACCGCCGGGCCTGACGTCGGACCCTTTTGCCGACCTCTACCGAACGGGCGATCGGTCGGCCCGATAGTGTCGAGGGAACGTCTCCTGATACCTGGGCGACGAGTGCAGGAGGTGCGGTCATGGCAGAGCAGTCAGTCGATCCCGACACAGGTGCGGTAATCCCGGCGCAGCCCGCGGTGCCGCGAGACGCGTCCACCGTCGTCCTGATCCGCGACGGCGGCGACGGCGTGGAGGTGTTCCTGCAGCGGCGCGTCAAGACGATGGCGTTCGCCGGCGGGATGACCGTGTTCCCCGGCGGTGGTGTCGACGCCCGTGACGCCGAGGCGCACATCTCGTGGAGCGGTCCCGACGCGGACTGGTGGGCGCGGACCTTCGGGGCCACCGAACCCGTCGCGCAGGCGCTGGTGTGCGCAGCGGTCCGCGAGACCTTCGAGGAATGCGGGGTGCTGTTCGCCACCGACGCCGACGGGCGCTTCCCCGAACCCGGGGTGTTCGCCGATGCGCGGGCCCAGCTCGTCGACAAGTCTGAGTCCCTGGCCGGTTTCCTCGCCGCCAACGGACTCACTTTGCGGGCGGATCTCATTGCACCACTGGCACATTGGATCGCTCCGGTGATCGAGAAGCGGCGCTATGACACCCGCTTCTTCGTCGCGGCGCTGCCCGAGGGGCAGCATGCCGACGGCGAGACGTCGGAGGTGTCGGTGGCGGGCTGGCTGTCGGCGCGGGAGGCGCTGAACCGGTGGGTCGACAAGCAGCATTTCGTGTTGCCGCCGACCTGGTCGCAGTTGCGGGAGATCGCCCGCTTCGAGACCGTCGCCGAGCTGCTCGCCGAGCCCCGCGAGATCTCGATGATCATGCCGGACGCCACCACGGCCACCATGTCAGGTCTGCGGTTCCCGCACTCGGACAAGTACTTCGTCGAACTCGACGGGCGGCTGCCGTCCGACGCGTCGCGCTGACCGCCGTCAACGCGCATGGGTGAGGAACAGTCCCTTGATAGGTGGCTCATCGAGGCCGGCAAGCAGACGCTGCCGCTGCCGGAGGTGATCGCCACGCCACGCGATGCCGCGACCGTGGTCCTGGTGCGTGACGGATCGTCGGGCATGGAGGTGTTCCTGCTGCGGCGGGTGCCAGAGATGGCGTTCGCCGCCGGGATGACGGTGTTCCCGGGCGGTGGTGTCGACGCCGCCGACGACACCGGCCTCGACTGGTCCGGCCCGGAGGCGGCGTGGTGGGCGGAGCGGTTCGGCGCCGATCCGGTGGCCGCCCGGATGCTGGTCGTCGCGGCGGTGCGGGAGACGTTCGAGGAATGCGGTGTGCTGCTGGCCACTGGGGCCGACGGCCGGGTACCCGCCCGCGAGCAGGTGGCGGGGGACCGGGCCGCGCTGGTGGCCAAGGACCTGTCGTTCGGCGCGTTCATGCGCGGCCGTAATTTGACATTGCGTGCCGATTGGCTTGCGCCACTGGCACATTGGATTACCCCACCGGTATCGGAACGGCGCTACAGCACCCACTTCTTCCTGGCCGCACTGCCCGACGGCCAGGAGGCCGACGGCTCCACCTCCGAGGCGTCGACGTCGGCGTGGGCACGTCCCGTCGACGCCCTCGACGCCTGGTCGCGCGGCGTGCATTCGCTGCTGCCGCCGACGTGGGCGCGGCTGCGTGAGCTGAGCAGGCACGCGACCGTCGCCGACGCGTTTGCCGCGGAGCGGGTTGTCGAGGTGGTGGGCGAGGACGAACTCGACGACCCCTACGGCATGAAGTTCGACGGCGCCGACGACTACCTCGCAGCCTTCATGCGGCTGGGGGAAGACCCAGATACGTGACCGCTGGTTGAGGTGCGAGGAGCGCAAGCGACGAGCAGAGGGCTGATCAACCGGTTGATCAGCTGTCGAGGTTGTCGCGGTCGGCCCACTCGAGGAGTTCGTCGATGCGGTGGGAGATGTCATCGATGTCGGCGTGCAGGTCGCCGAGACGGGCGAAGCGGTCGGGCACCGTGGCGATGGTGAAGTCGTCGGGTTCGGCGTCATCGATCTCGTCCCAGGCGATGGGGGTCGAGACGGTGCCGCGCGGGTTGCCGCGCACCGAGTAGGCGGCGGCCATCGTGTGGTCGCGGGTGTTCTGGTTGTAGTCGACGAACACCGCCGACTGGTCGCGGTCCTTGCGCCACCACGCGGTCGTCACGTCGGCGGGCGCGCGTCGCTCCACCTCCAGGGCGAACGCATGGGCGGCGCGGCGGACGTCGGCGAAACCCCACTCGGGGCAGATGCGGACATAGATGTGCATGCCGCGGCCGCCGGAGGTCTTGGGGAAGCCGCGCATGCCGAGGTCGTCGAGAACCTCGCCGACGACGTGCGCGACGCGGCGGATGCGGGCCCAGTCGCAGCCGGGCATCGGGTCGAGGTCGATGCGCCATTCGTCGGGGACCTCGGGGTCGGCGCGGCGGGAGTTCCACGGGTGGAACTCGACCGTCGACATCTGCACCGCCCAGATCACGGATGCGAGTTCGGTGACGCACAGTTCGTCGGCGGTGCGCCCGTACCGCGGGAACCACAACTGCACGGTCTCCAGCCAGTCCGGGGCGCCGGCGGGGATGCGTTTCTGGTGCACCTTCTTGCCGTCTACGCCTTTGGGGAAGCGGTGCAGCATGCAGGGCCGTTCGCGCAGCGCCCGCACGATGCCGTCGCCGACGGACAGGTAGTAGTGGGCGAGGTCGAGTTTGGTATCGCCGCGTTCGGAGAAGTAGACGCGCCCGGGACTCGACAGCCGGACGGTGCGTTCGCCCACCGCGAGTTCGACGGCATCAGCGGCCTGTGTGCCCACCTGGCCCACTGTAGTGGCCCGGTGCGGTCACGGCAGGTGAGTGAGTCAACCGTGCCGACGGATCCCGTAAGCCATTCGATAAGGCAAGTGTGGGCTAACCCGAGGGTTGCCTGACGGCGCCGGAACGGTAGCCTCGGTGTCCATGGCCGAGTTTGTCACCCTCGAAACCTCTGCGGATCATCCCGGCGTGGGCACGATCGCGCTGAGCCGTCCGCCGATGAATGCGCTGAACCGGCAGGTGCAGGCGGAGCTGGCCGCCGCGGCGCGTGAGGCGACGGTGCGCGACGATATCAAGGCCGTCGTCGTCTACGGCGGGCCGAAGGTGCTGGCCGCCGGTGCCGACATCAAGGAGATGAACGACCTCGACTACGCCGAGATGGTCAAGGTCGCCGGTCCGTTGCAGGCCGACCTCGGGTCGGTCGCGGCCATCCCCAAGCCGACGGTCGCCGCGATCACCGGTTACGCACTCGGCGGTGGCCTGGAGGTGGCGCTGAGCGCCGACCGTCGTATCGCCGGCGACAACGTCAAGCTGGGCCTGCCGGAGATCCTGCTCGGCATCATTCCCGGTGGCGGCGGCACCCAGCGGCTCGCCCGGCTGATCGGGCCGTCGCGGGCCAAGGACATGATCTACACCGGCCGCTTCGTCGACGCGAAGGAAGCCCTCGCGATCGGCCTGGTCGATGAGGTGGTGGCACCCGACGACGTGTACAGCGCCGCCCTGACGTGGGCCGGTCAGTTCGCGGGTGCCGCATCGGTGGCGCTCGCGGCGGCGAAGGCCGCCATCGACCAGGGCCTGGAAGCCGACCTCGCGACGGGCCTGAAGATCGAGGAACAGCAGTTCACCACCCTGTTCACCACCGAGGACCGGTCCATCGGTATGGCCTCGTTCATCGAGAACGGGCCCGGCAAGGCCGAGTTCGTCGGCCGCTGACAATTCCGGTTACCGGGACCGGCACCACACACTCCGTAGTACCCATGAAGAAAGCTGAGACGATGACGACCGAACCCACCATCGATCCCGAACCCAATCCGCACGCCACCGAGGAGCAGGTGCAGGCGGCGCTCAAGGACACCAAGCTCGCCCAGGTGCTCTACCACGACTGGGAAGCCGAAACGTACGACGAGAAGTGGTCGATCAGCTTCGACGAGCGCTGCATCGATTATGCCCGTGGTCGTTTCGATGCGGCAATAACCGACGCGCCGCTGCCGTACGGCCGGGCGATGGAACTGGGTTGTGGCACAGGGTTTTTCTTGCTCAACCTGATGCAGTCCGGGGTGGCTGAGAAGGGTTCGGTCACTGACCTGTCTCCGGGCATGGTCAAGGTCGCGCTGCGCAACGCCGAGAACCTGGGTCTGGACGTCGACGGCCGTGTCGCCGACGCCGAGAAGATCCCCTACGAGGACAACACCTTCGACCTGGTCGTCGGACACGCTGTGCTGCACCACATCCCGGACGTGGAGCTGTCGCTGCGCGAGGTACTGCGGGTGCTCAAGCCGGGCGGCCGGTTCGTGTTCGCCGGTGAACCGTCCACCATCGGTGACTTCTACGCCCGCTGGATGAGCCGCGCCACCTGGTGGGCCACCACCAACATCACCAAGTTCGGCCCGCTGCAGTCGTGGCGACGTCCGCAGGAGGAGCTCGACGAGTCCTCGCGCGCCGCGGCCCTGGAGGCGGTGGTGGACATCCACACCTTCGATCCCGACGATCTCGCCGGCATCGCCCGCAGCGCCGGCGCAACCGAGGTCAAGACGGCCACCGAGGAGCTGGCCGCGGCCATGCTCGGCTGGCCCGTGCGCACCTTCGAGGCGGCCGTGCCCGCCGACAAACTCGGTTGGGGCTGGGCCGGTTTCGCGTTCGGTGGCTGGAAGAAGATGACCTGGCTGGACGAGAACGTCCTGCGCAAGGTCGTTCCCCAGAAATTCTTCTACAACGTGGTGGTGACCGGTGTGAAGCCGGGCGAACCGTCAGACGCCTGACGTTCGATCACGGAAAAGGCGGCGCGTTGGGCTATTCATTCACCCCCGACGACGTCGCCTTCCTGCGTTCGGGCGCCGGCCGTGGCGCGCTGGCGGCGGCGTCGGATCTGGAACTGAGCCGGTCGTCGATGATTGCCGATATCGGCGAATTGCGGGGCCGCTACGCACCTTTCGACGCCGCACTCATCGAGACGGTGACCTGCCGGCGTAAGGCGCGCGCCAAACTGCGCCACCCCGACGAACTGCTGTTGACCGACGATGGTGTGCAGCAGGCGACGGCGTGGCCGGTGGCGCAGACGCGCGCCGTGGAGATCATCCGGCGGTACCCCGATTCGGTGGTGCACGACGTCACCTGCTCGATCGGGGCCGAGGTCATGGAGCTGTCGCTGCGGCTCGGTGTCGCGGGGGTGATCGGCAGCGACATCGACCCGGTGCGGGTCGCCATGGCCCGGCACAATGCTACGACTGTCGAGCTGTCGGCGCCCACGGTGCTGCTGCGGGCCGATGCGCTCACACCCACGTCGTCGGCGGATGTGATCATCGCCGACCCGGCGCGACGCACCGGGTCGGGGCGGGTGTTCCGACTCGACCAGCTCACCCCGCCGCTGCTGGACCTGTTCACCGTGTACGCCGGACGCCCGCTGATCGTGAAATGCGCTCCGGGACTGGACTATCAGAGCCTGCGCGACGAGTTCGGCTTCGACGGCGAAGTGCAGGTGACCTCCCTCGACGGCGGTGTACGGGAAACCTGCCTGTGGTCGGGCCCGGGCACGCGAGCGCTACGTCGGGCCACCGTCCTGCGCAACGGCGACGGCATGGTGTCGCGGTACGAGATCACCGACGACGAAGCCGACGACGTTCTGGCCGCCGAGCCGGGGGAGTGGATCGTCGACCCGGACGGCGCGATCGTGCGGGCCGGGCTGGTACGGCATTGCGCGCACCGGCACGGGCTGTGGCAGCTCGACCCGCAGATCGCCTACCTCACCGGTGATTCCGTTCCGGAGGCCGGGCGGGGGTTCCGCATCATCGAGCAGGTCACGGTGTCGGACAAGGCATTACGCAAGGCGCTGCACGCACTCGACTGCGGCACCCTCGAAATCCTGGTCCGCGGTCTGGACGTCGATCCCGACGTGCTGCGCAAACGTCTCAAGCCCAAGGGATCGCGGTCGTTGTCGTTGGTGCTCACCAGAATCGGCCGCAAAGGTGTCGGCTTCATCTGTGAGCCTGGCGTGCGCGGCCCGAATCCAGGGTGAATCTGACTACGTCGGGCTGTGTCCGGACCTGCGGAGGGTGACCCGATACGTGTAGTGCTCGGGCAGAAAATAGCTGATCGCGAGTTCGACGCCCTGGCCGTGGGTGTTCTTGTACAGCCGGTCCACCCGCAGCACCGCGTGCCCCGGCGGGCAGCCGAGCACCGTCGCGACCCGGTCGTCGGCGGTGGCGGCGGTGATGGACTGGACACATTCGGAGATCGGGTCGGCCAGATGCGGTTCGAGCAGGCCGATCATCGTGTGTTCGCTGACCGCACCGGCGGCGACCTCCGGCCGTCCCGCGATCACTTCGGCGACGGGTTCGGGCCACCACACCGTAGTCAGCACGAAGGGGACGGTGTCGTGGGATCGGGTGAACAGCATCCGCCAGACGACGTCGGTATCGAGCTGCAGCCGGCCCGCAGCCTCGAGATCGACTCGGCGCGAAGGGGGTTCGACGACCCGCATCTCGGTGTCGGCGGACAGGTTCATCAGATCCTCGATCGAACCGAGTTGGCGCAGATAGCGTCCCGCGTTCTCGTGGGCGAAGGTGCCGCGCCCGGGAATCCGGTACACCGAACCGTCACCGACCAACTCCAGGAAGGCCCGGCGCACCGTCTGCCGGCTCAACCCGAACTCGGTGGCCAGCTCGGCCTCGGTGGGCAGCCGCACTCCCTCCGGATACTGTCCGGCCGCGATCCGGCCGCGCAATTCGGCGGCGAGCGACCGGTACGCGGGTTCGGACGGTTCCGGTGCGTTCACCGGGGAAGCCTCAGATACCGCCGCGGGCGACCAGCTGCCCGGCGATCACGGTGCGCTGGATTTCGTTGGTGCCCTCACCGACGATCATCAGCGGAGCGTCCCGGAAATAGCGTTCGACGTCGAACTCCGTCGAATAGCCGTAGCCGCCGTGGATCCGGACGGCGTTGAGGGCGATCTCCATCGCCACCTCGGAGGCGAACAGCTTGGCCATACCGGCTTCCATGTCGCAGCGTTCGCCGCTGTCGTAACGGCGTGCCGCATGCCAGGTGAGCTGCCGAGCGGCGCTGAGTTTGGTGGCCATGTCGGCCAGATAGTTGCCGACGGACTGGTGCTTCCAGATGGGCTGCCCGAACGATTCGCGCACCTGGACGTACCGCAGCGAGTCCTCCAGCGCTGCCGTCGCCACACCGAGCGCGCGGCAGGCCACCTGGATACGGCCCGTTTCCAGGCCTTTCATCATCTGCGCGAAGCCCTTTCCCGGGGTGGTGCCCAGGATCGCCGCTGCGGGCACCCGGTAGTCGTCGAAGGACAACTCGCACGACTCCACACCCTTGTAGCCGAGCTTCGGCAGATCGCGGGACACGGTCAGGCCGGGGCCGTGTTCGGCGAGCACGATCGAGATACCCCGATGCCGTGGCTGCGCCTTCGGGTCCGTCTTGCACAGCAGGGCGATGAGGCCGGAACGGCGGGCGTTGGAGATCCACATCTTCGACCCGTTGATCACCAGGTCGTCGCCGTCGGCGCGGGCGACCGTCGACATGGCCTGCAGGTCCGAGCCGCCACCCGGCTCGGTCAGTGCCATCGTCGCGCGCAGCTCGCCGGTGGCCATGCGCGGCAGGTATTTTCGCTTCTGCTCGGCGGTGCCGAACAGGGTGAGTAGCTTGGCCACCACCGTGTGCCCGCCCATCGCCCCGGCCAGGCTCATCCAGCCCCGGGACAGCTCCTGGGTGACCTGCGCGTAGCACGGCATCGACACCGGTGTGCCCCCGTACTCCTCGGGCACCGCGAGGCCGTAGATGCCGAGCTGTTTCATCTGCTCGATCCACGCCGCGGGGTAGAGGTTGTCGTGCTCGACCTGCTGCACGGTGGGTTTGACGTCGCGGTCGATGAACGCGCGCACCGTCTCGACGAGCAGTGCTTCCTCGGGGTTGAGATCTTCCGTTGCGTTCACCTGACACCTCACGCCGCATTCGATTTGTACGGCCATATTGTTGCCGGATTCGGCCATCTGTCAAGCAGTGGCTACCACGCCGGCCGCTATTGGCCGTACATTTGTGGCAACCCGGCCCCTCGTCGGTCGAGGTGCAGTCTTGGAGCCTCGAAACGAGGCGTCGGCACGGCGATTCGATCGAATGGAAGACGATGAGTGAGAAGACAATCCAGGTAGGCGGGCCGTACTTCGACGACCTGTCACGCGGGCAGATCTTCGACGGTGCGCCGTCGATCACGCTGACCGACGGCCTGGCCGCGGCCCACCAGGCGATCCTCGGGGACCGCCTCCGGATGCCGCTCGATGCCGCACTGTCGCAGCAGGTCACCGGCGGCGGTACGCCCGCCCATCCCGGTCTTGTCTGCGATGTCGCGATCGGGCAGTCGACGCTGGTCACCCATCATGTGAAGGCGAATCTGTTCTACCGGGGCCTGCGCTTCCTGCGGTATCCGCTGATCGGCGACACCCTCACCACCACGGCGGAGGTCGTCGGGCTGAAGGAGAACTCGGCCAAACCCGGCCGGGCGCCCACCGGCCTGGCCGCACTGCACATGGTCACCGTCGACCAGAACGGGGCGGTGGTGCTCGACTTCTACCGCTGCGCGATGATCCCGCTGTCGGCCGACGCCGGCCCTGGCCGCACGGTGCACGCGGACGACCTCACGACCGTCGGCCCGGCCGATGCTCCCGAACCCGTGCTGCCGCCGTGGGACCTGGCACGGTACCGGGAACTGGTACCGGGACAACATTTCAGCACCGACCTCTCCGGGAATGTGTACCTGTCGAGCGGTGATGTGGTGTCCAGTGCGCCGGAACTGGCCCGCCTGACGCTGAATATCGCTGCCACACACCATGATCAGCACATCGCCGGAAAGCGTCTCGTCTACGGCGGCCACACCATCGGCCTCGCGCTCGCGCAGGCCACCCGAGCCCTGCCGAATCTGGTCACCGTCGCGTCGTGGGATTCGTGCGATCACACCGGACCCGTCCACGAGGGGGACACCCTGTTCAGCGAACTCCACGTCGAGGACGCTGTCGCCGGCGAATCCGGCGGTGTCCTGACATTGCGCTCGCGTGTGTTCGCGCGCGAATCCGACGGCAGCACAAGAGATGTGCTGGACTGGCGATTCCGGGCGGTGATGGCATGAGTGGGCGTCCCCTTGACGGGCTGCGCGTGGTGGAGGTCTCCAGCTTTGTCGCCTCACCCCTGTGCGGGATGACCCTGGCCCAGCTCGGCGCCGAGGTGATCCGTGTCGACCCGGTCGGCGGCGCCGCCGACGTCAACCGCTGGCCCATCACCGACGACGGGCACTCCATCTACTGGACCGGACTCAACCGGGGCAAGAAATCGGTGACCGCCGACCTGCGCTCGCCGGAGGGCCAGCAGCTGGTGCGGGATCTGGTGACCGGATCCGGTTCCGGCGGCGGCATTCTCGTGACCAACGCCGGAGGCCGGTCCTGGATGAGCCACGACACCCTGGCCGCGCTGCGACCCGATGTGATCACCCTGGAGTTGCTCGGCCGCACCGACGGATCACCGGGCGTCGACTATACGGTCAACGCGGGCATCGGCTTTCCCTCGATCACCGGACCGCTCGATGGTGACGGCAAGCCCGCCGGGGTGGTCAATCACGTGCTGCCCGCCTGGGACGTGATCTGCGGCCTGTACGCGGCGCTCGCGATCACCGCGGCGGTCCGTCGCCGCGAACAGACCGGGGAGGGGGCGCGGATCACGCTGCCGTTGGAGGACACCGCGCTCGCGATCGCCGGAACACTCGGCTACCTGACCGAACCACAGGTCAAGGGCGAGTCCCGCCCGGCCACCGGCAACGACGTGTACGGCACCTACGGCACCGACTTCGTCACCTCCGACGGCGGGCGGTTCATGCTGGTGGCGCTCACCCCACGGCACTTCCGGGACCTGGTGACGCTCACCGGGACCACCGAAGCGGTCGCCGCCGTCGAGAAATCCCTGGGCGCAGACTTCGCCAAGGACGGTGACCGGTACCTGCATCGCGGGGTGCTCACACCGCTGTTCGCGGCCTGGTTCGCCCGCCACACCACCGACGAAGCCGAGCAGGCGCTGGCGTCGTCGTCGGTGCTGTCGGAGCGCTACCGCGACTTCACCGAGGTCGCCGTGAACGACCTGACCGGCAATCCGCTGTTCGCCGTCCTCGATCAACCGGGCATCGGCGAGTATCTGGCGGCCGGGCTGCCCGCAGCCTTCGACGGCGAGCACTACCGCACCGGGCCCGCGCCTGCGCTCGGTGCCGATACCGAGCGGCTGACGCCCGGTCAGTAGCGGTTCGCGGCGGAGTCGAACAGGTAGACCTCGCCGATGTGGGTGGCGGTGGCGACCTGCCCCGTCGCCGACACCGCGACTCCGGTGGCGAAGCCCGTCGATCCCGGCATCGGGATCGTCTTCAGGGTCTTGCCGTCGTCGACGGCCACCTCGGTCAGCGACAGCGAATCCCTGCCCGGATCGCGGACGACGGTCCAGGCGGTGCCCTGCGCGGTGAGCGTCGAGAGGCTGACGACGGCCAGGTCTTTGCGCTGCCACACCTGCTCGGCGGCATTGCCGGTGTCGCGCAGGAGCGTCAGCGGAGCGCCGACCGAACCGGTGGGGATGATGAATCCGCCGGGGGAGACGCTGAGGGTGGCGAAGCCGTGTTCGCCGAGTTCGTACGTCCACACGTCCTTGCCGGTGACGGTGTCGACGGCATGCAGCGTGCCTGACTTGGAGACGGCGTAGACGCGGTTGCCGTCGGCGGAGAGGGTGGGTGGTCCGATCATCCCGCCGGACACCGGCGCCGACCACGCCTCGCGGATGGTGCGTTCGCCGTTCTGCTTGCCGTAGTCGAGCGCGACGAGCTTCGACTCGCGTGCTCCACCGGGCCACACGTTGAGGTAGGCGCGACTGCGGCCGGCGTCGACCGCGGGCGGTGCCGGAACCGGGCACTGCGGGCCGTCGGTGACGCAATCGCCGTACCCGAACCCGGGGTCGTCGAGGTTGGCGTCGTCGCGCAGCCGTAGCTCGGGGGCCACCTGGTCGCCGGTCTGCGAATTGAGCAGCAACACCTGACCCTGCGTGGTGGCCACCAGCACCACACCGCGGTCGGCGAAGCGGGCCGAGCGCGGCACCCCGATCGTCGGGACGCGCCAGCGGATCGCGCCGCCCGCGTTGAACGCGATGAACAGGCCCTTCTCGCCGACATACGGCTGGTCGTACTGGTCGACGAGCAGCGTGTTGGTGGCGGCCCCGTCCTGCAGGCGTTTGCAGTAGTTCTTGCGGCCCTGACGCGGGTCGAAGATGAACAGATTGCAGCCGTTGTCCGTGGTCGCGGTGATCCCGATGTTGCCGTTGCCGGAGATCGACAGCGGCGCCGTGATCGGCCCACCCGTGGGGCGCGACCAGCGCAGTTCGAGGTCGTCGGGGATCTGCGGGGAGGCGAAGTTGGAGTTGTACGAGTTGCCGCCGTAGCTCGACCAGCCCCACGCCGACACCGACCGGACGTCGGTGTGCCCGTCGGAGCAGGCCGACACCACCAGCGTGACGACTGCCGTCAACAGTGCGAACCCTGTTCCGATTCGCCGCCGCCGGACTCTCGCAGCCATCCCGCTCCCATCACCTCATACCTCGGACACCGGGTGCTGCTCGCACCCAACCTCAAGAGCCTATCGTGTGCGATTTCGCGCTCCGTTAGTGTTTGTCCTCATGACCACCATGTGGAATGCCTCCTACCGGTCCCGCTGGAAGGCCGGGCGGCGCCGCGACCCTGCCCAAGTACGGTTCCTGACCCTCGACTCGCTGCGCTGGGTGCTGCGCAACAAGGCGTACACACCCTGGTATCTGGTGCGGTACTACCGGCTGGCCCGGTTCCGGCTCGCCAACCCGCACGTGGTGCTGCGCGGCATGGTGTTCCTCGGCAAGGACGTCGAGATCCACGCGACGCCCGAGATGTCGCGGATGGAGATCGGCCGCTGGGTACACATCGGCGACGGCAACTCGATCCGCTGCCACGAGGGCAGCCTGCGCATCGGCGACAAGGCGGTGTTCGGCTGCAACAACGTCGTCAACGCCTACATCGACATCGAGTTCGGCGGATCATCGCTCATCGCCGACTGGTGCTACATCTGCGACTTCGACCACGTCACCGACGACATCAACACCCCCATCAAGGATCAGGGCATCGTGAAGGGTCCGGTCCGCATCGGCCCCGACACCTGGGTGGCCACCAAAGTATCGATCCTGCGCAACACCATCGTCGGCCGCGGCTGCGTCCTCGGCGCGCATTCGGTGGTCAAGGGCGTCATCCCGGACTACGCGATCGCCGTCGGCGCCCCCGCCAAGGTGGTCAAGAACCGCAAGGACGCCTGGGACGCCAACGCCGAGCAGCGCGCCGAACTCGAACGCGCCCTCGCCGACATCGAACGCAAGAAGGCCGCCGCCGAGGCAAAGGCGGCCTCGGAAGGGTAGCGGGAACCGCGGCCGGTTCGGGACCGGCCGGGTGACCAGTCAGGCGCCGACGACGGGCCTGCCCTCGCTGGGCTGGATGACCACGAAACCCGGGCCGTGGAAGGCGAGCTGGAACGACTCGCCCGAGCCGCGGCCGATGAGGGCACCCATCTTGAAGTCGTTCTTGATGGTGGGGGTCAGGTTGGCCGACCAGCAGATCGCGGCCTGCGGGTCGACGTAGGTGGGCTGGTGGGTGCAGTCCAGGATCAGCGGCGGACCCTCGCTGGTCACGCCGACGGTGCCGTGGCCGGCGAGTTGCAGGTTGAACAGTCCGCCGGCCAGCATGCCGGCATTGCCGATGGTGGTGATCTTCCACTGCAGCGACGCGTCGAACGCCAGCAGGCTGGACGTGTTGATGGTGATGGCGTCGCCTTCGAGGTCCATCGTGAACACGTGCGCGGCGTTGCGGGCGAAGAACACCTCACCCTGACCGCTGACCCGCATCAGTCCGCCGCCCTCGTTGGTGACGGCGCGCTTCAGGAAGTTCGACACGCTGCCCGCGCCCTCGTGTTTGAAGTCCATCACGCCGTGATAGGCCACCATCGCGCCCTTGGCGGCGAGGGCGTCGGGCCCGAACCCCACCCGCAGCATCCGCTCGGACTGCAACGTCCAGCGTTCGGTGGACCGGATCTCCTGGAATTTCTGGTCAAAGATGGGACTACGCATGCCCGCAGACTACAGCGCCTATCTGTCCTGTCGTGGATGACGACAGCACGGTTTCGGGGCCGTTATGGCTCAATGCCGGACTACGCGAGTGTCCATGGGTCGCGGGTAGGCGTCGAGTGGAGCCTATTTCCCCGGATCGCGTTCGGGGAGAGGGCGTTCGATGATCGTGGGGCGGCCGTAGGCGTGGCGGACGCGGCGTTTGGCGGCCAGGTAGACGCCTTCGGTGCGTTCGGCCACCTCGCGCCAGGAGAAGTCCTCGGTGAGGCGGTCGCGGGCGCGGCGGGCGCGGGTGGCGGCGGCGGTCGGGTCGTCGAGGGTTGTGCGGATCGCGGACGCGATGCCCGCGACGTCGGCCGGTTCGAAGGTGAAGCCGGTGACGCCGTCGTCGACGGCCTCGCCGAGGCCCCCCGCCGTCGAGACGACCAGCGGGATGCCGCAGGCGGCGGCTTCGAGGGCGACGATGCCGAACGGTTCGTAGCGGCTGGGCAGGACGATCGCGGCGCACCGCTGCATCGCGGTAACCAAGGCGTTGTGGTCGAGGGCGCCGACGAACCGCACCGACCGGGTCACCTTGTGCTTGCGCGCGGTCTCCATCAGCCACTCGAGCTGGGTACCCGTGCCCGCGATGGTGAGGGTGGTGCCGGGATGGGTGCGGCGTACCCGCGGCAGCGCGGCCAGCAGGTCCTGCACGCCCTTCTCGTATTCGAGCCGCCCGGCGAACAGCAGTTCGGCCGGGCCCGACGTCGGCGGGCGCGGCGCGAACGGCCAGGTGTCGACGTCGATGCCGTTGTGGATGACCTGGATCTCCTCCGGCCCGAACAGCCGGTTCACCTCGTCGCGCATGGACTCCGAGCAGGTGATGAGGGCGTCGGCCTCATTGGCCAGCCACCATTCCACCGAATGGACCTGCCGGTTGGTGGAGCCGCTGACCCAGCCGCTGTGCCTGCCGGCCTCGGTGGCGTGGATGGTGGCCACCAGCGGCACGTCGAAGAACTCGGCGAGCGTGATCGCGGGATGGGCGACCAGCCAGTCGTGGGCGTGCACCACATCAGGCAACCAGGCGGTCTCCGGGTCGCCGGCGAGAATGCGCAGACCGGAACGGACGAACGAATGGCCCATCGCCAGCGTCCACGACATCATGTCGGTGCCGAATCGGAACTCGTGCGGGTCCTCGGCGACGGCGATCACCCGCACCCCGTCGGCGCGTTCGTCGCTGGTGGGATGTGTGAGGGAGTCGGTGCCCGACGGTCTGCGGGTGATGACGGTGACGTCGTGGCCCAGCTTGGCCAGGTCGATCGCCAGGTGGTGGACGTGACGGCCCAGCCCACCGACGATCACCGGCGGATACTCCCACGACACCATCAACATCCGCATGTGGCAGTCCCCCCATCAATGTCCGTGCCGGCGGTGGCGTCGGCATCCCCGATCAGCGGTTCGTGATCGAGTGGCCCGCCCGACAGTAGCGATTCCGCGACGAGCCGGCGAGCGTCGATCCCGGCGAACAGATTGTCGGCCCTGGCCCAGTTGGCGGCCAGCTGTGTGGCCTGCTCCTCGCGGCCACGCGCCGCGGCGTCGCAGATCTCGCGGGTGGCGTGGGCGTGTTTGTGGGCGCGGTCCACGGCGTAGGCGGCGGCGGTGTCCTTGGACACCATGAACGGCCAGTCCGACTGCACCGTCATCAGCGTTTCGCGGACGATCTGATCGGCCACCCGATCCCGGGTGCCGGCACCGGCCAGTCGCTTGTCGACGGTCTCCAGCGCGGTCTCCACGACCTCGGCGTTGAGCTGCACCAGATGCTGTACCTGCGGGCCGTTCCACACCCGCCAGTCCTTGCCCGAACCCCACGACGAGGCGGGCAGATCCACCGGCTCCCCGACGAAGCCGTCGCGGCGGGCGCCGGCGAGGGTACCGACCTTCACGCCCACTTCGGGCAGCCGGCGCAGCACCTTGTCGAGCCACATCGGGCCCTCGTGCCACCAATGCCCGAACAACTCGGTGTCGAAGGCGGCCACCACGAGTGCGGGCCGGCCGATGCGATCGGATTCGGCGATCAGCCGGTCCCGGACGTGACCGACGAAATCGTCGACATGTTTGTCGAGCACCGCCTCGACGCGCGCCGGGTCGTACGGCCTCTTCTGATCCGACGGCACCGTGCGTCCGGTGACCCGGGACGGTTTGAGGCCGGTCTCGTGGTCGTAGGTGTGAAAGTCGCGGTACACGGCGTGACCCGGATATCCGGACTTGGGCGACCACACCCGGTAGCTGACCGACAGGTCGCGGCCGAACGCCACCACGACGGTGTCGCCGACCGGGCGGCCGAGGGCGGTGTCACCGTGCAGACTCGGGCCGTCGACCATGAAATGCCCGACACCGGCCGCCGCGTACTCCCGTTCCATGCCCGGGGTGAACGCGCACTCGGGTGCCCAGATGCCGGCCGGGTCGTACCGCCAGCGGGCATGCGCGTCGGCCAGTCCCTCGCGCAGCGAGAACCGGCGCAGCCGAGGATCGAGCAGCGGCTGGAACGGGTGCGCGAGCGGACCACCGAGGAGTTCGATGACGCCGGAGTCGATGAGCGAGCGGAGCTGCGGGCTGCCGCCGTGCCGCCAGTGTGTCTCGAACTCGCGCATGGCGTGCGCCGACGCCCGGAACTCGCGGTGCCCTAGTGCGCGGCGGTCCGTGTCGCGGGAGACGGCGGCCTCCATCGACCGCAGCTGCCAGTCGGCGAGCCACTCGTACATCGACGACAGGCAGTGCGGGTCGTCGAGCTGGGCGGCGAGCACCGGGGTGATGCCGAGCGACATCTGGTCGCGGTAGCCGTCGGCGGCCAGGCCACGCAGCACCTCGAACACCGTCAGATACGACGACGCCCAGGACTGGTACAGCCATTCCTCGCCGACAGGCCAGCGGCCGTGGTTGGCCAGCCACGGCAGATGCGAATGCAACACCAGGGTGAACTGGCCCGGAACCTGTTCGGCGGTGGTGTTCGCGGGTGCGGTACTCAGGGCCGCACCGCCACCGCGAACAGGTCGAGGCTGGCGTCGATGTCGCCGGTGCCCCGCGTGGTGTCCAGGACGTCGAAGTCGTCGGTGGCGATCGCTGCGACGTCGGCGGCCAGCTCGTCGGGCCACGGCACTCCGGCCAGCGACCGTTCGATCTGGGCGTCGATGATCGACCCGCCCCACTTCGCGTCGAGCTCGCGGATCGCTGCGCCGTGGTACACGCCGAACATCGTGTCGACCTCGAAACCGCCGTCGACCAGCAGTTCGGTGAGTTCAGCCGCGTTGAGTTCACGGGTGTGGAACGGGTTGAGCGGGGTGTCGCGGCCGGGGGAGAAGGTGATCCGGTTGGGGGTGGAGATCAGCAGCCTGCCGCCGGGCCGCAGCACGCGCAGGCATTCGGCGATGAACTGCGGCTGATCCCACAGGTGCTCGATGACCTGGAAGTTCACCACCACGTCGACGGACGCGTCGGCGATCGGCAGCTCGATCAGGTTGCCCTGGTGCACGATCAGCTCGGGGTAGCGGCGGCGGGTGTGCTCGACGGCGGAGGTGTCGTAGTCGACGCAGGTCACGGATTCGGCGACCGTCGCCAGCAGCGCGGCGCCGTAGCCCTCACCGGAACCGGCCTCCAGCACCGTCTTATCGCGGCAGTCAGCGAGAATCGAGGTGTAGGCGATCTCGTGCCGGCGGAACCAGTAGTTCTCCTCGGCGATACCGGGAACGGTGCGCTCGCCGGTGAGCGCGAGCTGCGTTTCCGGCTCGATCGCCGCCTGTGCCGCCGATTCGTTGTGAAGGGTCACCTGACCGAGACTAAGGTATGACCGGCCAACCTATCGAACCCCATACGGTATCGAGACATCGCCGAATCGCTCGTGTGTGACGAAGTCGGTGTTCAGTGTGCTGGACCAGCACGTTAAAGTAGGTGAGACCAAACGCAACTTACTCGTCGGTAAGTTGCTGACACCGACGCAGGAGGTCGACGTAGACCCATGACAAACATTGTGGTTCTGATCAAGCAGGTTCCCGACAGCGGTTCCGAGCGCAAGCTCAGCGATGACTTCTCGCTGGATCGCTCGATCGATCCCGTGATCGACGAGATCAACGAGAAGGCCGTCGAGGCCGCTCTGCAGATCAAAGAGGCCAACGGCGGCGAGGTCACCGTGCTGACCGCGGGCCCCGCGAGCGCCACCGACGCGATCCGCAAGGCTCTGTCGATGGGTGCCGACAAGGCCATCCACATCCAGGACGACGCGCTGCACGGCTCGGATGCCGTCCAGACCGCCTACGCCCTGGCCCGCGCGCTGGGCACCGTCGAAGGTGTCGAGCTCGTCATCGCCGGCAACGAGGCCACCGACGGCCGCGTCGGCGCTGTTCCGGCCATGATCGCCGAATACCTGGAACTCCCGCACCTGACCTCGCTGCGGTCGCTGAAGGTCGAGGGTGAGAGCGTCACCGGTGAGCGTGAGACCGACGAGGGCATCTTCACCCTTGAGGGCGAGCTGCCTGCCATCGTCAGCGTCAACGAGAAGATCAACGAGGCCCGCTTCCCGTCCTTCAAGGGCATCATGGCGGCCAAGAAGAAGGAAATCGCGGTCGTCACCCTCGCCGAGATCGAGGTGGAGGCCGATGAGGTCGGCGCCGCGAACGCCGGTTCGGAGATCCTCTCGTCCACCCCGAAGCCTCCGAAGCAGGCCGGCGAGCGCGTCGTCGACGAAGGCGACGGCGGCACCAAGGTCGTCGAATTCCTGGTCTCGCAGAAGATCATCTAGTTCTTCTCGACCGGTATTCATCCAGACCACACCGACGACATTCATTCCAGGAGTTAAGAAATCATGGCAGAAGTACTCGTTCTCGCCGAGCTCGACGCCGAGGGCGGCCTGAAGAAGGCCACCGGCGAGCTCATCACCGCCGCCCGTGAACTGGGCAGCCCGTCGGCCGTCGTGGCTGCCGCCCCCGGTGCCGCCGCGGGCGTCGTCGACGCCCTCAAGGAGGCAGGCGCCGAGAAGATCTACGTCGCCGAGTCCGACGCGATCACCGGCTTCCTGATCAGCCCGAAGGTCGACGTCCTGTCGTCGATCGCCGAGCAGGCCTCGCCCGCCGCTATCATCGTGGCCAGCAGCACCGACGGCAAGGAGATCGCCGGCCGTCTCGCGGTGCGCCTGGGTTCGGGTGTGCTGGCCGACGTCATCGCCGTCAAGGAAGGCGGCGTGGGTGTGCACTCGATCTTCGGTGGCTCGTTCACCGTCGAGGCGCAGGCCAAGGGTGAGGTTCCCGTGTTCTCGCTGCGTCCGGGTGCCGTCGACGCCGTCGCGCAGGCCGGTGCCGGCGAGGTCGTCAACGTCGACGTTCCCGAGCAGGCCGAGAACGCCGTCAAGATCGTCAAGGCCGAGCCGAACGTGGGCGGCGACCGTCCGGACCTGACCGAGGCGTCGATCGTCGTCTCCGGTGGCCGTGGTGTGGGTTCGGCGGAGAAGTTCTCCGTCGTCGAGGCCCTCGCCGACTCGCTCGGTGCCGCCGTCGGCGCCTCGCGTGCCGCCGTGGACTCCGGCTACTACCCGGGCCAGTTCCAGGTCGGTCAGACCGGCAAGACCGTGTCGCCGCAGCTGTACATCGCCCTGGGCATCTCGGGCGCCATCCAGCACCGCGCCGGCATGCAGACCTCCAAGACCATCGTGGCCGTCAACAAGGACGAAGAGGCCCCGATCTTCGAGATCTCCGACTTCGGTGTGGTCGGCGACCTGTTCAACGTCGCCCCGCAGCTCACCGAGGCCGTCAACGCCCGCAAGTGATCTGATCGGTGAAGTCCCCCGCCCCGCAACCGCGGAGTGGGGGACTTTCCCGTTTCCGGGACATGATCGTCGGCTGAAGTCGCTCGGCAGACGTTCATCCGCCGCGCCCCGACGCGACAGGCGTGCGTCGCCGCGCCGTCGTGCCACGGGTCTTGTATTCGGGTATGACAACTACGCACGTCATGACCACGATCGGGGCGGCGCCCGCCGACACGCCGATCCCGATGCTCGGTGCGGGCCCGGTGCGAGTGCTGCTGTCCGGGGACCCGGACGACATCGTCGCCGACCAGCGCTTGCGGTACCGGGTCTTCAGCGAGGAACCGGGGTTCTCCGACCACATCGGCGACCACGACAGCGGTCGTGACGCCGACCGGTTCGACGACTTCGCCCAGCACCTGATCGTTCGTCACGACGTCGACGGCGTGATCGGCTGTGCGCGGCTGCTCACACCGGTGCGGGCGGTCGCCGCAGGCGGCTGGTACTCGGCCACCGAGTTCGACGTCGCAGGGCTGGCACCGATCGCCGCGCGGACAGTCGAGATGGGCCGGGCGTGCGTGGATTCGGCGCACCGCAGTGGATCGGTGACGGCGCTGATGTGGGCGTCGGTGCTGCGCTACCTCGACCTGACCGGGCTGCGGTACGTGATGGGTTCGGTGTCGGTTCCGTTGCGCGGCACCCTCGGAGCCGCGCGAGGCGCCGAATTGCGTTCGGTGCGTGATCAACTCCTCGCCAGCTATCTTGCGCGGTGGCGTACTGAACCGCTGACGGCTCCCTGCGTCGACGGCATCGCGCTCGACGACATCGCGCCGCACCCGGGAACCGCGCTGCCGCCGCTGCTGCGCGGCTATCTGCGGCTCGGCGCGCGGGTGTGCGGAGAGCCCGCGGTGGACGACGCCTTCGACGTCGGCGACTTCCTCACCGTCATCGACCGGGACGGCGCCACCCGCCGTTATCTCGACCGGCTCACCTCCACGGTGACGCGGCTGGCGGGATCGGCCGACCGGTGACCGCGATGGGTTCGACGGCGGTGGTCGGTCCGGCGCCGGTGACGCCGTGGCCAAGACCCTCGCTCGTGGCCGTGCCGGACCTGGTCGGCGCCGCCTCGGGACGGGTGCCGGTACCGCCGGACAGCGGTCTGCATCCGTGGTTTCCGCTGAGCCCGTGCGGAGCCGGATGCCTTGTCGGGCGCCATGACAGGGCGACGACGGTGCAGGTGGCGGTCCGTGTGCTGAGAACGGCGGCGGTGGCGGTGGCGGCGGCCTGCCTGTGGCCGGTGGCCGCAGTGGCACCCGCGCCGGTCCGCCGCCGGTTCCTGCGTGGTCTGTCGCGCCGGGTACTCCGGTCGCTCGGGCTGACCGTGGTGGTCGACGACCGGCGCCCGTTCGTCTCCCATTCCTGCGGACTTATTGTGGCCAATCATGTTTCCTACCTCGATATCCCCGCCGTGGCAATGATCAGCCCCGCCCGCTTCGTGGCGAAGGCGGAAATCGTGGGTACGCCGGTCTCGGCGCTACCCGCGCGGATCCTGCGTGCCATCCGCGTCGAACGGAACTCGTTGCGGCGGTTGCCCGGCACGGTGCACGAGGTGACCGGGAGGCTGGAGCTCGACGAGTCGGTGGCGGTGTTCCCGGAGGGAACCACCCGATGCGGCACGACCACCGGCACCTTTGCCCCGGCGTTCTTTCAGGCGGCCGTCGACGCGGGTGTGCCGGTCCTCCCGATCGGCCTCGCCTTCACCACGCCGTCGGGCAGTTGCCCGGCAGCGGCGTTCATCGGTGAGGACACCCCGTGGGATACGCTGCGGCGGGTGTTGCGCACGCGGGAACTGAGCGTGCGGGTCACCGTGCACGAGAGCCAGTTACCCGGCGCCGACCGCCGCGAGCTCGCGGCCCGATGCGCACGACTCATCGCAGGCGGGTGACCGACTCCACGATATCGGTCAATGCCAACTCCTTGGCCCGCCTTTCGATGTCGTCGATCTCCCGGGTCCGCGCGGCCGACGGTGGGGTACGCGTGGCGGCCAGCAGCCGGCACCGCAACAACGACGGACGGCCCGCGCCCCGGACTGCGACCTCGGTGGCGTCGCGCAGCGCCGTATCGCCCTCGGCGTCGTCACCGACCAGGTAGTGCAGTTTGGCCAGCGCCAGCCCCACCGTCCCGACCTGCCCGATCTGCCCGAGGGCGCCGATGCCGGTGCTGTACGGCGCGAGATAGTCGATGAAATGGCGCGCATAACCGGTCAATTCGAGGTCGGCGACGACATGCGCCAGCAGCACCGCCTGACACAGCGACGTCCACACCATCGGCCGGTCATCGGCCAGCCAGATGGTGATCATCCGTTCGGCCAGGTCGTGATCGCCCTCCGCGCGGGCGATCATCGCCACCCCGGCCGCCAGCAGCACCGTCATCTGTTCGTCGGAGAACTCGTCGGCCATCGACCGGGCCCAGTCGAGCGTCGACATTCCCTTCGGGGCAACGTTGTTGGCCTCGATGACGGCGTCGAGCAGGTGCCGTTCGGTGGCCAGCCCGATCATCGCGACGGTGTCGCTGCCCGCCACATACAGTTCGGTCATCTGATGCACCTTGACCGCGGTCCGGAAGTGTTCCATCGCGACGTCGAAGTCACCGTGCCACACCGCGAGTGAGGCCTCCATCCAGCGCAGCTGAGCACGCAGGATCGGCAGCCGGTAGCGTTCGCTGCCGACGATGCCGCGGCGCACCAGATGTTCGGTTGCGGCGACATCGCCGAGGATCATCGTCGACATGGTGAGTACGGTGTCGACGATGACATCATCGACATCTGTTGCGGCATAACCGAGTCGGTTGCTGTCAGGGGACCCGGCGGCGCGTACCCGCCGGATCTGTTCGGCGAGCCCGATCGATGACGCCGCGTGCCGTGCCACGCCGGAATAGGTGATGAGGCGGGCCATCAGTACATCGACCAGCACAGAGTCGTCGTCGAGTCCGGCGGCCACCTCGTCGGCACGATCGAGCAGGCCGGCCGGAACGGACGCGTCATGGTGGTAGCAGTTACCGACGGCGAGCGCACCGAGTACCCGAGCAGTGTCCGGGCCGTCACCCGCCACCGTGTCGAGCGCCGATTCCAGTGCTGCACACAAACGTTCGTTGTCGACGTTGGGACCGACCCAGGGCCACGAACCGCCGGCGCGCAGCAGGATTCCCGCGAGCCTGCCGAGGGTGTCCGGCGCATCGGCGGCGATCGCCTCGTCGAGCCGGGTCTCGACGATCGCGAGCGCCTGCTGCACCTGCCCGGCGCGGGTCTGCGCGGTGAGCAGACCCATCAGCAGGTCGTCGCGCTCGGTGACATCCTGGCTGATGCGGGGCGCCGACTCGTAGATGCGCAACGCGACGCCGAGCCAGTACGCGGCCTTCTCCGAATCCCAGGCGGCCGTGGCGTCGGCGGCCGCGGCCCGGCAGGCGGCCACCACCTCACGCGGATCGGCCACGGCCAGGGCGTCGACGAGGTGGGCGGCGCGCACCGCCCGGGAGTCGCTGCCGCCGATCTGATCGAGCACCTCGGCGATCCGCAGATGGATCCGGGCACGGCGTAACGGCCGGATTATCCCGAGCGCGCCTTCGCGCAGCAGAGCGTGCGCGAAACGGGTGCCGACAGCGGGGAGGGGGACGTCCGTCCGATCGTGCCGGGCGACCAGGATGTGTTCGTCGACGGCCTCGTCGAGACAGTCGGCGATGTCGTCGGGGTCACGGCCGGTGACCGCCACCAGCAGCGGCACGTCGATGTCCTCGCCGATGGCGGCGGCGTAGCCGATCACCTCCAGCACCGCCGGATCCAGCGAGGTCAGACGCCGGTCGAGAATGGACCGGACGGCCTCGGGGATCTGCTCGGCGCGCCGGGTGTCGTGGGCGAGCCGGGCGAATTCCGTGACGAACAACGGATTCCCGTCCGTCCGCCGGGCCAGCAGGTCGACGGCGGCGGGCGCCATCTCCTCCCGGGACACGGCGCACACCAGTTCGGCGACCTCGTCGCGGGAGAGCCGCGGCACTCCGATCACGGTGGCGCCGGACCGGTTGGCGGCGGCCCGGAACCGGTGCACCTCGGGGCCGCCCTCACCGTCGCGGGCGGTGGCGATGACGATGATCCGGCGCCCGCGCAGCACCGACATCAGGTAGGTGAGCAACCCGAGCGACATCGGGTCGGCCCACTGCAGGTCGTCGACGACGAAGACCAGCGGCGTCGCCGTCGCGGCATGTTCGAGCATGGTGTGCACGCGGTCGTAGACGGCAAACCGTGCGGTGTCGGCGTCCGAACCGGTGGGCACCGACAGCACCTGCGCCGGGTCGGCGCCCAGCGCACGGCACGCCTGCCGCAGCGGCCACCAGGCGGGGATGCCCTCGGTGTCGGGGCAGCGTACCCACACCACTCTCGTGTCCGGGCCGTGTGCGGCGACGGCCAGGCGCACCGTCTCCCCGGCGAGGGCGGTCTTGCCGATACCCGGTGGGCCGGTGAGCAGGATCCACCGCGGATCCAGTGACCCCGATCCCACGACGGCACCCAGTCGCCGTATCTCGTCGGTGCGGCCCACGAATCCGGCGTCGGTATCGGTCGCGGTCACGCTGCCTGTGCCGTCGGGCACAGTGGCCGAGGCCGGTGCCTCGACCTCGGCCGAACCCGTCCAGTGCGGGGGCCGGGGCCAGGCGGCGATCGCCGGATCGTGCCGCAGGATCGCCCCCTGCAAGGCCGTCAGCTCGGTGCCCGGGTCGAGTCCGAGCTCGGTGTCGAGCGTCCGGACATGGTCGGTGTAAGCCTCCAGCGCCTCGGTGATGCGCCCCGAGCGGTACAGCGCCACCATCTGTAGCCACACCGTACGTTCGTGCAACGGGTCGCGGACACGCAGCGCGGCGATCTCGCTCAGCGCCCCGCCGATATCACCCGTTGCCAGCAGCGCGCTGATGTGGACATCGGCGGCCGCCGTGCGGGTTTCGGAGAGGGCCGCGGACTCGGCGATCAGCCAGTCGGCGTCGCCGAGTTCGTCACCGGCGAGTTCACCGCGCCACAGCGACAGCGCCCCCGCGGAATCGGTGAGCGCCCGCGTCCAGCGGCCCTCGTCACGGGCGGAGCGGGCGGCTGCGGCCAGCCGGATGAATTCGGCGACGTCGACCCTGTCGTCGCCGATCACGAGCCGGTAGCCGGTGCCGACGCGTTCGATGGGGGACGGTCCGGTACCGCCGCTGCGCAGGGCCCGCCGCAGATTTGAGATGTATGCCTGCAAGCTGGTGGTGGCCGCCGTCGGCGCGTCGGCCGGCCACACGGTGTCGATCAATCGGTCGACGGACACCACCGCGCCGCGCGCGAGGATCAGCACGGCCAGCACCGCCCGCTGCTTCGGCGAGCCGAGGTCGACGAGCGCGCCGTCCCGCCGTACCTCCAGCGTGCCGAGTACCGCATACTCGCGGACCCCGGAAACCGCGCTCGCACTTGCTATCACGTGGACAGTGTAAGTGCCGTCGGCGACGGGCGAGGCCCGGAGTGGGCGGGGCGGCGATACGTGCCCCGGCAGGTACCGCCGAAGCCGAAATCAGGTAGTGCGCTACTCGCGCCCCGGGCGGGTGAGGCGCCGGACACTTGGGTACGGACAGGCGCGGTGGCCGCGCCCTCCAAGCCCACTCCAAGAGACCTGCAAGCCCCATCTCCGACGCTGTCGTCGGCAATCGAACAGATCCACGAAGGAGATTCACGTGACCATCAGCGAGACAACGCCCGTCACCCTCGAATCGGTTCCGCCCGCGCTGCGTGCGATGGTGCGCGGCGCGGTCCACGGACTCGGCGACGCCGGTTACGCCACCCCGGGTTTCAACCTCGCCGTCACCCGCACACCGTGTGCGGTGGTCGATGTCGCCGACACCGACGACGTCGCGGCCGTGATCCGGTATGCGGGTGACGCCGGCCTGAAGGTCGCGGTGTTCGCCACCGGACACGGCGGCGTCGAGGTCGGCCCCGACACCATCCTGATCCGGACCGCGGCCCTGGACACCTGCGAGATCGACCCGGCCGGCCGGACCGCTCGCATCGGTGCCGGTGTGCGTGTGCAGACCGTGCTCGACGCCGCGGCGCCCCACGGGCTGGCCATGGTGTGTGGCTCGTCGACGACCGTCGGCGTCGTCGGATTCCTCACGGGCGCCGGCATCGGTCCGCTCGTGCGGACGCTCGGCTCGTCGGCGGCCTACGTGCGGTCGGTGCGGGTGGTCACCGGCGACGGCGCCGTCAAGGAGGCCTCTGCGCAGGTCAATCCCGAACTGTTCTGGGGACTGCGCGGCGGCAAGGCCACGCTCGGCATCATCACCGAGGTGGTGGTCGACCTGCTGCCGATCAGCGACATCTACGGCGGTGCGTTGTATTTCGACGGAACCGATGCCGCCGCGTTGCTACGCGCCTGGCGCGACTGGGCCTCGGACCTGCCGCGGGAGGCCGGCACCTCGGCGGCGCTGCTGCAGTTGCCCGAGATGCCGGGCGTGCCGCCGATACTGGCGGGCAAGCTCACCCTCGCTGTCCGGTTCGCGACCACCGCCGACCCCGACACCGGGGCGCAGCTGCTGGCACCGATGCGGGCGGCGGCCACCCCGCTGCTCGACGCTGTCGCCCCGCTACCGTATGCCGCGATAGGTGCGATCCACGCCGATCCGCCGGTCCCGATGCCCGCGCACGAGGGCACCACGCTGCTGCGTGATCTGGCCGACGGCACCATCGACGCGATCGTGGCCGCGACAGGGCCGGGCTCGGGATCACCGCTGATCGTCGTCGAGCTGCGGCAGCTCGGCGGTGCCTTCGCCGACGAACCTGCCGTGCGCAGCGCGCTGTGTCACCGCGACGCCGCATTCAATCTGCACTCGGTGGGTGTTCTCGCCCCGCCGATCGCCGAGCTGGTGGTATCGACGAACAGCGCGCTGATCGCCGCGGTCGAGCCGTGGAGCACCGGCACGAGCCTGCCCAATTTCAGCGCCTCCGCCGACCCGGCCGTGATCCGGGCCTGTTACGACGACGACACCTACGCCTGGCTGGCCGCGCTCGCCGCCCAGCTCGACCCGCGCGGGGTCCTCGACACGGGGCAGGTCGTGCGGTGAGCAGGGGTGCGTGCGGGCGCCGGCCCCGGACGGCGTCGGCGCGGGCCGGCTCGCGCGGGAATTTGCCGCGGCTGCCCGCACGTTTATCCTTGGCAGCGATATGTCCACACCGGTCCGGCCCCCCGTCTACCTCGATCACGCCGCATCAACCGTGATGCTTCCCGAAGCCGTCGAGGCGATGACCGCCGTCTACGCCCACCCCGGCAACGCGTCGTCGCTGCACGGTTCGGGCCGCAGGGCGCGGCGGCGGCTGGAGGAATCGCGCGAATCGATCGCCGCGGCGCTCGGCGCCCGGCCGTCGGAGGTCATCTTCACCGGCGGCGGCACCGAGTCCGACAATCTCGCGGTCAAGGGCATCTACCGGGCCCGCCGGGCCGAGAATCCCGACCGCACCCGGATCATCGTGTCGGCGGTCGAACACCACGCGATCCTCGATCCGGCGCAGTGGCTCGCCGACAACGAGGACGCCGAGCTCGTGGTCCTCCCGGTCGACAGCACCGGCGTTGTCGCACCTGACGACCTGCGTGCCGAACTGGACGCCCACGCCGGCGCCACCGCACTCATCTCCGTCATGTGGGCCAACAACGAGGTGGGCGCCATCGAGCCGGTCGCCGAGATCGCGGCGCTCGGCGCCGAGTTCGGTGTGCCGGTGCATTCGGACGCGATCCAGGCCGTCGGGCACATCCCGGTCGACTTCGCCGCGTCGGGGCTGTCGGCGCTGAGCCTGGCCGCGCACAAGTTCGGCGGCCCGCAGGGCGTCGGTGCGCTGCTGTTGCGCCGTGACGTCGCCTGCGTGCCGCTCCTGCACGGTGGCGGGCACGAACGCGACATCCGGTCGGGCACGCAGGACGTGGCCGGTGCCGTGGGGATGGCCACCGCGCTGCGCATCAGCACCGAGTCGATGGATACGACGACCGCACGCATCACCCGGCTGCGTGACCGGCTCCTCGACGTCCTGCTCGACGTTCCGGGAGCATCCGTCAACGGGCCGGTCGGCGCCGGTCGCCTGCCCGGCAACGCCCATGTCACCTTCGGCGACTGCGAGGGCGATTCGCTGTTGATGCTGCTCGACGCCAACGGCATCGAGTGCTCCACCGGTTCGGCGTGCACCGCCGGGGTGGCCCGCGCCAGCCACGTGCTGCTGGCGATGGGTTTCGACGTGCCGCACGCCCGTGGGTCGCTGCGGTTCTCCCTCGGCGCCACCAGCACCGACGCCGACGTCGACGCGGTGGCCGAGGTGATCGGCGACGTGGTGGATCGGGCACGCACCGCCGGGCTGGTTTCTGTTCGTGGAGGTATCCGGTGAGAGTTCTTGCGGCGATGAGCGGCGGCGTCGATTCGGCGGTGGCCGCGGCCCGCGCGGTCGAGGCCGGTCACGACGTGGTCGGCGTGCACCTGGCGCTGTCGACGGCACCCGGTGCGCTGCGCACCGGTTCGCGTGGATGCTGCTCCCGGGAGGACGCCGACGACGCCCGGCGCGCCGCCGACGTGCTCGGCATCCCGTTCTACGTGTGGGATTTCGCCGACCGCTTCAAGGAAGACGTGATCGACGAGTTCGTCGACGCCTACGCCGAGGGGCAGACCCCCAACCCGTGCCTGACCTGCAACGAGAAGATCAAGTTCGCGGCCCTGGCCGACAAGGCGATCGCGCTCGGCTTCGACGCCCTGGCCACCGGCCACTACGCCCGCCTGGAGAACGGTGAACTGCGCCGCGCCGTCGACGACGACAAGGACCAGTCCTACGTGCTCGCGGTGCTCGACCACGCCCAGCTGAGCCGGGCGATGTTCCCGTGCGGCGACACCCCCAAGCCGCAGATCCGCGAGGAGGCCGCCCGGCGCGGCCTGTCGGTGGCCGACAAGCCCGACTCGCACGACATCTGCTTCATCCCCACCGGCGACACCCGCGCCTTCCTCGGCGCCCGTATCGGGATCCGGCCCGGCGCCGTCGTCGACGCCGACTCGGGGGAGCGGCTCGCCGAACACGAAGGCGTGCACGGCTTCACGATCGGCCAGCGCAAGGGCCTGGGTATCGAGGCCCCCGCACCCGACGGCAAGCCCCGCTACGTCACCGGCATCGACCCCGAGTCGGGCACCGTCACCGTCGGCTCGGCCGAACACCTGCAGGTGTGGTCCATCGAAGCCGGGCGTGCGGTGTGGACGTCGGGTCAGGTGCCCGACGGACCTGTCGACTGCGTGGTGCAGGTACGTGCGCACGGCGGTCTCGCACCCGCGCGCGCCACCCCGGTGGTCCGCGACGGCGAGGCTCGCATCGACATCGAACTCTCCGAACCGCTCACCGGCGTGGCGCGCGGCCAGGCCGCTGTGCTGTACCTGCCGGACGAGTCCGCCGGCGACCTGGTGATCGGGTCCGGCCGGATCATCCGCACCTCCTCCCTGGCCCGGGTGTGACGGGCAACGGTGTGACTGCTTCGCCGGTGCAGGTGCGAGGAGCGCAAGCGACGAGCCTCGAAACCTCGCGAGCGGACAATGCCGTCCCACCGGGTGTCGAGGCTCGCAGGCTCGCACCTCAACCATCGAATGGGGTTGGCGCCGAATGTCTGTAACAATCCCAACCGCGGTGGGCACCGGTATCGGGTCGATGCCCGGAACCGATCCCCGCGAGGCCGCGTCGATCATCAACGGCGAACTGGACTTCGCCCATCTCGCCGAACTGCCCGCCCGGGGGGTCGGCGCGGACATGATCGGCCGGATGGCGGCGATCCTCGTCGACATGCCGATGGACGCGGGCACGTGGGGTTACCGCCTGTCGGGCCGCCGGTCGAACGTCTCCCGCCGGGCCGCGGACTTCTTGTCCGCCGATCTCGACGCGGTCGAAGAGCTGTGGGATGCGGCGGGATTCATCAGAACGGGACGACCGTTCAAGATCCAGGTGTGCGGTCCGTTCACCTTCGCCGCCTCCGCGGAACTGCCCAACGGTCACAGGATCCTTCGTGACCGCGGGGCCTGGTCGGATGTGATCGCCTCGGCGACCGAGGGCATCCGTGTCCTGGTCGCCGAGACCGAACGCCGGCTGGGCACGAACACCGTTGTGCAGCTCGATGAACCGTCGATCGGCGCGGTTCTCGACGGCACCGTGAAGCCGCTGACCCGGTTCGACACCATCCCCGCGATCCCGGTGATCGAGGTGGCCGACGCTCTCACGCAGCTGGTCGAGGCGATCGAACGGCCGGTGATCCTGCACAATTGCGGTGCGCCGCGCTGGGATCTGACGGCACGACTGCCCGGTGTCGCTGTCTCATGCGACATCACATCGTGGACGGGGGAGTCGGCGGCCGACCTGGACGGGGTGGGAGCCCTGATCGATCGTGGCGATGTGTGGGTCGCCGGTGCCGTGCCCTCGACGCCGCCCCGGGCGGCGTCCGATACGGGGTCGCCGGCCGAGCGGGTCGCGTCCGCGCTGGCCCGTCTCGTCGACAGGATCGGCCTGAATCGTTCGGTGCTTCGGGAGAATGTCGTCGTGACACCGGCGTGCGGGCTGGCCGGGGCGGGCTCCGTCTGGTCGTCGAAGGCGCTGGCCGTGACCGCGAAGGCCGGTGAGCTGTTGTCCGCCGACCCCGATGCGCTGTAGCCCTCAGCGCCGACGAGCGCCACTCTGCATATTCTTTGCTTCGATGAACTGGGTTCTGGCTCAGCGGGTTTCCAGTCTGTGAACACTGCCACGTGCCGCTACCGCAACGCGGGCGCTGTCGGTAAAGTCTGCGGAAATCACACATCACACCGGGTGGCAAGTCCCAGAACGGGCGGCCGCGCACTACCAGGGGGCTCAGGGATGGAAGGCGGAACGCACACTCGCAATCCGCATCACGCTCACCGCACCGACGCGGCCGACGCGAAGGGTAACGCGATGCTCGGCGAAATGTTCCGGGCCCTCGTCGAGGAGGCGGCGCGGCAGTGGCTTCCCCGTCGAGGCACGCGCGACGACCAGGCGGACACCGGGCCCCGCCCCGAATGGTCGCCTTACCGGACAACCTCCTACGAGGTGCCCAAACTCGAGCCCCTGCGCAATCCCGCCGACGTTTCGCGGCGCCCCGAACTGCGGCCCCTCGACGGCAATCGCCTGCGCGACCCGGCCGACACCACCGACCTCCCGGCGAGCCGGAAACTCCCGCGCGAAAGGCGTCTTCCGCCGCTCTGACATCGCCTCACATGCGGCACTACACTCGGGGTCATGACGATCGAGGCAGACCTCGAGGCGTTGCGTGGACCGCTCAACGCGTACTGCTACCGGATGCTGGCCGGCTCGTCTGAATGCGAAGATGCCGTGCAGGAGACGATGATCCGCGCTCTGCGCGAGCTGGATACCTTCGATTCGCGGCGCGCCCGGCTGACCACCTGGGTGCATCGGATCGCACACAATGTGTGCATCGACATGCTGCGCGCGGCACAACGTCGGGCATCCCCGATGGATGTCGCCGGCCTGGGCGAACCGGGTGTCTTCGGCGCTGCGGCGCCGGCGGGCAGCTACGTCGATCCTGTTCCGGGGAGTTTCGTCGTGTACTCGTCGGATCCCGCACGCCGGGCAGTGGAACGGGAAACGGTCCGCTTGGCGTTCGTGGCCGCACTGCAGCACCTCACACCGCCTCAGCGGGCGGCCACCATCCTGCGTGATGTGCTCGCATTCTCCGCCGCCGAGACCGCGGACATTCTCGGTGTGAGCGTGGGAGCGATCAACAGTTCACTTCAGCGCGCACGCGGTGTGCTGCCGGCGCAGTCCTGCGGTGATGGGTCGGTGAGCGATGAGCAGGCTCGCGCTCTCGCCGAGCGCTATGTGGCCGCCTTCGAAGCGCACGATGTCGGCGGGCTGATCGCGGTGCTGCACGACGATGTGACCACGACGATGCCGCCGGTGAGGTGGTGGCTGGCCGGGCGCGAGGCGATTGCCTCGCTCGCCGCCATGTCCGATGCGTGCGCCGCCGACCGCCTGGTCATCACCGACATCAACGGCCAGGTCGGATTCGGGCAGTATCGCCCGGACGCGGTGGGTACGTTGCGGCCGTTCGCGCTGGTCGCCGTGGAGTTTCGGGGTGGGCTGATCGGGCACACGACGACGTTCCTCGGAACAGCCGGCCGGTTTGCCGAGTTCGGTCTGCCACCCACGCTGCCACCGGACAACGCCTGAGCGATGAGTTTCGCCTGCGCCCCACGTATAAGAAGTGCCGGCGAGTTCTCGACGGTATGACGATTCACGGGAGGACGGGAATGATCGCTTCAGAGGAAGACTCCGCATTGGTGCGGGAGACCTTCGCCGAACGCCGGCGGCTGGTGGAATTGCTGTCGGGTCTGACGCCGCAGCAGTGGGCGGCGGCGTCGTTGTGTGAGGGGTGGCGGGTCCGGGAGGTCGTCGCGCACATCACGCTGGCCTACCGGCATTCGGGGCCGCGGGTGCTCGCCGGGATCGCAGCCGCGGGATTCCGATTCAATGTGTTCAGCGACCGGATCGCGCGTAGCGATTGTGACCGCAACAGCGATGTCGTACTGCTGAACTCGTTGCGGGACAACGTCGAGCACCCGTGGCGGCCGCCCGGCGGTGGTCAGCGCGGGGCACTGGCCCACGACGTCATCCACGGACTCGACATCACCGAGGCACTCGGTCTTTCCCCCGCGCCGGCCGAACGGATCGCGATGGCGATGAAGGACGCGGGTCGCAAACAACTCAAGTACTTCGGTGTCGACCTGCGGGGACGCTCGCTGACGGCCACCGATGCCGACCTCGTGATCGGAACCGGGCAGCCGATGCCGCTACCGGCGAAGGACATCACATTGATCGTCACCGGCAGGCGGGAGGTGCCCGCGGACTGAGCAGGCGTGTGCCGACGTCCGGTTCACTGCCCGGCGGCGTCGAGCTTGGCGATGGACCGTTTCGGGGCGACCTGCCGGAAACTGGCGTCGAGCAGCTCGGCCACCTCCGTCCAGTCGGTGTCGTCGTCGAGCAGGATGCCGAGCCAGCCGGCAGGTCCGAAATACGCCGGAATGTAGAAGCGCTGATCGCCGATCAGCGCCTCGCGTTCGGTGGGGTCCGGGATGAACAGCAACGACTGTTCGTGCCGGACCCCACCCTTGACCGAGCCGCCATAGTTGCCGAACATCTTGCCGCAGCGGAACGTCGGGCGCCCGTGCGCGATCACCTCGGTGGCATCGGGCAGTGCCAGAGCGAACTCCCGGACCTTGGCCAGGATCGGGTCGTCGTCGGTGAACATGATCGGATGTGGCATAGGTCTCAAGGGTAGGCCGTGCGGGTGAGAACCGCCGCGATTGAATCTCTTGTCGCTCCCGATGCCCCGCAACTAGCGTCCGGGTGTCCGAAAGTGAAAGGGGAGCCGGATGGTACGGCAGTCGGGTGTGTTCTTCGTATCGGGTGAGTTCGCGTTCACCGACAGGTTTCCGAGTTGGAAGCAGGGCGGATCGCCGGAACGGCGGGCCGCCGGTTCGGCCGACTTCGCGCGGGAACTCGACGAACTCGGGTTCGACGCGATCTTCATCGCCGACTTCCTCGGCCTGAACCGGTCCCAGGTGGCCAACAGGTCGGCGCGGCACTTCGAACCGCTGACCGCGGCATCGCATCTGGCGGCAATGACCAGCCGGATCGGCCTGGTCATCACCATCTCCACCCAGTTCACCGAGCCCTACAACACGGCGCGGCAACTCAATTCGCTGGACTGGCTCTCGCAGGGGCGGATCGGCTGGAATGTGGTCACCTCGTTCAACGGGGAACGCAACTACGGCTACGACGCGATTCCGGTACCGGCCGAACGGTATTCGCGGGCGGCCGAGTATCTGTCGGTGACCAAGGCACTATGGAACTCGTGGGCACCCGACGCGATCATCCGCGATCTCGACAACGAGGTGTTCACCGACATCACCAAGGTGAGCGACATCGACCATCGAGGTGAACATTTCGCCGTGCGTGATGCCCTCGACCTGGAACCCGGGCCGCAACGGATCCCGGTCATCGCCCAGGCCGGGGCCTCCGAACGCGGCATCGACTTCGCCGCGGGCTCGGCGGAGGTGGTGTTCGTGGCGACCCCCGACATCGATGCCGGGCGCGCGTACTACAAGACGATCAAGGACGCGGTGCGCGGCCACGGCCGCGACCCCGGCCACCTGAAGGTGCTGCCCGGCCTCCGTCTGTATCTCGGTGACACCGTCGAGGAGGCCGAAGCGGCCTACTATGGCCAGCTCACCGATATCGACCTCGAACGGGCGAAGACCGCCATTACCTACGAGGTGCCCGGGCTGGACCTCTCCGGACTCGGACCCGACGACGAGATCCCGCTGGACCGCTTTCCCGCACCGGAGGCGATCGTCGCGGAGAACCGCCGGGTGAGCCGGGCACTGATCTACCGCAACTGGGTACGCGACGGTGTCTACCCGACGCTGCGCCGCTTCCTCGTCCGGTACGCCACCTCGTTCGGGCACTTCCAGATTGTCGGGACCGCCGCCGATGCGGTCGAACAGATCACCGACTGGGTCACCACCGGCGCCTCCGACGGCTTCATCCTGCTCGGCGGGTCGAGCTTCGACCGGATCCGCGACGACGTACTGCCGGGTCTGGTCGACCGCGGGGTGTTCGCCCGGGACCATGCCGGTGCCACGCTGCGCGAGCGGCTGGGGACATCGACACCCGGTCTTCCGGATGGTGAGGTGTCGCGGGCGGCCGGGTAAGACGCGCGGTGGTCGATAGTCTTGTCGCGCCCGCCACCATGGGCGATGCGACGTCAGGCTCCGTTGCCGGTGCGAACTGCGCCGACGCGGCGTTAGGTTGGTGCTCATGGATTTCGGAATCTTCATCCCCCAGGGCTGGCGTCTGGATCTCGTCGGCATTGAACCCGCGCAGCAGTGGCCGCTGATCAAGCGTCTCGCCCAGCAGGCCGACGCGGGTCCGTGGACGTCGCTGTGGGTGTACGACCACTTCCACACCGTGCCCACACCCACACAGGAGGCCACCCACGAGGCGTGGACACTCATGTCGGCGTTCGCGGCGTCCACCGAACGCATCCGTCTCGGCCAGATGTGCACCTGCATCGCGTACCGCAATCCGGCCTACCTGGCCAAGGTCGCCACCACCGTCGACCACGTCTCCGGTGGGCGCGTCGAGATGGGTATCGGCGCGGGCTGGTACGAGCATGAATGGCTGGCCTACGGATACGGATTCCCCGGTGCCGGTGACCGCCTGCGGGCCCTGGATGAGGGCGTGCAGATCTTCATCCAGGCCTGGCGGGACGGGAATGTCACCCTCGACGGGAGGATCTATCAGGTCGACGGTGCGATTGTGCAGCCGTTACCGTTGCAGGACAACGGTATCCCGCTGTGGATCGCCGGCGGCGGTGAGCGCAGGACGCTGCGCATCGCGGCGAAGTACGCGCAGTACACCAACTTCGACGGCACCCCCGAGGGTTTCGCGCACAAGTCGGCGATCCTGGAGCAGCACGCCAAGGACCTCGGCCGCGACTTCGCCGAGATCACCCGCTCCTCCAACTACAACGTGGTGATCGGGGAGACCGAGAAAGAGGTCGCCGACAAACTCGACTGGATCCAGGCGCACTACGCCAAGCTGGTGCCCGGTGAGCCGGCCGACCGGTACAACACCACCTTCCGCTCCGGATACCTGGTGGGCACCCCCGAGCAGATCGTCGAAAAGCTCGGTGCCGTCCGTGACCTCGGCCTCGGCTACGCCATCACCAACTTCGTCGACCTCGCCTACGACCAGTCCGGCGCGCAACTGTTCGCGGACAAGGTAATCCCCGAGTTCGCGTCCTGAACCACACGAATGGGGCTCGCCACCGCACTATCTGCGATGGCGGGCCCCTTTCGTGTGGTTCAGGGCATGCGATCCGGGGACAGTCGAGCTGAGGTATCGGTCACAGACGAGAGGTGGTCGCGGTGGATGGACGGAAAACATGCTGGCAGTGACTTTCCATTGCCGGTATGCGAACCATTAAGTCTCGGTGTGCGGTTCGTGTAGAGCGATATCGTAGGTTGCCACGCCGGTAGTACGCACACTTCTCTGCGGCACGTATCCAGGACAGAACGGTTTCGCAGATTCATGGCACACTCATTTGATCGTCGTCGTTTC
>WBZQ01000220.1_pt1 | contig 50851 bp, 32 predicted proteins | sample 5204251 | NCBI WGS metagenome assembly WBZQ01 (sample SAMN12412402, study PRJNA552823) | activated sludge metagenome | isolation source: activated sludge from nitrification reactor of wastewater treatment plant... | place: USA: Virginia | collected 2017-09
GGCTCGTCGTAGGTCCACAGGCTCTGCGCGAGCGAAGTCCCCACGAAGCGCCCGATCGACTCGAAATGGCCTTCGATCTCCCGCAACCGGCCGCGGTAGTCCAGCCACGCCTGCACGGACGATACCGCGAGCGACACGCACAGCCAAGCGATCGCCGTGCGCCGCGCACCCAGCAGGCGTCGACCCATGATCACGCCGAACGCGAGCACGACCAGGCCGATCGCCCAGGGCCACGCGGCTTCCAACCGTCGCGGTTCCCGGCAGGAGTCGCCCGTACAACGTGAAGACCCCCTCGCCGTGGTCGAGAACGACCAGGTTTCCGTAGCCCTTCAGCCATTGCGCGTAGACAACATCCCCGGAGAACACCGCGTGGACCTCGGTGCCTTGCGGTGCGTCCACGGTCCACCCGTTCGAGCGAAGAAAGGTCTTGGGGAAGTTGGGGTTCGCGACGCGACCGAAAGGAACCGTAACGGCGCCCTTCGCGGGCCAATCGAGGGCGCCCTTGAACTTGCGAATCGACGCGGCGCCCTTCGGAAGCTGGCTCCCGCGCTTCTCCAAGAGCTCCAGCAGCGATTCCAAGCGCGTGGTCTTGTCCTCCAAGGTCGTCACGGCGATCCTCTCGGACTCCAGCGTGCGATGGACCGTGCTGTAGAGCGCGGCCTGCTCCGCGCGGGCCGCGGTGAGCTTCTCCTCCTGCCGGCGGCTCTCCGAAACCAGGATCTCGAGCTCACGCCTTTGGGTCGTGAGGTTCTCCTCGTGCGAACGCAGCGTGGTCAGCGAGCTCTCGTACGCCGCGAGGAGGGCCGCGTCGCGCTTGGCCGAGAAGGTCAGGGCCTGGAGGCCCCGGATGAAAGCAGGCCCCGACTCCACCGCCGCGATCGCACGAAAGTAGCCGAGCTTCCCCAGCCGGTAGAGCGCGACCACGCGAAGAGCCAGGTCGCTGCGCAGGGTCGTGACCCGCCGCGCCGACTCATCGCGGAGCAGGACCGCATTCGAGACCGCGCGCTCGACGTCCACTCGCCGCAGCTCCAGAACGCGCCGTTCGGCGGTGCAGATCTGAAGGTTGAGCTCCGCGGCCAGGAGCCGGTCCTTGAGATCGGCCTCCCGCTTTCTCGTTGCGAGGTAACGGTTGCGCAGCTCCGCAAGGCGCCGCTTGAGGGCGAGGAGCTCGCGGCGTCGCTCCTCGACCCCGAGCAGACGCGCGTCTCGCGTCTCGGGCGTGGCCGTCGAGGAGGGCGTGGGCGACGGCTCCGGCTCGGCCGTAAGCGCCGCCGAAGGCGTCCTTTCGGATGGCTCCGGCGCGGGGCTCGCGGGAGTCTCCGCCGCGACGGGATCGGCCGTGTTTTGCGATGCGGCCGGCACGGCAAAGAGGGCGAGGCCGGCCACCCACGCCACCGCGCGCGCCGGCCCGATCCTCATGAGAGCCCCTCAGAAGAGCGGCGAGCCATCCAGCTTCTCGGGCGCGGCGACGCCCAACGCCTTGTAGATCGTCGCCGGGATGTCGGCGATGGCCGGGGTGCGGCCGCCCTTGAGCGGCCGGCTTGAGAAAACGATCCCCGGCACGAGCTCGGGGTCCACCGAACAGTGGTCCCCCGACCAGATCTGCTTGTTGTCCTCGAACATCTCGCGCGTCGCGACGCCCAGGCTGGCCTGCCAGCTGACCCGGTAGCCCGCGGTGTTGGTCACGAAGAGGTCCGGGATCACGTCCGCGTCGAAGGCCCCGTAGGCCTCTTCGCGCGTGTAGACGTTTCGCACCGCCTTAAGGCCGGTCTTCGGATCCACGAGGTTCACGAGCTTCTCCTTGATCTCCGCCCGCACGCTCTCGTACTCAGCCCCCGGCGCCACGACGCCCTTCCCCTCCCGGCCCTTCACGTTGATGTAGATCTCGCCGAGGCCCATCGAATAGGCCTTGGTCCTGGTCCAGTCGACGTTCGGCCAGAACTCGCCCTGCCCGAACAGCATCTCCAGGTTCGCCGCGATCTCCTTGCCCGACGTCATCGCGAGAAAGCCGTTCTCGACCAGCCAGGTGTTGTAGTTGACAGAACGCCTCCACGTCGCGAAGCCGTGGTCCGAGACCACCAGAAGAAGGTCGTCGGGGGACAGCCGGGCCGCCGCGTCGCCGACAATCTCGTCCATCTGGATGTACGACTTCTCGACCGCATCCCCGAACTTCCTGGCCTTCTCGGCGTCGTAGGCGGGGTGCTCCGTGTCGAGGAGCCTCCAGAACACATGCCCAACCCGGTCCGTGTACTCGTAGATCTGCACGTAGAGATCCAGCTCTTTCTCGTCCAGAAGGCCGTTCATCATCTTTCGGTACTGCTGCACCGTGAAGTCGACATCCTGGAGAAACCTCTCCTCGTCGAGAACCTCTTCGCTCATCGACCAGGTGTCGATCGCCCATCCCATGGTCTTGAAGAGCCCGAACCGCTTGGTGAGTGACGCGGCCAGCGAGGATGGGGCGGTGATCTTCACGCCCGGTGGCAGATCGCCGGGATGAAAGTGGATCGGCGAGAGATAGAGCTGGATCTCGGGCTTGGCCGACATCAGGTGGAATCGCCCGATTCCGGACAGCGAGACGAGCCGGTTGAAACGGAACCGGAACTCCACCCACGGCGACCATTGCCCGGCCTTGAGCTCGATCGCCCCCGAGCCCTCGGGCGCGATCCGCAGCGTTTCGCCGTCCGCGAGGAGCGTCAGGGTCATCGGCACCTTGATGACCTTGGGCTCCTCGAACAGCTTGTTGTAGGGACCAAACACCTCGGTCTTGATGGTCCCGACGTTCGACTCCAGCCGGATCAGCTCGACCGAGAACTCGTTCTGGTTCTTGGGCGAAAAGAACGGATCGGACGTGTAGAAGCTCGGGGTTCCGATGCGCCCGCGCACGTCGGGAACGCCCAAGCCCGACAGCAAGCGCCCGTTCTCGTAGTCGTTCGCGGGGAACGTCACCGGGACGTGCATCACGACCGAGCGTTTTCCCGCGGCCCCCGCCGCCTCCCAGAACGGAACCCCACGCCGGTTGTTGGTGACGGTCGGAAGGGTCTCGGGGACGAGGGTCGCGAGGCGCTGTCCGCCAAAACCGCCCAACGCACCGAGGACGAGCCCCGCAAGAGCGGCCACGATCCGTCTCTTCCCGCTCCTTTTCGCGAGCCAGTTGCCAACGAGGGAGCCGACGACCAAGGCCAACGCCCCGAGGATCAGCGGGATCGCGAGGCGGTTTTGCGCACCCATGAACAGCGGGCGCTTCCCTTCGGCGACGATCGCGAACTCGGGGCGGTAGGTCTTGGGATCGCGCTTCAGGAAATCGAAGATGCCGGTGCGCCCCGGCGAGAGGCCGGTCGAAAACGTGGACCACGAGACCGGGGTCTGCGCGGGGATCGTGGGCCGGAGCTCGGCGAAGCCGCCTCGATCCGCGAGCTTCTTGAGATTCGGAAGCCTTCCTTGCGACAGCAGCCTTTCCACCAGTCGGTGGTCGGCGCCGTCGAAGCCCAGGACGACCACCCGCGACTTCCCGGGCGCCTCCGATGGCGCGCTCGCAGGGCCTCCGCCGTGGCTCTCGCGAGGAGCGACTCCGAAAAGCAGGAGGGCCGCGAGAAGCGCCCGCCAGGGGCGCCGACTACACTGGTTTGTTTTGAAGCTCACGCGGCATTTTACGGTCGCGCTCCGGCTCTCCTGGGCTCTCTTCCTCCCGTTCGCGTGCGCGCCGCCCGGCGCCCCCGAAGCAAAACGGCGCGCGTCCTCGGCGGCCGCGGACACGGACGCCGACACGCTGGTCGTGGCCCTCGAGAACGCGCCCATCAACTTGGATCCGCGAGTGGGTGCCGACCAGGCCTCGTGGCGTGTCCACGACGTGATCTACAACGGTCTCCTCAAGAACGGCACCGGGGGCGAGTTTCTGCCGGACCTCGCGGAGTCGTTCGAAAGCGGCGACGGACGCTCCTGGACCTTCACGCTCCGGCCCAACGTGCTCTTCCATGACGGGCGCCTCCTCACCTCCGAGGACGTCGCCTACACGTTCGAGAGCCTCCTTTCGAAGGACTTCGTCAGCAGCAAGAAGCGCCCTCTCAAGATCATCGGGAAGATCGAGACGCCTTCGCCCCGGACCATTGTGTTCCACCTCGAGCGACCGTATGCCTCGTTTCCGTTGCAGCTCATCCTGGGCATCCTCCCGAAGGGCACGACCACGGCCGAGGCCGCGCGCCATCCCATCGGGACCGGTCCCTTCCGCTTCGTCGAGGCGAAGACCGATGACCGGGTCGTGTTCGAGCGCTTCGAGAACCACTTCCGAGGCCCCGCCAAGATTCCGAGGCTCGTCTACCGGATCATCCCGGACACCACGACACGGGCCCTGGAGCTGCTCCACGGCAGCGTCGACCTCTCGATCAACAACCTGCCCCCCGACCTGCTGCCGCGCCTGAAGAAGGCTCCGGGTCTCGGCGTGACCGTGAGGCCGGGAGCCAACTACGCGTACGTCGCGTTAAACCTGCGGGACCCGGTCTTGAAGGACCGAAGGGTGCGCCAGGCCCTGGACCTCGCGGTCGACCGGGACGCGCTCGTTCAAGGCCTCTGGCGCGGCATGGTCGAGAAGACCGTCACGCTGATCCCGCCCGGGCACTGGGCGCGCGCCGAGCTCTCCCCGCGGACGAAAGACCTCCACGAGGCCCGCCGGCTTCTCGACGCCGCGGGCTTTCCCGATCCAGGCGGCGGCCGTCCGCGCCTCACGCTCAGCTACAAGACCTCGACCGACGAGATGTCGGTCCTTCAGGCCACGGCCATCGCCGAGGGGTGGCGGGAGATCGGCGTCGAGACACGCATTCGCACCAACGACTTCGCGGTCTTCTTCCAGGACGTCACGCGCGGGAACTTCCGCCTGTTCTCCCTGCGGTGGACCGGCATCGTGGATCCCGATCACTTCCACGAGGTCTTCCTCTCGACGTCCATGCCTCCCGACGGCTGGAACCGGGGCTTCTATTCGGATCCCGAGGTGGACCTTTGGATCGAGGAGGCCCGCACGACCCTGGACCGCGGAACGCGGAGGCAGCTGTACGAGAGGATTCAGCGGCGCGTGGCCGAGGACCTTCCCTACCTCTCGCTTTACACGACCCGGACCGTCGCGGTCCACGCGGCCGGCCTCACTGGCTTGGAAACCATCGCCCCCGCCGCGGACTTCACGTTCTTAAGGAACGTCTCCCGGCCGGCCCTTGGCGGGCGTTAGAATTCACCGCTTCCAAAAAACACCGGCCGGACGCAGCGGAGGGGAACCTTGCTCATCGCCATTGTCATCGCCATCGCGGTCGTGGCCGTGCTGGTCGCGGGCTTCGCCTTCAAGCTCCTTTCCAACGCCAAGCAAAAGGCTGTGACCGATATCACCGCTCTGCGCGCCGAGATCGCGGCACAGAGCGAGCAACTCACTGCCTTGAGCGCTCAGAAGACGAATCTCGAAAGCGAGCTTGCCGCGCGCGACCAAAAGGCGAAAGAGGACGCGGCCAAGATCGCCGAGCAGGCGGACAAGCTTGCCGAGCTTCAGAAGGCCGCGGAGAAGGCCCAGCGCGAGCAGACCACATCCCGCCAGTTCTTCGGCCGGAAGGCCCGGGACACGTTCGAGATCCTCAAGCAGCGCCTGGTCGCGGACGGCTTCCCCGAGCGCATCGAGACGCTCGCGGCCGGCTTTGGAAACAAGAACCTCTCCGAGGAGGCCAAACGGCTGATCAAGGACGTCGAGTCGTGGATGGAGCAGGGGGGCTTAGAGGATCCCAACGTCCTCCACACGCTCGCGGTCCTCGACTACGCAAGAGGCGACGCCAAGCGCGCCGAGCTAAGGCTTCGGACCGCGTCCCGGATCTCGGCCGACCCGCTTCTGTGGGAGAACCTCGGCGATCTCATGCGGCTCACGGGGCGCGCCAAGCGGGCCGTCGAGGCCTATCGCAACGCGGGCAAGTCCGCCAAGGACGATTCCCCGGTCCACCGCAAGCTCGGGCTCGCGCTGTTCTCGGCGTCGGAGTACTCCGGCGCGGTCAAGCCGCTCACGATCGCGCTCCACAACCACCCGGAGGACCTCGACCTGTACCTCAAGACCGCCCGCGCGCTGACCGAGTCGGGCGACTTCCAAAAGGCCGTGGACCTCACACACTCGGGCGGCAAGAAGTTCCCGAGATCTCCCGAGCTGCCGGCCTGCGCGGTCGTGGCCTTCGCCAAGATGAAGCGCTTTCGCGACGCCGAGAGCGCGTTTCAGGCCGCCGTTCAGATCGATGCCAAGAGTCCCGACGCGTATGTGGCGCGGGGCTTCGCGTACCTGGAAGAGGGGAAGCCGGCGGAGGCCCGCAAGTGCTTCACGACGGCCCTCGAATGCGATCCCTCGCGCGCCGAGGCGTTCTGCGGTTTGGGCCTGGCGGCCAACCGCGGCGGCAACTTCGAGGACGCGCTCCAAAACCTGCTCCGCGCCGTCGAGATCCGATCCGACTACGCCGAGGCCTGGTACGCGATGAAGACGACCTACGAAGGGCTCAAGAAGTTCGAGTCCGCGGTCGAGGCGCTCAACAAGGCCGTCGCGCTGAACCCGCACCTGCGCGGATAAAGCCTCCGCCTCAGGGCGCGGTCAGGGACTCGGACCGGCCGAGCTCGGCGCGCAGATCTTCCGGCAGGTGCGAAAGATCGTCGAGGAGCTCCGGACTCGACGGTTGGAACGTCCCGTTCTCGTCGCGGTCGAGCACCGACAGCGACGCGTTGCGCTGGCGAATCTCGTCCATGCGCGCAAGGTCGCGCCCAAGGACCACCGCGAGCAGGATCCGGTTGAAACGCCCGTGTGCGACCACGAGAGGCGCGAGGACGCGAGGGGCGCTCAACCGCTCCAGCACGCGCGACGCGCGCGACGCCGCCTGCACGGGAGACTCGCCTCCAGGCGCGGGCTCCTCCACGTGCCCGGCCCGCCAGCGGGCCCGCAGCTTCTTGACCTCGGCCTCGAGCGCGTCGTCGAGCGGGCGGCCGGTCCAGGTTCCCCAGTCGAACTCCACGAGCTCCGGATCCACGCGAACTCCCAGGCCATGCGGGGCGGCCAGGATCTCGGCCGTCTCTTTGGCACGCGAGAGAGGGCTCGCGACCACAAGATCGATCCCGTCCCCAGAGAGCCGGATCGACAGCGCCTCGGCCTGCCGCCGGCCGCGTGAGGAGAGCGGCGCGTCGATGCGGCAACCCTGGAGAGTCCCCGCGACGTTTCCTTCGCTCTCTCCGTGACGAACGATTCGAAGGCGCATCGGTTCGGGGATTATTGCCGCTTAGAAAGCGAGACGCTCCCGCGCGACTGCCTATCATGCGGCGCTTCATGCCGCGGCTTCCCGAGAGCGAGTTTCCGGGCCTTCTCGCCGAGATCGAAGACCCCGCGATCCGGCTGCTCTTCTCGGAACGCTTCCTCCGCGCGAGCGAGATCTACGACGAGCTCATCGCGTCGGCCGCTTGGAGAATCCTCGCCGAAATCGGCGCTCTCCCCGGGGAAGGCGAGCTTGAGATTCCGGAAGCGCTTCCCTGCGCCGCCGACCGCCAACGGCGTTTGACGCTGAATTACCTCGTCGGCCACCTGATCGACGCCGGCTACCTTCGAAGGCACGGCGGCGATGCCATCGCCCGGGCCTCGGCCCCGCCTCCCGAGTTCGAGGCGCTCGCCGAGGAGCTCTCCTCCAAGGAGCCCGACGCGGCCGTCGGGGCGGAGATCGTGACGCTTCTCGTGAACGAGGCCGGCGCCTACTTTCGCGGCGAGAAGCGGGGCGAGGACATCCTGTTCTCGCCGGCGCGCCTGTCCCTGTGGTTTCGCTATTTCTCGAACGCGAACCTCCTCTACGCGATCAACAACACGCTCGGGGCCGAGATCGCGGCGCGGGTCCTGAACGGCGACACCCGGGGCGGCCGTCGAGCCGACGTTCTCGAGATCGGCGGCGGGCTTGGGAGCGCCGCCGAGCTCGTCCTTAGACGCAGCGGGGAGTCGATCTCGCTCTACCGGTTCACCGAGCTCGTCCCGACGTTTCTCCGGCGCGGCGAGCGCACGGCGCGCGCCGCCACCCCACAGGGCGTCAGCCTGGAAGCCGGGCGCCTTGACATGACCAAGCCGTGGGAGGAGCAGGGCATCGCGCCCGAAAGCTTCGACCTTGTCTACTCGGTCAACTGCTTTCACGTGGCGCCGGATCTCGCGAGCGTGCTCGAAGAGGCGCGCCGGGCGCTCCGGCCGGGAGGCGCGGTGGTGGTCTCGGAGTGCGTCAAGCCGGCCTCGAAACCGTCTGACTCGTTCCGGCCCATCTACGTGAGCTTCGTCTTCGAGTTCCTGGAGTCTTTCACCAACGTCGGGACCCACCCGGAGCGGCGGCCCTCGTACGGTTTCCTGACGCCGGGAGCGTGGCGCTCCTCGTTCGAGGCGGCGGGCTTTCGGAGCGTGACCCTGCACCCCAACATCGAGAGGATCGGACGCAAGTACCCAAATTTCTTCGCGGGGGCGATTGTCGCGGTCCGCCCGTGACCGTCGCGAAGAAGACCATCGGGTCCCTCCTGACCCTGGCTTGTGCTTGCCTTTCGCAAACAACCCAAGCCACCGCGACGAAGGAGGAACCTCCGGCCAGTCAGGTCGCGCACGTCTCGGTGGGATATGTCCTGGTCCCGTTTTCGGTGACCGACCGGAGGGGCCGGCCCGTGAAGGGCCTGACCAAAAACAGGGTCGCGCTCTTGTCGGACGGCGTTCCGGTCGACTACGACCTCTTCACCGAAAGCGACGACGCGAGCGTCTCTTTCACAATCCTCCTGGACGGCTCCGGCTCGATGGGCCTCGTGGGCAAGATGGATGGCGCGCGGGCCGCGATTCGACTGCTCCTCGCAAACTCACGCCCCGGAGACGACTTCGCCCTCCACGTCTTCGCGCAGGGCTCTGTGAAGGAAGTCCTGCCGTTCACCGAGGACCCGGAGGCCGTGAGGCGGGCCATCGACGCGGTCGTGCCCTCGGGACGCACCGCCTTCTTCGACGCGCTTGCAAAGATGCCGGACCGGTCGCTCCTGGGCCGCAACGGCTCGCGGGCGATCGTGCTCCTGACCGACGGGCTCGACAACGCGTCCAGCCTCACAAGAGAAGAGCTCTCGGCGCTCCTCGCGGGCATCGAGGTGCCGGTCTTCCCCATCGGCCTGAGGTCGCCCTCGGCACCGCTCCGGGCCGTTCCGGGAGCCCAAGTCGAGTCGCTTCTCAACATCGAGATCCTGGGAGACCTCGCGCGCCTCTCCGGCGGGCGTCTGGCCGTCGTGACCGAGCCCGATCAGCTCGCGGACGCGCTTTCGGACATCCAGAAAGACCTGCGGTCCCAATACCTCATCGGCTTCTTGCCGACCGGACGCGGGATGGTACGATACCGAAAATTGACAATCGTTCTAAAAGGGCCCGCCCGCCTGTTGCGCGTCCGGGCGGGCTACAAGGGAACCGAGGCGCCTGTTCCCAAAGACTATGTTCCCAAGCCACGACCCAAGGCCGGGCGGCGGCCTTAAGAGCCACACGGCGGCGGCACCCCGGACCCAGCACGTCAATGAAAACGCAAAGGAGTCGATGATGAAAACTACCCAAGCGTCCCGCACGCTGAGCCTCTTCGCGGGCCTTCTGGCCGCTTTGCAAGGCTGTGTCTCCAGCACGGCGGTCGACACCAAGATCGCCGAGGCGCAGGCCAAGACCGACAAGAAGATCGAATCCGTGGAAGGTCAGGTCGAGGAGCTGCAGGACAAGCAGAGGGCCACGGAGGGGCGGCTGGACGAGCACAGCAAGCAGATCGAGCAACTCGGCCAGTCGGCCGCCGACGCGCTGAGGCGAGCGCAGGAGGCCGGGGTCCTGGCCAAGGGGAAGGTCGTCTTCCAACAGTCGTTCTCAGAGGATCGCGTGCGCTTCAAGGTCGATTCGTACGAGCTCACCAAGGACGCCCGCGCGGCGCTGGACGAGCTGGCCGAGAAGATCAAGAAGCTCGACAAGGGAACCTATCTTGAAATCCAGGGGCACACGGACGACACCGGAAGCACGGAGCACAACGACAGCCTGGGCCAGCAGCGAGCCGAGGCCGTTCGCCGCTATCTCGCAAGAGAGCACAAGCTGCCGCTCGGCCGCATCTCGACGATTTCCTACGGCGACACGCTCCCGGTCGAGACCAACAAGACGGCCAAGGGTCGCGCGCTGAACCGGCGTGTGGTTGTGGTCGTGTTGGAGTAGGGTCGCCGCTCGCCCTCACCGCGCAAGCAGCGTCCTGGGGTCGTTGGTATCGTTCTGAATCAACGACCCAATGGCCGCGAACGCTCCCCCGGTTGTCGGCGTCGAGAGCACGGCGGTCGCCAGCGCCACGTTTCGCGAGCCCGTGATCTTCTCGGCGATGCGTGAGATCTGGCGCATTTCGAGCGGCCGGAACGTCGGCAAGTCCGCGGACGGAGATCGCAGGGTTCCCAACACGGTCCCATCGGCCGCGATCAACGTGATCACCATGTCGAGCGGGGACTCGGTCCCGTTGGCCAGAATCAGGTTGGTTCGGAAGGCGGCGTCCTCCTGTATCCCGACGATCGAACGCGGCGTTCCGGCGACGATCAGCTCGGAGCTTGTGAAGGCCGGAAATGAGTTCCCAAAGGACCCGGCGCCGCCCCCCTGAGGCGGTGTCGAGATCTGCCCAAGGATGTTCAACGCGGCCGACTCCGACGAGATCCGGATCGCGCCGAAATCGTTGGTCAGCGAGAAGACGCTCCCGAGAACGTCCGTGTACTTGACCGACCGGCCGGCCCCGAGCGTGAAGTCGCGTTCCGGACCATTCCGCCCGTCCTGGTCGTGTCCCAGGAACTTCAGCGTGAAGCGCGCCTCGCTCGTGCCCGTGTTCGCCACAAACAGGTCGGCCGTAAAGAACGAGCTGTTGACGCCGGGAATCCGCGCGCTGGTCGGAAGCAGCCAATGGGTGCGCGCGGAGGGCGCGCGGTACCAACCGATGTCCTTGAGCTGCTCGATCGTCGCGTCCACGCCGCGCGGCAGGTCGGAGCTGATGTTGGGTTCCATCAGCGCATTTGGGCTGACCGAGGTGTCGAAATGGGAGACCGAGGAGCCGGCCGCGTACGGGTTGGGCGCATACAGCAACATGCGTCCCGCGGCGTCTCCACCGGCCAGCCGGTTCGGATCCCGCCCCAACGTGACCGTCGAAGGCAGATTTGCCTTGAGGACCGCGCCGTCCGCCTGCGTGACCCGCACGGACGGGATCATCACGGTGGCGTCGGTGCCGCCCAGGCCCGCCGGCGGCGAGCCCGCCGCGTTGTCCGCAATGACCACCGCCCGGGCCCCCACGTTCTGCGCGTTCTTGACCTTCACCGTGAAGTTGCACGTGCCGCGGTCGATGAGCACGATCCGGCCCGCCACCTCCGCCCCGTTGGTGATCGCCTCGCAACCGTCGGTCGGGGAGGTTCCGGCGCCGTCCTGCGCGAGCACCAGCGTCCCCGTGACGCCCTCAACCGTGAGCGAGGGACCGAACTCGGCGGTGCCGACCGGGTAGCTTCCGGCCGCCGGGGAGGGCGCCGAGACCAGGAGCCGGGGCTGTCTTGCGAGATGCGCGATCGCGTACGCGGTTGTGTTCGCCCCGCTCCACGCGAGGGTTCCCGAGATCGCCGACGCGCGCCGTTCCGCGGACGTCAGGGTGTTCCAGGTCTTTCCCGTGAGGTTGTCAAACGTGTAGCGGCTGAAGACATCGCCCTTCTGCATGAAGAGCTCGCCGGTGGCGCCGTCCACAAAGGACGAGAACCCAAGCCCGTGCGCGAACTCGTGAAGCGCCACGCTGATGAGGTCGACGGCGGTTCCGTGGTTGTTGTCGAGCCCGAGATAGAACGGCGACCCGGAGAAGCACTGCGCGCCGCCGAGGTCCACGTTGAACCGGGCCCGGATCTCGTTCGTGGTCTCGTTGAGATCGCGCCCCGCGAGCTTGTTGGCAAGCGCCGCGTGGTAGTACGTGTCCGCGAACTCGGCCCCGGGGAAGTCCAGATGCACCGTCCGGCTTCCAGCCGAAGCCAGAACCGCCGTGGTCGCGTCGCACGGGAGCGTCACGAAGCTCGCGTCGATGCGGATCGTGACGTCGGACGGCAGCAGCGTCGCCCAAAGCCGCGCGGCCTCCTCCAGGGCGATCGTGCGCTGCTGGCCGAGCGTGGTTCCGTTGTTTCCGCCCACCGGGGTCGCTGGGGTGTTGTCGGAGAGGCCGGCCCCGGACGAGTTGTTGTTGACGATGAGAATCGTCGCGGCCGAAGAGTCGCGGTTCCCGGGAACGAGAGAAGCCAGGACAAACGCCGCGGCCAGGAGCCTCTGAGGCGCTCTCACCTCAGCGCTCCTCAAGGGCCGTCGCGGGTCGTTCCTCGGGTTTGACGAAGGCCGCCGCATCGGCCGCGTCCTCAATGCAACCCTGTGTCACGGTTCCGTCCGCGGCCTTCTTCGCGACCGTGAAGCTCATGAAGCGGTCCTCCAAGTCGACCATCTTCGAACCGTCCTTCAGCGTGACCACCCGGAGCCCCTCGGTCGAGCGGTTCCGCGCCATCGCCTCGCGCACCTCCCGGAAGAACCGGGCCGATTCCTCGGCGGTCGCGGGCCGCAGCGTTCCCGAATCGGGCTCCCTGGTCACGATGAGGCCCGCCTCGATCGCGGGCTTCCGATCCCGGCTCTCCGTCATTCGCGACGCGAAGCCGTACGGGTAGGACGGCGGCTTGGCCTCCGCCGAGAGCGCGGACCCAAGAAGGGCCGCAACGGCCAGGACAGAACGGGATGTTCTCATCGGGAGCCTCCTCAACGTTGGCGGACGCGGGTGTCAAACGCCCGGGTTCCGGCGAGTGGTTCGCAGGGCCGGTTCGCGTGGCGACGGGACGATTGACCAGCGGCCTCGCCGCTGTCAACCGGGATCGGGAACGGCCCGCTCCCCGATTGCCCGGGATCACCTATCTTGCACGGCCCGCCCCGCCGTCCTAGCCTCTCGACCCGTGAGGTGTCCCATGATCCGCAACCGCGCGATCCCGGCCGTGTTTCTCCTCCTCCACGCGAGCACCCTTCTGGCCGCCGGAAAGCCCCGCGTCGCGGTCCTGGAGTTTCAAGACAAGTCGAGCACCTACTCGTGGTACCGCGCGGGCCGGGCCGCGCAGGACATGATGGTCACCGAGCTCGTCGCCAAGGGCAACTACCGGGTGATCGACCGCGAGCAGCTGGCCGCCCTTCAGCGGGAAAAGAACCTCAGCCTGGAGGGCGATATCGACCCGAAGACCGCGGTCCGGGCGGGCAAGCTCCTCGGCGTCGAGTACTTCATCACCGGTGCGGTGACCGAGCTCGGTACCACGCAGAAGAACACCAACGTGCCTGGAGTCGGCGGTTTTCCAGGCTTCAGCAGGCGAAGCGAGAAGATGAAGGCAGCCCTCGACGCGCGGGCCATCTCCGCGACGACCGGCGAGATCGTCTGGGCCGATACCGCGAACGCCGAGACGTCCGACTCCGCGACCTACGTGGGCGGGGCCGGAGGGGGCTCGCGCGATGAGAAGAAGCTCGACAAGCTGTTGCGCCCGATCGTTCAGCAGCTCGCAGAGTCGCTCGGCGCCAAGAAGCTCGACACGACGGGCCTGGGTGGCGCGGGCGATTCCAAGCTGGCCGGCAAGATCGCCAACGTCTCACCCGAAGGCGTCTATCTCAACATTGGATCCGAGGCCGAGGTCAAGGAAGGCGACGAGTTCGACGTCGTGAGGGTTGGCAAGGTCATCAAGGACCCGGACACGGGCGAAGTCCTCGGCGCCGACGAGACCAGGATCGGAAGGGTGCGGATCGTCGCGATCAAGGGGCCGCGGCTTTCCCTGGCGACCGCGGTCCCAGGACCCAAGGCCTCGTTCCAGGTCGGGGACATTCTCCGAAAATAGCCGTCCGCGTAACGTTTTTCGGCCCGCCAACGTAGAAGCTCCACATGGAGCCCATTCTGTCCATTTCTCCGCCCGCCCGGGCGGTTCCCTTGAATGTTCGCGCCGCCAACGGCCAAATGCTGCGCCTGCGCGGAATCCACAAGCACTACACGGTCGGGGCCAACGATCTCCACGTGTTGAAGGGCATCGACATCGACATCGCGCCAGGGGAGCTCGTTTCGATCATGGGGGCGTCGGGCTCCGGCAAGTCGACGCTGCTCAACATCCTGGGTCTCCTCGACAACTACGACACCGGGGAATACTTCCTGGACGGCCAGTTGATTCGCGATCTCTCGGAGTCCCGGGCCGCGGCCCTGAGGAGCCGGCTCCTGGGCTTTGTCTTTCAATCGTTCAACCTGATCGCCTTCAAGACCGCGGCCGAAAATGTCGCTCTTCCCCTCTATTACCAAGGCGTTCCCCGCCGCGAGCGCAACCGGCTGGCCGAGGAGTACCTCGACCGCGTCGGGCTTCTGGACCGGGCCGCGCACCTGCCCCGCGAGCTCTCCGGGGGCCAGCAGCAGCGGGTCGCGATCGCGCGCGCCTTGATCGCCAAGCCCAAGGTGATCCTGGCCGATGAGCCCACCGGCGCGCTCGACTCCGCGACCTCCCTGGAGCTCATGGATGTCCTTAGGCGCATCAACCAGTCCGGGGTCACCATGATCATCGTGACCCACGAGCACGACATCGCCGCCCAGACCCAAAGGACGATCCTTCTGCGCGACGGGCGGATCGAAGGGGACGGCCCGCCGGGACATCAGGTCGGGTCCCTTGGACTCACACAAGATTCACCCAAGGCCTCCGTGAGCACAACAGTCCAATGAGGACCTTTCTGGATCTCGACAGCTGGCAGGAGATCGCCGACACGGTTCGCAAGAACAAGCTGCGCACGGTCCTGACGGGCTTCAGCGTGGCCTGGGGAATCCTAATGCTGATCGTGCTTCTGGGCTCGGGCCAGGGCCTCTCGAAGGGCGTGGAATATGGCTTCCGGGACGACGCGACCAACAGCATCTGGGTGCGCAGCGGACAGACGAGCCTTCCACACAAGGGCCTCCGCCCCGGCCGCACCGTACAGTTCACCAACGAGGACTACGACGTCCTGAAGTCCGGTGTCCAAGGCGTCGAGCACATCACCTCGCGGTTCTTCATCCGGGGCAACCTGACGGTTGTGTATCAAGGCATCACGTCGAGCTTCGACGTCCGCGCGGTACACCCCGACCACCAGTTTCTGGAGAAGACCATCCTCACCGAAGGGCGCTTTCTCAATCCGCCCGATATCCTGGAGCACCGCAAGGTCGCGGTGATCGGGGTCCGCGTCAAGGCCCAGCTGTTCAAGACCAGGGCGGCCCTTGGAGAGTACATCGAGGTGAAGGGCGTGCCGTTCCTGGTCGTCGGGGTCTTTCGGGACGAGGGAGGCGAGGGGGAGGAAGAGAAGATCTACCTCCCGATCTCGACGGCTCAACGCACGTTCAACGGCGCCAACAACGTCGCGATGATCATGATGACGGTCGGGGACGCCACCCTCGAACAGAGCCAGACAATCGCCGACAACATCAAGCAGCGAATCGCGGAGCGGCACGACTTCGACCCTTCGGACGCGCGTGCCGTGTTCATCTCCAACGCGGTCGTCGCGTTTCAGCGCTTCGTGAACCTCATGGGCGGCATAAGGATGTTCGTTTGGGTGATCGGCATTGGGACCCTCCTGGCCGGCGTGGTCGGGGTCTCCAACATCATGATGATCGCGGTCAAGGAGCGCGCCAAGGAGATCGGGATCCGCAAGGCGCTGGGGGCGACGCCGCTCTCGGTCATGGGCTTGGTGCTTCAGGAGGCCGTGCTCGTAACGTCGGTCGCCGGCTACTTCGGACTCGTGGGCGGCGTCGCGCTCCTCGAGCTGATGTCGCGCGGACTCAGCAAGTCCGATTTCTTTCGCGATCCCGAGGTCCACTTCGGCGTCGCCGTGTCGGCAACGCTGCTTCTGGTCCTGGCCGGAGCGATCGCGGGCTTCTTTCCCGCGCGCCGCGCGGCCGCGATCCGCCCGGTCGAAGCTCTTCGCGATGAATAGAGCGTCGACACGCAACAAGTGACAAGTATGCGCTTTCTCTTCGACCTCGACCATTGGCAGGAGATTCGGGCCGCGCTCTTGCGCAACCGGATGCGCACTTCCCTGACGGCCTTCGGCGTCTTCTGGGGGATCTTTCTCCTCATGGTCATGCTGGGCTCCGGAACCGGGCTTCGGAATGGGGTCATGCAGGGCTTTCAGGGAAGCGCCACGAACAGCTTCTTCATCTGGACCCAGCGCACACAGAAGCCGTTCGCCGGGATGCCCGCGGGCCGGCGTGTGCAGCTGACCAACGCCGACGTCGTGGCGATCCGGGAGGGCGTCCCCGAGGCCGAGGTCGTGGCCCCGCGCAACCAGCTGGGCGGTTTCGGCGGCGGAAACAACGTCACGCGAGGCCGCAAGTCCGGGGCCTTCAGCGTGATGGGAGACCACCCGGAGATCCTGCGAATCCAGTCCCTTCAGCTCGAAACCGGGCGGTTTCTGAACCCCTTGGACATTGAGGACGCGCGGAAGGTGGCCGTGATCGGAACGCGTGTGCGCGACGTGCTCTTCTCGCGCGGCGAGTCCCCAATTGGAAGCTCGATCGTGATCAGGGGAGTCTATTTTCAGGCCGTTGGGGTGTTCCGGTCGGTCCAGTCGGGCGACGATGGGGACCGCGACGCCCAAACCCTGTTCGTGCCGTTCACGACGTTCCAGCGCACGTTCAACTTCGGCGAGAGGGTCGGCTGGCTCGCGGTCATCTCGCGCGTCGGCGTGCGGGCGTCCGTCGCCGAGGAGAAGGTGCTGACCCTTCTCAGGTCCCGGCACAAGGTCGCCCCGGACGATCCGCGGGCGTTTGGGCACTACAACCTCGAGGAGGAGTACGAGAACGTGCGCGGCCTGTTCCGCGGCATCCGCATTCTCGTCTGGCTGGTCGGCGTCGGAACGCTCGCGGCCGGCGTGATCGGCGTGTCCAACATTATGCTGATCATCGTCAAGGAACGGACCAAGGAGATTGGAATCCGCCGCGCCGTGGGGGCCCGGCCCGCGGCCATCGTCGGCCAGATCGTCTCCGAGGCCGTGATCCTGACCGCGTCGGCGGGCTATCTGGGCCTGGTGGCCGGGATCGCGCTGATGCACGGCGTCGCGACGCTCCTGCCCTCGGGAGGCGGCGCCACGATGTTCACAAACCCCGACGTGGGCGTGAGGGAGGCGCTTCAGGCGTTGGCCGTTCTGATCGCGGCCGGCGTCTTCGCGGGCCTGGCCCCGGCGCAGCGGGCTCTCGCGGTGAGCCCAACAATCGCCCTTCGAACCGAATGAACAAGAACAGAGCTTACGACAGCTCGACCGAACTCAGCAGAACCAAGAATAGAAAGTCCATCGCATGAAAAAGATCCTGTCCCTCTTGGCCGGTCTTCTGGTCCTCGCCCTCTTCCTGGGCACGGTCTATTTCCTTTGGGCCAAGTCCCAAAAGAAGGAGACCGTGTACCAGACCGAGGCTCCCAAGGTCGCGACGATCATCAAGAAGGCCGTCTCGACCGGCTCCGTGGTGCCGCGTCAGGAGGTCGCGATCAAGCCGCGGGTCTCCGGCATCGTGGACGAGCTCCACGTCGTGCCCGGAAGGGTCGTGCGCAAGGGCGATCTCCTCGCCACGATTCGCCTGGTGCCGGACATGGTGAACCTCAACAACGCCCAGAACCGCCTGGTTCGCGCGCGCATCGCGGCCGAATCCACGGAGAAGGACTACCGCCGCAACCAGGCGCTGGCCAAGGACGGGACCCTCTCGGCCTCCGCGTTCCTGGCCTTCGAGACCGCGTGGGAGAACGCCAAGGCCGAGCTCCTGGCGGCCAGCGACAACCTCGACCTGATCCAGAAGGGCATCTCCCGCGGCTCCGGCAGCGCCTCGAACACGCTGGTGCGCTCCACCATCGCGGGCACGGTCCTCGAGGTCCCGGTGAAGGTTGGGAACTCGGTGATCGAGTCCAACACCTTCAACGACGGGACCACCATCGCGACCGTCGCGGACATGGGAGACATGATCTTCCAGGGCCGCGTGGACGAGTCCGAGGTTGGCAAGCTGCGAACCGGCATGACACTGCTCCTCACCATCGGCGCCGTCGACGGACACAAGCCCGAGGCCATCCTCGAGCACATCGCCCCCAAGGGTGTCGAGAAGGACGGCGCCATCCAATTCGAGATCAAGGCGGCCCTCAAGCCCCAGAAGGCCTTCCAGATCCGCGCCAACTACAGCGCCAACGCCGACATTGTGCTGGACCGCCGCGAGAACGTCCTCGCCATCAACGAAAGCCTGCTGAAGTTCGAGGGCGGCAAGAAGACCGTCGAGGTCGAGGTCGCGCCGCAGAAGTTCGAGAGGCGCGAGGTCAAGACCGGCCTCTCGGATGGCATCCAGGTCGAGGTGATCTCCGGGTTGACGGAGAGCGATCGGCTCAAGGGCCTACCCGCACAGCCCAAGAAGAGCGGCTAAGCAAATTGAGAGGCTCCCCAAAGAGGAGGAGTGCTTCCTACTTCTTCTTTTCACGTTCCCGCCTCTCCCGGTTGGGCTTGGTCAAGAGCTCCTCGACAAGCTCGGAGAGTGCACGTGCCTCGGTCCGGCAGGCCTCGAATTTGGCGACGAGCCGAGCCGCATCGCGATTCGCCGCGAGATAGTCGCGCGCTTTCTGGACGCGCGAAAGAAGTGCGGTCGTCGTCGTATGAAACGGCCACGTCGAGGTCCGACCCGCGTCTTCGATCGCCGCGTCCGCGCAGCTTAGGTCGAGCTCCTCGGCCTCGACACGCCCGCGGGCGTAGAGCGTGAACGTCCCCTCGACGCTGTCCTCGAAGACCTCCTCCTGGTCCCACCTCACCAGGCGGCCCAGCAAGAGTCCCGCGGGCGCGAGCCCATCCACGAGCTCCGAACGCGGGACTTCCTCGCCGAAGAGCGCAACGCCCACCCGGCAATGTCGATACCCGTCCGCGTTGGTTGGGCCGTCCCGCTCGATCTCCAGGAGCTCGAGGCCGCGCGTCGCGAGGTGCGCTTCCAGCCGTGCCAGTAACTCGTCGGGACCCAGCGATTCCGGAATCGCCACGCGAAATCGCGCGATCTCCCCACTGAGGCGGGCAACCTCCGTCGCAACCTCGTTTCGGCGGCGCTCGCCGGCCCTCACCGCAAAGACGCGCTGTTCGAGCCCTTGAACACAGCGGTTCAGAGAGGCCGCCACCGACGACGACGCCAAGAAGCGGCTCCGCAAGAAGATCGTGAACCAGGTGCCGAGAAAGACCGCGATCGCGATCCCGGCGATAAGACCCGAGCGCTTGCCGCTGCCGAGGCTCAAGAAGGCTTCGCCCTAACGGTTCGCCTGGCGACGCTTCCCCGCCGGTTCACAAACTGAAGCGGAAGCGAGAGCGCTTGCGAGCCGCCTGGGAGAGGCCACGGCGAATCCAGCCGGGCCTCCAGGAGCACGCCGTCCTCGATCGCATAGTGCCAATAGGCGCCCGGCAGGACCTCGCTTGGCACATGTCCACGTTCCCAAACCGGCGGATCGGTCGCCTTCGCGCGGGCCTTCAGGCGCACCACAAGCGCGGTGAGCTCGTAATCGGCCGCGACCCGTGCGAGGCGACGCGCTCCCGAGGTGAGGCTCCAGCGCGCGGCAGGGCCCAGGATGTCCCAGTGCGACGGCTCGGGCCATGGCTCGTCGCCCTTGGCAAACGACAGGAACTCGTCCGCGGAAAGATCTTCAAGGCGCGGGACGAGCCGCGCGACGCCTTCCACATGGCCAGCGAGCCAAAGTCGCCCAAAGGGCTTGTAAAAAGGCCACACAGCCACGCGGAAGAGACCTGGGCCATCGTCGAAGAGGCCAGGAAGGCCGGCCTTCGAGTAGAGCGCGGCCGCGTGGGCCTCGGCGAGGACCGCGTCCCGAAAGGCCGCCCGCTCCGAGGCCGCGTCCTGGGAAAGACGATCGGCCCACGCGACCTGCACGTTCTCAAGCCTCCGCAGGATCATCAAACGATAGATCGTCGGGGTCGTCGCGTAGTACTGCGCCAGGCATTCCGGCCGTTCCCGGAGGCTCACGTTCAACCGATCCGAGGCCTGAAGAAACGAAAGCGCCTCGCCGTCCCGGCCCTCGCGCCCGGCCTCATGGGCCGACAGCGCCAGCAGCCGCTGCAGCTTGAGCTGTCCCAAAAACGACGGCGACGGACGCGTCGCGAGGTCCCGATCGCCCTCGATCTCCCAATGCGGCGGCGGAGACGAAGACAAGAGGTCGCGGATCTTCCCAATTCGATCCCGGTGGGTTGCCAGGAAGTTGGCAAGGGCCGCCGGGGCCTTTGGCAAGGCCTCATCCGGTCGCCGCGCCCGCCGCCTCAAGAACGTGGACAGCCGCTCGCGGACGCTTTCGAAGCTCTTCACCGCCGACGGCGCCGGCAGGGCGCGTCCCGAAAGGCCAGCGGGCGCAAGCGGCACGCCCAGTCCGGCCGCGAGCGCCTCGAGCGAGAGGGCCGTCGCATTGGCCGCGTGAGCGGGGCGGCCGGGATCTCCGGAAGCCCGGGAAGTCGCGTCCAGCCCGCGCCGCGCCGCCACGACCCTCGCCAGGGCGCGGGACGTCCGCCGATCCGCCTCCTCCGCGAGAGACGCAAGCCATGAGAGCCCCAACATGAGGATCGCGAGACAGATGGCCAACGGCGCGCGCCAGCGGCCCGAGCGCAAGGGCCGCCGCCGTCCAAGCAAGCGCTCCTGCCGCCGACTCACAAGGCCGATCAAGAGCCGTGTCCAGCTCACCGCGAGAACCAGGGACACGACGCCGATCGCCAGCAGCGCGAGCTCCCCGGTCCGCTCACCGGCCGCGGCCGACGCGCGTTCTGCGAACCGCGAGAACGAAGGGTTGGCCGGGTTCATCGCGTCGATCGGGCTCAAGGCGCTCAGTGCCCGGCGGGCGTTCGCCGGGCGGCCCGGGATCATATCGACAGCGAAAGGGCGCGTGGACGACGCCCCTTGACAGCCCCCAAGTTTGTGTACTACTGTATCGATTCAGTGATACATTCATCCGTGAGCCCGCGATGACACCCTCCTGTCGCGTCCTTCGAGTCGATCCGCACGACCCGCTGCCGATCTTTCGGCAGATCGAGGCGGGGATTCTCCGGCTGATCGCGTCCTCTGCGTTCGCACCCGGAGCCCCGATTCCCTCCGTCCGCGAAATGGCCCAGGACCTCGGCGTGAACCCGGCCACGGTCGTCCGCGCCTATCAGGCCCTGACGGAAGACGGCGTGCTCGTGGTGCGTCGCGGCGAAGGCACGTTCGTCGCGAACGCCCCGCCGTCCCTAAGCAAAAGGGAGCGCGCCGCGGCTCTGCGCGAGGCGGCCCTCCGCTACGCGAGCGCCGCGCTGACCGCCGGAGCTGGATCGGAGGAGGCCGCGCAGAGCCTGCGAGAGGCGTTTCAGACCCTGAAGACAGGAGGGCGCGAATGAGCCCCCCCGAAACCACCCAAGCCTCTGCCGCGGCGTTTGAGGGTGTGTGTGTCCGATACGGACGGACCACGCTCCTCGACAACTTCACCATGAGGGTCGCGCCGGGCTCCTTTCATGCGATTCTCGGCCGCAACGGCACCGGGAAGTCCTCGCTGATCCGCTGCCTGCTCGGCCTTCAGAAGCCCTCGTCAGGCCATACGCGCCTCTTCGGCCTCGATTCTTGGTCCGAAAGGCCCCTGTCCCTGGCGCGCGTGGCCGTGGTCCCCGAGGAACCCGACGCTCCGGCGGCACAGACGGTCCCGGCCCTCGCGCGCCTCCTCTCCCGCGTTCACAAGAGCTGGAGCCAGGAGGCGCTCCTCGACCGCGTCACGCGACTCTCGATTCCGATGTCGACTCCATTTGGGAACCTCTCGCGAGGCCAGAAGACCCTCGCCATGTTCGCGCTGGCCTTGGCCTCGCGCCCCAGGCTCCTGATCCTCGACGAACCCACGCTCGGGCTCGACGCCGTCGCGAGAAAGCAGCTCTACACCGAGCTTCTGGACGAGCTTGCAACGCGGCCGGCCGGCCATGACCGCGCGGCTGGCGACGGCAAGCACGAAGCGCCCGCGATCCTGATCGCCACCCACGATCTCGATGGAATTGAGAACCTCGCGGACCGGGTCACGATCCTCGGAGGCCGCGGCCCGCTGGTCGACGAGCCGCTCGAGAACCTCCGGGCGCGCTACCGGCGGCTTCGATATTCGAACGAGAGGACGGAGACCCGCACGCGCTTTGGCAATGAGCTTGACGAGTTCGACGCGGTTTCCGTAAAGGTGCGCGGCTGGGGAATCGAGGCCATCGTGTCGGACTTCGATCCCGACAAGTTTGCTCGTCTTGTGAATCAGGATGGGGTCCTCGACGCCGAGGCGGAAGCTCTGACCCTGGAGGAGATCTTCCTCGCCGTCGCGGGACCCGAGAAATCGACATCACCCATTTCGCCAGGAAGTCCCATTGCGCGCTTGCGGCGAGGGCTATCTTGCGTAACCGCGCAAGGCGTCGTATCGCGCGATCTGCTCGGCGGTAAGGAGCCTTCTCATGGCGACGTGCGCGAGGAGATGGACGCTCCGAAGCTCGGACCTTAGGCGACCGGCCTCCGCGACGAGGGCTTGCATGCGCGCCGCGTCCCGATCGCCGCTCGTGAAGAACTCTTCGAGGGCGCGCTCGGCTTCCAAATAGGCCCTCCCGATGCGGAGCGCGTCTTTGCGCATGTCTTCGTAGAGGGCCTTGGTCGCCGCGATCTGGTCCGGGCTCATGGAAAGCTCGCTTGCGATGTCCAGCGCGTGGCGAGGCCCCGGATAGTGGTTGAGCTCGGCGGGGAGGGCGAGCCCAAACCCCCGGCCGGCCTCGATTCCCTCGATCTCAGCTTCGGAGAGCGACTTCAGACGCCTCGCCTCGAAGCCCGCGTAGGGATTCGCGGCCTTCGCTTGTGGGGACGCGGGCGTTTCGGCCGAGCTCGCACTCGGCCCGTGCTTCGCGTGCATGGGACAGTCGGCCGGCGAGGCATGGGTCGAGGGGCTTGGCTCGGCGGGGCCGCTTGAGATGGCGGAGAGGACCGCAAGGGCAATCGCGATGTTCATGGGAGGGCTCCTTTCGGGACGCGCAGCGTCTCGGGTCTTGTACAGCCTGGAACCGGTTCCAGGGTCAAGGCCTTCCTTTTGGGTTCTTTGACGCCCGGCATGGCTCGGGCCATGTGATCATGGCCATCGCCGTGGCGATGCGTCCCAGGACAGGCCCCAACAGGCCCCGCCTCAGAATCGGCGACCTCGCGCGCGCGGCTGGCGTCAGCGCCGACACGATCCGGCATTACGAGCGAAAGGGCGTCCTCACCCCGTCGCGCCGGTCGGCAAACGGCTACCGCGAGTATGAAGAGCCGTCACTTCGGCGGCTCCGCATCGTCCGCCGCGCTTTGGCCTTGGGGTTCACGTTGGACGAGTTGGCATCAGCATTTCGCGTTCGGGAGCGTGGCGAGCTGCCCTGCGGCACGGTCTACGCCCTCGTTACCAAGAAGCTTGAGCTGATGGACGAAGAGATCGCGGCGTTGACGAAGCGGCGCGAAGGCCTCGTGGAGCTGATGGGCGAATGGGACGCGCGTCTGGCCGTGACGCCCGAGGGGCGTCCCGCGGGCCTCTTGGAGGTGCTCTCGGAGAAATCGGGCTCAGGGGACGAGCGGTCCCGGGCGCGGCGGCGGACGCTGCGGTATTCGACGACACCGCGAGGAAACCCGGCGTCACGAGGAGTATGATCCGCCGCCATGAGCGACGGATCCTTCAGCTCGGAGCAGACCGAGATCCTCCGGGGAACGTGGCAGTCGATCAAGGACCTCGGGGTAAGCCTGGGGGGCAAGATCGATCAGACGAGGGAGCAGCGCTCGGCGATCACGCGAATGGAGATGCGGCTGGCCACCGAGATCGTGAACCTCAACGGCACCATGCAGGCTCTTGTCGATTCGCTCAAGGCTCACCAGGCCGATGCGGCCCGCCTTTCCGGCTGCGAGCAGTCGATCCGGGACCTCGATCGACGCGTCACGCACCTCGAGAGGCCTGTTTCGTAGCCTCCTCCCGGGCCTTTGGGCCTAGTGCGTTCGGAAGTACCAGATCGCGAAGATCACGGCGCCGAGGAACGCGGTCGCGCCGATGGCGAGCACGATGCGGCCAATCCACATCTCGCGGGTCAAGGGGTCCATGGGAGGCTTGGGCACTTTCGAGGCCGCCGGAACGGACGGTTCCCGCGGGGCCGCCGAGGCCGGGAGAGGCGTCGACGGGGTCGGCGCGGGCGCGAGGTTTTGGGTGTTTAGGGCCTGGCCGGGAACGCCCTTCCGGCGCAGGGTTTCAGACAGCGGGCTGACCTCTTCCCGCGCGCGCCATAGCTCGGCGAGGACCTCTTCCCAGGAGCCCGGCCGGTCGTCCCGGCGTTTTTCGATCATGCGGTGAACGAGGTTTACAAGCCGGCTCGCGGGGCCGCCGCGATCGGGCGGGATCTCCAGCTTGGGAATCTCGCGCTTGAGGTGCGCGTCGATGTATTCGGGCAGCGTCCTGGCCTCGATCGCGCGGCGGCCGGTCAGGATCTCGTAGATCGTGAGGCCGAACGAGTAGACGTCCGATCGGAAATCCAGGGTCTCGCCCTTGGGCATTCCGATGAGCTGCTCCGGCGAGGCATAGGAAAGCTTGCCCAAGAACGCGCCGTGTCGCGTCAGAGCGCCCGAGCCCTGGCCGGAGACGAGGTCCTTGGCGACCCCGAAATCGATGAGCCGGGCCTGAGGGCGCCCGCGCCGCTCCTCCACCAGGATGTTGTCCGGCGCGATGTCCCGGTGGACGATGCCCTCTTGGGCGACCGTCTGAAGGCCGTCGGCGATCTGGATGAAGATTGGAATCAGCTCGATCACCTCGCGCCCGGTGTAGGCGGACAGCGGCTGGCCGCGCACGTACTCCTGGGCCAACCACCCGAGTCCCTCGTCCGTGACGCCAAAGTCGTAGCAGCGGGGCAGGCTTGGGTGGTTGAGCCTCTCTAAGAGCTCGCCCTCCAGCATGAACCGGTCGGTCGCGTGGAACTCCGGGTCGTAGTCGGCGAGGCTCATGACCTTGAGCGCCACCTCCAGGCCGTCCCGCTCGCGTTTGGCGCGAAAGACCGAGGCGATGCCGCCCGCGCCGATGCGGTCCAGGATCTCGAAGCCGGGGATCAGATGTGGGTTGGCGACCAATTGGGCAAGCTCTCGGCGGCGCCTCCGGCGTCTCTTCTCAGCGCGGCGTGGGGGCGGGGTTTGGAGCGGTCTCGGCCGGCGTGGCCACTTGCCTTTCCGCCGCGGCCTTCGCCCTCGCGTCTGCCTCCGCCTCGGCCCGCGCGCGCCGTTCGGCCTCCTGCCGCTCGCGTTCCGCGCGTTCGCGCTCCAGGGTCTCGAGCCGCTTCTTTTCAGCCGCAAGCGCCTCGCGCTCTCTCTCCATCGCGGACACGGCGTGGCCCATCCGGGTCTCCAGATCCCGACGCTTGGCCTCGGCATCCGCGAGCCGCCGCCGAAGCTCGCTCACCGCCTGCTGCCCGCCGCTCGCGGTCTTCTCAAGCTCGGAGAGCCGCCGGGTCAGGGTCTCGGTCTCTTTGGCAAGGCCGTCCCGCTCCTTTCGGAGGGCGCCCACCTCCGCGCCGAGCTCGGTCTTGACGCCCGAGACCTTGGTATCGGCGGCCGAGGAGGCCTCGCGCAACGACCTTCGCGTGGACGCGACGTTGTACACCAGGATTCCACCCATGATGACCACGGCGCCCGCCATCAAGGCAAGCCCCAGCTTCAGCGTCTTGGTCGAGTTGTGAATGGTCTCGGAGACCATTTGCTGGATGAACATGGTCCCGCGTTCCATCGCGCCGCCCTCGACCTCCTTGGCCTTGCCGAGAGCGTCCTGGATCATCATGTAGACCGTCTTGGGCCCGACCGGCGTCTCCCCGGACGGGGTCTTGAAGCCGTCCCGGACGTCCCGCGGTTTCCGGCGCGTCCCCGAGTCCTCGCCCAGCGCCGGGATGGGCGCGGTGATCTCGCTTGCCGAGCGCGCGTGTCCCGGGGTCAGGACCTCGAAGATCGGCCCCCAGGCTCCGAAACGGACGTTCTCGCCGCTGTCGATCACCCGATCGATCGCGGTGTCGCCCTGGGCCGAGATCTCGCGGTTTCCGGTGGAGAGGATGCGGAACCGCTCGCCGTCCCGCACGATCTCGATCAGCCGATCGCGCGCGCCCCCGTTGTCGGGCTGGTTGGGATCGATCCTCACATCGGCGTCCGCGGCGTCGCCAACCCGGATCACGTCCTTCTCGAACTCGTACTCCCGCCCCTGAAGCGAACCGGAGAGAAACCTGATGGTGATGCCCATGGCGGACTCCTCTCGCGCACAGCTCGCGGGATTATGGCGGAAAACGGGGGGAGCGGCGCGGGAATCGTCCGGGACCCCTTGACAGCGCGGGGTGGCTGCCCCTATATTTCGGACTCCGAATCAAAAGATGGCCGCCAACAGCCCGTCCCCGTTCGACCTCGCAAAGGACCCCATCGCACGGAGGGTCACGACGGCGCTCGCCAAGATCGGCCTCGCGTTGAAGAACCAGGCTTGGCAAGAGGGCGGCGCGCGAGGCCTGACGCCCACGCAGGGCCAGATCCTGAGCCTTCTGAACGCGCGCTCGGGCACCGCTGGGCCGAGCCGGCTCTCTACGGTCGCCGCGCGGCTTGGGGTTTCGGCGGGGACGGCGAGCGAGGCCGTCGCGGCACTGGTTCGCAAGGGCCTTGTCCAGAAGACCGCGGCCATGGACGACGCGCGGGCCGTGGCCCTCGATCTGACGCGCGAGGGCCGCCGGGAGGCGTCGCGGGTGGCGGGCTGGCCGGACTTTCTGTTGCGAGCGGTCGAGGAGCTCTCGGCGGATGAGCAGGCGGTCTTCCTGCGCGGGCTTGTCAAGATGATTCGAGCGCTTCAGGACAAGGGCCAGATCCCGGTCGCGCGCATGTGCGTCTCGTGCCGGTTCTTCCGGCCGAACGTCCACGACAGCGCCCTAAGGCCTCACCATTGTGCGTTTGTGGACGCGCCGTTTGGAGACGCGCATGTACGCCTCGACTGTCCGGACTTCGAAGAGGAGGTTGCCATGTAGAGCGCTACGTGGGTCCGGGATTCAAGAGCAACTGGTGCACAGCCGATCGTGATACGTCCATTCCTGCCACAGGGCCAAGTCGAAGCCCAACAGAGCCGGTGCGGCGTGTTGCCGTACCGGAACCGAAAGGAGATCCCATGAACAACATCTCTGGATACGCGCTTGGAAGCGCCGCCGTCAAACCGGCACCGATCACGCTCGCGGAGTTCGAGCTCATGAAAAAGACCGTGCTCTTCGGCGACGGCGATGTCGCCGCGCTGAAGATGTCGGCCGAGGTCCTTCAGGACCAGACCGAGGCGGTGCTGGACGTCTGGTACGGCTTCGTCGGCTCGAACCCCCATCTCGTGGCGTCCTTTGCCAACAAGGCGGATGACAAGCCCAACGCCGACTACCTGGGAGCGGTACGCAAGCGGTTTGGACAGTGGATTCGCGACACGGCGTCGGGCGACTACGACCAGAAGTGGCTCGACTATCAATTTGAGATCGGAAGGCGGCACCACAGATCCGGCAAGAACCGGACAGACAACGTGGCCGCCGCGGAGCACATCGCGTACCGCTATCTGCCGTGTCTGATCTACCCGGTGACCGCGACGCTGAAGCCGTTTCTCGCAAAGAAAGGACACTCGGCGGAGGATGTGGACAAGATGCACCAGGCATGGATCAAGTCCGTGCTCCTGCAGGTCACGCTGTGGAGCGAGCCATACGTGAGGACCGGGGATTTCTAGGGAGGGTTGATGGCGCGGGGCGTGGGAGCTACCGCGGCGGCCGCTCCCCGCTCCGATACCCCTCGAACGCCTGGCGGATCGCCCCGACGAGGAGCCTTGCGACCCTGTCCGAGCCTTGCTTCGTCGTGTGCGTGAAGTCTCCGCTGACGAGGCGTGGCTCGGCGTCGTACCAAAGTGCCATGGTTCCCTCTCCCCCCATGGCCTCGAACGTGTTGAAGAACGCGCAGGCATTGTCTTGTGCGATCCGGCGCTGGGCGGCCACGATCCTGGGGATTGTGGGCATGGTGATGGCCTCCCCGGACTCCGCGCGCATGCCGCGGTCCATCGGCGCCATGATCAGGATCGAGCCGTTGGGCAGCGCGGCGCGGATCCTCTCGATGACGGTCGCGTAATCTCTCTCGTAGCGCGGACCCGGGATTCCCGCGTAACCGCTCTCGTTGGTGCCGTAGTTGAGAATCACGAGATCGCTGGCGCGGTTCTTCAGGTCCTCTTGCCAGCTCTCGCCGTCCAGGAGGGTCAGGAAGTGGACGGAGCCGCCGTTGGCTCCGATCGCGTCATAGACAAGCCCGGGCCTGGTGCGTTCGAGCGCGATCCCAAACAGCGTCACCGGGCCGTCTCCCAGCGGGCGGAGCGTGATCGTGTGGGCCGAGTCGACAACCCGCAGGGTCGCGAGGGAGGGTCCCGATGGACCCCGCGTCGACACCTCGGTTGCGAGATGCCTGGCCTCATTGTCTTCGACAACGACTGAGAATCGGCCCCCGGTGGGTTCCCTGAGGAACGTGACGTCAAGCTTGGAGGCCGAGGATTCTTCGATCTCGATCCTCGCCTTCGCGCCGCTCGCGGCCGCCGTGAACGAGATGCCGGACAGGCCGTGGCGACCGTTTCCGGAGTTGCCAAGGAGGGGCGAGCGGACTCTCCAACCCGAGCTGGACAGGGAGAGGCCCTGGTGGCCATACCAGCCCCAGGGCCGCGCGATCAGCGTGAAGCCGGGTCCGGAGTCGCCGAATTCGCGTTGCAGAAGCGACCGCGCCTCTCCGGAGATCAGATCGCCCGTGAGCGGCGAATCGCCGAAGTGGGAGATGCGCGTGATGGCGCCGGGCTCGCCCCGGAGCGTCGCGGCCAGACGCCCAAAGAAGCGCGCGAGATCGTGGGTTGGGTCCTCGATCGGAATGGGCGGGGGCTCGGGAAGCGGGATCGTGCGGCGCCTTACGCGCGGCGCGGGACGAGGCCTGGGCGCGGGCTCGGAGGCCCTTTCCGTCTGCTTGGGGAGCGGCCTTGGCGGGGCGGCTGCTGGAGGCTCCTTTTCAAGCTCGAAGAACGGCGCCCGGGGCGCGCTGGTGAAGCCCGCGAGGCTCCGGTGGAGGTCGCCGGGCCGCACCAGGCGATAGCGCGCAAGGGGTTGCCAAGCGTAAGGAACCAGAATGCCCAACAAGAGCAGGATCAGGGCGCTGGGACGGCTCTTGGCGCGATCGGCGCTTTCCCTTCGCATCAAAAGCTGAAGTAGATGAAAGGCGCGACCGCCGAACCGGACACGTGCCTCACGGTAGCGGCCAAGAGCAACAGGAGCGCGGCCTGCGCGGGAGCCGGAAGCCGTAGGAAGAGGTCGCGGGTCTTGGCAAAGAGGTCCTCGGGCAGCCATTGAAAAAGGAGCCCGGCCGCGATGGCGAGGGCCACGCTCCCAGGCACATTGGCAACGCCGAGCCCGCCGTACGAGACCGCCCGCAGGAGCCCCACGGCCTGCTCGAGGCTTGCGCATCGGAAGAAGACCCAGGTCAATGCGACGAAGTGAAACGTGACGAGAACGCCTGCGACCGTGCGCGCAGGAGAGGGCCGTTGGGCCATTGGCGACTTGCGCGCTCGCGCCTGCCGGAAGCGCGCCGCCGCGAGGCCGACTCCGTGGAGGAGCCCCCAGATCGCAAACGTCGGGGAGGCGCCGTGCCAGAGGCCGCCGATTGTGAACGTGATCGCGAGGTTCAAGTAGGGAAACAGGGTTCCGGGCTTCTTTCCGGGCAGCGCGAAGAACAGATAGTCGCGGAGCCATGTCGAAAGCGAGATGTGCCAACGTCTCCAGAACTCCGCGAGGTCCTTCGATCGATACGGCAGGTTGAAGTTGTCTTTGAGGCGAATGCCGAGGACCAGCGCGGACCCGATCGCGATGTCGCTGTATCCGGAGAAGTCGCAGTAGATCTGCACGGAGTAGGCATAGACCGCGATCACGACCTCGGCCGCGGTGTACATGCCGGGCAGATCGAAGACCCGGTTGACGAGGTTCACCGCGAGCGTGTCGGCAAGCACGCACTTCTTCACGAAGCCAAGCCCGATCAGGAAGAGGCCCTGTAAGACCGCATCGGCATGGGGGAGCACGCCCGGAGACCGTCGCAGTTGGGGCAGCAGGGTCTCGGCCCTCGTGATCGGCCCGGCCAGAAGCGTTGGGAAGAACGAGACGAACGCCAGGTACTCGAGAGGAGAATCGGCGGGGTCCTGGTCGCGGCGATAGACGTCGATCACATAGGACATCGACTGGAACGTGTAGAACGAGATTCCGGCGGCGAACACGATCCGGAAGGGCAGAGGCGCGGAGCCCGACTGTGCAATCGCCCTCGCGAAGAGGTCGAAGTACTTGAATACAAGAAGGAGCGACAGGTTGACGAAGAGGCTCGCCGCGAGAAGGAGCCGTCTTGCCCAGGGGCGGGGCTCCCGTCCAAGTGCCCGGCCGACCGAATAGTCGAGGAGCGCCGTGACCAGGAGCGGAAGGCAATAGAGAGGATTCCACGACGCGTAAAAAAGAAGGCTGAGAAGGGCGAGCAGCGACAGCGGGAGAAACCGGGTTCCGAAGCGTGCGGCGAGGGACGCGGCGCCCCTTGTCAGGAGCGCCGCCAACGCGAGAAACAGCAGGTAAGGAGTGTCCGTGAAGCTCATGGAGGCCGGCGGACCTAGCGCGAAAGGGAGGCGGTTCGCGCCTGTTGCGCGGTGTCGATGCCCTTGGCCAACTGCGCAAAGAGCAGGTTCGCGAGGCGCGTGTAGCCGGCTCCCGAGAGGTGGACGAGGTCGCGCGCGGCGAGGCCGGCGGCGGCCCACCTCTTGATCGCGTCGGGTCCGCCCATCGCGGCCTTCGCGTCCCAGAACGCGCAACCGGTCTCGCTTGCGGCCTCGCGCAGGGCGCGCACGACGAGCTCCTCGTGGGAGTCGATGAGCGCTCGCGATTTTCGAGAGCGGCTTGCGCGATCGGTCGGGCCGGTCACGAGGATCGCGGCATCGGCCGCTTCCCGTTTGAGGTCCGCGAGAATCTTCACACTGTGCGCCTTGTACGACGCGAACGAGAAGTCGCCGCGTCCGATCTCGTTGGTGCCGTAGGAGACGATGATCAGCGCGGGGGCGACGCGCGAAAGGAGCGCCTCCCGAAGCGGGGGATCCCACTTCTCAAGAGCCACGATCTCGGCGCCGTTTATTCCCAACGTGTCCACGACGACGCCCGGGCGGCGCACCGAAAGGTCCGCCCCCAGAAGGCGAACCGCTCCCCCGCAGCGCCCGTCGATCGTGAGCGCGTGGCGACCCTCGGGAAGCGGCTCGACGTTGCGCAGGTAGGCGACACGGACCGGGCGCGCCGAGTCGTCGGGGGTGTCGACGTCGAGGGTTGTGCAATCGGGAGGCTCACGCGGCTCAGAGACGCTGGTTTTGTCGTTGGAGATGTTCCCAACCGCGTCGAGGACGCCCGCGAACAGGGTCGCGCCGTCGACTGCGACCGAGACGCAGGCCCCCGGGTCGAAGGAGGCCAGCTGAACCTCGAAATCGGTAAACGTGCCTTCCAGGCCGGCCGTGAGAGGCCCCACGGGCTCGAGCCGCATCCTCTTGCTCTTCCTTTTTGCCCAAGCGCGCCCGGCTTTGATGCGCGACTTTTGGGACTTAGAAACGGCCTTCCCGGCGCCGGCGTTCGTGTTTAAGGGGTCGGGCCTTGGGGACAGCGCCACGCCTGACAACCCGTAGAAGCCGTCCAGGGTCTCCCGGGAAAGACCCAAGGTCTCCCAACCCGAGCTCGAGAGGCTGGTGACCAGCTCGTGCCGGAAATATCGCCAGGGACGGCCCGGCATCACGAGCCCGGCTCCGGCATCTCCGAAGCGGGCTTGTAGAAGGCGTCGCAGTTCGCCGGTCCAATAGTCGGCGGCGACGTGGGAATCCCCGAAATGAAGAACGCGCACGACCGACGTTCCCGAGAGTCCCGGGAGGTCGAGGAGCCTCTCATAGAAGGTCTGGAGCGCTTCCGCGCCCTCAATGGGAACCTCGACCGAGAGCGGCACCGCGCGCCGGGGCGTCGCCGGCCGGGAGTTGGGGACTCGTCTGGAAGCCCGGGGTGCCGCCGTCAGCTCCCGGCTCATTGTCAAGGCGAGGACCGCGCACGTGGCAAGCCCCCGGATTAGTGTTGCCATTTGCCCTTGCCAAGTTCGGCGCGCCGGGTCGGAAGGGCGCCGTTTGTCAGCACGATTCGCCCGTTGGCGTCGCGAAAGGAGCGGATGCCGCTTTCCACAGAGCCCGCCTCGAGGGCGTTCGGGACGCGCCCTCGTCGTGCCGCCGAGGCGCTTGCGATAGTGCTCTCGGGAGGAATCTCAATGGGGGACTTCGCGGCGAGCCGCAGTTCCGCGCTGGCTTCTTCGCTCGCGAGAAATGCCCGAAAGCCGTCGGAGCGACGCGCCTCATTCAGCCTCGTGAACAGGTCCACAATCAGGAATCGCGAGAGCCTGGCGTACCCAGCCGGAGTGAAATGAACATGGTCCGGCTGTACGAGCGGCCCTTCTGGCATGGCGACGCCCCCGAGGCCTTCGGCCCAGCGCTTCATCGAGCCGAGGCCCCCCATTGCCAAACCCAGATCGAAGTACAGCGCGCCGGCAGCCTCGGCCGCGTGGCGTTGACAGTCAGCTACGACGGCGCGTGCGGCGAGCGGGCGATACGAACCACCCCGGTCTTTCGCGTCCCGGTCGGGCGGGGCGACGACCAGCACCGTGGCCCGCGGCGTGGCCCGCCTGATCCGCGCGAGGACCTCCTGGAACTGCCGTGTGTACAAGGCCGGATCGAAGCCGCGCTCCCCGGATTCGTTGGTGCCGAAGCCGAGGATCACCAAGGGGGGCTCCACGAGGCGGAGCTCTCCGGCGAACAGCTCCTCGCGAGCACGCAACAGAAGAGGGGCCCGCGCGCCCACCACGCCGAACGCGCTGTAGACGATGCCGGGCCGGTCCGAGAGAAGACGGATGCCGAGCACGCGCACCAGGCCCGAGCTGGCGGTTCGAATCTCGAGCTCGTGGCGGGTGTTGCGGATCCTCTCGCCCATCGGGTCCGCCGAGCTTCCACGAAATCGAAACGTGGAAACCTCGAGGATGGGTCCGTCGAGGGAGACGCCTCCGACGTCCCGACCGTCGAGGAGGAACCTGACAAGTCCGCCGCCGGGTCTTCGCAAGAGGGTCACCTGTCCTTCGTTGAACTCACCCGCGACGACCGCCCGCGCCCCCGGCAACCGAGCCTCGAGGAAACTACCCGACAGCCCAACCTCCTCCTCTCCCCAGCCGTCTCTGCCGGGCTGGAAGCGAGCGAAGCCAGGCGTTGACCGCGCCGAAAGGCCTGCCATCACCTCGCCGGGACCTCCGTCTCCGAACGCGCCGTGAAGTGCGGCGCGAATGGGCGCCGAGAAGGCCTTCGCGGTCAAGTGGGAGTCCCCAAAGTGAACAACATCGATCCTTCTGAACCTCTGTGGCCCCGCAGGGTCTGGAGACCTTCCCGAGCGCAGCTCCAGGAGCGCTCGGAGAAGCGGAAACAGCGAGGCCCGGGTGGGATCGACAGACAAACGCCCAACGGCCGGAGCGCCGCCTTCGGCCAAGACCGCGCCGACAAGACCCACAGCGGTCAAGGCAAGCGCGAGCCGGAAGGGCTTTGAGGACGGCCGGCGGGACACCGGCCGCAGTCTACCGCGACAGAGCCAGATCGACCGTGGTGCCGGGCGGGGGAACGTTGGGCAGCCGGCGCGCGACCCTCTTGGCGACACGCTGGTACGGTCCCCAATGGCGTTCGTAGCCCTCGCTCCACATGAAGGCCATCACCTGGATGGCCTGCTCGTCGTTGAAGGGTGAAAAGCCGGAGTCTCGGGGAATCAGGCCCCGCCTCTCCATCTCCTGGACGTTCTGCCGGAACGTGCTGGGGGCAAACTGCCCAATTCCAAAGTAGCGTCCGCAGGGGGAGCGCACACCGGCCTTGCAACGGCTCTCTTCCCAGAGAACCCCATACATGGCCAGGGCCTGGTCGGAAATACCATAGCGCTCGCAGGAGTTCCAGACGAGGGACCAGACGCGGGCCTCCGCGTCCGAGGCCACGGCCGGGCTCGGAGCCGGCCAGCCGGCCGGGAGCGTCGAAAAGGCGCGGGGTCCGGGGAGACCGCGCGGAACGAGCGCCAATCCGGACTCCCCGCCCGGCAGCGCGATCAGGAAGAGCGCCCCGAGGATCAGAGTGGCCCGGCCTGCCACGCGGCGGAAGGCGCTCCGGCGCGGCTTGGTGGAAGGAACTTCGAGGGAATTCATCAGTGCTGGATTCGTCCTTTCAAAAGGTATCGACCGCGCCAAAACGGTCTCGCGGCGATGCCGGTCAACCGCTGGGAACGGGTCTGGCGGCTCCAAGCCGCCTTGCAACCAAGGCTCGTCGGCCGAAATGGCACAACAGCCCGAAAAAATGTGACGCGCCGCGGCGGCGGAGGCCCGGGCGTCAGGCGCCGGCCGGGAAAGCTAGTTCTATGCCGAACAGGGCGGCCGGTCGCCGACCGGCCGCCCTGAAGTTACCAACAAGCCGAGTTCACAAGCTCACAGGCTTGCAAACTTGTGCCCTCACTCACCCGTGCCGGTCGCCACGCCGGGCGTGGCCTGCGGATGCGCGACGCGCAAGGCCGGGTCGCCGAGGAGCTGCGAGAGCCTGGCCATCTCCAACGAACCGCCCAACCCGAGGAATTGGGAAAGCGACGTGCGAAGCGCGTCTCCGAGTCGCGGCGTCTGTTCCTGCCACGTGTTTTGAACCAGCCGATCGCCGAGCTGCATCGCCGACGAATGTTGGGAGAGCCCGCTCGGAGCGAAGACCGCCGAGGCGCCGCCGTGGGCCTGGTTCACGAGGGCCTCTCCAAGAGACGTAAACCCGGGTACGCCGAAGCGGTTGATCATGCAGGTGAAGGCCGTCACGACCGGCTTGCGCAAGGGGACCGAGGACAGCAGCGAAGCCGCGTCGGTCTCGAGAAGGAGGCCTTCGGCCGCCATGCGATCGAGGCCCCCGTGTCCCACAAAGCCAACCCAATCGAGGCCCGAGCCCCACTGCCCAAACACCTGCGTACGCGCGGCCGGAAGCGATGTCGCGCCCAGCGAGAGAGAGGTCTGGGAGAAGACGGGCGGCAAGCGGGACCCGAGCCGTGCCGCGTCGGCCGCGAAATCGGAACCTTCCGCGTCGTCCGCGAGGAGCAGCGCCTTGCCGGACGTCCCCGCCGGGGTCGTCTCATACAACTTCAGCTTGTCGATGTAGCCTTGCAGCTCGGCCGCTGTTCGGGCCGGGATTCGCCCAATCGCAAGCTCGGGAAGGCCGTCGCCGTTCGCGTCGGCGAGCGCCTGATCGGACGGAAAGAGCCCGCCCGAGGTCGAGATCAGAAGCGGCGGAACCAGGTTCGCGCCGAAACCCAGCAGGTCGCGATAGTCATAGTTCCCGGCCCCGACGAGAACCGCGTAGCGCGGCTTGGGGCTCCAGTATTGGGTCGCGAAGGTCAGGAGCTTCGCGATCGCGTGGGGGTCCCGAAGGCCGAAGCCGAACTCGTCGAAGATCTCGTCGGTGACGACGACCCGCGCGGAAAGCCCCTGCGCGATGCGCCAGGCGGCGAGGCTCTTGGCTCCCGTGGCGAGCTCCGACGGCGCGATCACGAGATAGTCCGCGCCGTTTGAGGCGAGTCCCAGGCCGCCGCCGCTCGAGGTAGACACCCGCACCGGCGCCTTGATCCCCGCCTGGGAGGCCGCGACATAGCGGTGCGCGGACTTCGGGAAGAGGCTCGCGCGGAAGCTCCCGGAGGCACTGTCGACGAACGGCGTGACGCGCGTGGGCGCGGTCGGCTGGGTGATGTCGAAGACCTGAATGGCCGAGTCCGTGAACCCGCCCACGGTGACGACGGCATTCCCTCCGTCGTCAAACTCGAGCGATTGTGCGCTTGCCTGATAGCGCCTTGGGTACGTGAGCTCGATGTGATCCAGGAAGACCACGCTGTTCGCGACGCCCGGGTCGAGAACGGCTTCGAGCTCCACAGAGTTTCCAACGGCAACCAAGGCCGGGGGCAGGACAGCGAAGGTCGCCGTGGTTCCGGCAATGCCTTCCCAACGGGCCTCGCCGACGAAGCCTCCGTTCAGCGAGACCCGAACATGGTGCTCGCCGGTCACGCCTGTCGTTGTCGCGCCCTGGAGGCGTACGCGGAGCTCCGCGCCGCCGCCCGTGGTGACGAGATCGGCGGCGTCCACGGTGAAGGTCTTTCGGTTGGAAACCGGATCGCTCGCGTCCAGGGAGTCCCAGAACCAATAGTCGCTCTCGGCATCGACCGGCAGGACGACTGCGGCGACGCGATTCTCCTCGGCGTGTGCGGTCGAGGGGAACGGCGCCGGGCTCGCGGCGGGCGTGATCTTGCCCGTCAGCTCTCCGCCCATCCTGACGCCGCGTCCGACGCGCAGGAAGTACACGTTGTTCTTCGAATAGAGGCTGTCGAGGGCCTCGCCATAGAACGTGATGCCCTCGCCCTTGATCGAAGGCGTCCACAAGACGGGCACGCCCCGCAGCGTGAGAGCGACTCCGCCCGTCGCGATGCTTCTCTTGAGATCGGAGGCCTTGACGCCCATCGCCGTAGCCAGGTCGTCGACGGCGATCGTATAGATGCCGGACTCACCGATCTCGATCCGGGCGGCGGGGTTGGTGACAGTGGCGCCTCCCTTGGCCGGCGCCGCGGCGGGCAGTCTCGCCAGGGTGGCCGCCTTCGGGTTCGCGTCATAGCCACGGCTGGCATCGGGGATCGAGCTCGCCGTCTCCTCGATCTTCACAACATACGGACCGTGAAGCGTGCGCTTGCCGGTGACATCGATCTCGACGAGCCGGTAGGTCTCCTGGCCCGCGGAGGCCGAGGAGTCGAGAACCCGATAGACACCCCCCTGCGGCGCCGAAAGAAGGCCACGGACCACGCCGCTGTGGACCTTTCGATAGGACCCGTCGCTTTGGAGCCTCTCCAATTCAAACGCTGCCGTGGCGGCCTCCGAGGCTGTTGTCCACGTCACGACAGTGCCCGCGCGGGACGAGGCTGCGGTGACGCTCCCTACGACGACCGGCGTGATGACCCCGACGGTCGCGGCGAGCTCGCATACTGGGCCGAGCGTATAGGTGGCGCGGGTCTGGGTTGTGTTGCCGGTCTCGTCCACGAACGTCGCGCGGGTGCCGTTTCCCGATGCCGGCGTGGCCGTGACGGTGATGCGCTGCCCGGCGACCGTGGGTGTGATGTTGGCCTTGAAGGCCAGTAGCACCGTCGCGCCGGCCGCGACCGTTCCCGGATTCCACGTGATGTTGCCCGTGCCGCCAATCGCTGGCTGAGAGACAACAGATCCTTGGGTGACCGTAGCACTGCCTTGATAAGTCACAGCAGTTGCCGGGCCCGGAACATTCACGGTCACGAGGTTGGTCGCGGAGAACGTGATCGACTGCGAAGTCGGGTTGACCAGGCGAACCGTGACGACGAGCTTGGTGGTCGAGCCGACGGCGGGCGGGTTTACGTTGGGAGCGCCGCCGGCCGTGAGGAGCTGCTCGAGGTAGGGCTTCACGGGCGCGGCGCCGGCGTCGGTAGGAAGATAGACGCGGAACGTGTCCGTCTGCGGGTTCGCCGTTGGCGCCGTCGTCACGGCCGGGACCGCGTTGTAGTTGCCCAGGTAGATGTTGCTGTAGTTTCCGTTGCCGGTGTACGTCGTGATGCTGGGCGTCATGGTCCAGATGCCGTAGTCGACCGCGAGCTGGTCCGTGACCCAGCCGGTCACGGTCCCCGACGCCCAGACGTTGTTGACCGACAGGGTCCCGCTCGCGAAGCTTTGGGTGAAGGCGGCCGTGCGGCTCGAAAAGCCCACCGAGCCGGTCGCTCCGTTGTTACTGTCGTAGTCGAAGTCGTTCCGCGTGAACGTACAGCCGGATGTGATGTAGGGGTAGGTCGTGTAGCTGCGGGTCGTGGGGTGCGGCAGGTTCACGCCAAACGCGTTGTGGGAGTGATAGTAGACGGGGAGCTCGGTTCCTGAGGAAGTCGCGTCGCCGTCGTCGGCCCGGAGCCCAAACGCGTTGATGTCCCCGCCCCCGCCCGTCTGGTCCACACGGACTTCCCAGTGCCCGTTCGCGATGGTCCCTCCGTCATGAATCTGGAGGTTGTCGACGAAGAAGAACTCGTCGGCAGCGTTGTAGCCGCCGACGAAGATGAACCGCACGCGGGTGTTGTTGGCGATGAAAGCCGTGATGTCGTAGGTCCTGGATCCCGAGCTGTCGTCAGAGAACGTCTCGAGAGTAGTCCACGAGCCGCCGCCGTTTGCGGACACCTCGACGCTGATCTGGTCGGTCCCTTCGAGTGTATTCGACGTTCTGTAGTCAAACGACAGATACGCCGATTGCATGTTGAGGCCGGGCGAACCCAGGAGGTCGGCCTCGCGCTGGATCTGCGGCGTGCCCGCGACCCCGTCCTGAAGCCGCAGCTCGCCGCCGGTGATGCGGATCGCCCCGGTCGTGGCGCTGCCGTCGTCGCTCGTTTCGGTCCAGTTCGTGGCCCAGTTGTTGTTGCCGTCGTTGTTGTTGTACGCGGCGGTCCCGAAGTTGTCGCGGACGTTGTTGCCGGTGCCGTTGTAGAGGTCGAGCCAGGCATTGTCGGAGCCCGTCGGCTGCGTCGAGTCCCCCGTTGTGAAGCGCACTTGGCGAGTGGCTCCCGAGGGATCGATCAAGCTATAGGTCGCCGTAGTCTCCCAACCGGCGGCTTCACGGTCGCGGTCCCGTCCGGCCGCGGCTTCACCCGCGCCTCCTATGCCGATGTCCGCGTCGAAGATCTGAATCCGAAGCCGCGAGAGTCCGGACGGAACCTCGACAAAGTAGCTATAGAACGTGTTGATGCCGCCGGTTGAGGAGATGTAGTCGCCGGACGCCGTGGCGGCGCCGCTTCCGGAGGGCGTATAGAGCCCGGCCGTTCCGGTGGAGGCGGCGCGGAGCCGCGGCGGGAAGGCGACACAAAGGACCGCGGCCAACGTGAGAACGGCACCGGCGACCACGATCGTTCTGCCGGGGTTGCCCAACCTACGCTCGTGATTTGCGATCGACATGAGTCACCTCCGTCTGGAAAACGGGAGCAGGGTCAGGGGAAATAGCAGCCCGGATCCCCAAGCAGCTGGAAGAGCGAGAACGCGTCCGCCAGGGGTCCCGGCGGCAGCGATTCCCGCGTGGTTCGGATCGCGTCCCCAAGCCTTCCGCGCTGGGCCGAGCCCGCGAGGGCGCTTCCGAGGAATCCTCGCATCAGCGAAACCGACATCTCGTTGTAGGCGACTCCCGAGGGCGCGAACGAGGCGAGAGAGCCGCCGAAGGGCATAGTGGTCAGGCGCTCTCCGAAGGACGGAGAGGCCACGAAGAAGAACGAGTTCACGTTGCAAGTGGCCCCGGTAAAGAGCGAGAGCCTTGTCGACGCGGGGAGGGAAGCCAGGTCGTCGTTGGTCACGACCCCCTCGTCCGCCAGGCGATCGAGGCTCCCGTGGCCGACCCAATTGACAATGGTGTCGCCGCGGCCAAGCGCGGAGAGGACCTCGCCGTGAACCTGATCGAACGGCTTCGGTCCGAGATAGGTCTTCTGGATCGCGTAGGCGCCGGGAACCGTCGAGGCGACCGTATCGCTGGACGACGCAAAGTCGCCGGCCTGGTCCGTGTCGTCCGCGGCGAACGTCGTGGCCGGCGAGAGGCCCAGGTTCTCGTGCGCCACAAGCTTGTCCACATAAGAGCTCATTGCCGCGGCGGCCGTCACGGGAATGCGTCCAATGACCGCGCCCGTGCCCCGGACATATTCGGAGTCGTTTCCCGTCAGGCCCCGTTCGGTCCCGACGAAGAAGGTCGGAATCAGGTTGTCTCCAAAGCCATAGAGGTTGCGCTCGTCATAGGTTCCCCGTCCCGCGAGCACGACATAGCGCGGCGCCGGAGACCAGGAGGTCGAGGCCGCGTCGAGGAAGGACTTGAGGGCGGAGGGGGACGGGATGCCTTCGCCGAACTCATCCCAGATCGCTTCCAGAGGAACAAGCGTCGAGGGCAGGTGCTGGCTGTTGCGCTGATCGACGAGCCGCTGGCCCGCTTCCAAGAGATCGTAGGGGGCGATCACGACGTGCTCGGCGCCGGCGGTGCGCCCCTTGAGGCCTGCATCCACAAGCTGCTGGAGGGAGACATTCCGAACGCGTTCGCCGCCGACGAGGTAATAGTCCGAGCTCCGTCCCGTTCTCGCGAAGCTGACCGAGTAGGCCGAGCCCGTGCCCTGGACGTTCAACGCGCGGATCCAGACCGGGTTCGTGGGCTCGGTGACATCGAAGACCACGATGTCGGGTGTTGTGAAGCCGTCCACCGTGACGACCTGCTGGCGGGTCCCAGCGCGCACGCGGGCCTCGTTTGACGACGCGCGGAACAGCCTCGGGTAGGTCACATCGATGCTGTTGAGGAACCACCAGCTCGACGAGAGGCCTTGGTCGAGTACGGCCTCCAAGTGCAGCGTGTTGAGGCCTTCCTGCAAACGGGACGCGTCGATCACCAGGCTGCCCTTCAGGGGTCCGCTTCCCGCGAGTTGCAGCTCTCCAGCGTTGTTGCCGTTGACGAGCGCGGTGACATGGTAGGCGGCGGCCACCGTGGGATCTCCGAGGCCGTGGATCTCCAGGGCGATCGTCGCCGGGCCGCCGGCCGAGTCCACCTGCTTAAGGTCAAGCGAAATGTCGGCGCTGTTGTAGGTGGGATCCTCGGCGATGAAGGTCTTCCAGAACCAGAAGTCCTGGCCCTGCTCGTAGACCCAGCCGAGCCCCGCGATCGCGTCCTCCTCGAAGTGCCGCGTGAAGGGGAAGGACCGCTGCTGTGCGAGGGGCGCGGGGCCCTTTCCATTGACCTCCCGCATGTAGGTTGGCAGGCCGGGCTTGAGAAGGTAGGCGTTGCTGGTCGCGTGAATGCTCTTGAGCTCGGTTCCATAGAACAGCAGGCGTCTTTGCGCGAGGTCGTTGCCGACGGCCACTGCGTTTCCAAGGTTCGTGAGGCGATGGGTCTTCGGGCTGGAGGGGCCTGAGGGTCCCGACAGCGAGACCGCGTACACGCCTTCCTCACGCAAGGTCGCCTTCCACGAGGAGGTGGAGAAAGGCAAGGCGCTGGACTCGACTGTTGGGCGGATCACCCTCGCGCCAGGGAGGGTCTTGGGAACCCGGCCGTAACCCGCGGCGTTGGGATTCAGCAGCGTCGCGCCGGGCGAAGCGCCGACGGTCACAAGATAGGGGCCGTGGACGAGAACGCCTCCGCGCGTCTCTCTCTCCACAATGCGATAACGGTAGGTCGCCCCGAGCGCCGCGGTGGGATCGGTCACCTGATAGCTCGCGCCGGTCGGGAACGGGGGCAGGGCCGGCATGATCGCGGGTCCGACGCCCTCCCATTTCTCTGGATCGACCGCGGACCTTTCGAGTCGGAACGAGGCGCTGCCGATCTCGGACGTGGTGTCCCAGCCGACGTAGACGGCGCGGTTCGTCGCGAAGGCGCGCAGGTTGGAGATGTTCGCGTAGGTCGGTGTCGGGTTCTTGAACCCGAAATTGACGTTCGTGACGTTGCCCGCGGTGAGGTTGACGGATTCCTGGTGGTCGAATGGTCCGCCCGTCCCGCCCGTGACCTCATAGGTCGGGTTCAGGCCAATCATGACGCTGTTCGTATCGGTCACGCGCACGGTATAGGTTCCGGAGGCGAGCCCCGGCACCGTGTAGGTCCCGGTGGCGTCCGTTGTGACCGTGGCCACGACCGTCGTCCCCGAAAGGATGTCGACGGTGACGCCGGAGATCCGGCTCTCGCCGCCGCCGATCGTGCCGTCTGAGTTCGCGTCCTTCCAGATCACACCCGAGAGCGTCCGCGGCGTGGAGGCGCGGAAGCCGAAGTCGGCCGTCAGCACGTTGGCGCTGCCCACGATCGTCGCGCCCCGTTGTATGCCGGCGGCCGTGCCGTCGCTGTCGGCCGGCTGGCCGGGCTGCGTGTACGTGAACCCGGCCGGCGTCGGGACGCTGACAATGTAGCTCGCGTTCGAGAGCCCGGCGAACAGATACTGTCCGTTCGCGTCGGTCGTCAGGGTTCCGATCAGCGTGTCGGGACCACCGGCATCGATCACGCCGTTGCCGTTGACGTCCCGATAGAGGCTGACCACGACGCCCTGAATTCCGGGTTCGCCGGAATCCTGGACGCCATTGCCGTTGAGATCGTTGAAGACCGTGTCCCCGATCGCACGCGTGGCGTTGTAGCCGAAGTGCGGGAGCGGGTTCGGCGAAAAGTCGAGGTTGCCGGTCAGGTTTCCGGTCATCTGGAACGTGCCGGTCTGCGCGGAGGTCGTGGTTCCAAAGTAGTTGGTGAGGATCCCCGCGCTGTCCGTGATCTGCCAGCTGTAGTTCTGGCCCGCCGGAACGCCCGTGAACGCGAAGATGCCGTTGCTATCGGTGGTGGTGCTGGCGATGATGCTGCCGGAGCTGTTCAGCAGCGAAACCGTCACCCCGCTGATTCCCGGCTCGGCCCCGTTTCGGATGCCGTCGTTCGTGGTGCCGCCGCCCGCGCCATTGTCCAGCCACACGCGGTCGGTGATGGAGAACGTGGTTCCGGCCGCCGCCTGCCAGAAGCTGAAGTCCGCGGTGAGGTTGGAGCTCCCGGCCGCAACGTTTGTATAGCGGTAGATCAGGGGGCCCGTGGACAGGTAGCCGCCGGGTGTCGTGGCGTTGACGAAGTAGGTTTGGGTCCCGGACGCGGGAGCCCCCGAGAACAGGTAGCTCCCGCTCGCGGAGCTTGTGGTCGTGCCGACAAGCGTGTCGGTTCCGACATCCAGGATCCCGTTGCCGTTCGCGTCCCGATAGAGCTGAACCGTGACGCCCGAGAGCCCGGGCTCCCCCGGATCCCTGACGCCGTCTCCGTCGGCGTCGCTCCAGACGAGATCGCCGAACGCGGCGGTCCCCGCGTTGGGCTTAAAGCCAATGTCGGCGTTCAGGTAATTCTGGCCGCTTGTGAGGTTGAAGGCGTTGATGCGGAGGTCGGTGCGCGAGTCGGTCGTCTGCACGAGGGTCGGGGCCGCAAACGACATCTGCACGTTGTCGATGAGGCCCTGCTCGCCCGCCTCCAACGCATTGAGCGCGCGGTAGCGGAGGAAGATCGTTCCGTTGGCGGGGTTCCAGGTAATGTTGTCCGTGAACGTCCCGGCGGCGATCCCGCCGTTCAGCGTGCGGAGCGTGTTCCAGGCCACTCCGTCCGTGCTGTATTCGACGAGGATGTCGTCGGTCGTGGCGCTCAAGCCCCCGCCGAAGTTCCACGAATACTGGAGAGCGACCGCGGTCGTGGTCGCGGGAACCGTCGCGGACCGCTGGATCAGCGCCCCGGCGGCCGAGGCGGTGAACTCGATGCGGTTGTTCGCGATGCGGATGGTCCCGCCGGTCGCGGTGTTGTCGTCGCCGGTCTCGGACCAGTTGGTTAGCCAGGGCAGGGTTCCCGTGCTGCCGGTGAAGACGCCGTTTGTATTGAACGCGTCCGCGACCGTGCCCAAGGCGCTCGGAGCGGGAAGCCCGCCGGTGACCGAGACGAAGTAGCCATTGCCGGGCGGAACATTCGAGAACAGGTATCGCCCGAGGCTATCCGTGGTGGTCACCTGGAGCGGCGTGCCGAATTGATCCTTGAGCGTGACCTCGATGCCCGCGAGGCCGGTCTCGCCCGGGTCGAGGAGTCCGTTCCCGTCGCTGTCCAGCCAGACGCGGTCCCCAACGGTTCCGGTCCCGACGTTCGGAACCAGCACGATGTTGCGCGCGCTCGCGGTAATCGGAAGCGGAATCTGGCTGGCGCCTGCGCTCACGATGTTGAGAATATCGGTCTGGCCATTCGGGAACGGATTGTCGACGGTGACGTTGAACGTGAGCGTGAGCGAGTTGGCCGGGCTGATGCGACAGCCGGTCGTGCTGCCCAGGAAGTCGGGAGGGTTTCCCGAGGCGAACGTCGATGGCTGTCCATAGCTGACGTCGACGTTGTCGATGCCGAACGTCTTGTTGGTCGCGTTGTAGCCGCCCGTGATCCGATAGCGGATCGTGGTCGTGGCGGAGATGTAGGGGGTGAGGTCGTAGGGCGGTGCGACGGTCGGCGTGGCTCCGTTGTAGGTCGCGAGCGTTGTGAAGGGGCCGGCGGCGCTGGTGCTGGCCTCGACGACCAACGTGTCGGTGGCCACGAGGTTCGCGGTGGCCGTTGTGAAGTTGAGGCGTGGACCCTGCATGCCGGCCAGGTTGACCGTGCGTTGGATCTGGGCTCCGACGGAGTTGTTGAACGTGATGCTGACGTCCTCGATCTGGACGTCGTCGTTGGCCTCGTTCCAGGCTTGGGGCGCCCGGAACCTCAGCGTGATCGACGTCGCGCCGGTGGTGTTCACGGTCAGAGGCAGCGCCGAGCCGGTGTAGCCCGCGCCGCCGTCGAGCGTGCCGATCGTGACAAACCCGCTCCCGATGTCATACTCCGCGACGACGGTCTCACCCGCGTCGATTCCCCCGTCGGTGAGCGTGAAGTTGATGTTGACGCTGGTCGCGCCGCCCAAAGACGCGGTCCTGGCGATGGACCGTCCCGCCGTCCCCTGGATGAAGTTCAGCTGATCGACGACCGGGTTGTCGAGGCGGATCGTACCCGTGGTCGCCGAACCGTCGTCGCTGGTCTCTGTCCAGGCCCCGCTCCAGCCTCTGGTTCCGGTGCTGTTGGTGTAGTCGGCTCCGTTGAAGTTGTCCGCGGAGGAATCGGTCTGATAGCGGAACTGAAGGGCGTTGCCGGTCACCAGGACGAAACCTCCACCCGCGCCCGTCGCTCCGCTGCCGAACGCGTCGGTCTCAGTCCAGTTTGTGGCCCAGTTGTTGGTGTTGTTGGGGCCGTTGTTGGTGTAGGCGGCCGCCGCGAACTCGTCTCTCACGTTCCTCGGAAGCTCGCACGTCACCGACCCGCTCGCCGCGACATACGTGACGCCGTTGGGAAGCGCGTCGTAGAGCGTCGCCGCGGTGAGGATGTTCGTGGCCGGGTTGGCGACCGTGACCGTGTAGGTCAGCGTGTCGCCTGGGCTCACGGGCGTCGCGAGCGGAACCGACGACGTCTTGGTGACGTTCATCCCGAACGAACCGTCGCTGTATGTGTTGAAGGCCAGGCTCTTCGCCTTGAACGTCTGCGTCACGCCGCCGACGGTGCGGGTCCCCGTGGTGGTGACGTTGTTTTGGGTGATCGCGCCGTTTGTGAAGACCGCGGTCGTGACCGCCTGGAAGGTGATCGTGATCCTCTGATTGGGCAGGAGGTTGCCCAACAGGCCCGAGCCCCACGTCAGGTTTGGCAAGGCCACCGTTGGGTTCGCCGCGGCCCCCGTGGTCTGGCTGAGGTTTGGGTATGTGATGGTCGCGCTGTTGTTGACGAACGCCCAATTGGCGGGCAGGTTGTCCACCACGTTGACCGCGTCGATGTTGAACTCGTGCGAGTCCACGACGATCGTGTACGTGACCGTGGTGGCTCCCGCGACGGTCGAGACAATGACCGGGTTGGTGGTCTTCGAGGTCGTCAGCGCGAGATCCATCCAATTGTCCGGGCCGGGGAGGATCGTGTAGCCGAGGTCCAGGCCGCCGACGGCCGTGGCCTTGTCGGGGTTCTCGCCATAGGCCATGGTGAAGGGGCCGGTCGCCCAGACGTGCGCGCCGGTCAGATCGCAGAGGCTCCCGGCGGTCGTACCGCTGCTGCTTCCGGTGACGTAGAGCGACTGCAGCCGATTGGCCCTGTATCCTAAGCCCGTGGCCGCGACCGGAGTCGTGCCGAGCAGCACCTCCATGCTGGCGTCCGTGTCGGGCACGCCGTCCCCGTTCTTGTCGATGAAGATCGTGGTGTTGTCCTGCGCGGGGGTGATGAAGAGCCCGTTGGCCCGCCCCTGCCCACCCGCGTCATTGCATGCCAGGACCGGGCTGTTGCCAGGCGCGTAAGAGACATTCTGGTCGGTCTGGAGAAGGTAGGTCGGGACCAGGCTGTATCCCCAGTCGTAGTTTCCGCTGTTGGAATCGACGTCGGAAGTACCCCAGAAGGTCCCGGTGCCCTTGAGGTACACGGCGGAGCCCTGAGGGACATAGATGCCGGAATTGGCTTGGAAGAACGTCGACGTGCTGGCCGCGATGTTGAACGTGCCGGTCGTCGTGGCCGTTTCCCAGTTGACCGTGATCGCGCTGTTGTTGGGGTTGTAGAGCAGGATGTCCGTGTTGCCGGCGGCCGCGCCGTCCGCGGGAGCGTAGTACTCGTTGCTCCAGAACCCGCGCGGGTATGCGGAGATCGCGCGGGTGTCATAGATCCCCGCGTTCGCCTGGCCATAGAAGTACTCGACCTGGAGGGTCTTGCTTCCCAGGATCACGATGCCCGCCGGGAGCAGGCCGCCCAGGGTTCCGTCGCTGTCCTGGTCGAGAATGTACGACTGGCCCCGGTTCAATGTGATGCTGGTGACGAGGCAGCCCGGCGCGCAGGAGGTCCTCGCGGTGCGATAGCCGTTGGCCGGGTTGAAGCCGTCGAAGGTTCCGTCCCCGTTGAAATCGATTTGAAGGGTCGTGTTGTCTTCGGTCGCCTGGATGAGGGCCGAGACCCGGTTGTAGTCGGCCCTTGTGTTGCTCTCTCCAAACGGCAGGATGTACTTGATGAGCTGCGGGGCGAGCGGAAAGACCTCTTCGCCGACCGCGGCGCGGATGCCAAGCTCGGGGGGCGGGTTTGGGCTGTTGATCCAGCCGCCCCGGGTCAGCGTGGTGGCGCCTCCCACCGTGTAGACCCGGTCGCGGCCGTCGTAGCAAAAGTTGAGCGTGTTGCGGATGAGGGACGCAGCGGGCGCGACTTGGGCATTGCAGTTTCCGGCGGCTCCGATGTAGGAGTTGCCGTCGGCGCCGGTCCGCGGTCGCGGCGTGGCCGCGCTCTGGAACGACAGCGTCTGCCCCTGGTTCAGCGTGTATTTCTCGTCGGTCGTGGCGTCGGGATTTAAGGGGTCAAAGTTGTAGCCGTTCTCCCAATGGTCGTAGTAGATCGTGACCGCGTCCGTCCAGGCCGTGATCGAAATGACCGTTTGTGTTGTGTAGTTGGCCCCGACCGCGACATTCACCAGCGGGTCGGTGATGTACGCGAAGATGTCCTCGTCGAAGGGGACGATGTACTCCTGGTAGCCGGCGGGTGTCCCGGCGCCGAATCCCGGGTGAGGAAGAAGCCAGAACGAGGCGACGATCGCCAGGGCCTGTCTCGTGAACTTCCCCCGAAGTCCGCTCGTCATGAAACACCTCCGCAAGTGTGAGTCTGGGTTCCGGGCTCGAAGAAGTCAAACGCCTTCGCGCGGGTCCCTGGGCGGGAACCCCTTATCGAAGCCCCGTCGGGAGCGTCGGGGGGATGGTCCCAGAATGGAGCGTTTTGCGACGCGCCGTTGACGAGTCTCATCTTGAACCTCCGGGCCGTGGGCGACGGCCGCGATGGAGAGCCTGGTTACCGCGTTTTCCGGGTTTTCGGTGAACCGGTTCGCGGCGCTTGCACGCGCCCTGCCAGCGGTTTCTGTGAGCCCGGTTACTGGAAGTAGCCGTTCACGTCCAGGACCACGTGCGTGTTTCCGGCCGAGGCGTTCCGGACCTTGATCGCGGCGCTCCCCCCCGCCTGGACGGCCACGATCGCGTTGTTCGCCCGGGTCTGGCCGGCCCCGAAGAGGTTGTTGACGGTCGCGGGCGCGGGGATGTCGGCGGCAAAGGCCGTGAGGGAGCCGGGCGCCGTGGGGGAGACCACCGCGATGTTGAGAGAGAGGGCCGTCGCCGTGGCCGGGATGCCGCAGATCCCGGACATCGCGAACGCGCGGGTCTCGTTCGGGGTCAGGGGGACCGAAGCCGGGGTCCTCGTGTCGTAGACCCGGCACGGCGGAAGCGTGAAGAAGCCGGGCGCAGGGCCCGTTCCGGTCGAGCACGAGCCCGCGGTTCCGGCGTTCGCGATCGTCACGGAGTCCACGTACCAGCCGGTCTCCGCGATCGAGACGTCGTCTCCGGCGTGCCAGCGCAGACGAACCATCGCCCCTGCGAAGCTCGCGAGGTTCACCTGTACCGGTGTCATCGGTCCGATGGCTCCCGCGCACCAGGCCCTCTTCCCGGCGATCGGGTTGTTGAACGACGGGTTGATCGTTCCGTTGAAACCCCCGGACAGGAACGCCGCATCCGGGACGACGTTCCAAATCGAACCGCCGTCCGTGGAGATCTCGAGCGTGCCGCCGTCGAAGCAGTCGCTCGCGGCCCCCTCGAAGGCAAACGTGTGAAAGAACGTCAAGGTGGTCGAGGCCTGGGCGATGAAGCCGGGCGAAACAAGCACGCGCTCCGACCGGAACCCCTGTTCCGCCGAAAACCACGAGTGGCTCGGCGACTGGGCCTGAGCCGAAGACCAGACCCAATCGACCGCTCCGGTGAGAGCGCTGTGGGTCCAGCCGGGGAGGTCGAAACCGGTTCCTTCGAAGGTGTCGATGAGCGTGCTGGTCGAGACGGTTCCGCTCGGCGCGCCGCTCCTTTCGACCGCGTTCGCCTCCTCGACCCCGTTCGAGGAGTCGACCGCCCGGATCTTGTAGTAGTAGGTCGTGCCGCTCACGAGCGAGGCCGAATCCACGTAGCCCGTGGTCGGGATGCCGGTCGCGATCCGGTTAGAGATTGCTGGGACGAAGCCGGGCGAGGTCGATCGATAGACGTTGTAGCTCAGGGGACCCGCGCAGAGCGGCGCGCCGGCGCTCCAGGAGAGGCTCAGCGTACAGGTCGACGAGTGGGGATTCGTGACGGACTGGAGCCCTGAGAAGAAGGGAGCCGCCGAGCAAGGTCCGATGGCCGTGGCCTGCGCGCAGGCCGAGGGCGAGGACTCACACGAGCCCGTCGAATCGACGCCCGAGACCTTGTAGGCGTAGGTCACGTTGCCGGAGACGCTGGTGTCGAGATAGGGGGACGAGGCGAGGCCGCTCGCGATCTCCGAGAACGCGCCGGGAGACGCGCAGGTGCCGAGCGCCCGGTAGACCTTGAACGTGCTGGAAAAGGGGACGCCGTTGGTCCAGTTGACCTGAATCTGGTTCGCGGCCGGGGTGGACGCGCCGAAGATCGTGGGAGCCCCGGGTGCCGTGCAGGCGGCGTCCGCGATCTTCGCAGTCCAGATCTCCTCGTCCCCGCCGCCCCGCCGGTCCGTCCAAGACGGGAACAACACGCCCTGGTACGAGGACAGGCCGTTGTAATCGCCATACTGGAAGCTCTGGTCCCCGCCGGTCGCCTCGTCCGTTTGGGCGGTGGTCACCTTGACCGGGGGGCGGAAGGTCGCGCCGTCGTCGAAGGAGGATTGATACCAGAGGTCGGTCTTGAGCCGCCCCGGGTCGCCGACCGTGTCGTAGTAGACAACTCCGATCGCGCCCGTGGTCTCGTCAACCGCCAAGGCCTGGTTGAACTGGTCGTTTAGGGAGGCCTGGTTGTTGAGCATGGTCGCGGGGGACCAGGTCGCGCCGCCGTTTGTGGAGCGGGAGAAGAAGATCCGGGTCTTGCAGGTCGAGGCCACGTTTCCGCCCGGCTCGTCGGCGGAGGAGGTGCACCCAACTTCCCCGGAAAGGTCCGTCCAGGACGCGTAGACCATGTCCTTGGTGAGGCTCTTGAACGCGCCCCCCGAGACGTAGATCAGCGCGCGGCGGCTGTTCATCGCGGGGATCCCGATGTCGAACGCGTCGAACGTGCTTCCGACCTGAACCGGAGCCCCGAAGCTTACGCCGCCGTTTGTGGACTTCACCACGAAGATCCTGCGGTTGGTCGTGGTGGGCCAGAACCCAAATACGTCGCCATCCTGGTTTGTCTTGACGTCCGCGCCGAGGGCCTTGCCGGTGCTCTCTCCGAAGCTGACCTGGATCGGGGTTTGCCAACCGCCGGCCGGAAGGCGGCGATTCAGGAACGCCGGCAAGCCGCTGTTGTAGATCGCGTACGCGGTGCCTTGGAACGGGTTGGGCGTCACGCCATCGGACTGAATCGCGCTGTGGTCGACCCAGAGCATCTGCCGATCGACCGTGGTGTGCGTTCCGCTGAACGTGCTGGGGGTGTCCGGGTTCCAGGTGGCGCCGAAGTCGATCGAAACATAGCTCCGCCCGGTCAGGGTCGTGCCACCCGCGTCGGCTCCTATGGTTGTTGACAACGCGGTGCCCACGGAGAGCCAATCGACGGCCGGGCCCGAGTGAAACGCGTCGCCGGGAAGGAGGCTTAAGGACGTCTGTCCCCAGGTCGCCCCCATGTTGGTGGAATAGAACTGCGCCTGTGTCCCGCTCGCGGAGACGTTGTTGGACGCGGAGACGATCCTGTTTGGATCGAAGAAGTTGATGCGGATGTCCGACGTGCTCCTCGGAGAGCCCGGCGAGCCCGAGATCCGGAGGTTGGTGCCCACGGTCGTCGCGAGCGTCGCTCCCGTTCCCGGCGCGGCCGGCGGCTCCGGCGCCCCCGGCCTGAGGTCTTGATGGCCCAGCATCCACGCGTGGATCTTCCTGAGGACCAACGGATAGCCGCCAGTGGGATCGAACGCGCTGTAGATGTCTTCGGGATGGGCCTTCCTCCACAGCACGCGCAGCCACGGCGGGATGCCGAGCGTGTCCTTCGCCTCCTCGGGGCGAAGCATGGAAAAGTCCTGGTTGGCCTTCACGAGCGACTCCAAGGCCGAGCCGCGGACAATGCGATCCTCTGTCAGCTGCCTTGCGAGGCTCGGAAAGCCCGGG